>Ga0214471_10002683_pt1 | contig 13929 bp, 15 predicted proteins | sample RVTome_5_FD_207665 | JGI IMG/M metagenome (GOLD analysis project Ga0214471, IMG submission 207665) | Soil microbial communities from uranium-contaminated site in the Upper Colorado River Basin, Wyoming, United States - RVT142D155 | ecosystem: Environmental > Terrestrial > Soil > Contaminated >...
GACGTGGCCCGCCAGGCGTTGGGCCCTCGCCAGGCATAGACCGATGGGGTCGCGCCGCGGGCTGCGGCACGACCCCTCGTGCCTGGTTCAGATCCGGACGGCCGCCAGCTCTCCGAGCGCGCGCTTCGCCGCCTCGGTGTCGCTCACGCCGATGGCGACGGAGACCTTGCCGCCGTCCATGCCGGTCGGAATCAGGGTCTCGATGTTGACGCCGGCGTCGGCCAGGCGCCGGGCGAGGGCTGCCAGCGTGCCGGGCTTGTCCTCGATCGCGGCCGCGACGAGGCCGATCTCGCGATAGGCGAAGCCGCCTGCCTCCAACGCTGAGCGGGTGCCGGACTCGTCGTTGGTCAGGATCGTGACCGATCCCTGGTTGCCTACGGTCGCGCCGCTGACCCCGTTGATGTTGATGCCCTTCTGGGCGATCGCTTCGGCCACGCTGGCCAGGCTGCCGGGACGGTTCTCGAGCTCAATGATGAAAGCGTTCACGTGCACCTCCTGAGACGCGCCTGCTGGGAGGTTCAGTCTACGCCTCCTGTCATCAGCACTCGATCAAAGCCCCATCACCCTTGGGTCAATTCGCTAGGCTGCTCGCGTGACCTACAGCATCGTCGCCCGGGACCCGGCGACCGGCCGTTTCGGCGTGGCCGTGCAGTCCCATTACCTGGGGGTGGGCCCCGTCGTCCCCTGGCTCGAGGCCGGCGTGGGCGCCGTCGCCACCCAGGCCAGCGTCAACATCTCGTTCGGCCCGATCGGGTTGGAGCTGCTGCGCGCCGGCCGCTCGGCGGATGCGGTGGTGGCCTCCCTGGTCGCGTCGGACGACCGGCCGGAGGTCCGCCAGCTGGGCGTGGTCGATGCCGAGGGCCGTGTCGCCGCCCATACCGGCGCGGAGTGCATTCCGGCCTGCGGCCACCTGGTTCGCGACGGATTCACGGTCCAGGGCAACCTGCTCGAGCGCGAGACGTGCTGGCCCGCCATGGCCACCGCCTACGAGGCGGCGCTCTCCGCCGGCGAGCCGTTCGTGGAGCGCCTGCTGCGTGCGATGGAGGCCGCCGAGGCCGAGGGCGGCGACGTGCGCGGCCGCCAGTCGGCGGCGATCATGATCGTGGACTCGGTCGCGCACGCGGCTGCCTGGCGCGGCCGGCTGATGGATCTGCGCATCGAGGATCACCCGGACCCGGTGCCCGAGCTGCGGCGGATCGTCACCCTCCAGCTCGCCTACGAGCTGCTGGACGATGAGGGCGAGGCTGCCAAGGCCGGCCGCAAGGTCGAGGATCGGTACGCGGAGGCGCGACAACTGGCACCCGATGCCTACGAGCTCGTCTTCTGGCGCGGCCTGGAGCTGGCGACCGGCGGCGACGTGGCGGCCGGCCGGCGGGAGCTGGCAATCGCCTTTGCCGCCGACTCGCGCTGGCGCACGACCCTCGAGCACCTAGCGGCGGCGGGCCGCGAGGGCGTCACCCCGGAGCTGGCCGCCCAGCTTTTAACCGACTAGCGCGCGTACCGCGGCGCCGCTGGGCGCCGGCGATCATCGGACGTTCCTATCGGCCAGGTTGAGGCCGTTCAGTGGCCACCCGGAACGGTGTGCGTTCCTGGCAGCTACTATCGGCCATTCTGGGGTCCCAACTTGGCCGATACGATCACGTGCTGTTCCGACGCAAGCGCTCGAACTACCAGTTGGTGGCGGTGGTGCGCTCGACCTCGCCAATCGACTCGAGCCAGCGCTCCGCGTCGATCGCCGCCTTGCAACCGTCACCCGCCGCGGTGACGGCCTGGCGGTAGCGGTGATCGTGGACGTCGCCCGCCACGAAGACGCCCTCGATGTTGGTGTTCGTGTCGCCGTCCTCCGCGGTCTTGCAGTAGCCGCGCGGGTCGAGGTCGAGCTGGCCGCGGAACAGCTCGGTGTTCGGCTTGTAGCCGATCGCCACGAACAGGCCCTGCACGTCGAGGTCCGAGGTCTCGCCGGTCTGCGTGTCGCGCAGGCCGAGCTTGCTGACTGTCATCTCCCCGAAGACGTCGGTCACCTCGCTGTTCCAGCGCACGTCGATCTTGGGGTGGGCGAAGGCCCGGTCCTGCATGATCTTGCTGCCGCGAAACTGGCCGCGACGGACGAGGATCGTGACCTTGGAGGCGAAGCGGGTCAGGAAGAGCGCCTCTTCGAGTGCGGTGTCTCCCCCGCCGACGACCGCCACCTCGCGATCGCGGAAGAAGAAGCCGTCGCAGGTCGCGCAAGCGCTCACCCCTCGGCCGCGGAACGCCTCCTCGGACGGGATCCCCAGCCACAGCGCGGAGGCGCCGGTGGCGACGATCACCGAATCGGCCTGGTATTCATCGGCCCCGATCCACAGACGGAACGGGCGCTCGCTGAAATCGACCTTGGTCACGTCGCGGTCGATCAGGGTGGACCCGAAGCGCTCGGCCTGGTCGCGGAAGAGCTGCATCAGCTCAGGGCCCTGGATGCCGGCGGGGAAGCCAGGGTAGTTCTCCACGTCGGAGGTGATCATCAGCTGCCCCAGCGGGGCGTTGCCGGCGAAGACGATCGGCTCCAGGTTGGCGCGTGCCGCATAGATGGCGGCGGTGAGTCCGGCGGGGCCGGAACCGATGATCGCGACCTTGCGGTGGCGGGTGTCGGTGGGTTCAGAAGTAGTGGAATCGGTGCTGGGCGGAACGGTCGCGGTCATGCATTCAGCATAGCGAAGTCGTCGAAAGGACCGATGCGGGCCGGCTCAGCCGGGCCTGTTGGTGAGCCCTCCGGCGCCCAGCGCCCACGACAGGGCGTGCTCGAACGCGGCCAGCCCCAATGCCTTGTCCACGATCCGGGTCAACGGATCGTGGTGGATCATGACCGGCAGGCTCTTGCGCGGGCTCGCGGTCCAGCAGACCACCGGGAGCTGCGGGTAGCGGTGCCGGATCGCCAGGAAGGCGGCTGAGCTCACCTCGCGCTCCAGCCGCCAGTCGAGGACGACGGCCCGCGGCGCGCCGTCGCTGATGGCGCGGAGGAACGGCGTGGGTGACGCGAAGAGGACGGCATTGGCACCCATTCCTCGGCACAGCTCGGCGGCCAGGGCGGCCACCGACGGATCGTCCTCCACGACCCCGACCAGCGGTTGCGCGGCCGCCTCCGGCCGCTCCGCGATGAGGCTCATGAGCCCGGCCTTCTGCACGTCGCGTGCCGGATCCGCCTCCAGCGGTGCACCCCCGAAGCCGGTACGATTCGAAGCGTGATCGAGCGTCGTCTCACCAGCACCGTGGACGTCGGCGGCGTGCTGATCGGCTCCGGCCATCCGGTGGTCGTGCAGTCGATGACCAACACCGACACCGCCGACGCCGACGCCACCGCCATCCAGGTCGCCCAGCTGGCGCACGCTGGCTCGGAGCTGGTGCGGGTGACCGTCAACAACGACGAAGCGGCGAAGGCGGTGCCCGTGATCCGCGAGAAGCTCGACCGGCTCGGGGTCGGGGTGCCGATCATCGGTGACTTCCACTACAACGGCCACCTGCTGCTGACCAGGTATCCGGATTGCGCGGCGGCGCTGGCGAAGTATCGGATCAACCCCGGCAACGTGGGGGCCAAGCGGCACGACGAGCACTTCATCCAGATCGTCGAGGTGGCGATCGCGAACGGCAAGCCGGTGCGCATCGGCGTCAACTGGGGAAGCCTCGACCAGCAGCTGCTGACCGAGATGATGGATGCCAACGCCGCGCTGGCGGAGCCGCGCGACTCGCGCGAGGTGATGATCGAGGCGATGCTTGAGTCGGCGCTGCGTTCCGCGGCCCTGGCCGAGGAGACCGGCCTCGCCCACGACCGGATCATCATCTCCGCCAAGGTGAGTGGGGTTGCGGACCTGGTCGAGGTCTATTCGCGACTGGCGGACCGCTGCGACTACCCGCTGCACCTGGGACTGACCGAGGCCGGGATGGGGAACAAGGGGATCATCGCCTCGACGGCGGGCCTGGCGATCCTGTTGCAGCGCGGGATCGGCGACACGATCCGCGTCAGCCTGACGCCTTCACCCGGCGGCGATCGGACCGAGGAGGTCGAGGTCGCGCAGCAGGTGCTGCAATCGCTCGGGCTGCGCAGCTTCACACCGCAGGTGAGCGCCTGCCCGGGGTGCGGCCGCACCACCTCGACCTTCTTCCAGGAGATGGCCCGCGATATCGGCGACTACCTGCGCGAGCAGATGCCGAGCTGGCGGCAGGCGCATCCGGGAGTCGAGGAGCTGCGGGTGGCGGTCATGGGCTGCGTCGTGAACGGCCCGGGCGAGTCGAAGCACGCCGACATCGGGATCAGCCTGCCCGGCACCTTCGAGGAGCCGGTCGCCCCGGTCTTCGTGGACGGCGAGCTCCGCACCACGCTGCGCGGCGACGACATCGTGCCGCGCTTCCTGGAGATCCTGGACGACTACGTGGAGCGCCGCTACCCGGCATCCTCCTAGCCCGATGCGCGCCGGCCGCGGCCGGCGCGTCGCCATCGGTCGTCGGTCAGGTGCAGATGCCCGCCTGTGCGGGCTTGCTCACCTGGGATCCGGGGGAGACTCGCGTCAGAGTCACGGTGCCATCGTCGTTGGCCTGCACTTCCGCGATCAGGTTCCGGTCGACGATGTTGGTCTCGAGCTCAAACGAGTCGATCACCGTCTGGCCGTTCAGCGCCAGCACCCACTCGCCGTCAGGGAGGGTGAAGGTGTAGATCTCGGCCTTGCAGGTCGCCAACGTCTGTACCTGTCCAGCCTCCCCGCCGACGTCGAGCGAGACCGTCAGGTCATCGGTCGTCTCGTTGACCACGGCGACGACCAGCTTGAGCCCGCCATCTCCTCCACCACCACCACCGCCGCCGCCGCCGCAGGCGGCAAGCACGACACCCAGTACCGCGACCAGCGCCAGCCAGGCCAGGCGAGGTCGCGCCTCAGACGGGAACGGGCGCGCGGTGGTCGACATCGGTCCTCCTCGTTCTCCCTCGTGGACATTCGCCAATCGGTGGGCGGGCGGATGCTGGCAGGACTCTAGCGCCGCGGGTTGCGGAGCGCCAGAGCCTTTTCGCGACGTCAGGGGCCTGGCTGGGCGGCGAGGAAGGTCCAGGCGGCCGCGGCGAACGAGAGGACCAGAAACGCGATCAGCGCCAGCGGCAGGAGCGCGACCGCCAGGTTCTGCTGGACCTCCTGCTCCTGGGGGTCACGTTGGTCGTCGTGCAGCTCGTGCACGGTGTCGACCACCAGCGGGGCCTCGTTGCGCGGGGCCGGAACGTTCTGTGTCATCTGCCTCACTCCTTGCCCAGGACCAGCGCCAGCTGGCGGTTCAGGTCGGCGGCGGTCAGCTGGCCGATCTGACGGCCGGTGATCGTCCCTTCTGCATCGATGAAGAACGTCTCGGGAGGCGCATAGATGCCGAATCGGCGCGCGACCTCCTCGCCCGGATCCATGGCCGCCGGCCAGCGGGCGTCCATCCTCGTCATGAAGCCGCGAGCCGCCTCGGAGTTGTCGCGGACCACGATGCCCACCACCACCAGCCCGTCCTCACGGTGCTCGCGGAGCGCACGGGCGAGGACCGGGAACTCCTCGACGCACGGGCCGCACCAGCTCGCCCAGAAGTTGACGATCACTGGCCGGCCGCCGAGGTCGGCGAGGCGCAGGGGCTGTCCGTCGAGGTCGGCAAGCGCGAAGTCCGGGGCGGGGTCGCCGACCTGCGGCCCGGCCGCGGGCAGGGCGCGCGTCGCCAGCAGCGCCGCCCAGGCGGCGAGGAGGGCGATGGGCAGCAGGGCGGCGAGGACGAGGCGGGCGCGCGACGGCTGCCGGCGGGCGGCCGGCTGCGTGGCGGCGGGGCGGGCGGGCGTGCCGGCGGCCACCGTCACGGATCGATCAATGCCCTGGCGCGTCGTCGTGCGGGCCGTGCTCCACGTCCCGCCACTCGCGGCCCGCGGCGCGGACCCAGGCCCAGATCGCATAGACCAGGACCAGCACCCCGGGGATGGCGAGGTACGGGTTCGCGATCGGCTGATCGTCGGCCCGGAAGGCGAGCCCGGCTCCCAGCAGAGCGGCCGCCACCGAGACGACCAGCGGCAGGGGGCTCGGAGACGGCAGGTGGACGCCGCGCGGCGGCTTCACCCGGGCGGTCTGCCCACGGCCGGTGCGGAGGGTGACGGCGAAGACAACGGCCAGCACCAGCACGATGCCCGAGCCGAGGAGCAGGAAGCCGACGGTCGTGTCATCGGGCGGCATCGGTCGCTCCTAACGCAGGAAGTAGAGCGTGGTGAAGAGCGCGATCCAGACCACGTCCACGAAGTGCCAGTAGATGCTGATCGCCTCAACCGCCACGTGGTTCCGGGCGCTGAACTGGCCCTGTGTCGCGCGCGCCAGCAGGATGGTCAGGCCCACCGTGCCACCGAAGACGTGCGCGCCATGGAATCCGGTGAGCGTGTAGAAGACCGTGCCGAAGACGCCGTCGCTGATGCCGAAACCCAGGGTCGAGTAGTCGTACAGCTGACCTGCCACGAAGCTGATGCCCAGCAGCAGCGTGATGGCCGTCCAGAATCGCATCGCGCCCTGGTCCCCGCGACGGATCGCCCACACGCCGAGCTGCATGGTCAGGCTCGAGGTGAGCAGGATGACGGTTAGTGGCAGGGCGATCGGCAGGATCTCCAGCTCGGGAGCTGGTGAGGGCGGTCCCCACTCCCCCACGAACCCGGCGCGCGCGTTGAAGTAGGCCGCGAACAGCCCCCCGAAGAACATCACCTCGCTGGCGATGAAGAGCAGCATGCCGACGAGCGGTGTCGGCATCCCGGACTCGCGATGGGCGACCTCGATTCGGGTGGTGATGTCGGCGCTCATGCTGGTCGGCGCTTCGACGCTCATGGCCGCTCCTCGGGGCTGAGATGCTCGAGGTCGTGCTTATGGCGCAGGTCAAAGACCGGGCGCTCGCTGCGGATCGGCGGCAGCTTGTCGAAGTTGTAGGGCGGCGGCGGCGAGCTGGTCGCCCACTCGAGGGTGTTCGCCTCCCACGGGTCGTCGCCCACCCGCTCGCCATTGATGAAGGTGGCGATCACGTTGATCAGGAACGGAAGGATGCTGATCGCGATCATGAAGGCGCCCGCCGTGGAGACCAGGTTCCAGAGCGTCCAACCGGCATCGGGCGAGTAGTCGGCGATGCGGCGCGGCATGCCGCTGATCCCCAGCGGATGCATCGGGAACATCGCCAGGTTGAAGCCGATGAAGTGGATCCAGAAGTGGACCTTCCCGAGCCGCTCGTTCAGGCGCCGGCCGGTCATCTTCGGGAACCAGAAGTAGGTCGCCGCGAACACGCCGAAGACCGACCCGCCGAAGAAGACGTAGTGCAGGTGGCCCACCACGAAGTAGGTGTCCTGCAGGTGGAAGTCGACTGCCGGGGCGCTGAGCATCACGCCGGTGATGCCGCCGAACAGGAACATCGTGACGAATCCGAGCGCGAAGAGCATCGGGGTCGTCAGCGAGATCGAGCCCCGCCACAGCGTCGCCATCCAGTTGAACATCTTCACCCCGGTCGGCACCGCGATCAGGGCGGTCATGAAGGCGAAGAAGGGCAGGAACACGACCCCGGTGGTGAACATGTGGTGCGCCCACACGCTGAAGCTGAGCAGACCGATCGCGATCGTTGCGAAGACGAACGCCCGATAGCCGAACAGCGGCCTGCGGCTGAACACCGGCAGGATCTCGCTCACCACGCCCATCGCGGGGAGGATGACGATGTAGACCTCGGGGTGGCCGAAGAACCAGAAGATGTGCTGCCACAGGATCGGATGCCCGCCCGCGGTGGCGTCGAAGAAGCTGCCACCGTAGTTGCGGTCGATGAAGAGCGCGATCAGCCCGGCGGCCAGCACCGGCGTGGCGAGCAGGATCAGGACCGCGGTGACGAGGACGGTCCAGCAGAAGATCGGCATCCTCATCAGCGTCATGCCGGGCGCACGCATCTTGAAGACGGTGGCGATGATGTTGACGGCGCCCAGGATCGAGGCCGTTCCGACCAGGGTCAGGCCGATCAGCCACAGGTCGGTGCCGACGCCGCCCGCGTAGACGCCGTTCGAGAGCGGGGCGTACCCGGTCCAGCCCTCGGCGGCGGCACCGCCGAACAGGTATCCGGAGAAGATCAGTAGCCCGCCCAGCGGCAACAGCCAGAAGCTGAGGGCGTTGATTCGCGGGAAGGCCATGTCCGGCGCGCCCAGCTGGAGTGGCACCACGTAGTTCGCGAAGCCGGACAGGACCGGCACGATGAACAGGAAGATCATGATCGTGCCGTGCATCGTGAAGGCCTGGTTGTAGGTCGGCTCGTCCAGGAACTGGAGGCCGGGCACCGCCAGCTCGCTGCGGATGACCAGCGCCAGGATGCCGGCGGCGAAGAAGAAGAGGAAGCTGTTGACGATGTACAGGACCCCGATCTTCTTGTGGTCGACGGTGGTCAGCCAGTCGATCACCCACGAGCGGCTGTAGGTCTCCGCTCGAGGCTCCAGCGTGGTGGTTGCCATGGCTCGCTCAGCTCCTGCGGCTACTCGACCGTCAGCGTGCCGGTCATGTCCGGCACGGGATGGTAGTCACATTGGAAGGTGTACTCCCCCGGTGGGAGCGGAGGTATGACGTAGTCGATCGTGGCGCCAGGTCCGGTGATCGGATCACCGGTGAAGATGCGCTCCTCGCCCCGGAAGATGGCGACGTTGTGCACGACGTCCTCCTCGTTGGTGAAGCGAATGGCGAACGCCTCGCCGGCCGGCGCGGTGAGCTCGCGGGTGTCGAACGCGATCCGATCGGCGGTGAGGTCGTCCACCGTCGCGTCCGGGGCGAGCGACGCCGAGGGCGGGGGCGAGGGCGGGCCATGCGGAGCGGCCGCCAGCCACGCGTCGTAGTCGGCCCGGGTCATGGCTTGCACGCTGAAGGTCATGCGGGCGTGGAGGTCGCCGCAGAACTCCGCACACTGGCCGCCGTAGGTGCCCACCTCGGTGACCGACAGTTCCAGCTCGTTCAGGCTCTCGTCCTCGGGGACGGGGATCAGGTCGCGCTTGATCAGGAAGTGCGGCACGTAGAAGGAGTGGATGACGTCGCGCGAGCGCAGGATCAGGCGCACCGGCTCGTCGATCGGCAGCGTCATGACCGGCGGGTCGGCTGGGCTGCCCTTCACGACGACGTCATTGCTCGGGTCGGTATCGCCATCGAGGTAGCGGAACTCCCACTGCCATTGGAACCCATCCACCTCGATGGTGACGGCTGGATGGTCCGTCCGGGCCTCCACCGCGCCGAGCGCGATCGATGCGAGCACGAACAGGACCAGCACGATGACGGTGGGGATGGCGGTCCAGATCATCTCGATCATGTTGTTGCCGTGCAGCTGGTCCGGCAGGTGGTCGTCGCGCCGTCGATAGCGGAGGACGGCGAAGACGATGAAGGCCTCGACGCCGACGAAGACGGTGGCGCCCATGATGAAGACGATCAGGTAGAGATCCCAGACCGTCTTCGCGGCCTCCGTCTTCGGGTCGGGCGGCAGCATCCCGCAGCCCGCCACCAACGTGACCAGCAGGAACGCGGCGACGGCGAGGAGTGCCGTCCGCGGGCGAGAAGGGGCCGCACTTGGTCGCATCAGCTCGTCTCGAGGCTCCTCATCGACGGGTGACGCGAGGCCGCGGCCCGCGTCGGTCTGGTTGCTGGGCGCGCCCGTCCAGCGGGGCTGACGGCGGCGCGGGCCTATTGTACCGATCGATGGCGGCGCGTCGACGCCGCGGAGTGCCACGCGGGCTACGCCTCGCTGGGGCACTCCGGCGGCTCGTCGGGGAGCAGCGGTCGGACGGTCACCTGGTACCGGTGGTCGCCCGCGACGAAGCGGGTCAGCTGATTCGCGTCCGACAGCGACTCGAACCAGGCGTCCGCGTCGTCACCGGTCACGACACCGCACCGGAAATCGCCGAACTCGGTCGCCTCACCGAAGGTCGCGGGATCCACGGCGGTTGGCCACGGCAGCTCCAGGTTGGCGATGCCGCTCTCGTCGGGCGGGTCGGCGTCCGCGTTGCGGACGAGCAGGCGCAGCGCGTCGGGCACATACGGCTGCCACGTCTGCTGCGTCGCCCAGGCGGTCAGGGGCAGCCACGTATCCAGGGTGCCCAGCCGCTCGACCAGCTGGCCCAGCGCGTGGTGAACCGGTTTCTCGGCGGTCGGGAAGTTGGGCGGCTCCTCCCCCGGCACCAGCGTACCGAGCCCGTAGATCGTGACCGTCACCGTACGCCCATCCGCGTTCAGGGTGAAGACGGTGTCCGGGGCGTCGGCCACGAAGTTCTGAGCGCCGCGCCAGTCGGCGCTGCGCGCGAACTGGCCGCTCGCGGCGACGGCATTGAGGACCGTCTGCACGCCGGCTTCTGTCAGCTGGCGGACCTGAACCGAGGGCAGCGCGGGGCCGGGAAAGATGTCGATCTGGGCGCCCGGCAGGATGACGCGGCCGTCGCCCAGGAGCGTAAAGCTGGGCAGGGTGGTGAAGAAGCCTCCCGCGAGCATGCCGCCGCGATACTCGACGCGGAGGACGAGCTCATCGCCGGTCGGATGTGCGATCTGCCCGTCGGACGGGCCGGACCCGCCGGAGCAGGCGGCGAGCAGGAGGAGCAGTGCCTGGGAGATGCGGGCGAGTCGGACGGCGGATGGTTTCATGCCGCCCTTGACGCCTCGCGCCCGCTGCCGGTTCCAAACACCCTACCGGGGATCGCCCAGCATTCCCAAAGGCCAAGTTGTTGCCACATGTTGGCTGCGGGGAACGCAGCGCGGTCGCTGCGGCCATCCAGGCAACGAAAGACGCCCCAACTTGGCCGTTGGGATCGCCACGCGTTCGCGGAGGGTGCGTGGCCGGCGAACCTGATCCGCGGGAGAATGAGGCGGTGAACCGACCGCGACGCCGCCCGGCGTGCGCCCTCCTTGCCGCGCCGGCTGCGCTCGTGGCCCTACCGGCCGGCGTGCTGGCGCACGGCCAGGCCGCGCCCGCTCCCGAGCTGCCCGGCGTGCTGCTGGCCTGGCGACTCGACCCGCTGCCGCTGGCCGGCGTTGCGGTCGCGGCGATCGCCTACCTGTGGATGGCCAGGGCCGTCTCGACGGCCCACCCGGCCAATCGACCCGCTGGGTGGCGCACCGCCGCCTTCCTGGCGGGCCTCACGGCGATCCTGCTCGCTCTCATCTCGCCGATCGAAGCCTACGAGGGACAGCTGTTCAGCGTCCACATGGTCCAGCACATGCTGCTCGAGCTGGTCGCTGCCCCGCTCCTGCTGCTGGGGGCCCCGGTGACGCTGGCGCTCCGCGCAGCGTCACCATCGGTCCGTCGTCGCCTGCTGACCATGCTGCACAGCCGGGCGGTGGCGATCGTCTCCTTCCCGCTGCTCGCCTGGGTGCTCTTCGCAGCTGTGAACTGGGGCTGGCACCTCAGCCCGCCGCTCTACAACGACGCTCTCGAGAGCCCGCCGCTCCACTACTTCCAGCACGCCACGTTCATCGTCGCGGCGCTCCTCTTCTGGTGGCCGGTCATCGGGGCCGACCCATCTCGTTGGCGCCTGCCCTACCCGGTGCGCCTCTTCTACCTCTTCCTGGCCATGCCCCAGAACTCGTTCCTGGGGGTGGCGTTGATGAGCGCCCCGGCGGTGCTCTACTCCCACTACCTCACCAACCTGCGGCCGTGGGGCCCCAACGCACTGGCCGATCAGACCATGGGCGGGATCCTGATGTGGGTCGTGGGCGACGCCGTCTTCCTGCTGGCCATGGGCTGCGTGGTGGCAGCCTGGGTACGACACGAGGATCGCCGCACGGCCAGGCTCGACGCCCGCCTGGACGCCGAGCTCCAGTCGCGCGGCTAGGCCAGGGGCAGGCGCACGATGCTGTCAACCGCCACGGCGGCGAAGAGCAGGGTCAGGTAGCTGATCGAATAGCGGAAGAGACCGATGGCTGCTCGCCCATCGGTCGCGTCGCGGAGGACGCGGAGGGCACACCACACGAAGGCGGCGCCCAGCCCGAGCGCGGCGACCAGGTAGATCCAACCCATCCCCGCGGCGGGGAGCAGGAGCAGGCTGACCGCCACCAGCAGGAGCGTGTAGATCACGATCTGGCGCGCCGTCTCGGCCTCGCCACGCACCACGGGCAGCATCGGCACTCCCGCCGCGGCGTAGTCGCCCTTGAAGCGCAGGGCCAGCGCCCAGAAGTGCGGCGGCGTCCAGTAGAAGACGATGGCGAACAGGACGAGCGCCGGGATGCCGACCGTATCGGTCACGGCCGCCCACGCCACCAGCACCGGGACGCAGCCGGCCGCTCCACCGATGACGATGTTCTGCGGCGTGCTGCGCTTCAGCCAGAGGGTGTAGACGAAGACGTAGAAGGCGATGGCGGAGGCGGTGAGCAGCGCGGAGAGCGGGTTCACGGCGACCGTCAGCCAGGCCAACGCCACGATGCAGAGCCCGATGCCGAAGGTGAGCGCCTGGCGCGGCTCCACGGCGTGCCGGGGAAGGGGCCGGTGCCGGGTGCGACGCATGATGTCGTCGATGTCGCGGTCGATGAACTGGTTGATCGCGTTGGCCCCGCCCGCGGCCAGCGCGCCGCCGAGCACGACCGCCGCCATGAGCCCCATGGGCGGGATCCCGCGCTCGGCGAGGACCATGGTCGGCACCGTCGTGACGAGCAGCAGCTCGATGATCCGTGGCTTGGTGAGCGCGACGTACGCGCGCAGGGTGGCGCCCGGACCGCCGGTCACCCCCGCCGTCTCGGCCACCGTTGCATCCCGGGCGGCAACGGAGGCTGGCGCGCGGCGGGCGCTGAGGTAGAGCCAGACCAGGATCGCGAAGAGTGCCGCGCCGACTGCCAGGTGCGGAACGACGAAAAGCGCTGACAGGCGGGACCACACGTTGGCGGCGCCGAGCACCAGCTGGACCACGATCAGGAGCACGGCCGCGGCGGCAAGGCGTCGCGGGTGCGGGGCATGCGTCGCGCGTCGAACCGCGGCCGAGGTCCAGAGCACCAGGGCCAGCACCACCACTGCCAGCGCGCGGTGCGCGAGCTGGATCGCCTGCTCGGGAGCGGTCAGCGCCGGCAGCAGCGTGCCGTCCATCAGCGGGAAGTCCGGGAACGCGAGGCCCGCACCGTGGCCGGTCACCCACGAGCCAAGCAGCATCTGAACGAAGACGACGGCCGCGGTGGCCGCGATCAGGCCGGTGGGGACCGCGACGCGGCGTGGCGGCAGCGCACCACCCGCCGCGCGGTCGGCAATCACGATCGTCAGGGCCAGCACCGTGAGCGCCATCGCAAGGTGCGCCGTCACGAGCTCGCGGCGCAGCTGCTGGATCACGACCTGGCCGCCCAGCAGGGCCTGGACGATGACCAGCACGCCGGCGGCGGTGGCAGCCGCCAGAAGGATGCGATCGTGGCGCCGGGAGCTGAGGATGGTGATGAGCGCCACGGCGCCAACCAGCGGTCCGACCGCCACCGCCGCGATGAGCCGGTGGCTGTGCTCGATCCAGGCATGCAGGTCGGGAGGCGGCACCCACCTCCCGAAGCAGAGCGGCCAGTCGGGGCAGCCCAGCCCGGAGTCGGTGGCGCGCACCAGCCCGCCGATGGCGATCAGCACGAACGTCGCGATCGACGCGGCGATGGCCAGCTTGGCGAAACGGCTCAATCGGTCCTCCGACGCCGCCGGCGGCGCCTCGGTGGCGGCAGGTGAGGTGGGCCCCGGCATCATACCCACCCGCTCGACGGGGGACGACGGCGAGCCTAGGCCTGGACCAGCCTCCGTTCGGCGGTACGGGCCTGCGGGACATGGCGCAGCGCGGCGGGCACGAGCGGCAGGACGCGCCGGGAGACAGCGGCCACGCGTCGCATTCCCCGCTCCCGCGCGCCCGACCAGGGGATGCCGTAGCCACTCCGGATCGGATTGGGCATGACCGAGAACGAGATAAGGTGCGCGGCATCC
>Ga0214471_10002684_pt1 | contig 13928 bp, 10 predicted proteins | sample RVTome_5_FD_207665 | JGI IMG/M metagenome (GOLD analysis project Ga0214471, IMG submission 207665) | Soil microbial communities from uranium-contaminated site in the Upper Colorado River Basin, Wyoming, United States - RVT142D155 | ecosystem: Environmental > Terrestrial > Soil > Contaminated >...
GGCCGCTGGAGTTGAGCTGGAACCGGAGGCGGGATTTGCCGAAGCTGAACGAACTGCCGTCCAGGCTGAAGCTGTCGGAGCTCTCCTGCTTGAGATCCACCCGGGAATCGATAACCCCCTCGTTAGGCCGCTGCACGTTCAGGACGTTGTGGTAGGCGAGCGAGTATTCCGCCACCTCGACGCCGTCGCGAAAGCTCTCGGAGTCGTCGAAGTCGCCGCTCGGGTTGGCGTTGAAATAGATTTTCAAGCTGCCCTGCGCGGTGGTGGTGATGATGTTTTCGACCTCGTTGCGCGTGTCGAGCGCGGTGCTGGCGTAGTAGGTGAAGCGCGCGTTGGCTTCGGTCGGCGTGGCCGAGCCCTCGAACAGGTCGGCGTCGTCGAGGCCCGCGATATGGGTCAGATAGCCGAAGTGGGTGACATCGAAGTTCTCCTGCTCGCTCCGTCCGATGAAGGTCCACGCGGTTTCTCCGACCCCCGGAGCGCCCACGTTGGATTGAGCCAGCGCTGCCGGCGCCGGGGCGATCGCGGCGCAGATCAGCGCCCCTACGCTGCCGATCACAGTCTTGAAATGGGTCATCGATCGTCCTCCTTTCTTATAGGGTAATACACTGCGCAACCCTAGGACGACCATCCCAGCGAGGTCGCGCAGGGCGTGGGGAGAGCGTAGATCGGCTAGGCGAGCTTTTCGACTTGAACCCAGGTGTCGTGAAGGGTGCTGCCGCCGCCGAGATCGGCGAGAATCTCCGAAGTGAGGGCGTTAGCGGAAGAGCCGCCGATGCGCGAGGCCCACCAGCCGTGGAGTAGGATGACGATGCTCGGCTGCATGTCGTCGGTGACCTCGGCGCGCAACGTGACCGCGCCGCGTTGGTTGAAGACGCGGGCCTGATCGCCGCTGGCGATGCCGCGCCGCGCGGCGTCGTCGGGATGGATGCGCAGGCGGGGAGTGCCGGCGGCGCGCAGCAGCCGCGGCTGGTTGGCGTGGCTCGAGTTGACGAAGTAGCGATTCCACTTCGGGCTCATGAAGTGCAGCGGAAACTTCGACTGGTCGTCGGCCGTCCGTTCGGTGGCGATGTAGCCGGGCAGAGGATCCATGCCCTGATCCGCCAGGCTCTGCGAGAAGAACTCGCATTTGCCGGAGGGGGTCGGGAAGCCGCCCTTGGCGAAGGGCAGTCGCGGCTCGGGCAGCCGCAGCGGCGCCCAGCCGTCGCGCTTCAGGGTTTCGTAGCTGATCCCTTCGAGATATGGGTGCTTCTTGTCGAGCGCCAGCTTCACCAGCTCCTCGTCCGAGGTGTAGAGGTCGGGCTGGTCGAGACCGAGCCGCCGCGTCAGGCGGCGGAAGAACTCGGAATTGGGCAACGCTTCGCCGCGCGGCTCGATCGCGGGAAGATTGAGCGCCAGGTACCGACTGCCGTAGGGGACCATCAGATCGAGGTGTTCCGCCTGGGTGGTCGCCGGGAAGACATAGTCGGCGTAGCGCGCGGTGTCGGTCACGAAGTGGTCGAGCACCACGGTGAGCAGGTCGGAGCGCTTCAAACCTTCGACCACCCGGTTCTGATTCGGGGCGATGGTGGCCGGATTGCTGTTGTAGACGATCAACGCCTGGAGCGGAGGATCGAGCGCGGCATCGGTCAGGGCCTGGCCGAGCTGGACCATGTTGATCTTGCGCGCCTTGGACTCCTCGCCGGTGGAGCCGAGCGCATCGAGATTCAGCGCCTGGTAGAAGGGCTCATCCGTGAAGCAGAGCAAGCCTCCGCCGGGCTCGCGCCAGGCGCCGACCAGCGCCGGTAGACAGGCGAGGCTGCGAAAGGTCATCCCGCCGTGGCGGTGCTTCTCCATCCCGATGTGAACCTGGATCGCGGCCGGGCGGGTGATGGCGTACGCCTTGGCAAGCTCCTTCACGTCGCTGGCCTTGAGTCCGGTGATTTCCGCGACGCGTTCCGGTGGGTACGCTGCAAGACGCTCTTGAAGCTGGTCGAACCCCACGGTGTAACGCTCGACGTAGTCGGCGTCGTGCAGTCCCTCGCGCACGATGAGGTGCATCAGGCCGAGCGCCAGGGCCGGGTCGGTGCCGGGCCGCGGGCGCAGATGCCAGTCGGCCCGGGCCGCGGTGGGGCTGCGCAGCGGATCGATCACCACCAAACGGGTCCCGCTCGCCCGCGCTCGTTCGACGAACCTCCAGCCATGCGGGTTGGTCACCACCGGATTGCCGCCCCACATGAGGATGAAACGGCTGCGCTCGAGATCTTCGGGCATCATGCCGGTGCTGGTTCCGAGCGTCGCCTTGACCCCGGCATCGACCGTGCTGCCGCAAATGGTGCGCTCGAGCTGGCTGGCGCCGAGCCGGGTGAAGAAGCGGCGATCGATCGATCCCCTTTGAACCAGCCCTTCGGTCCCGCCGTAACTGTAGGGCAGGATCGCTTCGGCGCCGTATCGGTCGATGATGCTCTTGAGTCGCGTGGCGACTTCGTCCAGCGCTTGATCCCAGCTCACACGCTCGAAGCGGCCCGCGCCTTTGTCCCCAACCCGCTTGAGAGGGTGCAGCACGCGCTCCGGGTTGTAGACCACGTCGGTGAGAAAGCCGTCCATCTTCTCGCACAAGGTGCCGCGGGTCATCGGGTGATCCGGATCGCCCTGGAGCCGGACCGCCCTGCCGTTCTCCCGGGTAATGATCCAGGCGCAGGTGTCCGGACAGTCGTGATGGCAGGCCCCGCGGATCTTGGTGCGGACGCCGGGCGCGGCCTTCACCCAAGGAGCGCCCAGAAGCGCGGTGCTGCCGATGACGCCAGCCCGAATGAACTCGCGCCGTGAAACCGCCCCTCGCTCTGCTCCCCGCAGTTTTGCCCCCATCGTTTGCTGAAGCGGTTATACCACATTCGGAGCGGACCAACGCTCGCGGCTCCTGCGCTGGGCGGGAGAATCCTGGCGCGCCTCTTTCGGTAGGAGGTATGCTCGGTTGAACGATGCGACGCCGTGAGTTCTTGCGGCTGGCCGGCCGCGCCCTCGGCGCGGGAGCCCTTTGCGGGCCGCTCGGGGGCCGGATCGGAACACTGAGCGCCGCGCCGCACGGGCGGGTCATCGTGATCGGCGCCGGACTCGCGGGGCTCACCTGTGCCTACGAGCTGAAGCAGGCCGGCCTCGAGGTCGCGGTGTTGGAGGCGCGGGACCGCGTCGGCGGCCGGGTCCTGACTCGGCGTGCTCCGTTCCAAGGCGGCGCGTACGCCGAAGCGGGCGGCGAGTGGATCGAGAACTACCACCGCGACGCGCTCGACTACCTGCGCCGTTTCGGACTGCGGCTGATCGAGGATCGCTCGAGATACCGCTTCTATCTGGGCGGGCGCGAGTTCAGCGCCGGCGACGCCCGCCGCGATCCCGAGCGGCTGCCGGTTGACCCCGATGATTTCGCCGCGGCCTGGTCCGGAGCGGAGCGGCTGCTGCTGCGGGAAGCGGCCGCGATTCCCGATCCGGTTCGGCCCTGGACCTGGTCGGGGGCGGCGGCCGCGGACGCGCTCAGCCTGCGCGACTTTCTGGCCCAGCGTGCTTACAACCCGGCGGCGCTCGATCTGGTCGAGCTCTTCTACCATACCGATTACGCGGTCAGCAGCAGCGGATTGAGCGCGCTGCAGGTGCTGCGGGATTGGGCGCTGCCGGGAATCGAGCGCGCCTCGTACAAGATCGAAGGGGGTGCGGACCAGCTACCGGAGGCGTTCGCCCGCCGGCTGCGGCGGGAGCTGACCCTCGATGCCGCGGTCTGCGCGATTCGCCAGAGCGCTTCGGAGGTCTTCGTCGAGTATCGCTGCCATGGCGCGCGCCGCACGCTGCGGGGCGGCGCGGCGGTGATCGCGACACCGCTGTCGATCTGGAGCGCCTTGGAGTGGGAACCGCCGCTGTCGCAGGCCAAGCTGGAGGCGGCGCGGGCAGGGCTGCAAGGCGACTTGGTCAAAGTCATGCTCCAGTTCGCCGGCCGCCCATGGAAACGGCACCGCTATTGGATCACCGACCTTGCGGTCGACGATTTGTACGACGCCACCGAGACTCAGGCTGGCGCCGATGGGATCCTGACTGCCTATGCGGTCGATGCGCACGCTCGTGCGGCGGGCATGCTATCGGAGTCCGCTCGGCGCGACCTGGTGCTGGATTCGGTCGCCGACCTGCTGCCGCGGGCGCCAGGCGCCTACCGCCGCGGTACCTCCCACGTCTGGCAGCTCGATGAGTGGTCGCGCGGCTCCTACAGCCACTTCGCGCCCGGGACCATGGTTCGCTATGCGCCGGCGCTGGCCGCGCCCGAAGGCCGGCTGTTTTTCGCCGGCGAGCACACCTCGCCGTGGCAGGCGCTGATGACTGGCGCGATCGAATCGGGCCGCCGCGCCGCCGCCGAGCTGCTCATCGAGATCAGCGATGGTAGCCGGGGTTGAGGATGTTCTGGCGGTAGTCCTTGGCGTCGATGACGACGTCGCGGCACATCTCGTAGAGGCGCGAGCGCAGCCGGGTGCCGATCCGGTCTTCGAGTTTCTCGGCGGCCGGTTGGGGCGGCTGATCGACGTAGTTGCTGGTGATGATCGTGATCCGGCGCTCGTTGTAGCGGTTGGTCAGCAGGTGGGTGACAGTATCCTTGACCCACTCGGTGGGTTTTTTGGCGCCGAGCTCGTCGAGGATCAGGACCTCGCAGTCGATCACCGGCTGCAGGATCCGCAGCTCGCTGCTGGTCGATTCGGGGTTGTAGCTGTCCTGGATCTCGCGCAAGAGGTCGCGGAAATCGTAGAAGCGCACCTCGGCGCCCTTGTCGAGAATCAAGGCGCGCCCGGTGGCGATCGCCAGATGGGTCTTGCCGACGCCGCACGGTCCCAGATACATCAAGCCGGCTTTGACGTCGGGGTAGTCGCCGACGAAATCGCGCGACAGCTGCAGCGCCTTTTGCAGGTTGAGGTCGGGACTGCCGGCCTGCCACTTGGTGTTGAACTTGTCGAAGCTGCAGTGCAGGTAACGGCGCGGGAAGCCGGCCTTTTGGATCAGGCGCTGGCGGCGCCGTTCGACGAAGCAATCGCAGCGCGCCGCACGCTGGACCCCTTCGATCTCGACCAGGGTCCAGCCGGTGTCGCCGCAGCGCGGGCACGGATCCGGAACCGCGCTGCGGATCGCCTCTGCGGGCATCGGCTGCTTTAGCTCTTCTTGTCGCCGACGTCGACGTACTCGGCGTCGATGACGTCCTCGTCACCTTTCTTCTGCTCGCCGCCGCCGGTGCCGCCGGCCTGCGGCCCGCCGGTGCCGCCGTGCTGCTGGGCGCTCGCCTGGTACATGACCTCGGCGAGCTTGTGGCTGGCCTTGGTCAACGCTTCGATCCCGCGCTGGATCGCGTCGAGATCCTCGCCCTTGACCGCCTCTTGCAGGGCCCCGGTCGCGGAGCGGATCGAATCGGCGTCGCTGCCGGGGATCTTGTCGGCGTGCTCGGTGAGCATCTTCTCGGTGGTGTAGATCAGGTTATCGGCCTGGTTGCGGGCTTCGATCAGCTTGCGGCGCTGCTTGTCTTCATCGGAGTGGGTCTCGGCGTCGCGCACCATCTTCTTGATCTCGTCCTCGTTCAAGCCGCTGCTGGCGGTGATGGTTATCTTCTGCTCCTTGCCGGTGCCGAGATCCTTGGCGCTGACGTTGACGATGCCGTTGGCGTCGATGTCGAAGGCGACCTCGATCTGCGGCACGCCGCGCGGCGCGGGCGGAATCCCGATCAGATGGAAGCGTCCCAAGGTGCGGTTGTCGCGCGCCATCTCGCGCTCGCCCTGCAGCACGTGCACCTCGACGCTGGTCTGGCTGTCGGCCGCGGTCGAGAAGATCTCGGACTTACGGGTCGGGATGGTGGTGTTGCGCTCGATCAGGCGGGTGAACACGCCGCCCAGGGTCTCGATGCCGAGCGACAGCGGGGTGACGTCGAGCAGCAGCAGGTCCTTGACGTCGCCGGCCAGAACGCCGGCCTGGATCGCGGCCCCGACCGCCACCACTTCGTCGGGGTTGACGCCCTTGTGCGGCTCCTTGCCGAAAGACTCGCGTACCAGCTGCTGGACCCGCGGGATGCGGGTCGAGCCGCCGACCAGCACCACCTCTTGGATTTGCTTGGGGTCAAGGCCGGCGTCCTTGAGCGCCTGCTTGCACGGCGGCAAGGTGCGCTGGATCAGATCGTCGACCAGCTGTTCGAACTTCGAGCGGCTCAGGCGCATGGTGAGGTGCTTGGGCCCGGAGGCGTCGGCGGTGATGAACGGCAGGGTGATCTCGGTCTCGGCGACCGTCGACAGCTCGCACTTGGCCTTCTCGGCGGCTTCCTTGAGCCGCTGGAGCGCCATTTTGTCCTTGGACAGGTCGATCCCCTGATCCTTCTGGAACTCGGAGACGATCCAGTCGATGATGCGCTGATCGAGGTTGTCGCCGCCCAGGTGGGTGTCGCCGTTGGTGGCTTTGACCTCGACGACGCCTTCGCCGACTTCCAGAATTGAGATGTCGAAGGTGCCGCCGCCGAAGTCGTAGACCGCGATGATCTCGTCTTTCTTCTTGTCGAGCCCGTAGGCCAGCGCCGCGGCGGTCGGCTCGTTGACGATCCGCTCGACCTGAAGGCCGGCAATCTTGCCGGCGTCCTTGGTCGCCTGGCGCTGGGAGTCGTTGAAATAGGCCGGCACCGTGATCACGGCCCGCTCGACCTTCTGGCCCAAATACTCCTCGGCCGCCTGCTTGAGCTTCTGCAGGATCATGGCCGAGATCTCGGGCGGCGGGTATTCCTTGCCTTCGACCGCAATGCGGACATCGCCGTTGGAGGCCTGCCCGACCCTGTAGGGCACCATCTTCATCTCTTCATTGACTTCGTTGAAGCGGCGCCCCATGAAGCGCTTGATCGAGTAAACGGTGTTCTCCGGGTTGGTGACCGCCTGGCGCTTGGCCACCTGTCCGACCAGGCGCTCGCCTTTCTTGGTGAAGGCGACCACCGACGGGGTCAGCCGGCTGCCCTCCGGATTGGTGATGACGACCGGTTCCCCGCCTTCCATCACGGCGACCACGGAATTCGTGGTTCCGAGGTCGATTCCGATGATCTTGCTCATGCATTCCTCCTCACAACGGTTTTAGAGCGCCCGTATTATGGGTTCGCCTCCGGAGGGCGTCAACTTGGATCCCGAGGCCACTGGGGCCCGTTTTGCCCCGCCCTAGGGCGAAAGCGGAAAAACGGGGACAGGTTATTTAATCGCTTTGTGGGGACAGGTTACCTCAAATAACCTGTCCCCAAGACTCATTTAAATAACCTGTCCCCGATTTGCCGATTTGACGGCGGGGAGCCCGCTAGCGGCGGGCTTGGACGTACTTCATCTGCAGATCGTACAGGACCGCCTCCAGCAGCTTCTGCTCGTCGGCGCTGAGATTGCCGCGGGTCTTGGTGCGCAGCATCGAGAGGATGTCGATCATGTGCTGCGCCGCCTCCAGATTGACCTCCCGCTGTCCGCTGCCGGGCTCGGCGATCTCGCCGAGATGGATCAGCGCGGTGGTCGAGAGCGAGAGGACGAACGACGCGAAGCCGGCGACGTCGGGCGGGAGCTCGGCTTCGAGCGGCGAGCGGGCCGCGGGCTTCGGGTTGCGTGCCGGCCGCTCCTCGGCCGGGGCGTCGTCGCGCAGCTTGCCCTCGCTGTTGAACAGGCGCCGGTCGGTGACCTTGATCGGCTCCTCGGGGTTCGGGTCGGCCATGGCGATGCGGCAATGCTACCATTGCACGAACATGCGCTCAAGATTCTCGGCGCGGCGCGGCCGCGGCCGGCCGGTTGGCGCGGCGGGTTCGGGCCGGTGAAACCCCCGGAGCCCGGGGGGCCCTCCAAGCGCGCCGGCCGAGGCTTCGCGCGGCTGGTCGAGGTGATGGACCGGCTGCGCGATCCGGGTGGCTGCCCGTGGGATCGCGAGCAGACGGTCGCATCGCTGCGGCCCTACCTATTGGAAGAAGTCCACGAGGTCCTGGAGGCGCTCGAGGCCGGCGACCCGCGGGCGATTTGCGACGAGCTCGGCGATCTGCTGCTGCAGATCGTGTTTCTGTCGCGCATCTTTCGCGAGCAGAAGGCGTTCGGCATCGAGGAGGTGGCGGATGCGATCACCGCGAAGCTGATCCGGCGCCACCCGCACGTGTTCGGTGCGGAGGTCGCGGCGACCAGCGGAGAGGTCCTGAGCCGCTGGGAGGCCCACAAACGCCGCGAGCGGGGCACGGGGGCGGGCGCGCTCGAAGGGGTCTCGAAGGCGCTTCCGGCGCTGATGCGGGCTCATAAGCTGTCGCAGCGCGCCGCGCAGGTCGGCTTCGATTGGGATGGACCAGCAGGGGTCCGCGCCAAGCTCGACGAGGAGCTGCGCGAGCTGGAGCAGGCCCGGGAGGAGGCGCCGGATCGGCTGGCGGAAGAGATGGGAGACGTGCTGTTCGCGGCGGCGAGCTTGGCGCGGCACTACGGCCTGAGCGCGGAAGAGGCGCTGCAACGCGCCAACCGGCGCTTCGTGGAGCGTTTCACCTATATCGAGGAGGAGCTCCGGGCCCAAGGCAAAACCCTGGAGCAGGCGACTCTGGAGCAGATGGAAGCTCTCTGGCGCGCCGCGAAGGAGTCGTGAGGTTGGAGGTTGGGTGGCATGGGCGTGCGCAGCAAGCCCATGGACGAGGCTGCGCACGAGAGCCAGGTTCTGCTTGGGTCGGGCAGAGGCCATCCATGGGCGGCCTTCGGCCACCCATGCCACCCGGTTTTCGTCTCTTTTCGTTCAGCGCTGCCGCAGCCAGCGAGCGGGGTCGACCGCTTGGCCGGCCCGGTTGAGCGAGAAGACGAAGTTGGTCTCCTTGTCCGGATCGACCGCGAGGACGCTGGCGAGAACGGTCCCCGCCTCGACGCGGTCGCCGACTTTGACCCGCGGCGTCTCGAGCTTGGCGTAGACCGACTTGAGCTCGTCGCCATGGTCGATGACGATGACATGTCCGAGGCCCTTGACCGCGTCGCTGTAGATCACCCGGCCGGACTTGACCGCGCTGACCCGGCTTTCGGCCGGCACCCACATGTCGAGGCCGGGCCAGGAGATGACGGTCTGACCCTCGCGCAGCTCTCCGAACGGAAAGACGACCACGCCGCCCTGCACCGGCCAGGGCAGCCGCTCGGCGGCCGGCAGGCCCGGAGCGGGGCGCGGGCGCGATCGTCGCGGCTTGGCGAGCCGCTCGATCAAGCGCATCAGCTCGCGCTCCTGGCCCTCGAGCCGGGCGCGCACGGTTCGGTTCTCGCGCAGGCGGGCGCGAACCTGGTCGAGCAGCGCCCGCTGCTGCTTCTGGGTTGCCTCGAGCTCGGACTGGGCCTGGAGCGCCTGGCCGTGAATCGATTCGAGCTCGCCGCGCTGCGCCGCGAGCCGCGCCTGCTGCTGGTTGAGCGAAGCGAGCGCCACCCGGTAAGCCTCGATCGCCTGGAAATCGCGGTGCGCCAGGTAGGCCAGCGCTCGATTGTTGCGCAGCATGCCGCCGGCGCTGCTCGCGCCGAGCAGGACTTTGAGATACGAGAGCCGCCCGAGACGGTAGAGCGTGGAGATGGTCTGTTCGAGCGCATCGCGTTTCTGGTCCAGCTCGAGCGTGTGTTGTTCGACCTGTCTCTCGGTACCGGCGATCTCGCGATCCAACGGGATCATCCGGCCGGCCAGCTGGTCGAGCCGCGCGCGCAATGCGCGGCCCTCGCGGCCCAGTCGGTCGAGCTCGGTCTGGATTGCGCCGGCGCTGTGCTCGAGCTCGGTCTCCGAGCGGCGGCGCTGCTCGATTTCGGAGCGCAGGTCGCGCAGCCGCTGCTGCTGGGCCGGGCGATTGGTCGGCTGAGCCGCCGCGGCAGCGGCCGCACCGAGCAGCGCTGCGGCGGCCATCAGAAGGTGCGGCCGCATCTCCGGCGCCATTCTAGCCCGACACCCTCTCCGCCGCCCGACCAGCTGCCCGGGCCGCCGGCTATTCCGATTGGTTTTCGGCGGCGTCGGCGCGCTCGACCAGCGTCGCGGCCGAAATGCCGGCGGCGATCGCGATGGTCTCGGAAATCTCCTGGCGGCTCGCGCCGGCGCGGATCGAGCGTTGGATGTGCAGCTCGAGGGTCTTCTGTCCGCCCGAGACCAGCGCGGCGGCCATCGCGATCAGCTCTTTGAACTTGGCCGGAATTCCGCTGGCGCGGTAGCTCTCGCGCTCGAAGCGCTCGTAGATCTTGCGCAGCGGCGGCTCGAGCAGCTCCGGCAGGCTGGGGTCGGGCTTGGCTTTGCTCTTTTTCATACGGCCGGCCGATCGTAGTCGCGGCATAAACGGGGTGCAAGCCCGGAGCTACGTACAGAGGGCGCGCCGCGCATTCTACCTGGTCGGAGTGAGCCGGGTCAGGCCAGCGGTACTGAAGCGCTGGGCGGAGAGCTTTGGATCGGGCCGGAGCGCCTCGAACGTCACTTCTTCATCCTTGGCGCCGTCGAGGAAGCAGACATAGTGTCGCGGCAAGCTCAGCGAGCCGCTCCGGCCTTGCAGCGCGAAGCTGAGCAGGATCCGCCGGCCGCGTTCCGCGAACTCCAGTCCCAGCAGAGAGCGATCGGTTGGATGGAACCAGGCGCGGACCGCTCCCAGCCGCGGATGATGGAAAACGGTCGTGAGGGCCGGCTCGTGCTCGAAGCTCACCAGCTTCGGCGCGGCTCGATTCGGAGCCAAACGGATCAAAGCGAGCGGGCTGGCGGACAGAGCGGGGCGCTCGGAGTCGAGCAGGGGCGCGGCGCCGCGGCCCCAAACGGCCGAGCCGAGCCGAACCAGGGTCGCGTGCGCGCCGAAGAAGCTCTCATCACGCCGCAGCTTGTCATCGCCGTCCATCCAGATGCGGAATGTGCCGGCGAATTCGCCGGACGCGACCCGGCGCCGAATCTGACCGTGACCCTGGAGTCGGACCACGGGCTCGGTTGCGAGCCCGTGATGTTCCAGCGCCTGCTGGAGCAGGTCGCGCGCCGCGCCAGGCGAGCGGGGAGCGCAAGCCGAAAGCCAGCCGGCGGCGAGCAGCCAGGCGAGCGCGCGGCGCATCGATCCAGAGTCTGCCGCCGGTCCGCAGCGATCGCAATCGCCGATTCGGCTCGATGCTATGCTGAGAATCATGACAGCTTTCCGAATCGGCCTGGCGCTGTGCGTCTTGATTGGAGGCGGCGAAGGGCTGCTCTCGGATGTGCCGCCGCCACCTGTAATCCGGAAGCCGGAAGCGCTCCGGTCCGCCCCGGATCCGGCCAACGAAGAGGGCGAGTTCCGCTCGCTGATCCTGCTTGCGACCCGGTCGGAGCAGGTCGAGGCGATCGAGGTTTTCTTGCGGCGCTATCCGGAGGGCCGTTTCGCCGACACCGCCCGCGCGCTGTGGCTGCGTCTCAAGGGGGACGACGCGTCGGCCGAGGAGCGCCGGGCTTGGATGGCGGATTGGCTGGCGGCCAAGCCGGAAGATCCCGCGGTGCTCAACTTCGCGGCGCAGGCCTCGATGCGCGCGAACGACGGCGCTGCGGCGCGGCGCCTGGCCCTGCGGGCTCTGGAGCACGTCGCCGGCGATCGGAAGGAGCGCTCGATCGCGCTCGCGACCTTGGCGGAGCTGGACCTCGGGCAGGGGCGGCCGCAAGCAGCGCTGGCGCGGTTGGATGAGGCGATCCGCCTGGAAGCCTCGCCTGCGCTGCTGCGGGCGTTCGATCTGTCGGGCCGCGAGCGGTGGAGCCGGGATCTGGGGGCGGCTCCCGCGCTGAAACTGCTGCGGGCTCGGGCCCTGCTCGCGAGCGGCGCCGCCGCCGCGGCCGGGGCCGAGCTTTGGGCTGCGGCGCGGGCCTCCCAAACGGATGGCTTGGCGGCGCTGCGCTCCGCTCTGGCCGGCGCCGGCGTCGAACCGCTGCCGGCGGCGCCGCGCGAGCTCGCCGTGCCGCCGCCGCTGGCGCCGCCGCTGCCGATCACCGATCTGGAAGGCCGGCCGCGCTCGCTGGACGATTTCAGCGGCAAGGTGGTTCTGGTCAATTTCTGGGCCACCTGGTGCGTGCCGTGCCAGTATGAGCTGCCCGAGCTGCAGCGGCTCTACGGGCGACTGAAGGATGACGGGCTGGTGGTCCTGGCGGTCAACATGGACGACCCCAGCGAGCTCGACGACCCGAGCGACTGGTTCGCGGAGCGCGGATTGAGCCTGCCGCTGTATCGGCACACGCCGGCGGCGGAGCGGAGCTATCGGCTGATCTCGCTGCCGCTGCTGGCGTTGATCGATCGCGACGGGCGCTTGCGGCTGCGGCGCAGCGGCTATGTGGCCGGCGCCGAAGACGAGCTCGAACGCCAGGTGCGTGCTCTGCTGCAAGGGCGAGGCGAGGGGCTGGGGATGGTGTGGGAAGAGCTGCGCGACCGGATCGAGATCGAGGCGCTCTACGCCGTGCCCGCCGCCGACGCGACCGACACCGTGTTTCACGATGTCGACGGCGATGCGGAGCCGGAGCTGGTGGTGTCGACCCACGACGGAATCGCGGCCTACGGTCGCGATGGGCGCGAGGTCTGGAATCGGACCCTGCCCGAGGCCGGCGGCGCGCTGGAGGCCGGACCGACCTTGCTGGTCGGCGGCGGCGCCCTGCGGCTGGTGGCGGGAAACGGTGATCCGATTCCGCTCGATCCCGGCTTCAACCCGGGCTTCTCCAGGCCGATGCTGTTCGCCGCGTTCGGCGCCGGCGCGGCGGCGAGCTTCTTCTACGCGCCGGGCCTGATCGGGTTCGACGCCGCCGGCCGGGTGCGCTGGAGGCAAGAGGGAATCGAGGCGGTCGCCGCGTTGGCTCGGGTCGGCGCGAAGCTGGTGGTGGCCGACGGCGAGCAGCGCTGGCACCGGCTCGCGCCCGAAGACGGCGCGATCGAAGCCAGCGGCGCGATCGGCTTCGCCCCCACGGTCCTTGCCGGACAGGCGGCGCCCGAGCCGCTGTGGTTCGCCGGTGGCAGCTCGGACGATCGCTTGCTGCGCTATCCGGAAGGGGCGGTCGACCTGGCGGCGGCGAGCGCGGCGGGCGGATGCGGCCCGCTCGTGGCCGTGGTCAGCGAAAGCGAGCGGCTGCTCCTGTTCGATCAGCGCGGGGACGCGATCTGGCGCGGCGCTTTTCCGGAGCCGCCTTTGCGAGTGGCCTTGGCGGCGCGCGGGCGCGGCCTGGATTTGGCCGTGGTCGGCGCGGAGGGCTCGCTCTTCCGGCTCCGGATCGGATCGGTCTCGACCTGCTCCTGAACCGGGGGCTCGTGCGGCATCCAGTCCTCGGCGGCCGCGAAATAGTGATCCGGCGGGTAGCCCAGAAAATTGCTGACCCGGCTGGTGTAGATGCAAGCGAAGGTCTTGACCTGGCGGCCGAAGCGCGACAGGGTGCCGAACTCCTTGAACAGCCGGCCCCAGCGCGGATTGTGGGCCAAATAAATCGCCCTTTCCTGCGCTTCGATCCGCTGGCGCAGCACCAGGGCTTGCCGTTCCAGACCCTGCAGCGCAGGCCCTGCCGCGCCCTGCCCCGGGAGGCCAGCGAGGAAGCGTTCGGCGCGGCGCAACTCGAGCTGGCGGCGGCGCTCCGCCAGCCGGCGCATCCGGCGTGAGGCGGCGGCGAAGCGGCGTTCGACCGCGATCTCCTTTTCCAGCTCGATCACGATCATGGCGGTGCGCCAGCCGCTTTTCTTGCCGCGCAGGATATCGCCGTAGGTGTGATCGCCGAAATACAGCAGCGCATCGCCGCTGCAGCCGAGCAGCTCTTCGAGCTGGCGCATGTTGCCGCCGGTATAGCTGCCTGCTGCCTGTGGCTGTGGAACCAGCGCCGCGCCGGCGCTGAAAAAATCGGGTTTGCGGGCGGCCATCACCACGACATCAAAGTAATCGCGCCAGCTCGGGTAACCCGGCAGCCGGCCATCGAGCAGGAAGCCCATGACCCCATCGCTGTAGAAC
>Ga0214471_10002685_pt1 | contig 13927 bp, 12 predicted proteins | sample RVTome_5_FD_207665 | JGI IMG/M metagenome (GOLD analysis project Ga0214471, IMG submission 207665) | Soil microbial communities from uranium-contaminated site in the Upper Colorado River Basin, Wyoming, United States - RVT142D155 | ecosystem: Environmental > Terrestrial > Soil > Contaminated >...
TTTAGCAAACCGTTCTTCCCCATACCCCCCGATGACCTCCCTGAGTTGGGATTCGCTCGCGTCCGCCAGCCAGTCCGCGGCGCTCGTGCCCTGCGACGGGTCCATGCGCATGTCGAGCGGCCCGTCGGCGCGGAAGGAGAAGCCGCGCCCCGGGTCGTCGAGTTGCGGCGAGGACACGCCCAAGTCGAACAGCATCCCCTGCGCGTGCGCCACCCCTTGTGCGTCCAGGGCTTGCGCGAGCGCGCTGAAGGGCGCGTGCGTGATGCGAAAGCGCGGATCGGCGATGCCGCGTGCTGCCGCCACGGCCTGCGCATCCCGGTCGAGCGCGATCAGCCGCCCGCGCGGGCCCAGACGCTCGAGGATCAGCCGGCTGTGCCCGCCGCGCCCGAAGGTGCCGTCCACGTAGGTGCCGTCCGCCCGGATCGCCAGCGCGGCGAGCGCTTCGGCGGCGAGGACGGGGCGATGCATGCCGGCCGCTGCGCTCATCGCCAGGCGCGCCCGCGTTCACAGCGAGAAATCCTCCATGCCGGGTGGCGCGCTTGCCGGTCCGGCAAGCGCCTGCGCGAGCTTGGAGTTCCACAGGCCCGAGTCCCAGAGCTCGAAGTAGTGGCCCTGCCCGACCAGCATGGCGTCGCGCTCGAGCCGGGCGTGCTGGCGTAGCGCGCCCGAAAGCAGGATGCGGCCGGAGCCGTCGGGCGACACGTGCTCCTCGAAGCCGAGAAGCAGCCGCTTCCACCAGCTCGCCTGCGCGTGAAAGCTGGGGAAGGACTGCGCCTGCGCACGCACCGGCTCCCAGGCCGCGGGCGGATACAGCAGCACGCAGCCCTCGGGGTGCGCGGTGAGCACGAGTTGCCGCGCCTCGGCCAGCAGCGCCTCGCGAAAGCGTGTGGGGATGGCGAGCCGGCCCTTTGCGTCCAGCGTGACCACCGTAGCGCCGTGAAATGTTCCACCCATGCCCCGTTTTCTCCAAGGCGGACGGGACAAGAGCCACGCCTCCCCGTGTTCCGCCACTTTTTTCTACCTTTTTCCACTTTATGCGACAAAAGGGGCAACGGTCAAGGCAATTCTTTTTGCCTGACAATGACTTAGCTGCGTTTTATGGGGTCGTTTCTTGAAATTAAAATGTAATAATTATCAATATCTTATAAAAGCTACTGAAAGTGCCTTCTTAGAACGAAGCGGCGCTCAGCCGCGAGCCAGGCTATCGAGGCTCCCAGCATGCACGCCCAGCTTGGCCCCGGCCGCGCGGATCTCCTGCCACGTGGTGCCGTCGACGGCGATGCCGTCGCGGCTGCGCCGCGCGCGCGTCTCGCGCTCGGGATCGCCCGCGATGCGCACGCCATCGCTGCCCGGCGCCGGCGGCGAGCGCTTCACCCAGGCGATGAATTCGCTTGCCTCGCGCTCGAACGCGTTGGCGGTGCCGAGCTTGCGCGGATCGATGAGGATCGTGAGCATGCCGTTCAGCACGCGTTTCTTCGAGCGATCGGTGGTGTGCCAGGTGCCGCCGCCCGCAAGCGCGCCGCCAAGCAGCTCGCAGGCCACGGCGAGCCCGTAGCCCTTGTGCAGGCCGAAGGTGGTGAGCGCGCCGAAAGGCTCGATCACGCCGAAGCGCGCGTCCAGCGTCGGCTTGCCTTGGTCGTCGAGCAGCAGCCCCGGCGGCAGCTTCTGGCCCTTGTTGTGCGCGACGCGCACCTTGCCCTGCGCCACGCCGCTCGTCGCCATGTCGAGGATGAACGGCGCCTCGCCGGCGAGCGGGATGCCGATGGTGCAGGGGTTGGTGCCAAAGCGCGCGTCGCTGCCGCCGAAGGGCGCGACGATGGAGCGCGAGATGACATTGACGAAGCTCAGAGACACGAGGCCTTCGGCCACCGCCTGCTCGGCCCACTGCCCGATGCGGCAGAGATGATGCGAATTGGCGAGCGCCATGACGCACACGCCGTGCGCCTTGGCGCGCTCGATCGCGATCGCCGTCGCCTCCAAGCCGATCACCTGCCCGTAGCCCGCTTGGCCGTCCACCGCGATGAGCGCGCCGCCGTCGAACTTCACCACCGGGTGCCGGTTGGGCTGCAGGCCGCCTTCCTTCAGCGACTCGACGTAGCGCGGGATCATGCCGATGCCGTGCGAGTCGTGCCCGGTGAGGTTGGCGGTGACGAGGTTCTCGGCCACGATTTTCGCCTCGCGCGGCTCGCTGCCGCCGGCGGCGACGATCGCTGCGATGGCGCGCGCGAGCGGCGCGGCCTGGAACACGTGGGAGCTCGGCATGGGGGGCGAGTTTATAATGCCCCGGACCGCCGCAACGTCGCCATGATCGACAAGTTCATCGCCTCCGCCGCCGCCGCGCTCGCCGACGTGCCCGACGGCGCCACCGTGATGATCGGCGGCTTCGGCAACGCCGGCATGCCCGCCGAGCTGATCGACGCGCTCATCGCGCAGGGCGCGAAGGCGCTGACCATCGTCAACAACAACGCCGGCAACGCCGACGCGGGGCTCGCCGCGCTGATCGGCGCGAAGCGCGTGAACAAGATCCTGTGCTCGTTTCCGCGCCAGACGGATTCCTGGCATTTCGACAAGGCGTACCGCGCCGGCGAGCTCGAGCTCGAGCTGGTGCCGCAGGGCACGCTCGCCGAGCGCATCCGCGCCGCGGGCGCGGGCATCGGCGCGTTTTACACGCCGACCGCCTACGGCACGCGGCTCGCCGAGGGCAAGGAGGCGCGCCGCATCGGCAGGCGCGACTACGTGCTCGAATACCCCATCCACGCCGACTACGCGCTCATCAAGGCCGATCGCGCCGACCGCTGGGGCAACCTCACCTACCGCATGACGGCGCGTAATTTCGGGCCCATCATGGCGGCGGCCGCGCGCATCACGGTGGCGCAGGTGCGCGAGACCGTGCCGCTCGGCGAGCTCGACCCGGAGATCGTGGTGACGCCGGGCATCTTCGTGCAGCGCGTGGTGCGCATCGCTCCGCTGAGGAAAGCCGCGTGAAGAAGCTCGACCGCAAGCAGATCGCCGCGCGCCTGGCGCGCGACATCCCCGACGGCGCCACCGTCAACCTCGGCATCGGCCTGCCCACGCTGGTGGCCGACTACCTGCCGAAGGACCGCGAGATCGTCCTGCACAGCGAGAACGGCGTGCTCGGCATCGGGCCGCGCCCGGCGCCGGGCGCCGAGGACGAGGACCTGATCAACGCCGGCAAGGAACCGGTGACGATGTTGAAGGGCGGCGCGTTCTTCCACCACGCCGACTCGTTCGGCATGATCCGCGGCCGGCATCTCGATTACTGCGTGCTCGGCGCCTTCCAGGTGTCCGTGCAGGGCGACCTCGCCAACTGGCACACCGGCGCGCCCGACGCCATTCCCGCGGTGGGCGGCGCGATGGACCTCGCGGTCGGCGCGAAGCACGTGCTGGTGATGATGGAGCACCTCAGCAAGGAGGGCACAAGCAAGATCGTCGAGCGCTGCACCTATCCCTTGACGGGAGCGCGCTGCGTGAACAGGATCTATACCGACCTGGCGGTCATCGACGTGAAGGCCGACGGCCTGCACGTCGTCGAAACGGTGGATGGGCTTTCGTTCGAAGAGCTGCAGCGCCTGACGGGCGTACCGCTGAAGCGCCTCGCGACCGCGGCCTAGCCGGCGGGCTGGGGTTCGAGCCCGCCCCTCGGCGGTGCGATGCGGCGGTGGCGCGAGATGCCGTAGATCGTCGCCGACAGCACGAGCACGGCCGCCGCCGTCGCCACGCGATCGTCCGGATGGAACATGTTGACGAACGCGAAAACCGCCAGCACGAGGCGCGACACGACGTCTGCGCCTGGATGCTCGAAGAACCGCCCGAACATCGCGAAGGTGATGCCGCAGGTGCTGATCAGCACCAGGGCGGTGGCTGCAACCTGCGGCCAGCCCGGATTCACGACGATGTCGGAACGCGTGAAGATCGCGAAGGTCATGAGCGTGATCGGCAGGCAGATTTTCAGCGCTTCCCACATGGTGCGCATGAACGAGGCTTCGGCGATGCGCGCGGACACGGCCGCCGTCAGCGAGGTCGGCGGCGACAGCTCGCCCCACACCGACAGCAGGAATACGAAGAAATGCGCGACCCAAGGGTTGACGCCAAGCTCGCGCAGGGGTCCCACGATGATGACCGCGCCGACGATATAGGTCGCCGTCGGCGGCAGGCCGGCACCGAGCAGCCAGCCGAAAGCATAGGCCATCAGGATCATCGCCATGATGTTCCAGGCGCCCAGATCGAGCAGCATGGCGCCCATCCGGTTGATGAAGCCGGTGACGGTGAACAGGCCGATCATGATGCCGAGCGTCGCCAGCAGCAGCGTCAGATAGGACGTCATGTCGGCGTGCGTTTCGATGGTGACGCGCACGTTGGCGAACAACGACTCCTTGGCGACTTCCGGGTCCTTCAGCACGTACTTGAACCAGAGGAAGGCGACGAGCAGGAGAACGAACATGAAAGTCGCGGTGTACAGCGCCGCTCGCAGCTCGCCCATGCCGACCCAGCCCATGAGGACGATGAGGACGATTACGGCGAGGAGGAAGATCGAGAACTTGATCAGCTCGTAGACCGGCACTTTCGGCGCCGCGACCGTATCGTTCGGCAACAGGCGCACGCACAGCAGATAGACGGCGAGCGCAAGCGACGCGTAGTAGACGATGCCGAGCGAGAATCCGCGCAGCACCACGTCCCAGTAAGGCACGCCGAGAAACTCCGACATCAGGAAGGCCCCGGCCCCCATCAGCGGGGGCATGATGAGGCCGCCCATGGAGGCGGCGGTCTCCACCGCGCCGGCGAAGGTCGCCGGCACGCCATAGCGCTTCATCAGCGGAATGGTGATCGAGCCGACCACCACCGCGTTGGCCGAACCGGAGCCGCTGATCATGCCGACCGACAGCGATCCCAGCACCGCGGTCTGCGGAATCAGGTGCCGCGAGCGGCCGGCGAGACGCCGCATGACATTGATCATCGCGCCCTGCGCGCCGAAGCCGCGCGCCGCCGCGGCGAGCAGCAGGAAGGCGGCGATCAGCGTCAGGGCGAGCTGGCCGTAAATGCCGTAGATGCCGGTGGAGAATTCGACCGTGCTGGAGGTCACCACGCGATCGAAGTTGACCCCGGGGTGCCAGAAGAAATCGAGCCAGCGCGGGAACAGGTAGCCGTAGAGCGTGTATACGACCATCACCAGGTTGATCCAGAACAGCACCGGATGGGCCAGGCGCGTCAGCTCCATCACCAGCAGGAACATCAGCAGGCCGACGACGTAGTCGTGCTGTGTGTACGTGCCCTGGCTGTAGATGGCGATGCGCTCGTATTCTCCCAGGAAGTACCAGAACGCGTAGGCAGCGATCGCGGTGTAGAGCGCGACCAGGACGTGGTTGACCTTTCGGGGCAGGCGCTTGTAGAGCGGGCCTTTCTGGTACAGGAAGAGAACCTGCAGGATCAGCGCGATGGGCAGCAGCCGCACCGTAAGCTTCAGCGCCCCGCCGAGGCCCGTGTAGAAGTACCAGATCAGCCAGACGAACAGGACGAGCGAGAAGGCGAGCGTCAGGTTGCGCAGAGTGGCGTGGCGCTTGAGCCGGTCGATCAGCACGAATGTCCCCCTGTCGGCGGAAAGCGCGTGCGCGCCGGCGCCGACCGCTTTCCGGGCAAACCGTCAACCGCTTACTTGCTGCCCGCGACCTTCCACTTGGCGTTCCAGGCCTTGTGCTCCTTCAGGAATTTGGCGAGGCCCGGATGCACTGCGACGTCCGGATTGGCGTTGATTCCCTGCACCTGCATGCCGACGAAGTCCTTCGCCATCGGCGTGAAGCCGGGCTCGTTCTTCGCCAGATTCTCCCTGTTCTTGTAGAACGCGCTCAGCATCTTGTAGACGACGTCCTCGGAGATGTTCGTTCCCACGTTGTAGCCGAACAGGATCGGCACGCCCTGAAGCGTGGACGGGCCGACGTTCTTGCTGAAGGCATTCTTCGGATCGACGTCGACGACCGCGAGGCCCGCCGCCTTGATTTTCGCGACCTCGTCAGGGCAGGGATTGACGACCCTGATGTCCATGCGGATGTCGGTCTCCTTCCAGTACGACGCGAGCGAACGGCCGGAGGTGGTGTAAGTGGCCGAGCCCACGATCGTACCTCCCTGCAGCGCGTCGGCGTTCGACTTGAGGTCGATCTGGACGTGGTTGAACTCGTAGCCGAGCGCCTTGTAGATGCGCTGCCAGTTCAGCCAGTTCATGAAGCCGGCGTTGGTGTAGAACACCGGCTTGCCGCTGAAGTCGCGCCAGCATCTGAACTTGTCGGCGTCCTTGGCCGCGACGGCCATCATCGACTCCATCGGATAGGAGTACCAGGTGTGCACGATCTCCGGCATCTTGGGCTGGTAGTCCTTGAAGCCGCCGATGCGCTGGTTGAACTGGGTCATGCCGATGTCGGCCGTGTAGGCGATCTCGCCGTTGCCGTCCATCACCGCCTTCATGGCGACGGTGGGCGACGTGTACGGCTGCACGGTGACCGTGTACTGGCCGCCGAGCGCCTCCTCGACGATCCGGGTCATCTGCGCGGCGATCTGGTAGCCGTAGGAGCCCACGGGCGAAGTGGCCCAGCGCAGCGACTTGCGCTCCTGCGCCTGGGCGGGCACCAGCGACGAGACGGCGAACACGGCGGCAAGCGCAGCTGCCCCCGACGTTATGCGGTGTTGCGAGCTCTTCTTCAGCATGATTCTTCCTCCGGTTGGCTTACTGCGGCTTGATGCCGGGCCCATCATAAACCGCTTCCGGTCCCTGATACAGCCTGCCCCGTGCGGCCTGGTCAGCTCAGCCCGTCGCTCACCGCGACGTTTTCCGGCCGCAGCTCGATGCCGGAGGCCTGCGCCTGCTGCAGGAGCAGCGCGGCGAAATCCTCCTCCCTCATGCCGCGCCCCATCATCGACTGCACCAGGTCGCGGGTGGCCGCCGCCAGCGGCATCGGCACTTCGAAGCGGCGGCCCGCGTCCAGGCCCAGATCCAGGTCCTTCCTCAAGAGCTCCGGCGTGAACGTCGCCTTGAAGTCGAGGTTGACGAAGGCCGGCGTCTTGTAGCGCGTGAATACGGAGCCCATCACGCTCTGGTTGAGGAATTCGAGGAAGGCGTGCCGCGGCACGCCCGCTTTCTGCGCCAGCACCGTGATCTCGGCGAGCGACTGGGCGACCACGCCGAGGAACACGTTGTGGCAGATCTTGACGATGCGCGCGAGTTCCCCGTCGCCGACGTAGCTCGCCGCAGGCCCGATCATCCTCAGGAATGGAAGCGCGGCGTCGAACGAGGCCTTGGGCCCGGAGCACACGAAGGAGAGCTTGCCCGCCTTGATCGCCTTGGCGTTGCCCGACACCGGCGCCGCGAGGTAGTCGATGCCGCGCTTCGCCAGCAGCTCGCGCAGCTCCGCCGATCCTTCGAGCGAGATCGAAGAACACTCGATCACCAGGCGCGGCTGCGCCTTGCCCGCGAGCAGCTCGCCCATCACCTGCTTCACGTCTTTCCATGTCGCCACCATGCAGAACACGAGGTCGCGCCCGGCGAGCTCGCCGAGCCGGCCGGCGATCTTCGCGCCGTACTGCGCGAGCGGCTCGGCCTTGGCGCGCGTGCGGTTCCAGACGAGCAGGTCGGCGCCGCCCCTTGCCAGGCGCGCCGCCATCTCGTAGCCCATGCGGCCGGCCCCGATCCAGCCGATGCTAATAGGGGTTGGCAATGGGCAGCTCCTCGGCGGGGTAGAGCGAAATGACCTGCGCGCCCTTCGGCGTGAGGATGACCTCTTCCTCGATGCGCGCGGCCGAAATCCCGTCCGACGCGGGACAGTAGGTCTCGACCGCGAACACCATGCCCGCCTTCAGCTCGATCGGCTCGCGCAAGGAGTTGAGGCGCGAAATGAGCGGGCGCTCGTGCAGGCCCAGGCCGAGGCCATGGCAGAAATTGAGGCCGAAGGCGTCCATTTCATTGGCGAACCCGGCCTGCTGCGCCTTCGGCAGCGCGCCGGCGATCCGGTCGGTGCTCATGCCGGGCTTGAGGAGCTCGATCACCTTGTCCATCCACTCGCGCGCCTTGCGGTAGGCGGTCCGTTGCGCACCGGTGGCCCGCCCCACATTGAACGTGCGGTAGTAGCAGGTGCGGTAGCCCATGAACGACTGGATGACGTCGAAGAAGGCCTGGTCGCCGGGGCGGATGAGGCGATCGGTGAAATTGTGCGGGTGCGGCGAGCAGCGCTCGCCCGAGATCGAATTGATCGCCTCTACGCAGTCCGAGCCCATCTCGTAGAGGCGCTTGGTGGCGAGGGCCACGATCTGCGATTCCTGCACGCCGGGCTTCAGGGCCTCGGCGATGTCCTGGTACACGCCGTCCACCATCGCCGCCGCCATGTTGAGCAGCGTCAGCTCGTCGATGTTCTTCACCTCGCGCGCCTGCAGCATGGCCTGCTGGCTGTCGCGCACCTCGATGCCTTCCTTCTGCAGCGCGAAGAGCATCGGCGGCTCGACCACGTCGACGCCGAGCGGCATCTGCGCCACGCCCTCGGCGACGAGGATCGACTTGATCTCCTTCGCCGCGTCGCGGAACAGGGTCAGGTCGGCGCCGACCGCGCCGCGCATGCCGAGGAGCCCCGCACGGCAATGGTCCTGACGCAACCACGGCGAGTGCAGCTTGTGGTGGCGCGCGGCGGAGCCGAAGTCCCAGATGTACGGATCGCCGTTGCCGGTGAGCAGCGAATATCTCGTCAGCTTGTCGCGCGCCCACTCGCCGATCACCGTACTCGTCGTGTAGCGGATGTTGTGCTGGTCGAACGAAAGCAGCGCGCCGAGGCCGGAAGCCGCGAGCGCGGCGCGCGTGCGCGCCAGGCGATAGTCGTGCAGGCGCCGGAAATCGACGCGCTCCTCGAAATCGACCTGCGTGTGGCCGGGCGCCTGCAGCGGGCGCGTCCAGTCATGGTGCGAATCGATGTCGTCCGGGCGGACGATCCTCGGCGCCGCGCGCCTGCGATTCATGATTTCCTCCCGCGGCAAGTCTAATACAATCGCGCCATGAAGAAGCGCCCCGACGAGCTGCGCTCGCACCGCTGGTTCGGCGTGAAGGATCTGCGCGCCTTCGGCCACCGCTCGCGCACCGCGCAGATGGGCTACGACCGCGGCGACTACGCCGGCAAGCCCGTCATCGCCATCATCAACACCTGGTCGGACATCAACCACTGCCATACGCACTTCCGCCAGCGCGCCGAGGAGGTGAAGCGCGGCGTGTGGCAGGCGGGCGGCTTTCCGCTGGAGATGCCGGCGATGGCGCTCGCCGAGACCATGCAGAAGCCGACCACGATGCTGTACCGCAACTTCCTCGCCATGGAGACCGAGGAGCTGCTGCGCTCCTACCCGGTGGACGGCTGCGTGCTGATGGGCGGCTGCGACAAGACCACGCCCGCGCTCCTCATGGGCGCGACCAGCATGAACCTGCCCTCGATCTACCTGCCGGCGGGGCCGATGCTGAACAGCCACTGGCGCGACCAGACGCTGGGCTCGGGCTCCGACACCTGGAAGTACTGGGACGAGTTGCGCGCGGGGCGCATCCAGCAGAGCGACTGGCAGGAGATCGAGGACTCGATCGCGCGCTCGCCCGGCACCTGCATGACCATGGGCACGGCGGCGACCATGATGTCGCTCGCCGAGGCGCTCGGCTTCACGCTGCCCGGCTACTCCTCGATCCCCGCGCCGGACTCGAATCACGCCCGCATGGCGACGCTCACGGGAAAGCGCATCGTCGAGATGGTATGGGAGGACCTCAAGCCTCGCGATTTCCTCTCGCGCGGCTCCTTCGACAACGCCATCACCACGCTCATGGCGATGGGCGGCTCGACCAACGCCATCGTGCACCTCGTGGCGATGGCGGGCCGCGCGGGGCTCGCTTTCCCGCTCGAGCGCTACAACGAGATTTCCTCGAGGACGCCGGTGATCGCCAACGTGCGGCCCTCGGGCAGCGAGTACCTGATGGAGGATTTTTTCTACGCCGGGGGCTTGCGCGCGATGCTGGGCGAGCTGCGCGACCTGCTCGACCTCTCGGCGAAGACGGTGAACGGCAGGACGCTGGGCGAGAACATCGAGGGCGCGAAGGTGTGGAATGCCGACGTGATCCTGCCGCGCGACAAGCCCCTGAAGGCCTCGGGCGGCATCGTCATGCTGCGCGGCTCGCTCGCCCCCGACGGCGCGGTGATCAAGGCGAGCGCCGCGGATCCGCAGCTGATGCAGCACACCGGCCGCGCCGTGGTGTTCGAGGACTACAACGACATGGCGGCGCGCATTGACCGCGATGACCTCGACGTGGACGCAAGCTGCGTGCTGGTGCTGAAGAACGCCGGACCGCTCGGCGGCCCCGGCTTCCCGGAATGGGGCATGCTGCCCATGCCGAAGAAGCTCGTGCAGCAGGGCGTGAAGGACATGGTGCGCCTCTCCGACGGGCGCATGAGCGGCACCAGCTACGGCACCTGCATCCTGCACGTCGCGCCCGAAGCCTACGTCGGCGGGCCGCTCGCCTTCGTGCGCAACGGCGATCCGATCGAGCTCGACGTCGAGAAGAAAGCCCTCAATCTGAAGATTTCAGAGGCGGAAATGGCGAAGCGCAAAGCCGCCTGGAAGCGCCCGCCGCCCAAGTACGAGCGCAGCTACGGCGCCATCTTCTCGCGCCACGTGAAGCAGGCGAACGAGGGCTGCGACTTCGATTTCCTCGAGGGCACGGCGCCCACCGCGGAGCCCGAGATCCACTGAAGGGCGAAGCTCAGCGCAGCTGCAGGACGAAGCGCTTCTCCAGCAGGTCGGCATCGTCGAAATGGCGCCGGCCGACGAAGGCCGTGGCATGCCGGCCCCACTGCCGCATGGCGCCCGCCGACGGGATGCCCATCGGCCAGAACAGGAAGCGTTCGGCGCGCTCGCTGCCGGGGACGATCCCGTCCGGCCCGAAGATGCTCTGGCGCCCGCCGCCGGGCCGCGGCAGCGCGCGCAGCTCGTCGTAGGCCCGCAGGGCGTAATGCGCGTCGAAGTCGCGCTCGCGCGTCATGCCGACGCGCTCCACGTAGTGCGTGCGCGTGGCGACGCGCACCACCGGGCGTTCGCCCTGCGCGACGGCGGGCAGCGATTGCGGCGCGAACATCCATTCCATGGCGCTGCCGGGCGCGCGCACGGGGTCGGCGCGCGGCGTAGGAAAGAACATGTGGAAGCAGCCGCACGGATGCATCGAGTCGTACACGAGCGGCTCGCCGTCCGGCGCCAGCGTCACGCGCCAGGTCACGCCGTCGAGCTTGCCGGCGAGGATGTCGCCCGCGGACTCGGGCGGCCGCTCGGAAAACCAGATCGTGTACACCAGCTGCAGCAGCACGCGGCCGCGGTAGCGGGTCCACGCCATCCTGCGGTAGACCACCGGCTCGCTTGCCTCCACCGCCGGTACGGGCTCGCCCTGGCGCCAGACGAGCGCGCCGGGACGGTCGTAGGCGCCCGCGATTTCGATCTCGAACACCGGTGCGTGCGCGGCAAAGAGCGCGTCGAGCGCATCCCCGTGCGGCTCGGGAATGCCGAGCGTGTTCTCGGAAGCGCGCTCGATCATTGACGCCAGCGCGCTGCGCGCCACCGGCGGCGCGCCGGGCGGGCCGAGGCGCAATACCGTTCCCCCCGGAGGCGGCGCGAGCTCCCTGCGGAACGCGGCGCGCACGCCGTCATGGTAGTTCCGCACCCCGGCCATGAAGGGCCATTTCGTGAGCGCGTAGAGCCCGAGCGCGCGGCTCGCCGTCAAGTAGTCGTCCGGCACCGCGGCGCGCTCGAGGAGCTGCTGCCGCAAGCGCGCGTCGGCGAGGTCGGCCTGGCGCAGAAGCGCGCCGCACTCGCGCGCGCGCTCGAGCGGCGACCCGGCGCGCAGGCTTGCGCTCTCGTGACCGCGCGCCGCGAGGTCGAGCGCCTGCATGCGGTCCACGAGCGCGCGCAGCACGGCCTCGTCCCGCGCCGCCGCCTCGCGGAACGAGGCCAGCAGGCGGTTCGCGCGCAGGTACGGATATCCCGCGATGCGTCGCTCCTGCGCGTCGCGCACGCCGGCTGCGTCCACGCGCGCATCGAGATCGCGGAACCACTCGGCGCACTCCCGCAGCGCGGGGTCGGTCGCGGTAAGGCGGGCGCTCGGGGCGGTCTCCAGCGTCGCGCAGGCCCCCGCGAGCAGGCACGCGAGCAGGATTGTCAGCCGGCTCGTCATCGCTCTTTGGGAAGCGACCCGCGCCGCAGCTCGCCTTCGCGGCGCTCGATCTCGCGCACCATGCCCGCGAATTGGGCCGCGATACTGGCGCGCATCACCAGCTCGCCAAGGAGCGGTGGCAGCGAGTCGGGCTCGACCAGGCCCGTCCAGCGCAGCGCGATCTTCCCGCCGAGCGCCTGCTCCACCCGGTAGCCGCCGTCCAGGCGCTTCAGGTTGCCTTTCAACAGACGGACGTCGAGAGCGTGCGGCGGCCGCGCGGTGGCCATCACGGTGACCTCGACAGGATGGGAAAAGAACAGAAACCGCGTCTCACCCCGTTGCTCCACGATCCAGGTGTTGCCCCGGTGCTCGAGCACCCGGCTGCTGCTCATGCCGGGAACGAACTCGGACAGGCGCTCGTAGTCGGTCAGCGTGCTCCAGACCGTGCCGTACTGGGCCTCGATCAGCGCGTACGCCCGCACTTCGACCGCCGACCCGCGGCGCATCGTTTCGACCGACAGGCCCTCCGCGGCGCTCGCGGTGGCCGCCCACAGCAGGAACAGCGCCGCAAGCCGTTTCATGCGGAGCACTCTAGCAGCCTTGGTCGTCGCCCTGCGCGCATCGCATGAGGGAAACGCGCCACCCGCGGTGCTTATTCCTGCCGTAGAATCGCCGGGCAGCAACCGCCAAACACTCCGCTCCCCTTTCGTGGATCTGCCGAAGAACGCGTTCAAGCGCGCCCTGCGCGAAGGAAAGAACCAGATCGGCCTGTGGTCGAGCCTGTCCTCGAATTACACGGTGGAAGTGATCGCCGGCGCGGGTTTCGACTGGATCCTGCTCGACATGGAGCATTCGCCGAACGACCTCGAGAGCCTGCTCGCGCAGCTGCAGGCGGCGGCGCCCTATGCCACGCATCCGGTGGTGCGCGTGCCCTGGAACGACATGGTGACCATCAAGCGCGTGCTCGACGCCGGCGCGCAGTCGCTGCTCATTCCCTACGTGCAGAACGCGGCGGAAGCCAGATCGGCGGTGGCCAACACGCGCTACCCGCCCGCCGGCGTGCGCGGCGTGGCCGGCACCACGCGGGCCACGCGCTTCGGCCGCATCAAGGATTACGCGAAGCGCGCGCACGAGGAAATCTGCGTGCTCGTGCAGCTCGAGACGAAGCCGGCGCTCGACGAAATCGAGAAAGTGGCTGCCGTGGAAGGCGTGGACGGCATCTTCATCGGGCCGGCCGACCTGCACGCGTCCATGGGCTACACGGGCGAAACGGCCAATCCCGCGGTGCTGCCGCTGATCGAAGACAGCCTGCGGCGCATCCGCAAGTGCGGCAAGGCGCCCGGCTACCTGTCGCCGGTGGAGGCGGACGCGAAGAAAATGCTCGCCGCCGGCGCGCAGTTCGTCGCCGTGGGCGCCGACGTGGGGCTGCTGGCGCGCGGCGCCGAAAACCTACTGGCAAGGTTCAGGCAATGAAACCCGATCTCGTCGTCACCACGAAGATTTTCGCGCCCACCCAGGAGCGCCTGGACCGCGAGTTCGCCTGCCACAAGCTGCACCAGGCCGCCGACCGCGCCGCCCTCCTGAAGAAGCTCGCGCCCAGCGTGCGCGCGCTCGCCACCTTCGGCGCCGGTGGCGCGGACGCGAAGCTCATGGACGCGCTGCCCAAGCTCGAGATCATCTCCAACTTCGGGGTCGGCGTGGACTCCATCGACC
>Ga0214471_10002687_pt1 | contig 13924 bp, 13 predicted proteins | sample RVTome_5_FD_207665 | JGI IMG/M metagenome (GOLD analysis project Ga0214471, IMG submission 207665) | Soil microbial communities from uranium-contaminated site in the Upper Colorado River Basin, Wyoming, United States - RVT142D155 | ecosystem: Environmental > Terrestrial > Soil > Contaminated >...
CCGGAATCTCTTCGGCCGGGATGAGGAACTCGACCGGCTGATTGCCAAAGCGGATTCGTCCTCCATCGCCGACTGGCGACAGCCGCTCGAGCGGGTCCTCGAATCCCCCGGTTGCTCCCTGTAGCCGGTCTCTTCTGTCCTCAGGATCGCGCGCCGACCCCTTCGCCCCGCCCGCAAGCAACCCGGCCGATTCGGACAATCCCCGGCCCCAATTCTTTCGAGGCGCGGCCCCAAAATGGGCTGATTTCGCTTGACACGGAGAAGCCTGGCAGATAATGCTGACACACATCATGTAATTTTCCGCCGGACGCCATTATCATCGAGCCCTCAGGCGACCCCTTCGGGGTGCCGCGAGGTGGTGAGTGAGGGGAGCACCCAGCTCCCGCCGGGGGTTCCAAAATGGAACCGGGGTAACCGCAGCCCTTCGCACCCCTCAGGCAGGGTCCGACAACGCGTTGAGCACTCTGACGCCCTCCCGGGCGGAGCATAGCCCGGAGGGCGTTTTTGTTTGTGAGTGGCAGCGAGGGGAGATTCCCTCACAACTTTGACACCCGCGACTCGCTGTGAACGAGCCTCATTCATAGACCGCAGGGCGACCTGGAAGAACGGCTATGGAAAACGGTATTCGTGTCCTCATCATCCATAGAAATCGCCTCTTTCGAGAGGGTCTGGCCTTTGTCCTGGCCCAGCAACAGGACATCACCGTGGTCGGTAGTTTTCCGGGGGCTGGTGAGGTAGTGGCGGAACTGGTAAGGCTCACCCCGGACGTCATTCTCCTCGACCTCTGCCTACCGGGGCGCGAGGGGATGGGAGAAGCGCGTCTAATCCGTGGGGTCTTTTCTGATGCCAAGATTCTCATGATGGGCGTTTCCGAGCTGGAATGTGACGTCCTGGCTTGCGCCGAAGCAGGAGTCACAGGGTGTCTGCCGAAAGAAGCGTCGCTCGAGGATCTGCTCAATCACGTTCAGGCGGCAGCGGCGGGCGAAGCTCTCTGCTCTCCCAAGGTGGCTGGTCTCCTTTTGTCTCGCGTCGCCGAGGCTGGCCGCGAGCGGGAGCTACGGCACGTGATGGGTCTACCGAACCTTACGCGTCGGGAGCTCGAGATCGTCGCCTTGATTGAGGAGGGACTAAGCAATAAAGAGATCGCCGTCCGCCTCCAGATCGAGGTCCCGACGGTGAAGAATCACATCCATAAGATCCTGGACAAGCTGCAGCTCGATGGCCGGCGCGAGGCGGCGCGTTTCGCCCGGGAACGGGGGTTGCTGGCCAACGCCGCGGCACGCTCGTAGACGGCCGAGTACTAGTACTTCTTCAAGAAATCAGCGGAAGGATCTACGGAAGCGTGGATCCTTTTTTCTTTTGTCAGTGGATCCAAATCTAAGTCCTAGATCTATTGCCTCCCCCGGTTCCGCGGATTATCGTGCAAGATGCCGGGGAAAGGAGCCCCGTGAAAAAGATCAAAATCCTCTTGGCCAATCGTCCTCGGATGCTCCGCGAAGTCGTCAGAAAAATGATCGACGTTCAGCCCGACATGGAGGTCGCCGGCGAGGTCCTGGACCCGGTGGACCTCCTCGTGGCGGTGAAGGACACAGTAGCGGACGCAGTGATCCTGGATCTCGAGGATTCTGAGGAGTCCGAACTAACCAGTCACCTGCTGGTCGAGTACCCGAACCTGACGATTGTTGGCGTCGCCCCGAATGGTAAAACCGCCTTCGTTCGACCCCGACGGCAGGAGATCGTTGACCCCACGGGGCCGAAGCTCCTGGAAGCCCTTCGCCAGGCCATTCTGGCCCCATGTACCTCCGAGAGGGAGGAGAAACACTAGGCACTCCAGCCTGTGACGGTTGAAGCCGTGGAAGAAACGATATGGTGGTTTGAGTGACAAGGGAGGATTGCCAATGCCAGTTACACCAACCTATCCGGGTGTTTACATTGAGGAGATTCCCAGTGGCGTGCGCACCATCACGGGCGTGGCCACCTCGATCACTGCGTTCATCGGGCGTGCCTTGCGAGGACCAGTCAACAAGGCTATGACCATCAACAGCTACGGCGATTTTGAACGCATTTTCGGCGCGCTTTGGGTAGACAGCACACTGGGATACGCGGTTCGGGACTTTTACCTGAATGGCGGCAGTCAGGCGATTATGGTGCGGTTGTTTCATTCTCCCTTTGCCGATGAAGCTGAACGGGCAAAAGCCGAGGCCGCAGCCAGGATGGTAGCGGATGCAGCCAAGGCCGCCGCCGATGTCGCCGCGGCTAAGACCGCCGCCAACGGTAAACGTGATGAGATCAAGAATGACAACACAAAAACCGCTGCGGAGAAGCAAGCAGCTGAGATGGTGGCCGTAACGATCAATGGAGTGGCCAATAATACGGCCAAAGCGGAGTTGGACAAGATCGCGGACGCGGCAGTCAAAAGAGCCGCGCCATTTGATAAAGCCAAGCTAAGCGTCGGTGACATCAAGCTTGAGGCAGCCTACGAAGGTGCATGGGGAGCCAATCTGCGGTCTACCGTTGACCTCGAAAACATTTCCGATCCCAACCTGTTCAATCTCACTGTGCGCGATTCAGCGCCGGGCGGCTCCACCGAGCGGTTCCTTAATTTGTCGGTGGACAAGAACAGCCCGCGACGCGCGGACAAAGTGCTGGCGGCGGAGTCGAATCTGGTGCGGTGGGATGGCGACTGGCCTGACACACCCCCCAACCTGACCACGATTCGTGCTGCGGTGAAGGCGCTGGGGGATGCCAGGAAGGCTGAGCCACCGGATCCGGCGACTATTGCGCAAAAGCAAGATGCGCTCTGGCAACTTAACCAGGATACGGTGACGCAGGCGGAAAGCAAGTACGCCAGAGCCAGGAAGGCGCTTGAAGACAAGCAAAACGCTGATCCGTCCGCCAATGTCGATGCGGAAAAGACAGCAGTGAACAACGCTAGGAATGCGGTGGACGTGGCCAAGCAGGCGATGGCGGACGCAGTTTCGGATGGCACTTATCTGACCATCAATGATTTTCTCCCGCCAAACAGCAAGACGGAGAAAAAGGGGATTCACGCACTCGAACAGGCCGATCTTTTCAATTTGCTTTGCATTCCGCCTTACAAAGCGCCTAGCGAAACTTTGGATGTGGACGTGAACCTGATTTCCGCCGCCGCGACTTACTGTGAAGAGCGGCGCGCGATGCTGCTCGTGGACTCGCCCAAAGACTGGAAAGACAAAAGCTCCGCCAAAGAAAAATTCACTGATGTCAGCGCCGATCACGTCGGCACGCGCAGCAAGAATGCAGCACTCTTTTTCCCGCGCCTCAAACAACGAAATCCGCTCAGCGAAAACCAGATGGAAGAGTTTGTCCCCTGCGGCGCGGTCGCCGGCATCTTCGCCCGCACCGATACACAGCGCGGAATCTGGAAGGCTCCGGCAGGTTTGGATGCCGGGCTGGTGGGAGTACCAGCGCTGAGCGTGTTGCTGACCGATGCGGAGAACGGTGAACTCAATCCGTTAGGTATCAACTGCCTGCGCTCGTTCCCGGTGACCGGCCGCGTACTCTGGGGTTCACGGACCCTGCGGGGTGCAGACCACTTGGCCGATGAATGGAAATACATCCCCGTTCGGCGGCTTGCGCTTTACATTGAAGAGAGCCTCTATCGCGGCACGCAGTGGGTGGTCTTCGAGCCCAACGACGAGCCACTTTGGGCGCAGATCCGGCTCAATCTGGGCGCCTTCATGCACAACCTCTTCCGCCAGGGTGCCTTCCAGGGCATGACGCCGCGTGAGGCCTACTTCGTCAAGTGCGACAAAGAGACCACGACAAAAAACGACATCAATCTCGGCATTGTCAACATCGTCGTCGGGTTTGCGCCCCTGAAGCCAGCCGAGTTCGTCATCATCAAGATTCAGCAGATGGCCGGCCAGATCGCAACCTAAGGAGGGAGTCATGGCTCAGTTTAGCGTGAACCCACAGCGCTTCGATCCCTATAAGAACTTCAAGTTTCGGGTCAAGTGGGACGGGCGCTATGTCGCCGGGGTCAGCAAGGTCGGTGCCTTGAAGCGCACTAATGAGGTGGTAGAACACCGCGAGGGAGGGGACCCGAGCACTGTGCGCAAGTCGCCGGGACAGACGAAGTACGAGCCCATCACCCTGGAGCGCGGGGTGACCCACGACACCGAGTTCGAAAAGTGGGCCAACAAGGTCTGGAACTTCGGCTCCGGGCTCGGCCGCGAGGTCTCCCTCCAGGATTTCCGCAAGGACATCATCCTGGAGGTGTACAACGAGGCGGGGCAAGTGGCCCTGGCCTATAAGATCTACCGGTGCTGGGTTTCGGAATTCCAGGCACAGCCCGACCTCGACGCGAGTGCCAACGCCGTCGCGATTCAGACGCTCACGCTCCAGAACGAGGGCTGGGAGCGCGACTACGAAGTACCCGAGCCGACTGAGCCAACCTTCACCGAACCGGCCTGAGCCATGCGGCCTTTATCCACCCATGACATCCTTCAAGTTTGGGAGCAGGGACAGGGTCAGCCTCGCTGGGACAGGGCACTGATCATGCTCGCCACCGCCTACCCGGAGATGACGCGGGATGAACTGGCCGCGCTCAGTATTGGGCAGCGGGACGCGCGCTTGCTAACCATCCGTGAACAGACCTTCGGACCGCGACTGACTGGCCTGTCAGAATGCCAGGCTTGTCAGGGGCGGCTGGAATTCATCCTCAACGTGGCGGACATCCGGGTGGTATCCCCAACCCACCCCTCCCCTTACCAGGGGGAAGGCAGGGAGGGGATCGCAGCGCTGTCACTGAGCGTTGGCGACTACGAGGTGCGCTTTCGCCTGCCCAACAGTCTGGACCAAGCTGCTGTCACCGGCAACGAGGACGTCGCCATAGCCCGTAAGCTCTTGCTCGAGCGCTGTCTCCTGGCACTCCATCACAACGGCGAAGAGAGGGCCGCCGACCAGTTGCCAGCAAATGTCCTGGATGCAGTGGTGGAACAGATGGCGCAGGCCGATCCCCAGGCGGACGTACAACTGGCCTTGTCCTGCCCCGCGTGCGGCCATCAGTGGCAGACAGCCTTTGATATCGTGTCGTTCTTCTGGAGCGAGATCAACGCCTGGGCCGCTCGTATCCTGCGCGAAGTGCATATCCTGGCATCGGGTTATGGCTGGCGCGAGGCCGACATCTTAGCCCTGAGACCGTGGCGCCGCCAGATGTATCTGGAGATGGTAAGCGGATGAGCGATTATCTCAGCAATCTGGCAGCCAAGAGTCGCGACCTGACGGGGGTGATCCAACCGCGACTGGCGTCGCTGTTTGAACCACCACATGCGGCTGGCGGGCCGGTCGAGCGTCCTCCGCAATCGCGACCGCTTGCGGCAAATATGCTGGTCCCCTTCGACGTGTCCCACGAGCCCCCGCGGGGTTTGACCACGCCGCCTGGTCTACCAACGGCCGCCCGGTCATTTGTCCCGAAGACGCCACAACAACCCGGCCCGGACCGACCCACGCTGGCCCCGGCTGCTGCCGGAGATGCAACGGGCGCCGCGCCGCCCCGTGGTGTCGCCGGGGGACAACGTCAGCCCGCGCTCGAACCGGCCATCCCACGCCCTGATCTGTCCCCCGTCCATACACAACGGGCTCCGATGTCGACAACGGTTGTTGTGCGCCCACATATGATGTCGCATATCGAACTAATAAGGCCTGTCGGGCCGGAACCCGCTGTACTACCGGAGGCAATGCGAAAACCTGCGCCCACAATTCAGGTGACCGTCGGGCGCATCGAAGTACGGGCCATCACACCGCCTGCGCCCCCGGCCCCCCGTACCAAGCCCGCCCGGCCCGGACCAGCTCTCTCCCTGGATGACTACCTGAAGCAGCGCAATGAAGGAAAGCGATGAGCAATTTCTTGGCCATCGCTACCGTGACGTCAACTCTCCAGCGACTGCTGCAGGGTGCGCTGGCTGCAGACGTCCCGGGAGCCACCGTGACCACGGTCCGGCCTGACAGCTTAACTGCTGGGGCACCGACTACAGGTGTGAACATCTACTTGTACCAGGTGACCCCCAACGGTGCGCTGCGCAATGCTGATCTGCCCACGCGGATCGAGGGGAACCCGGTCCAGCGACCCGTAGCGGCCCTGGATGTGCACTACCTGCTGACCTTCTACGGTGACGAGACCAATTTGGAGCCGCAGCGGTTGCTCGGCAGCGTCGTGCGGACCCTCCACGCGCGCCCGGTCCTCACCCGCCAGATGATCCGGGACACGGTGATCAATGTGCCTTTGCTCGGCGGCTCGGATCTCGCCGACCAGGTGGAGCTTGTCAAATTCTCACCTAGCCCCCTCTCTCTGGAGGAACTGTCCAAGCTGTGGTCGGTGTTCTTCCAGACCCCATACTCCCTATCGGCCGTCTACCAGGGCACTGTCGTCTTGATTGAAAGCAAAGAGACACCCCAGGCGGCGCTGCCCGTGCGTGAGCGCAAGGTCTATGTTGTTCCCTTCAGTCAACCGGTCATCGAACAAATCAAGTCGCAAGCGAAAGCGGGTGATCCCATCATCGCGGACCAACCGATTCTGGCAGGATATAACCTGGTCGTCGCTGGCCGACAATTGCGCGGCGAAGATACGCTGCTGAGCATCCGTGGAGTCGAGGTGACGCCAGCAGACGTGAGCGAGACCCAGATCATCGCGCCGATCCCTCCTGTCCTTCAAGCTGGCGTGCAGGGCGTGCAGGTGATCCACCAAAGAATGATGGGAACGCCTCCCATGCCCCATCGCGGTGTCGAATCGAATGTAGCGGCCTTTGTGTTACACCCGATGATCATGAAAGATGCGGGCCAAAATTACGAAATTTCGGTCACTAACGTACAGGCAGATACGAGCGGCACGAAGAAAGCCGAAATGACCGTAAAACTCAACCCTCAAGTCAAACAGCGGCAACGTGTCGTGATACTGCTGAATGAGCTTCAACCGCCGTCTAGCCCGGGCCGCGCTTACAGTTTCAATGCCGAACCAACAACGGCAGACACTGACACGATCAAGTTCAAGATCAGCAGGGTGGTACAAGGTACCTATCTGGTTCGCATCCAGGTAGATGGCGCAGAGAGTTTACTCGGCATGACGGCGGGTCAGTACGACTCACCGAAAGTGACGATCCCATGAACGCTACAGCGACTCACACCTGGCATGAGGCTAACCAGCAATACCTGATAGCAGCCCTTGGCGTGGTGCGCGAGGCGTTGAAACGGCACACTACGCGCTTGCAGGGAACGGCTGAGGTAGAAGAGCAGGGCAATACGGTGCAAAGGGCACTGCATGAGGCAACCCACGCTATGCCCGCACCGTCAGCCCTGGAGACCCTTTGCGTGGCTTTTGGCCTGTCACCTTTCGAGCGTGATGTGCTGCTTTTGTGCGCAGGTATGGAACTCGAAGCCACGTTTGCGTCGCTATGCGCCGCCGCCCAGGGCGACCCACGGCGCGCCTACCCGACCTTCAGCCTGGCGCTTGCGGCCCTTCCGGAAGCGCACTGGAGCGCCCTTACCCCTGCCGCGGCTTTGCGCCGTTGGCGTTTCATCGAGGTGGGGCCTGGCGACACGCTGACCGTGAGCCCACTGCGCATTGACGAGCGCGTGTTGCACTATCTCACGGGGGTATCGCACCTGGACGAGCGCCTGCGAGGGCTCGTGGGCCCGCTTTACCTCTCAGACGAACTGCCGCCGTCACACCGCGCTCTGGCCCAGCGAATCGTGGAGCTCTGGTCCCGGGTGGAACGGGGATCCGCCTGGCCCGTGATCCAGCTCTGCGGCGGCGAGTACATCGGAAAGCGAGCCATCGCTGCCTCGGCCTGTACCGCCTTGGGCATCCAGTTGCATGCCCTTCGTGCGGCCGATATTCCGGTTGCCGTGACCGAGCGAGAGGCCCTGGCCAGACTCTGGGAGCGCGAGGCTGTCATGAGTAGCAGCGCTCTGCTTGTAGACTGCGACGACCTGGGGAATACGGACAACACACGCGCCGTCCTCTCTTTTATGGAAAGCGTGCAGGGCATGCTCATCGTTACGAGCCGCGAGCCCCTGCGTACCCGAAAGCGCTTGATGGTTTGTCTGGATGTCAACAAGCCTAGCGCGGCGGAGCAACAGACGCTCTGGCACAAAGCGCTGGGACCGACCGGGCAGAAGCTGAATGGACAGGTGGAGGCCGTCGTTGCGCAGTTTCACCTAGGCCTGCAAGCTATTCACGCGGCCAGCGCCGAGGTGCTGGCGGACCTGTCACAGGCGCCGGAAGAAGCACCGGGCTCGATGTTGTGGGAGGCTTGCCGTGCCCAGGCACGCCCGCGCCTGGACGATCTGGCGCAGCGTATCGAGCCGGCCGCCACCTGGGACGACCTGGTCTTGCCGGAACCGCAGATTCAGATCCTACGCGAAATCGCGGCGCATGTCCGGCAACGCGCCAAGGTCTACGAAACGTGGGGTTTTGCCGCCAAGAGTGCGCGTGGCTTAGGCCTCAGCGCGCTATTCGCGGGTCCGAGCGGCACCGGCAAGACGATGGCGGCGGAAGTGCTGGCCAACGAACTGCGGCTGGACCTCTACTGCATTGACCTGAGCCAGGTGGTCAGCAAGTACATCGGCGAAACAGAGAAGAACCTGCGGCGCGTCTTCGATGCAGCAGAAGAGGGGGGAGCCATCCTGCTCTTCGACGAAGCCGATGCGCTATTCGGCAAACGCAGCGAAGTCAAAGATAGCCACGACCGTTACGCGAACATCGAGATCAGTTACCTGCTGCAGCGTATGGAAGCCTACCGCGGTCTGGCGATTCTGACCACCAACATGAAAAACGCCCTAGATACCGCGTTCTTACGGCGCATCCGGTTCATCGTCCAGTTCCCATTTCCAGAGGCCGCGCAGCGCGCTGAGATCTGGCGGCGCATTTATCCGCCAAGCACTCCGACGGAGGGCCTGGACGTCAGCAAGCTGGCCCGCCTCAACGTCGCTGGTGGCAACATCCGCAACATCGCGCTCAACGCAGCCTTTCTGGCTGCCGACGCGGAAGGGCGCGTGCGCATGACCCACCTGCTGCGCGCCGCCCGCAGCGAATACGCCAAGCTGGAGAAGCCGCTGACCGAGGCCGAGATCGGAGGGTGGGTATGAAGAGTTTGGAAGTCTACATCGAAGAACTCGTGCTACACGGCTTCCCGACCGGCGACCGCTACCGCATCGCCGAGGCCGTCGAGCGCGAGTTGGCGCGGCTGTTTGCCGAGCAGGGCGTCCCCCCTTCTTTCACCCGAGGCGCCGATATCCCGCGGCTGGACGGCGGGGGGTTCGAGGTGGCCCAGGGTTCCAAACCGGAAGTGATTGGCGCCCAGGTGGCGGAGGCGGTGTATCGAGGGTTGAGCCGATGAGCACCAGATCGCAATCCCAGGTAAAAGCTGGATCAACACCGATGCCATCCTTCACGCCGGTGCAGACCGGCCTCTTGCAACGCAAGTGCGCCTGCGGTGGCACCCCCGGCTTGACCGGGGAGTGCGAAGAGTGCCGCAGGAGGCGCCTCACCATGCAGCGCAGCGCTGCGAACCAGGCCGAACCGTCCGCCATACCGCCCATCGTCCACGAGGTGCTGCGGTCGCCCGGCCAGCCGCTCGACCCGGCCACCCGTACCTTTATGGAATCCCGCTTCGGCCACGACTTCAGCAGGGTGCGGGTGCATACAGACTCGAAAGCGGCTGATTCCGCACGGGCAGTGAATGCGCTGGCGTACACCGTCGGGCGCGATGTGGTCTTGGGAACCACAGCACCCACTCCGCGAACGGCTGCGGGGCGATGGTTGTTGGCGCATGAATTGGCGCACGTGGTGCAGCAACTCGGTCATGACCAAATCCCACTTCAAGCCGTCTCCATGAGCAGTCAAAACGACGGGGCCGAAGCAGAAGCCGATACCGCCGCCGAGCGCATCGTAGGCGGCAGTGTGCCTGAAACCGCGCTGAGTTCCGCGAACTCGCCTGTGCTCTCCCGGTTGCCTTTCGGCATTCGCTTGCCCACCGGCCTGCGCTTTCTCGACCCAACCGAGGAAACAATGGCACGCGCAGTCTACAGCAGCAGTTTGATCTTCTGGCGCATCCTGCTGAGCGACGCGCTCGGCGGTGGTAGCCGCCCCTTCACAACTTACGTCCCGTCGCCGCTGCCCGGGCTGTCGGGAGTAACCGTTATTAACATCGGACCATCAGCTTATACCACGCCCGGTTCGAATCCAGATTTATTGATCCACGAGTTAGCGCATAGCTGGCAATCGCAACATCATCCCGATCCCACCCAATTTATGGGCAATTCACTCGCCAGCCAAGCGGCTGCGGCTGTGGCTGGGGGCAGCGCTTACTGCTACGTGCCCGGCAAGTGGTTCGGCCTATACGGGGCTGAGCAGATCGCACAACAGGTGGAAAATGGCGAAGCACCGATTGTTTCTCACGTTGCAGCGACTTCGCCCGGCGTCCCTGACGTGGGAAACATCGCAAGCCTGTCCCTTCCGCACTGGGAAACGCCCGGCACACCAGGCGTTAGATGTTAATGGGCATGCGTGCAAGTAAGCAGGAGCCAAGGGAATGCAGAGTTTTTAGGAGTTTTTAGGGTCAGATCGATTTATCTAAGTCGAGTCTGATAATCCTCCCCCCATGGCACTACAGAAGCTGATCGTCCGAAAGCAAACGGATTCGAAAGAACCATGACCTTAACGCTTATTGCCCAGAGCAAGTATCGGAACGCTCCTCGGCCTCGGACAATGAGGGAGAGACCGGCAGCGGTGCAGCGTCAGGCCCCGATCGGTCAACACCTGTTGCAGCGGAAGGAAGGCCAGTGCACGTGTGGCGGCGGATGCCCACGCTGTCTGAACCATGCGGTCCTGCAACCGAAACTCGCGATCAGCGTGCCGGGGGACCCCTTTGAGTTGGAAGCGGACCGGGTAGCGGAGCAGGTGATGCGGATGCCTGCTCCCGCTCTCCAGCGCACCTGCGGCTCCTGCGCAGCCGGTGGATCAACATGCCCCAAATGCGAGGCGGAGAAAAGCGGGCTGGTGCAACGCAAGCCAGAAAGAGCCTCGGACAGCTCGGTTTCCATCTGCGACAGTTTTCTTCACAACCTCGGTCCCGGCCAGCCGCTTGACCCAGCCACCCGCGCCTTCCTCGAACCCCGCTTCGGCCACGACTTCAGCCGGGTGCGAGTGCACACCGATGCAAAGGCAGCGGAGTCGGCGCAGGCGGTGAACGCGCTGGCCTATACAGTGGGGCGCAATATTGTGTTTGGAGAGGGTCAGTATTTGCCGGGGACGACGCCAGGAAAAGGGTTAATTGCTCATGAGTTGACACATGTGGCGCAGCAGCGCGGAGACGCGATTCAGCTTGAGCCACAGATCGGGTTGCCGGGAAACCTGTCTGAGCAGGAGGCAGATCGCGTCGCTGATAGCATCGCATGGAAGGCAGCGCCTAATAGGGGCAGCTTCAGCGCAGAAGTTTCCTCTGGTCAGGCTCTACCGACCGATCGACTGCCCGCGCTCGTACGGCAGGGGGCTATTTCAGCGGTTGTCCAGAGGCAAGGGGTGCACAAGCCCAAGGCTCCGCCATCACCAGTCCACTCAGGTCCCCCCCCTGCTTCGACTGCGAACAGAGAACTGCAAATGCCTGTCGTTCTCCACTACGTCTCTAAGACGCGACCCGAGGTTATGATTGGCGAAATCGACGAGTGTGGCGGGAAGCTCTGGGATTCGACTTCTGTGAACAGCGTGAATACGGGCGCTGACACGATCTTGAAGGCCGGCTTCGGAATCAAGCTCGCGCCTGAGCTCGACGACCTAGGGTGCATCAGCGACGCGTACGTAGTGGAAGAACTGGATTCGCTCAAACCGTGGATTGCGAACGAGGTCGTGAAAAAAGGGGGGCGGGCGCTCGACGCGAACAAGACGCATATCTTCTTCATCGACGGGTTCTATAAGGGAGGAGCGCGCTCCCACACGGTTGGCGAGGTCGTGGATATCGGTGGAAACCTTGGGGGAATCATCAAGGCGGGGAACCCCGGTCGAACCATGGCGCATGAGCTGGGGCATACGCTGGGGCTTCATCACCCCAAAGACTATGGACTAGCAATACAAATGGACCCGGATTTCGAGACCTGTGCTGAGGGCACGTATCTGATGGAATGGGGAGGTGGGACGTGTGTAAGTCGGTGGGAGCGATCCGAGGCACGGAAATACGGGTCGGGTAAGGGGCGGCTTAAATAGGCTCGCGCGAGGGGGACCGTTTTCAAGTATGATCGGCAGCCTCGAAAGCCGATGCAATACACGGAAATGGCCCCTCGAGGTTGATTAAGTGAACGGGCGCCTGCAAACACAATTAAAAGTTACGCCTAGACCAGCTTTTACTGTCGTTCGGACTGCGCTTCTGCAGCGCAAGTGCGCTTGTGGTCAACACACCATTGCCGGTGGAGAATGTGCTGAGTGCCGCAAGAAGCAGCTTTCCCTGCAACGGCGAGCCATGAACAATACGGAAGCCTATGAGGTTCCGCCCATTGTTCATGAGGTACTGCGGTCACCCAGCCAGCCGCTCGATCCGGCCACCCGCGCCTTCATGGAGCCGCGATTCGGCCACGATTTCGGCCAGGTACGCGTGCACACCGATGCAAAGGCAGCGGAGTCAGCGCGTGCAGTAGATGCGCTGGCCTACACGGTGGGGCGGGACATCGTATTCGGGGCTGGGCAGTACGTGCCAGGAGAGAATCAGCACAAGAGCACCCTCGCGCACGAAATGGCCCATACTATTCAGCAAGGCACGGGCATGAAGCGGGTACCGGACAAGCTTAACGTTACGAATCCAGCCGATGCGTCAGAGAGAGAAGCAGAAGCAACTGCGCAGGCCATTATGCAGGGGCGACCAGTTGACCTGAATTCTCCGGCAGCCACGCAGATTGCTCGCCAGGCGCCATCACCGATACCGGTACCAACACCGACGCCCTCACCGACATCGACACCCACGCCGACACCGGCAGGTGGCTCACTTGCATTCCTCGATCTGCAGATTGACTGCGTGACCAAAGCGGGCGGCTGTTCAACGCCATCTAGCATCCCAACGTTCGATGCCCGTTGTCGTACGAACACGGGCTACAACGGTCCGACGTTGGTCGAGGCGGATCTGGTCTGCGCAACTGCCGGCCTGGGGATCGCCCGGAGCCTCGAGCGCGCGTACCCGGGCTGGCGCACAGTCCTGCCATCGTGTCCATGTACGTTGTCCGCGGCTCTCAATTCGGGAGATTTGTCCATTGACAACCGTTTTATTAGAAAATACCACAAAGGTGCAGAGAACTGCGTGCGCTCGGACTCGGGCTTTTCATCCGTGCCAGGAACGAGCCACGGGCAACAGTGTTGTTACGACGCGCGGGACCGGCTCATCACCGAAGGCCAAGGAGCGGGCACGCCCGATGTATGGAGGGCTGCCTTGGGTTCTTACCGGCGCCACTGGGCGATCGACAGCGATCCCTGGGAGCCTCTCGGCTGGGAAACGTATAACCAGTTTTGGATTCCAGACAACGGTAACAACTGTCCTTCAATTCCGGCGCCATCACCGATACCGGTTCCAACACCGCCAACACCGACGCCAACACCAACAGGTGATCCACTGCAGCGGGCCGGAATCGGAGAGTTCCTGGTCGCGCAGGCGCGATTGGAAGAATAAGAACGCATTCGCGGTGGGTGTCCCGTCAAAGCTACTGGCACACTGAGTGAAGTATCTTGGGGAGAGACATCAGGATTGTATCCGACAAAGGAAAATAAATACCAGCCAGAAAAATGGGATAAAGCAAAAACATGTGATCTCCTGAAGGCTAGGGGAGCTGTACACACGGTGGGCAAGCGAGGTGAAAAGGTACACAAAGCTAAGCCGGGGAAAGGAACAATAGAGCAAAGACTAACGCC
>Ga0214471_10002688_pt1 | contig 13919 bp, 10 predicted proteins | sample RVTome_5_FD_207665 | JGI IMG/M metagenome (GOLD analysis project Ga0214471, IMG submission 207665) | Soil microbial communities from uranium-contaminated site in the Upper Colorado River Basin, Wyoming, United States - RVT142D155 | ecosystem: Environmental > Terrestrial > Soil > Contaminated >...
AGCCACTGGTCGCCGACAAGGATCGCGAAGGCGAACGACAGGAGCGAGGAGAGGAAGGGAAAGACGACGTTGGGATCCACTTCGCGATCCACGGCCTCCAATCAGCGCGGTGGAGCCCACGTCCGGGTTCGAACCGGAGACCTCTTCCTTACCAAGGAAGTGCTCTGCCAGCTGAGCTACGTGGGCGCGTGCGGTGATTCTGCCGGAACCGCGAGACTCTGAGCAACCATCGGTCTATCTAGGGAAATCTATGTATTGGATTCTGAGGATGCCGGGAGACCGATGGAGTGGTGGGCAGGGAGGGAATCGAACCCCCACAGTCGAAGACGGCTGATCTACAGTCAGCGGAGCTCACCACCTGCTCAACCTGCCCGCGTCGACCGATCGGCTCGGCGCCGCCGACCGGTGCCGGAGTATACCGAAGGCCCGAGTGTGGCTCAAGCGAGGGCGAGGGTTCGCAGGTCGCGACCGTCGCGGATGAGGAGCTCGTACTCCCGCGACTCGCGCACCACCCGCATGCCGGCCCGCTCGTAGAGGCGCGTGGCGCCGGTCAGGCTCTGGGCGTCGACGCCCAATCCGGCCCGCGGCTTGCCGCGCTTCTGGAGCTCGCGGAAGCAGTGCTGCAGGATGGCCAACCCAAGCCCGCGCCGCCGCCACGAGCGACGGACGCCAAGCGTGCTGATCCAGCCGAGGTCCGGCTGGCCGATCCGCCGCGACGAGCAGAGCGCCATGCCGGCGATCTCCTCCCCGTCCATGGCCAGGAACCAGAGGTCCGGCTCCGGCACGAAGAACCGGGTGCGGAAGTGCCACCAGTCCTCGAAGCTGGACGCCAGGAAACCGTAGTGGTCGCTGAAGGCGTCTATCTCGGTGGCGTGGATGGCGCGCGCGTCGCGCTGCAGGTCGGCGGTCCGCACCGTGATGCCTTCCGGCCACATCGGCTCGGGCACCTCGCGATCGTGCAGGTCGATCTCCATCGTCAGGCTCAGGCGCTCGAGGAGCCAGCCGTTGCGCTCGAGTGCGGCGATCATGCCCTCGTTCACCGAGGCCACCCCCGCGTGCATCGCGACCCGCGTGCCCGGCTCGGCGAGCGGCACGTTCTGGTGAGCTCGTTCCGCGCCCCAGGCCAGCACGCGATCGGGCACCCCCGAGTCGAGCACATCCGGCCGGACGCGGACGAAGAAGAAGGGCGCCACGTGCTCCTGCTCGGTGTCGTAGTACTCGCCCACCGCGGCGGCATTCCCGGCCGGATCGAGGACCAGCAGGCTGTCACGCTCCACCTTGAACGAGGGGATCTCGTACGCCTCGCGCATGAGCCGCTCGTCCACGTCGGGCACGCCGTACTCGTCGATAGCGGCCGCGTTGGCGAGCTCGACCACCGCCGCCAGGTCCTCGTCGGGCCGGACGGGGCGCTCCGTGAAGCCGGCGGGCAGCTCGGTCATGGGCAGCGATCTCCTCGGAAGGATGGAGCCGACGGAGGGAATCGAACCCACAACCGGCGGTTTACAAAACCGCTGCTCTGCCGTTGAGCTACGTCGGCCCGGCCTCCGAGTCTACCAAGAGCGCGCCCGTCCGCCCCACGATCAGGCTCCGGGCGGTCGGTACCGGACGCCGCGCGCGCGCTCCAGGGCCTGAAGCGTCTCGTCGACGGTGAGCAGCACGGTGGTCTCGATCGATCGAAGCGCGCCGCCGCCTCCGATCGCGATCGCGACCGCCGCCATCGAGACGTTGTCGGGAGCCTCCCAGAGGTTCCAGCCGTCGTGCTCGCCGAACGCGTACCAGAATCCGTGGAGCTTGCCACCGACAGATTCGATGTACGCGCGAGCGGCCTCTCGGCGGTCCTCCGGGTTCTCCACCATGCGGGCCCACGTCTCCGGCGTGTAGCTGAAGCGGGTCAGGTAGAACGGCATCTTGAGTCCTCCACGGTCCAGATCCCCCGCCGACGCATAGTGAACGCCGCACGGGATCGGTCTGGCAAGGGCTTAGCCGGACCGTTGCCGCACGACCTCGAAGAGGAGGAGCGCGCCGGCGGTGGCGGCGTTGAGCGAGGCGACGCGCCCGGCCATCGGGAAGCGGACGAGAAGGTCGCAGCGCCGTCGCGTCGCACCCGAAATGCCGCTCCCCTCGGAGCCGACGACGATCGCCATCGGTCCCGTCAGATCGGCGGTCCAGGCTTCCGACGGCGCGTCCTGGTCGGCCGCAACCAGGCGCAGCCCGCGCGACTGGAGGGCGCGGATCACCTCGCCCAGGCTCTCGACCCGAGCGAGGAGCAGGTGCTCGCTCGCCCCCGCGCTGGCCTTGACCGCCGCGGCAGAGAGGGGCGCCGCGCCGCGCTCCGGAAAGATCACCCCGTCGACGCCGGCCGCCTCGGCCGAACGGAGCAGCGCCCCGAAGTTGGTCGGGTCCTGGAGGTGCTCGAGGATGAGAACCAGTGGCTCGTGCCCAGCCGCAGCCGCGTGTCCCAGGATCTCGGTGGGGTCGGACCACCGGCGCTCGTCGACCTCCAGCAGCACCCCCTGGTGACCGTCGAACCCGGCGAGCCGCGCCAGCCTGTCCCCCTCCACGCGCTCCACCGGGACCGATGCCCGTCGGGCGGCGGCCAGCACCTCCTTCAGCTCCGGGCTCGGGCGCGCGCTGCTGGCCACCAGCAGCCGATGGGCCGGCCGGCCGGCGGCGAGCGCCTCGGCAACCGGGCGCCGGCCGCCGATCCAGTCGGTCATTTCTTTCTGGGGGCCACGCTCGTCACGCTGGCCACCGCGAACGCGGCGATCCCCTCCGCGCCGGCGAAGCCGAGCCCATCCGAGGTGGTTCCCTTGACGCTCACCGCGGCCGGCTCCAGGCCGCAGAGCTCGGCGACCCGCTTCACCAGCTCCTCACGGCGATGGGCGATCGGCGGGCGACGAGCCACGATCGCCAGGTCCACGTTCACGGGACGCCAGCCGGCGGCCTTCAGGCGCTCGACCGCGTCGCGCAGCATGGCGGCCGAATCTGCGTCGCGCCAGCGCTCGTCGTCCGACGGATAGGCGGCCCCGATATCACCCGCCCCGGCCGCGCCCAGCAGGGCGTCGATCAACGCGTGGAGGGCGGCGTCGCCGTCCGAGTGACCGGCGAGCCCGGTCTCATTCGGGAAGCTGAGCCCACCCAGGCGCAGCTCGCGGCCGGCCTCGAGCCGGTGGGCGTCGAAGCCGATCCCGACCCGGACGCCCTCCTCGGCGCCCGGCGGGCGCAGAGGCATGGTCCAGGCGGCGAGCGCGCCGCGCAGCATCGCGTCGTCACCCGGCTCCGTCAGCTTTCGGTTGATCGCCTCGCCGTCGACAGCGCGCACCGGCAGGGCGGCAGCCGCCATCGCCGCCGCCTCGTCGCTGACCGGCCGATGCCACGCCGATGACTCCTCCATCGCGGCGCGGAGCTGGGTGAGGGTCCCGCCCTGCGGAGTCTGCGCGGCGACGACCAGGTCGCGGTCGATGGTCCCCGTCACCGCGCGCGCGTCATCGACCGTCTTGAGCGAGTCGGGCACCGGGACGACCGGCACGGCACCGCTCCCTGTCCGCACGGCCGAGACGACGCGGACCATCATCTCTGGCGAGGCGGCGGGCCGTGCCGCATCGTGCACCAGCACCGGCGTCTCCTCGGCCACGCCCGCGGCGGTCAGGGCGGTGATGCCGGCGACCACCGAATCGGTGCGCTCGAGGCCACCCCCGACGACCCTGCATCGGTCCAGCGCCTCAGGAGGGAGCCCCGCTTCGAACCGGTCGATGGCATCGGGCGGGACGACAACCGCGACCAGCGACATGTCGGGCACCGCCAGGAGGGCGTCCAGGCCCCAGCGCCAGACCGGGCGTCCCCACAGGTCGATCCACAGCTTGTCGACGCCGAAGCGGCGGCCCTGCCCGGCGGCGACCAGGACGGCGGCGATCGGCTGGCTCAAGCCGACTCGCGCGGCTGGGCGAAGATCATGCGACCCGCGACCGTCTGAAGCACGCGGGTGACGGTGATGCCCACTTCCCGATCCATGAACCGGCTGCCGCCCTCCACCACGATCATGGTGCCATCCTCCAGGTACCCGACGCCCTGGCCGGGCTCCTTGCCCTCCTGGATGATCTTGACCGCCATCTCCTCACCAGGATGGACGACGGCCTTGACCGCGTTGGCGAGCTCGTTGATGTTCAGCACCCGGATCCCCTGCAGCTCGGCGACGCGGTTCAGGTTGAAGTCGTTGGTCAGGATCGCCGCCCCGTGGTCGCGCGCGTAGGCGACGAGCTTGGCGTCGACCTCCTCGACCTCGGGATAGGTCCCCTCGCTCACCTCGACCGGGCTCACCGAGTCTCGCTGCAGCGCCGCCAGCATCTCCAGCCCCCGCCGGCCGCGGTTGCGGCGCAGGGCGTCGGGCGAGTCGGCGATGCGCTGCAGCTCGTCCAGCACGAAGCGGGGCACGATCAGCGTGCCGAGGATGAACCCGGTGCGTCCGATGTCGACGATCCGCCCGTCGATCACCGCGCTGGTATCGATCACCACCTGCTGCGGCCCGCCGGCTCGCCGCCCACCCGGGAGCAGCCCACCGAGCGCCGGGATCAGCACGTCGCGCTTGTAGAGCGTCACGGCCAGCATGCCGAGCGCCAGGGTGACCGCGGCGACCGGCGGCAGGACGGCGCCGGCGGTACCGCCCAGCGCCGACAGCGGCACGCCAACGAGCAGCCCCATCAGCAGCCCGATCACGATGGCGGCCACGCCCAGGGCGAACTCGGCGGCACCCGCCTGGGCCACGCGATCAACGGCCCAGCGGGTGGGGTAAACGGTGATGTACGGGATGGCCAGATAGCCGAAGAGCAGGGAGGCGGCGACGACCGCCATCAGGAAGGCAGGGCGGTTCGGAACGGCCACCACGTCGGGGGCGCGCTGGAGTATGAGGAGGCCGAGTCCGAACCCGAAGAGGGTCCCGAGCAGCGCTCCAACGAGCTGGATGATCTTGATCATGAACCGATGAGACCGATATGAATCCGATCGCGCGGCAGGTGCAGATGGATGGATGAAGCCCGATGAAACGCGATGCCGCGGCGCCCGCCCACGGCGGGGCGGCCAACCTTAGCATGGCCCCAGAGGCGGGGCAATGGTGGCGGCCCGCGCGGCTCAGCGCTCCTCGAGCGTCTGCGCCAGGGCGCCCCGGACGTCGCCGGCGGTGACCAGGCCGACCGGTCCCGGAGTCGCCGCGCCATCGCCGCGAGCCCGGCCGGTGACGAGCCGCTCGAACCCGAGGCGCCGCGCCTCGGCCAGCCGCCGCTCGGGCCGCGTCGCCGGCCGCAGCCGGCCGGCCAGCGACAGCTCGCCGGCCAGGACGGTCCCCGCCCGCACCGGCCGCTCGCGCAGGCTCGATGCCAGCGCCGCCGCCACCGCCAAGTCAGCGGCCGGCTCGTCGATCCGCAATCCGCCGGCGACGTTGACGTAGACGTCGTGGCCGGTCAGGTTCAGGCCGGCGTGCCGCGCCAGCACGGCGATCAGCATCAGCACCCGGCTCACGTCGATGCCGGTGGTCGCCCGTCGCGGAGAGCCGACCCCGGCCGGCGCCACCAGCGCCTGGATCTCCACCGCCAGCGGCCGCGTCCCTTCGAGCGCGATTGTCACGGCGCTCCCGGCGACGGGCGGTTGCTCCGACTCCAGGAAGAAGCGGCTGGCGTCGGGCACCTCGACCAGGCCATCGCCGCGCATCTCCAGCACGCCGACCTCATCGGTCGAGCCGAAGCGGTTCTTGGCCGCACGCAGCAGCCGCGTGGCGCCCAGGCGCTCCCCCTCCAGGTAGATGACCGCGTCGACGAGATGCTCCAGGGTTCGAGGCCCCGCGACGGTTCCCTCCTTGGTGACGTGGCCGACCAGCGCCACGCAGGTTGAGCCGGCCTTGGCCACCTCCGCCAGCCGCGTCGCGACCTCGCGAACCTGGCCGACGCTGCCGGCCGGACCGCCCAGCTCGGCGCTCGACAGCGACTGCACGGAGTCGACCACCGCCAGCGCCGGGGCGGTCGCTTCGATCGCGCCGATCGCCGCCGCGAGATCGGTGGTGGCGACCAGGCCGAGCCCCTCGACCACCGCGTCGACCCGTTCGGCGCGGCCGCGGACCTGTGCCGCCGACTCCTCGCCGGTCACGTACAGCACGGCCACCCCGCCGTTCGCCAGGCGAGCAGCGAGCTGGAGCAGCAGCGTGCTCTTGCCGATTCCCGGATCTCCGCTGAAGAGGACGATCGAGCCCGGCACCAGTCCGCCACCCAGCACCCGGTCGACCTCGCCAATCCCACTCGTCAGGCGCACCGCCTCGGCGCTGCTGACCTGCCCGATCGGTTCGATCGAGGCGGCTCCGGCGGCCGACGCCCGCTCCCTTGCCCGCGCGCCGTGTGCCGGCCTGGCAACGACCGTCTCGACGAGGGTGTTCCACGCGGCGCAGGACGGGCACTGGCCGGACCACTTCGGGGACTCGGCGCCACACTGCTGGCAGACGTACACGGACCGGACGGCGGGCATCGCCGCCATGGTGCCACGCGGCGACGTACTGGCGCGTTATCGCCCGGCTATCGGGCCTTGACCGGCTCCCGATGGGCGGTGCGCTTCTCGATCTTCAGGCCACCATCGGGGTCGGCGTCGACCTCGATCGTGTCGCCCGCCTCGAAGGTCGCCTGCAGCATCCGCTCGGCGAGCGGGTCCTCGATCTGGTTCTGGATCTCGCGCCGCAGCGGCCGCGCGCCGAAGTTCTGGTCGTACCCCTTGGCGATGATCGAGTCCTTCGCCGCATCGGTCACCACCAGCTCCATCTGCTGGCCGGCGAGCTGCGCCTTCACCCGTTCGAGCAGCAGGTCGACGATCAGCCGGATCTCCTCGCGGGTCAGCTGGCGGAAGACGACGTTGGCGTCGATCCGGTTCAGGAACTCGGGCCGGAACGTGTTCTTCAGCTCGGCGAGGACCTTCTCCTTCATCCGCTCGTAGTCGGCGGTCTGCTGCGCAGACTCGGTGGCCGACCCGGATCGGAAGCCGATGCTGGTGTCCTTGGCGAGCTGCTGCGCCCCGACGTTGCTGGTCATGATGATGATCGTGTTGCGGAAGTCGACGCGCCGGCCCTTCGCATCGGTCAGGTGTCCGTCCTCCAGGATCTGGAGGAGGATGTTGAAGACCTCCGGGTGCGCCTTCTCGATCTCGTCCAGCAGCACCACGCTGTAGCTCTTGCGACGGACCGCCTCCGTCAGCTGGCCGCCCTCGTCGTAGCCGACGTAGCCGGGCGGCGCGCCGACCAGCCGCGACACGTTGTGGCGCTCCATGAACTCGCTCATGTCAATCTTCACGAGCGCGTCCTCGCTGCCGAACATGAACTCGGCCAGCGCGCGGGCCAGGTGGGTCTTGCCCACACCGGTGGGACCCATGAAGACAAAGGAGCCGATCGGCCGCTTGGGATCCTTCAGCCCGGCGCGCGCACGGCGGACCGCCCTGGCGACGATATCGATCGCCTCCTGCTGGCCGATCACCCGCTTGTGGAGCGCCTCCTCCATGTGGAGCAGTCGCTCGGACTCCTCGGCGCTGATGCGGATCACCGGGATGCCGGTCCACATGCTGACGACCTGGGCGATGTCCTCCTCGGTCACCTCGGGGGTGTCCTTGGCGGCCTCCTCGTGCCACGCGGCCTTGAGCTGGTCGATCTTCTCCTTGGCCTGGGCCTCCTCGTCGCGGAGCCGGGCGGCGCCCTCGTAGTCCTGGCCGGCGATCGCCTCGTCCTTCTGGCGGGTGACCTCCTCCAGCTCCTTCTGGGCGTCGCGGATCTCCGGCGGGGCGGAGGCCTTGCGCAGCCGGACCCGAGACCCGGCCTCGTCGATCAGGTCGATCGCCTTGTCCGGCAGCGCGCGGTCGGCCACGTAGCGCACCGACAGGTCGACGGCGGCCCGCACCGCCTCGTCGAGGATCTTGACCTTGTGGTGGTCCTCGTAGCGGCTGCGGATGCCGAACAGGATGTCGATCGCCTCGTCGACGGTCGGCTCCTCGACCATGACCGGCTGGAAGCGCCGCTCCAGCGCGGCGTCCTTCTCGATGTACTTGCGGTACTCATCCAGCGTGGTTGCGCCGATGCACTGCAGCTCGCCACGAGCCAGCGGCGGCTTCAGGATGTTCGCCGCGTCGATCGCCCCCTCTGCCGCCCCGGCGCCGACAAGCGTGTGCAGCTCGTCGATGAAGAGGACGCTGTCGCTGCTCGAGCGCAGCTCCTCGATGATCTTCTTGAGGCGCTCCTCGAATTCGCCGCGGTACTTGGTGCCTGCCACCAGCGAACCGATGTCCAGGGTTAGCACCCGCTTGTCGGAGAGCGTCTCGGGCACGTCCCCGCTCACGATGCGGTGCGCCAGCCCTTCGGCGATCGCGGTCTTGCCCACGCCCGGCTCCCCGATCAGTGCCGGGTTGTTCTTCGTCCTGCGGCTGAGGATCTGGATGACGCGCTCGATCTCCTTCTCGCGACCGATGACGGGGTCGAGCTTGCCGGCCCGGGCCGCCTCGGTGAGGTTGATGCCCAGCTGGTCGAGGGTCGGCGTCTTGGACGGGCGCTTGGTCTCCTGCGCCGGCGAGACGCTGGTGCTCTGGCTCAGGACGTGGATCACCTGGTGGCGGACCTTGTCCAGGTTCACGCCCAGGCTCTCCAATACGCCGGCGGCGATCCCCTCGCCCTCACGGACGAGGCCAAGCAGCAGGTGCTCGGTGCCGATGTAGTTGTGGCCCAGGCGGCGTGCCTCGTCGATCGCCAGCTCGATGACGCGCTTGGCGCGCGGTGTCAGGCCGACCTCGCCGACGACCGGCCGGTCGCCACGACCGATGATGAACTCGACCGCGGTCCGCACCTTGGACAGCTCGACGTTCATGTTCTCGAGCACGCGCGCAGCCACACCCTCGCCCTCGCGGACGAGCCCGAGAAGCAGGTGCTCGGTCCCGATGTAGTTGTGGTTGAAGCGCTGGGCCTCATCCTGGGCGAGGGTGAGGACCTTGCGCGCCCGGTCGGTGAACTTGTCGAATCGGTCCATGAATGGGTCTCGCTGGTTCTTCCTTGGCTCGGTCTTAAGACCGAACTTTTCGTGAGTGTACGGCACCACTATCGTCCGGTGCCTTCAATAGGTACTACGGCCTACGCCAGTCAGACGCTCAGCGGCGCCCCCACGATGCAGGAAGGCGGGCCCTTGCTGGCCCGCCTCGCGGTCGCGTTCTGCGTGGCGGCCGGCAGGGCCGCCGCCCGTCAGGCCTTGGCCTTCTGACCCGCTTTGGCGGTTGCCTTTTCCTCCGCCGGTTCCGCCTCTGGTTCGGCAGCGATCTCCGGCTCGGCGCTGGCCTCGGCGATCGGCAGGGCCTCTGGCTCCTCGGCCGCCTCCACCTCGGGGTCCGTCTGGGTCTCGGCCGCGGCGGCAGGAGCCTCGGGTTCCGCGACCGGCTCCGCCTCGGCAACGGGCTCCGCCTCTGCAACGCGTTCGGCCTCCGGAGTGGGCTCCGCCTCGGCAACGGGCTCGGCCTCGGCAACGGGCTCGGCCTCCAGAGCGGGGGCCTCGGCGGCAGCCTGGGGCTCGGCTTCGGGTTCGGCTGCCGCCTCAGCAACCGGCTCGATGGTCACCTGTGGATCGGCGTCCTCCGCCTCGGCTGCGGGGGCATCGGCCTTGGTGGAGCGAGAGGTGCGGAACTGCGCCAGGAGGCCTGACTCGGCGAAGGCGGCGGCCATCGTGCTGTCGATCCCCTCGTCCGGCTCACTGATGGCGTCCTCCGGCCGATAGTCGCGGTCGCGGCGGTCGCGCCGGTCTCGTCGCGGCGCCGGCCGGTCCTCGAACCGCGGCGCCGGGGCCGCAGCCGGGCCGGCAGCGGCGGCGACCGGGCGATCCTCGGCCTGCTTCAGCGAGAGCCCCAGCCGATGGCGCTCCGAGTCGAGGCTGATGATCTTCAGCTTCATCTCTTCGCCCTCCTTCACCACGTCGCCTGGATGGGCAACGCGCTGGTTGGAGAGCTCGCTGATGTGGATCAGGCCCTCCAGGCCCTCCTCCACGCGCACGAAGGCGCCGAAGTTGACGAGCTTGGTGACGGTGCCGGAGATGACGTCGCCGATGGTGTACTTGGCGACCGATTCCTGCCACGGGTCAGGCTGCAGCCGACGAATCGAGAGGCTGATCCGGCCGCGCTCGTGGTTGATGTCGATGACCTCGGCCTCGACCTCTTCGCCGATGGCGTAGGCGGTTTCCGGGTTGTTGACCTTGTTCCAGGAGAGCTCGCTCTTGTGGACCAGGCCATCGATTCCGCCCAGGTCGATGAAGACGCCGAACGGCGCGATGCTGCGCACCACGCCCGTGACGCGCTGCCCCACCTGCAGGCTGCTGAAGAGCTCGTCGCGCTTCTCGCGACGCTCCTCGTAGAGCGCCACCTTCTCGGAGAGGATCAGGCGGTTCGCCTTGCGGTTGACCTCCAGGATCTTCAGCCGCAGGGTGCGGCCCACGAAGGGCTGCAGCTTCTCGGCGATCTCCTGGGCCGCGTCGCGCGGCTGCTCGTCGCGTGGTCGGCGCGGGAAGTCGACGATCTGGCTGATCGGCACGAAGCCGCGGACGCCCAGGTCGACGATCAGGCCCCCCTTGTTGTGGTCGATCACCTTGGCCTCGACGATCTCACCGGCGTCGAAGCGCTCCTGCATGGCGCGCCACTTGCGCTCCAGGCCGGCGCGACGCAGCGAGAGGACGGCGTGGCCCTCCGGCGACTCCGGCTGCAGGACGTAGACGAGCACCTCGTCGCCAACCTTCAGCTCGGGGCGAGACTCGTCGCCGCCGTCGCGCGGGCCGCGGCGGCTCATCAGCTCGCGATTCGAGACGACGCCCTCGCTCTTGCCGCCGAAGTCGACGAGGATCTCGTCCGGATCGATGCGCACCACCGTGCCCTCGACGACGTCTCCGTGCTTGAGGCTCTTCACCTCGTTATCGGGGTCGTCGAGCAGCTCCGCCATGGTCATCGGCGTCGATCGTTCGGGCGCCGGCTCGACGGCAGCGGCGGCGATCTCGGGAGCGGCTTCGGACTCGGGCTCTGACTCGGCGCCAACCTCGGGCGGTGGCGTCGCATCTGCCTCGACCGCGATCGGCTCGGCCACGGACGCAGACTCAGGCTCAGGCTCGGCGGCCGGAACAGCCTCGGCCTCGGCAGCCGCGGGCTCGGGCTCAGGCTCCGCCTCGGAGCCTGCTGGCTCCGGCTCCGGGAGTGGCTCGACCTCGGCCGTCACGGGCTCCGCCTCGGTCATCGGTGCCGCGCCAGCCTCTGCGGCCACTGGGTCCGGCTCGGGCATCGCCTCAGGGGCGACCTCGGCCTGGGCCGTGGTCGACTCTGCCTCGATGGGCGGCTCGGGCCGCTTCGTCTCTTCGGTCAAATGATCAATACGCTCCTTGGTGGACAGTGTCCCTGCAGCAACAACGCCCTCCGCATAGGGAGAGCGTCTCGTCCAGGTTCAGGTTCGTTGTGGAATTGCCTTCAATGTCGGTTGAACGACTCTGGGCTCCTCCAATACGGCCGATGGGAACGGACGCGCTTCCGCGCGGCTATGCGGTTGTTCGCTACAGAGCCGGTGGAGCATACCATACGGTCAATGGGCCTCCCCCTTGCCTGAGCTGCCCGATCTGACCATCGTCGCCGAGCAGCTCGCCGAGCGTGCGACCGGCCGCGAGGTGGTCGATGCGACCGCTCCCACCCCGATCCTGGTGCGCGCCACGCCGGCCGAGCTCGCCTCGCTGGCGGGTATGGTCGTGGGCGCGGCAAGCAGGCGCGGCAAGTTCCTGCTCCTCCCCTTCGAGCGCGGCGGCACGACCCAGCGGGTGCTGGCTGCCAACCCGATGCTGGCCGGACGCTTCTGGCTGCTCGACGACAGCTCATCCAAGGTCCGCGCCCGGACCGGCCTGCGACTCCGCTTTGGTGACGGGGGTGAGCTGCGCTACGTCGACCGCGAGATGCTGGGCAAGCTGTACCTCGTCCCGCCGGATGGCCTGGACGCAATCCCCGGCTGGGCCGAGATGGGCCCGGACGCCGATGATCCTGAGCTCACCCTGGAGCGGTTTCGAGAGCGAATTCGCCGCCACCCGGGCGAGCTGAAGTCGCTCCTGCGCAACCCCCGTTTCGTGGCGGGCATCGGCAACGCCTACTCCGACGAGATCCTGTGGGAGGCGCAGCTCGCGCCGCTGCGGCGCCGCAGCACGCTGCGTCCCGACGAGGTTGACCGGCTGTACCACGCCACGCGATCGGTGCTGGCCGATGCGGTCGTTCGCCTGCGCGAGCTGGTGCCACCCGACATCCAGCTCCAGCACCGCGAGTTCTTGAAGGTGCACCTGCGCGGCGGCGAGGCGTGCCCGCGCTGCGGGCGGGCGCTCCGTCAGATCGGCGGCGACGAGGCGACCACCTTCTGCCGGGCCTGCCAGCCGCCGTTCTAGCTGCCGTTCTACGCGCCGGGTTCGGGAATGACCAGCACCTGCCCGATGTTGATCACGTCGCTCTCGCCCAGCCCGTTGGCCGCCTGGATCGCCGCGACGGTCGTGCCGAAGCGCCCGGCGATCGCCGAGAGGGTGTCGCCTTCCCGGACGACATAGCTCTGGGCGGCGGCCTGTGACACCGGCGGCAGAGGCGTCGGCGCCGGTGTTTCGGGGAGCGGCGTGGGCGCGGGCGTCACGGCCGGTGTGGCGCTCGCACCTGCCGTCGATGGCGTCGGCAGCCCGGTCGCCTCAGCGCTGGGCGTGGGCGACGGGCTGGGGCGCACAACCAGGCCGACGAGCCCATCGGCCACGCCGCTCACCAGGACCAGGATTCCAAGCACCGCCGCCACGCCGGCCAGCACCAGGCGACGGGCGCGCGGCCCCATCAGGGTCAGGTCGCTGTCGAGCCGCCGATTCGATCCGCTCGTGTCGAGGACGAGGCGGGTCCGCGCCACGCGCGCGTCCGGCGCCGGGACTGGCTGGATCGGACCGTCGGCGCGGCGCACCTGGACGGCGGCCAGATAGCGCTCGCAGTCGCGGTGCGCCTCGTTCAGGCAGAGCTGCAGCTGGCGGGCGCGGTCGAGCTCGTCCGGCTCGGCGAGCGCGTGGCAGCGGTGATCCGGATCGTAGCCGTCGACCACGGTGCGATGGTCGGCTGCCAGCGCCAGGAATGGGCAGATCCGGTCCATCGGCTCCACCAGGTGAGGATACGCCCGGGGCGCCGGGGCCCGTGCCCGCTCTCGACCGGGAAGCAGAACACGCGCTCGTGTGGAGCGGTTGTCAGTGGCTAAGTGAAGATCCCGGCGACGACCTATTTTCCCAGGAGGTTGCCCCCCAAGTATCTTCGGCGCTGGAGAGCTTAACTTCCGTGTTCGGGATGGGAACGGGTGGTTCCTCTCCGCTAGCGTCACCGGGACCATCTTCAATTGGCGCGACCCATCGTGGGTCGGCGACCTCAAAGACTGGAAGCGTCGATCGTCTTGGAGCCGGCGCTCGATGCGCCGGCGATTCCGCGCGATCCAGCAGCGTGCTAGTCGCGTGAATTAGGTCAAGCCCTCGACCATTAGTACCGCTTGGCTGAACGCATTGCTGCGCTTACACGTGCGGCCTATCAAACAGCTAGTCTCGCTGCGGTCTTACCCGGTTAACCCGGTGGGGAACCTGATCTTGAGGCGAGCTTCGCACTTAGATGCTTTCAGTGCTTATCCCAACCGAACATACCTACCCAGCAATGCCACTGGCGTGACAACTGGCACAACATTGGTTCGTTCACTCCGGTCCTCTCGTACTAGGAGCAACTCCTCTCAAGTTCCCTGCGCCCACGGCGGATAGAGACCGAACTGTCTCACGACGTTCTGAACCCAGCTCGCGTACCGCTTTAATTGGCGAACAGCCAAACCCTTGGGACGTACTTCCGCCCCAGGATGCGACGAGCCGACATCG
>Ga0214471_10002689_pt1 | contig 13917 bp, 17 predicted proteins | sample RVTome_5_FD_207665 | JGI IMG/M metagenome (GOLD analysis project Ga0214471, IMG submission 207665) | Soil microbial communities from uranium-contaminated site in the Upper Colorado River Basin, Wyoming, United States - RVT142D155 | ecosystem: Environmental > Terrestrial > Soil > Contaminated >...
GCGACTCTCTTCGGTCTAGATGCGTTTACGCCAGAGAGATCCAACCAGGCTCTGTGGGCGGTACTGCCGGTTCTTGTCGTTATCCCCGTCGGGACCAGGATTGCCCGCAGGCTCAATAAGCGTGCCTTCGAGTGGATTGTGATGACGCTGTTGGCCGTTGCCGCAATCCGGCTACTGCTTTCAGTATTCGGCATTTGACACCAGCAGCGATACCTGAATCGGTGTCCATTCCCGAGGCTCCGAATCTGGAGTGGACTTAGCATCCGGTTCCGCTCACAAGTAAGGAGGAGGAGCTGTGGGGTCCTATGAGGAATCGATCGATACCTTGGAGACCGAGCTGAATGGGGTCCAAGCAGTATTCGCAGGTCTGACTTCGGACGAGTGGAAGCTTCCAACCAAGCTCGTCCCATTCGACCCGGATCAACCTCATTGGACGGTCTTCGAGCTGGCCGGCCACTTCGACATCTCAATAGGGCTCACCCGGATGCTCGTCAGCAGTCTCGAAGACGGCCAGCCGGGTCGAGACCGAACCAGCTTCTTCATCTTCCCGCGGTCGGAGGTGGCGCCGGTTGTGTACGACTACGCCTACACGATGGTGGAAGGCAAGACTCCGGCCGACATGCCCGGCGTCCTCCAACATACATTCTCGAAGACGATCGAGGAGTCGAGGGCAACGCCCCCTGAGAGCATCGGCTCGGGCTACTACGCCCTGATGAAACTCGGTGAGTTCGTACCGAGCCGGATCGTCGAAGCGGTAGTCCACGGGCTCGACCTCACCAACGCCCTAGGACGCGATTCGATTGCCACACCGGCTGGAATCGCCGCGACTGCCGCCATTCTCGACGAGCTACTCGCGCGCAGAACCGTCCCGGGAAGGCCTGCCGACCTTGCAGACGACCTGGCGTGGGTCAAGGCAGCCTCGGGCAGAGTGGAGCACCCTGATCCCAGGCTGCCCCTAATTGGTTGATCTGATCGGAGAACCGCGAACCTGAGGCTATTTGGTAGTTGGGTCCGTTTGGCCCGAGGGCCGGCCTTGAACCCTCCGAGGGCGTGAGGTTGTCCGATCAATCAGCGAAGGAACCGGAGTCAGCCCGGCCTCGTCCGCAAATTTGGCGCTCCAGTCCCGGATCAGACGAAACCTGGCGCCACGCTCCCGGATTCCGGCGGGGACTCCCAGACCCAATTACGCAATCAGCAGGAGCCACCCGCCGAATTACGAGACCAATGATCAGGCGACCCCCCTTCGCGGATCCTTCGCTGCTTCCAACAGCCTCAGACCAAGGCCCAACCTGACCCACTACCGGTTATTCCCTGCTTCCGCTTTTAATAACCTCGGGTTTCGGGCTATTGATCCGGGCAGTCGCCCATGTCCGGCCCGCCGGCTGGGGCAACTCTGGCGTCAGATCAAGGCGTTTGAATTTAATCGGCCGGCTGGAAATCGTCCGGCGCCCCGGGCCCCGGCTTCAACAGGTGGTCCCGTGACTGGTAGAAGATGAAGATGGCCAGCAGGTTCTTGAACAAGCCCGTCTCCTCATGTCGCTCCTTGACATGATGAGGTCTGGGACCGTTCAGATACCGTCCACCTGAATTCGGCCATCGTGACGCGCAAGGGACGGGCCGAACGCCTTCGGTCGTTCCCTCGGCTACTCGGAGCGTTCGATCTCCTCTGAACTGACCACTGCACCGGCCACCTGGCCGTCCTCGTCGAAGAACGGTGCGCAATACATTCGAACCGTGACCTCGGAACCATCGGCCCTTCGCACTCGCAAGGCGACGGGGCCGCTGGAAAGCCCGCTACGGATAGCCCGGGTAACCGGAGCGTTCTCGAGATCGAGCGGCGTGCCATCGGCGAAACGAACATCGAATTTCTGTTGGCTGGCCACCAGGTCCGAGGGACGCTCGGTGTCGTCGTGGATGCCGAGCATCATCCTCTCTCGCCGGTTCCAGTCGACGACTCGGGGAGGATCGCCGGCATAAACCGAGATTGCGAGCGGGAGAGACTCCATCACGTTTGATCGAAGTCGCCGCTCGTAGATCACGTCGGCGGCCAGGCTCGCTCGTTCGATAGCGAAGGCGGCCAGCCGGGCCAGGGCGGATGCCACTTCCATCGCGGGGCCGCTCGGCCGTACGGGTTGGGTCCATCCGACCGCGAGGATTCCGGTCAGGGTGTGGTCATCCAGAACCGGCATGAACAGTGCGGAGCCGGTGCCGAGGAGGGTCGTCAGGTCCGACCGGACATCCAGCTTCTCTACCCAATGTGGCTGACGATGCTCGACTACCCACTTCAGATGGCGATCCTCGGCGGACAGCGCGACGTCGCCAGTCGACCCGAAGCTTCCGGCTCGTTGGAACTTTCCCTCTCTCAGGGCCAGAACCACTCCTGTCTCGGCTCGGAGCAAGGCAGCGGACAATGTCTGCATACCGGCGATCGCTCGATCTAGTGATCGTTCTGCCAGGGCGACGGTCATGTCAACGAGTAGGCGAGCCCGGGGTGACAGCATGCGGTCCTCGTCAGGAGGGACCGGAGCATCGTGGGTCGTGACGCTGTCGACCGGCTCCGAAGACGCGGGCAGGGTCAGCTTGAAGGTGGCACCCGAGCGGAGAGGCTCGGTGCATTCCAAATCTCCACCCATGGCCCGCGCCAGACCACGGCTCAACCCGAGTCCCAAACCGAGACCAATGCCGGCTCTCCCTCCGCCAAACACCCCGGCTCGTTCTCCGAGCGGGATTCCGGACCCATCATCGGACACCTTGAGCCAGACATCGTTTCCCGTCTCTCCGAATGTGACTTCAACCTCACCCTGAGGGGCATAGCGGTCGACGTTCTGGATGAGATTGGTGATCACTTGCTGTACCAGGTTCGGGTCTCCCGAGGCCACTAGTCGAAGCCCCGGAGAGACAAAGGTTCGACGACCGATATGCGGGAAATTGGCAAGTGCGGAAACCACCGCCTGTTGCAGTCCGACTGGCCGCGACAGCGGATGAAGTCGCTCTTCGGCCAAACGATAGGAGACGAGAAGGTCGTCGATCATGAACGTCATCCGTTTGGCGTCATCGCGGGCGAGACGAACCAACTCGGCAGTCTCATTGGGATCGAGGGTCACGGTGCCGTCCTCGAGGAGTTCCAGGATTCCAAGAATGGCGGTTAGCGGAGTCCGGAGCTCGTGGGCTACCTGCGATATTGCCGTATGGGAGCCCTCTGGCCGGTTTTCGTGTGGCACTCGGGATTCGGACGGCTGCGGACCGGCGCTCACCCCCGGTTGGTTGCCTGTCGGCGAAACCGCCAATCCCGCGGGTTGGGGCTGAATTTTGGTCCTTTGCTAGTCATCTCCTTATCGGAAGAGGCTGGGTTCGCTTGAGCTACTCGACTCCGTGTTCGTCAGTTGTCCCGATAGTGGGGCAATAGGGCTAGAATGACCTTGCGCACGCCTGGAGCGTGCGGCGCTTTCTTCGCTTCTCGTTCCGTCGAGTGAAGTCACCGCCGGACCTGTTGGGTTCGCTGCCGGACTCCCAAATGACGGCAGCAGTCCATCCTTCCGACGTGCGTAGTGATTCCTGACGGTTCGAAGCTTCAGAAGGAGCATGCCATGGCCAGCAACGTCTACGTGGGAAACCTCACGTTCAATACCACTTCCGCCGATCTTCAAGCCCTTTTTGGTGAGCACGGCGAGGTGAAGAAGGCCCAGGTGATAACGGATCGCGAGACCGGTCGGTCCCGTGGATTCGGGTTCGTCGAAATGGCAACCTCGGAAGCTGCCGAGGCAGCGATTTCCTCGTTGAATGGGCGGGAAGTCGACGGTCGCGCCCTGACGGTGAACCTCGCCAAAGAACGGGCGCGATGAAACTCCCGACGCCCAGTCCGAAGCGGACCTTCGACGGGAACCGGCAGCGGTGTATCACGTGCGGGCATCCCCGCCGTGAGCATCGCGTCGTCGGTTGTTCTGTGCCGAAGTGCCCGTGCCGCGATTGGGCACCAAAGCTCGGTCTCAAGGTTTAGGCGCCAGACGCCGGCCGGTTGGTTCGAAGTGCCAGTCGAGATGGATCGTCTAGAACGCCACGAGTAGCAAGCCGGACACGATCACTGTTAGCGCGACAAGAGCCAGTCGGCTGGTTGGCCATCCCTCCGGAATTCTGGTGGCAAGCAGCGGATCCACCGAGGCGGCCCCAATCAGCAAGACCCCGGCCATGCCGATGAAGAGCAGGATTCCGGCGAGTATCGGTCTGGCGACGAACGCCAGGACAACGGCGACCATCGCCGAGGCGACGCCGATCTTGCCCTGCGGGGTGGAGATGTCGACCCTGCCCACTAGGGATTTCATTTTCTGCAACGCTCCGGGGCGTGAAGGCTTTCGGGTCCTGGTGGTGGATCGTGCCACCGGTGGACTGGTTGCTACCGAAGCACGTGCTGGGGGTTTGGCCGACCAGGTCCGGGTCGTTGGCGACGGAGGGGTCAACGCCTGAGCGGGAGGAGCCTGTGTCTTCGGGGGCTTGACGACCTTGACTGAGCGACCCGACTTCTTTTTGCGGGCTCCGAACTTTGCAATACCGACAGCGGCCGCGAAAGCGTCAGACTGAGTTGTCGTGAAGACAAACTCCTCGCCATCGACGGTCATATGGAAACCGTCGATCTCTGCGTCGATGACAACCTTCTCGAGCGGCCACTCTCCGATCTCGTGGTCGCTGACGATAAGAGCGAGGTTTCCCTCGGTTACCTCGATGTCGGCGCCCACCAGATCGAACGGATTCGCGGACAGGCGCATCTTCCCCTGAAACTCCGGCACAGATCCCCTTGACTCGGAACTCTCAACATATCGGCCAAAAATCGGCGAAACTAGACTACATTCTTCTCGCCATTTCTCTCCTGGACGGCCCCGAATCGATCCGTCAACAGTGCCTCCGTCAACGCCGACGACGCACTAGTCACCCGGCCCGGCCTGGTTCGCCACCCGAAGGTTTGGGGCCGCTTACGATGCCCACCGCCGGCAGATTGTGGAGGTAGGCGGCATGGCGGAGTTCGACATGGGCTTGGTGCAACGAGGTGCTCGGAATCGGCGGACTCCCTATTACGAAGCCACTCAAAAGTATGGGCCGACGGGGTTCACGGTCTACAACCACATGTACTTTCCGATCCGATTCGGAACCTTCGAGGAGGAATTCGACGCCCTCCTCAATCGGGTCACCATTTGGGATGTAGCCGTTGAGCGGTGCCTCGAGATCTCAGGCCCGGACGGCTTCAAGTTCGCCCAGTTGCTGACTCCCCGCGACCTTTCCAAATGCGCCGTCGGACAGGCGAAGTACGTGCTGATTTGCGACTCCGATGGCGGCATCATCAACGATCCCGTTCTCACCAGGATGGACGAAAACACCTTCTGGTTTGCGCTGGCCTCCTCCGACGCACTGCTCTTTGCCCGCGGACTCAAGAACGCCTATCCGGATCTCGATGTGAGCATCCGTGAGGCCGATGTCGCTCCGCTGCAGATTCAAGGTCCGAAGTCTAGGGATCTCATGATCGACCTCTTGGGCGATGAGATAGGCAAGCTGAAGTACTACTACTGGACCAGTGCCGAGATTGCGGGGGCGCCGGTCGTGGTCACTAGGACCGGTTGGACGTCGGAAGTGGGGTACGAGGTGTATCTCACCGACACTTCCAGAGGAACCGCGGTCTACGAGGCGATCATGAAGGCCGGCGAGCGATATGGGCTCCGACCTACGGGACCGTCCGACATTCGGCGGATCGAGGGCGCGATCTTCAACTGGGGCGCCGACATGACCTACGAGAACAACGCTTTCGAGCTGGGGCTCGATCGACTCGTCGACTTCGACCTGGACGATTCGGCCTCTATCTCTATGGCGGCTTATCGCCGGATTCAGAAGGAAGGTGTCGCTAAGACGATCAACGGGGTGGTCATCGAGGGCGAGCCGTTCCCGGCCCTCAACAATACGAAGTGGCCGGTGTCGGTCGGTGGTCAGAACCTCGGCAAAGTCACGTCGGCGATCTACTCGCCCCGGCTTGCCGCCAACATCGGTTACGCCTGGCTGCCGGTCGCCAACTCCCGGGAAGGCCAGAAGATCAGAGTTGAGACCGAGTGGGGTGGAAGGGACGCCACGGTCACCCCGATGCCGTTCGTGGATCCGCAGAAGAAGATTCCGTTGTCCTGATCGACCCGGCCGGCCTTACTCCGGCGGCCGATCCGCGGTCTCTCCGAACGATCTGGGAGAGGCGGCATAAGGTAGGTCGATGGGATTCACACGTGCCGAGTTGGAGGCGTGCCGGGGGAGGAGCGTGCCCGATCTGGTTGGCGAGAACCTTCGTTTGCTTTTCGTCGGCATAAATCCAGGCCTGTGGACCGCTGCCGCCCAGGCCCACTTTGCGAAACGTGGAAACCGCTTCTACCCCGCCCTGCACCTCGCCGGCCTGACGGATCATGTCATCGATGCCGCGGCCGGATTCCGACCCGAGGACACCGACCACCTGATCTCGAAGGGGATCGGAATAACCAACATCGTCAACGAGGCGACTGCCCGAGCGGATGAGCTTTCGGCCGGTCAACTTCGCCAGGGTGGGCATGACCTGGAGCACAAAGTTGCCCGGCTGAGGCCCGCGGTCGTTGTCATTCTGGGACTGACGGCATACCGAGTCGCTTTCAGCAAGCCGAAGGCAACCAACGGTTGGCAACCGGACGACCTCGCCGGAATAAAACTGATGGTGGCCGGCAACCCCAGCGGTTTGAACGCTCACCAGACGGTCGCGTCCCTGGCGGAGATGTTCCGAGAGGCGGCGGACGTCGCCAGCGTTCCATAAATCGTCGGGCGAGGTCCGAGGAAATTACCCAACCTTCGCTGGACGGGTCTTGGTCCCCACTTTTTTGAGCTTTCTCTCAGAATCCGGGTCCCTGGAGCCTGGTTTTAGCGACTTTGAACCGGCCGGCCCGGAGTTACGTAATGTATTGCAGGAATCGTTGGCGATAGAAGGAGGAGCCATGGCCGAACAGTCCCTCTACGAAAGGCTCGGTGGCGTCTTTGCGATTGCAGCAGTCATTGAGCATTTCAGCGATGCAGTCGTTAAGAATCCCATCGTTGGTCAAGCTTCCAAGAATCCGGCCCTACGGGATTGGCACACCAAGCAACTGGGCAGATTGCCCGGGTTGAAATTTATGCGAACTCTGTGGGTCTGCAACGTTGCGGGTGGACCTTTCGAATACGTGGGCAACGAGCCCGGGGCGACACCCCTCGGTTTGGAGGAAGCTCACCGCGAGTTCCAAATCTCGCCAGAGGAATTCGATGAGGTAGCAGCTGAACTGGGACGGACGCTTGATTTCGTCGGCGTGCCCCAGAAGGAGAAGGACGAGGTTCTGGCGGCCTTTGCGGCGCATAAGAGCGAGGTGACTGAGGGATCGGAGGCCATGGCCAGCCGCTGATGTCTAACAACGGTCGACATCGGAGCGCTTATCGATTTCGCGGCCTCCCGGCGAATACGAGTTCGATCTGAGAGTCCGAGAAACCGGGAGTGTGTCGCCAGGTTTCGCCTGATCCGGGACCGAGACGCCAAATTCGTGATGAGGCGGGACTCAGGCTCCTTCGCTGATTGATCGGACAACCTCACGCCTTCGAGGGCTCAACGCTGCCCTCAGGCCAAACTGACCCACTTCCCGAAAAGGGGCGGATTACAGAAGTTTTGGGCTGCGGCCGATAACTGCTCGTGACATCACCGTCCGTTCCGAGCGCGCCATGGCAACAGGGATTGGTGCGAATGGCACCGGTTCACGACCTCTCTTCGCGAATGCCAACCGCCGCCGAGGTGACACAGATGATCGAGACCCGGGCCTTCAAGGTGGTGTACCAGCCGATCGTCGATATACAGGGGCCAGGTGGCGAACGTTCCACCGTCGGCTACGAAGCTCTCTCCAGGTTTGCCAATGGCTCGCCTCCGGCCTGGTTCTCGGCTGCCTCCAAGGCCGGGCTTCGGGTGGGACTGGAGCTGGCCGCCATTCGCTCGGCAATTGCTGGTTTCCGGTCGGCTCCCAAAAGTGCCTACCTGGCGCTCAATTCCTCGGTCGAGACGCTCTGTTCCCCATTTCTACTCGACTCCCTCGACGGAATCGCCCCCAACCGGGTCGTGCTCGAACTACCTGAGGACACGGTCATCGAGAGCTACGAGCGGACCAAATTCCACATCGATCGCCTGGTGGGTCGCGGCTACCGGCTAGCAATGGACGATCTTGCCCGGGGCCGGATCGACTTGTGGTACCTGGTCCGCCTCCGGCCCTCGATTATCAAGATCGACCTCTCCATGATCCGGGACATCGACGTCGATCCGTCAAAACAGTCCCTGGTAAATGGCCTCAAACTGCTGGGCGAAGTGTTGAGGGCTGAAGTCGTTGCCGAGGGCATCGAGCGCGAAGGAGAACTCGAGCATCTGCAGCACCTCGGTGTTCAGTTCGGCCAGGGCTACCTGCTCGGGAGTCCGGGTCCGCTTGAAACTGTCGTACCGGGGCGCGCGGGCAACCATCGACAACGGGCCGGGCGGGGACGCCTCTCCGGAGTGCGCGGCTAACAGACGGCGGAATCGACGGCTGTGACTCGGCCACCCGTCCAACAGAATTTCGGCCTGACGTGAAAGGTTGTTCGTTCACCCATCTTTTGAGAGCGAGCTGCTGCCGTGGAAATCGGTATCTATGACTTTGCGGAGGTCTTCCCAGATCCGCAAACAGGGGAGACGATCTCCACCGCCGATCGACTGCGCAACCTGGTCGAGCAGATCGAACTGGCCGATCAGGTGGGCCTGGAGGTGTTCGGGCTCGGTGAGCATCACCGGCCCGATTTTCTCGCTTCGGCACCTGCGGTGGTTCTGGGGGCCATCGCGGCAAGGACTCAAAAATTCGCCTGACGAGCGCGGTGACGATGTTGTCTTCGGATGATCCGGTCAGGGTCTTCCAGGACTTCGCGACCCTCGACCTGTTCTCGGGCGGACGGGCAGAGATCATGGCCGGCCGCTGTTCCTTCATCGAGTCATTTCCGTTGTTCGGCTACGACCTAGCCGCGATCGCCAAGAGGTCACCTTCTTGTGGGAAGCCCCCAACAGGTGATCGAGAAAATTCTGTTCCAATATGAGCTGTTCGGCCACCAGCGCTTCCTGGCGGAGATGTCGGTCGGATCGATGGCCCACAAGCCGATGATGCGAGCCCTCGAGTTGCTCGATACCGAAGTCGCACCGGCCGTGCGAAAGGCCCTGACCCCTTAGCGATCCAGGTTCCGTTCCTGAGTCTCGACTGGCCCGACCTCGTCAACTACCTCACGACTGAAGACCAACACGGACTTCATGTTTTGCGGTGATCGGGTCGGTGACTTCGAGCAGCCTCGATCCTTCGGCGGTCACATCCGCGAGATCGGGTCTGCGCAACTTCCTGCCCAGTTCGATGTTTAGGCGTGCGCTCCCCTTCGACCGTTCGATTTTCCAACCTCCGATAAACATGCCGTCCACGAGCAGGTTCCCGACCCAGCCCTTCGGTATCAGGTCGCCGTCGAAGAATCGTGACCTATCCGAATGAGAGAGGAGGAGGTTGTCGTACTCGGGAAGGAATCGAGGCGGCGCCGGTGTTTCAGGGTCGGGGCGGGGCGCCTCCGGCAGGTCGAACAACTCGATTCCGCGTTCATCTCGGAACGTGACCAAACTCGGCCGCAGTCGCTTCACCACATCCGCGAGACCCGCCAACCCGGACCAGACCCTCATGTCCTTCTGAGCCGCCGGGCCGAAAGCGCCGAGGTAGCGAAGGATCAGATCGTCGGGAGGACCGGCCGGTTCGAGCGGGCGTCCCAGCCAACTTTCGATCGTGGTCCACGCCGCCGGCCCTTTCTTTTGCCAGAGTCCTCGCGGGGTCACCTGAACGACCGGCAACAGATACGTGGCGGCCTGAGCCAGAGAACCGGGGACCCGGTCGGGCCATCGCTCGGCGAGGAGCGGGCCGAGTTCGGCCCGCGTCCGCGGCCGCTCCTCGATGAGCGCCCGGGCCACAGTCAAGAGCGCTGGGCGATCGACTCCCTCGATGTCTTTGGCGAAGGAGGTCGAACCGAAGGTGCGGGAAAGCACCGACCCCAAGATTGGCCGCATCGTCAGGCAGTCCCGGGCGGTCACCAGATGGATGGTCGACCGCAACAGCGGAGTCCGGAGAGCTGCACGGCTCTCAGCCAGGTTCGACAGATCTCTTGGTCGAAATGCGTCGAGCCGCGCCCAGAGCGCGTAATAGGGATCGAGGTGATTCTGAGCCTGCATACCGACCAATTGCTCGATCATGGCCGACGGGGTCGATAAGGCTCTGGTCAGCAGAGACTGGCGTGCCAGTGTGGCTCGATTGAGGTGGCGCCGAGTGAGGACCTGAGGTCCGGTGCTTGCTTGACCGGCTACGACTGGTCCTTGACCGATCGCAGTACCAGGCCGATTCCACCGAAGAGGAGAACGAGGATGACAATCAGATCGAAGGCGCTCATCCCCTGAAACGAGAATCGAACGCTGGCGACGGCTCCGATGATCAGAGCCAGTAGCGACCCTGCGGCCAGGGCCCATCCGTACCACTTGGTGGAGTCGTAAAAAATGATACCGGTACCAATGATGAATGGAATCAGGATCATGCCTCCGGTTACGTTGAAGCTCCCGATCCCGAACAGTCCGCCGCCGAAACCATGGAGCACCCGGAGGGCATTGAGCAGCAAGTAGCCGCCCCCAATGGTCATAGCTATTCCCAACAGAAAGGGAGCCAGGCCGCCCGGGCTGCCGCCCGCGCTCGTCGACCGCTTCGGAGTCTGATCCATTGCGAGATCCTAAAGCGACTCGAAGCCGTCGTACCTCATAGCCATGTGTTGAAGCGCGATCCGATGGTGGTCAGTCGTGTCCGGCCTCGGCGAGGCGTTCGGCCACGGTCCTGAGGATCTTGGTTGCGACTTGCGGATGCTCGTCCATGACGGTGGCAAATTCCTTCGGATCCATTACGAGAGCGGCGACGAAAGTGTCGGCCCGAACGGTTGCGTTGCGGGGCTTGTTTGTTACGAGGCTCATTTCGCCAACCACGTCGCCGGTACTGAGCTCGGCGACCTTGCGACCTTTCTTTCGCACTGACACGCGGCCAGCCAGAAGGACCAGCGCCTGGCTTCCGGCTTCCCCCTCGAAGGCGAGATATTCGCGCGGCGAGATCTCGACCTCGGTGACGTTGCGGGCAATCTCACCGAGTTCCTTTCTGGAGAGGCCAGAAAACAGGGGAACACGTGAGAGCACGTCGACCTTGTCCGAATGTCGCTTCAACAGTGCCATCGCAGCCTTCCGTTTCTGATCTTGGGTGCGGCCGAACTGTACTCACGGCTCGCAGGATCTGGCCTGTTGATCCGGCTGCCGGCGCGCTATCTCCCAGGATCAGTCGCGGGCCAGGAAGGCGAGGATGAGCGCTACGGCCCCGGGTGCCGCTTGGATCCAGAGAATCGACTTGCCCACCGTCAAGCCTCCAAAGATGCCGGCAACGATCACGCACCCCAGAAAGAACAGTTGGACCGACCAGGTGCCGGATTGTGCCGCCCAGATAAGGCCGGCCGCCAGGAATCCGTTGTAGAGGCCCTGGTTCTTGGCGAGAGTGGCGGTCGCGCCAGCCAGTTCCTCGGTCAGGCCGAAAGATCTCCGACCGATCGGCTTGGTCCACAAGAACATCTCCACCACCAGGAAGACGATGTGGAGAATCGCGACTATGGCGATGGCGATGGCGGTCAGGGTTTCGATTTTCGGACTCCTACGTAGTCAAGGGCGATCGGTGAGTGCCCGCACGAGGCCGTCGCGTTCGGCCACTGTCACTGTCAGGCCGGCATGGAGCGGAGCGCTCGGTATCACCTGGGGGATTCGTTCCTTGAAGAGTACGCAGACGCCGCCCCGCGGCGTGGTCCCGAACGTGATTCCGGAATCAACCCCGGAGCCTCTGATACCGACCGCTCTCCACCACCGGTATGGCCCGGTCTTGTTGGCGTCCTTGATGTTGGACATCGGTGTCTCCACTCGGAGTCGACCGAACGTGGCGATGAACTTTCCGTCACCGGTCAGGGTGACGCCGTCCTTACTGGGTCGTGCCCCCAGCGGACCCCAGATCCAGAAAAACCGCTCGTCAAAGTCGTAGGGAAAGAATCGATCGGTCACGAGATCGCATCCTATTAGCCGGGCATGGGGGCGAAAGGTACCTGGTTCCGATCGTTGGCGTCTTGTCGAGTACGACCTGAGCCCGACTCGCACCGGACTTGCTTCGACTGTCCCTTGTCGACTCCGGCCATGGAGAACGCTGCGACCAAGATTCCCAACACATCGACTGGACAGCTGCCCTTCAATCACTTCCATGGCCGTGCGGAACGCGACACGGCCGAAGCGTGGCCAAGCCAGGAGTCTGGCTTAGCTGCTAGATTCCTGGCATGATGGGAACACGACTTCGGGCCGCCCGGGAGTCAGCCGGGCTCAGTCAGCAGGATCTGGCCGTTCGGGCCGGCGTCAGTCGCCAGCTGGTGGGAGCGGTCGAGGTCGGCCGGCACCTTCCCAGAGTTGACTCAGCGCTCGCCTTGGCTGAAGTACTTGGGGTCACCGTCGATTCATTATTCGGCACATTTTCGGCCCCGATCGACATTGCCAGCGGCGGAGCGACACCCGACGGGACACTGGTAAGAGTGGGCCTAGTCGGTAATCAATCAGTGACGGCCCCGATTCGAGTGGGTCCGGATGGCTGGGACGCGGCCGACGGGATAGTGACGGAAGGTAGGATCAGCTCCTTCGCCGGTGGAGCGCCCGGCATCGTCGTGGGTGGATGCGAACCGGGACTGGTCCTGTTGGAGCGGATGCTGCGCGCGGGTGGGGCTGGCGCCGTTGCGGTGAGCCTGACGAGCACCAGCGCTCTCGAGTGCCTCCTGGCTGGTCGGCTGCACGCCGCGGTGGTGCATGGGCCCGAGCCCGATCTCATCGTGCGAGCCAAAGGCCTCGCGCTCACCCGTTTCCACCTGGCGCGCTGGCAAGTTGGAATCGCGGCAGGACCCGACGCGACCAAAGGTTGGTGGAAGCAAGCGCTGTCGGGGAAGGTCCCGGTGGTCCAGCGGGAACCGGGCGCCGGAGTGCAGCGAGCATTCCGCGATGCCGTTCCAAAGACTCGCAAAAGCGTTCCCGGGCCCATGGCGGAGAGCCATATCGAAGCCGCCCGTTGGGCGATGGCGTTGGACATCCCGGCGGTGACGATCGAACCGGCCGCGCGAGCGGTCGGTGCCGGGTTCCATCCGATCGAGGTCCATAGCGCCCAACTCTGGGTCGGTCAGTCATGGACCAACCAGGTAGTTGTGGAAGAAGCGATGGCGATCCTCATCGGAAGCCGGTTCCGCCGGCAACTGGCGGGAGTCGGCGGCTACGACCTGGAAGGTTTGGGGACTCGAGCAGCATGACCGGAACCCGCCGGGTGCTCGCCTTCCTAATTCCACTTCTGGCGGTGATGTCGGTGTCATGTGGTACCTCGACCTCAGGCGACAAGGAACCGGTTCTCGTGTTTGCCGCTGCCTCCCTTGCGGAGGCGTTCGAGGCGATCGCAACGACGTTCGAGGCGGGTAGGCCAGAATTCGATGTTCAACTAAATCTCGCCGGAAGCTCGTCGCTCCGTGAGCAGATTCTCGAAGGGGCGCCGGCCGATGTGTTCGTCTCGGCCAACAACTCCAATATGGATCAGGTGATCGAAGCCGGCGAGGCAGCGGCTTCCGCAACCCTGGCTACGAATTTTCTTGAGATTGCGGTCCCGGCGGGAAACCCGGCCGGGGTAACCGGTCTTTCGGACTTTGCCCGCGATGAGCTTCTCATCGGACTCTGCGCCGAGGGAGTTCCCTGCGGCGACCTCGGGAGGCAGGCCCTTGCCAACGCGAGGGTGGCTG
>Ga0214471_10002690_pt1 | contig 13916 bp, 7 predicted proteins | sample RVTome_5_FD_207665 | JGI IMG/M metagenome (GOLD analysis project Ga0214471, IMG submission 207665) | Soil microbial communities from uranium-contaminated site in the Upper Colorado River Basin, Wyoming, United States - RVT142D155 | ecosystem: Environmental > Terrestrial > Soil > Contaminated >...
GCACCGCGGTGGCCGGTTTCCACGAACGCCGCGCGCGATAGCGGGCGCGCAAGGTCATCAGCTCCTGGCGCATGAGGCCGGCGAGCAGTGGGCGCTGCGCCGCGAGATCGCTAGCTTGTTCCGGGTCGCGGCTCAGATCGTAGAGCTCGACCGGCCGCGCGGCGCCGGTTCGAATCAGCTTGTAGCGCGTTTGGATCAGCGCGGCGCCGTCGAGCTGCGGCACGGTGATGGCGTAGAGTGAGCGCTCGCGCGCAACCGGCGCGCCGCGCAGAAGCGGCCCCAGATCGATGCCCTCGATCCCCTCCGGCGCCTCCAATCCAACCCCGGCCAGCACGGTCGGCATCAGATCGATCAGGGATGCGAGCTGCGTGACTCGAGATCGCGCCGCCGCGCCGTCCGGCAGCTTCATCAAAAGCGGAATATGGATGTTCTCTTCGTAGACCGTGGTCGAATGCCGCGTCGTGCCGTGCTCGAGAAACGACTCGCCGTGATCGGCGGTGACGATGATCCAGCTCGAATCGTACAGCCCGAGCCGGCGGAGCCGCTCGAGCAGCCGTCCGACCTGGGCGTCGGCATAGGCAAGGTTGGCGTCGTAAAGCGCCACCATCCGCTCCAGCGCCGCGGGTTGGTTCAGCGCGCCTTCCTCCAGCGCGATCAGCTCGCGCCGGCTGCCGCTCAATGAGCCGATCGGAGCGCTCGCGAACTGCGAGCGATACGGTTCGGGCGGAGCGTAGGGGCCGTGCGGCTCGCGCAGGTGCAGGTAGAGGAAGAAGGGCTGCCCGGCAGTCTTATCGGCCAGCAACCGGATCGCCGCATCGACCAGGTTTTCGGCGTAGTTTTCATAGCTGGAGGAGCTGCGCAGCGCGCGCAGCCGGCCGCTGATTTTCCAGATCCGGTGCCGGCCGAAACCTTGGTCGTAGCCGAACGGGGAGCCGGCATGATGGTTGCCGACCAGGCTGGCGGTGCGATAGCCGCCCTGGCGCAGGACCTCGGCCAGGGTGATCGCCGCCGCCGGCAGCTTGGCCGGCAGATCGATGATCCCGTGCGAGTCCGGATAGCGGCCGGTCAGCAGCGAGCCGACCGCCGGCAAGGTGTAGGCGCTCGGACTATAGGCGCGCTCGAAAAGCACGGCACCTTTGGCGAGCCGATCCAGATGCGGCGTGGTGGCGCGCGGATAGCCGTAGCAGCCGAAGTGCTTGGCGCCGGCGGCGTCCAAGACGATCAGCACCACCGGGGTGCCGCGCGCGAACGGCGCCGGCCGCGGCGGCTCGGGCGCGGCCTCCACCGGCGGCTCGACCAGCCGCGCACGCGTCCACATCAAGGCTTGCCCCGCGAAGCGCGGTCCTTCGACCTCGAGCGCGATCGCGGTGGGCCGGCCGGCGCAGGATTTCAAGTCGATCCGCCCGGACGCCGATTGGCCGGCGCTCAGCTGTTCGCGCCAGCGGTTGGTATGCCCGTCGCACCAGCTCCGAACCTGCGCGCCGAGTCGAGCCGCGGTGTGCGCCGGATGGCGCAACTCGAACTCCAGCGCGGTTTTTGACGTCGGCCGCCAGTAGCTGGTCAGGCTCGATCGGCTCGGAGCCAGAAGGCCGCCGGCGCTGAGACGAAACGCATCGCGTTCCCAGCGCCGCAGCTGATCGGCGCTGTGGGACCGCGCGCCCAGCGTCGCATAGAACAAGCCGAAATAGCGCCGCTCGCGGCGCGGCCGGCCGCGCGGCCGCGGCGTTTCGACCACGATCTCGCGCGCGAAGCTCAGCTCCAAGCGCTGGTCGCCGCTGGCCGCCAGCGCCGTCGCGGGAATCGCGAGCGCGACCGGGTTGCCTTCCGGCGTGAAGCGCGCCCGACCGATCGCGTGATCGTTGAGCTTGATTTCGATCTCGACCGGGCGGTCATCCGGACTGATGCCGAACAGTCGCAACCACAGCGGCTGCGGCCGGCGCTGGAACTTGAGCTGGGCCGGCTGCGCGACGGCCCAGCGCAGCGTATGGGGACCGACGGTTGAGCTGCCGCCCCAACCGTCCAGGAAGTAGCGCCGCCCTGCAGGCGCGCTCGCGTCGATGGCCGTGGTCGGCCACTGCAGCTCCCAACGATCCAGGCTCCGAAGCAGGTCGACTTCTGGCCCCTTGGCGCAAGCCAGGTGAAGGGCGAGCAGGCCTGCGAACGCAAGCCGGGGCGCACAGGATGGTCTGGCCCGCATGCACGCAATCTTAAGCGAGGGGTAAACCCTTCGTGCCCTCGTGCCGGTGGAACTTGCTTTGCGGGAAGTACCTAGTAAGATGCTGCTGATCTTTTCGTCATGCCGAAGATGGTCGCCCCGGGGGGAGCGCCGAGCGGTCGGATTGCGAGGAAGCCGACTCGCGCCGGACGGACGCCCGAGATTTTCTTCTGCTCGCTGGTTGGGATGGTTGGAATCTCGCTGCCGGTCTGTGCCGCGGTGCCGCAGCCGGCCGGGCCCAAGCTCGAAGTCGTGGTCGGGGGCGATCACCATTGGCTGCCGTACGAAGGGCTCGACACGGAAGGCCGGCCGCTCGGTTTCAACATCGACCTGATGCGCGAGATCGGCAGGGTGATGGACTTCCGTCCCGTCTTTCGGCTCGGTCCCTGGGATGCAGTGCGCCGCGCCCTCGAGCAGCGACAGATCGATGTGGTGCCGATGTTCTATTCATCCGAGCGCGCCCGCGTCCTCGATTTCTCCGAAATGTTCGCCGTCTTCCATCACGAGATCGTGGTGCGGCGCGAATCCGCGCCGATCGCGGCGATCGAGCAGCTCGCCGGCCGTTCCGTGATCGTCCAGAACCGCTCGTTCGCCCATGAGCATCTGCGGCGGCTCGATCTCGACCTGGAGCTGGTGACGGTTGAAACCGAAGCGGACGCGCTGCGCCTGCTGGCTTCCGGCCGCCACGACGGCGCGCTGGTGACCCAGTTCGGCTGCCGGCATTTCATTCGCCAGCTCGAGTTGGACAACCTCCAGGCGGTGGGGCCGGCGCTGCTGCCGCGCGAATACTGCTTCGCCGTGCTCAAGGGCAACGCCGAGCTGCTCGAGCGGCTCAATCGGGGGCTGGCGATTCTGCGCGGAACCGGCCGCTTTGGCGAGCTGCACGACCGCTGGTTCGGTCCGCTGGTCGCGCCCAGAACGCTGGGGAGCGTGCTCCGACAGGCGGCATGGGTAGTCGTGCCGCTGCTGGCGCTGGCGGCTTTGATGCTGGCTTGGACCGTCGTGCTGCGACGACAGGTCGCGGCCCGAACCCAGGAGCTCAACACCGAGCTGGTGGAGCGCCAGCGGATGGTCCAGAGCCTGCGGCTGTCGCAGGAACAGCTCCGCTTGCAGAGTGCGGCGCTCGAGGCCGCGGCCAATGCGATCGTGATCACCGATCGCGAGGGCAGCATCCAATGGGTCAACCGCGCGTTCACCAAGCTCACCGGATACGCGGCCCACGAGGTGATCGGCCAGAATCCTCGCCTGCTCAAATCCGGCGTTCAAGGAGCCGAAGCGTATGCCCAGCTCTGGGGCACGATCTTAGCGGGTCAGGTCTGGCACGGCGAGCTGGTCAACCGGCGCAAGGACGGCAGCTTGTACCACGAGGAGCAAACCATCACCCCGCTGCTGGATGAAGCCGGGGAGGTCAGCCGCTTCATATCGATCAAGCAGGACGTCAGCGAGCGCAAGCGCATCGAGCAGGCGCTGCATCAGAGCGAGCACAGCTTCCGCAAGGCGTTTCTGGATGCGCCGTTCGGGATGATCATCGGGACCTCCGAGGGTGTGATTCGGCAGGTCAATCCGTCCTTTTGCACGATGCTGGGTTATTCGGCTTCCGAGCTCGAAGGCAAACATTTCAGCGCGATCACCCATCCCGAGGATATCTCGGCGACGGCCGCGGCGCTGCGCAAGATGACCGAGGAGAAGCTATCCACCGAGCGTTGGGAGAAGCGCTACCTGCACAAAAGCGGCTCCGCCGTCTGGGGGCTGGTGAGCACTTCCATGATGCTCGGCGAAGGCGGCCAACCAGAATACAGCCTGGTTCAAGTGGTCGATATTACCGAGCGCAAACGGGCCGAGGCGGAGCTGGCGAGCTCGGAGGCGAAGTACCGCAGCCTGTTCGAAGAATCGAAGGACGCGATCTATATCAGCAACCGCAACGCCGAGCTGACCGACATTAACCCGGCCGGCGTGGAGCTGTTTGGATACGACTCGAAGCGGGAGCTGCTGCAGGCCAGAATCGACTGGGATCTCTATTGGAATGCGGAAGACCGCCAAGCCATGGCCGGCCTGATCGAGCAGAGAGGCTTCATCAAAGACGTGGAGGTGGTGCTGAGGAATCGGCACGGCCGCCGCGTCACCGTGCTCGAGACCTCCAACGCGATGCGCGACGTCGCCGGCAACATCGTCGGCTACCGCGGTATCCTCCATGACATCACCCAGCGGCGCGAGTTGGAGAACCAGCTCCGGCTATCGCAAAGGCTGGATGCCGTCGGTCGTTTGGCCGGCGGAGTCGCCCACGACTTCAACAACATGCTCACCGCGATCCTGGGCTACACCGATCTCGCGGCGATGCGGCTCGCGTCCGACCATCCGGTCCAGACCTATATCGCCGAGATCGGCAAAGCGGCCGAGCGCTCTTCCACCTTGACCCGACAGCTTTTGGCCTTCAGCCGGCAGCAGGTGTTGCAGCCGCGGCTGCTCGATCTCAACGGCGTGATCCGGAGCTTCGCCAAGCTGCTGCAACGGACGCTGGGTGAGGATATCGAGCTGATTAGCGAGCTGGCTCCGGACCTGGGTCCGGTCCAAGCCGATCCCGGCTCGATCGAACAGATCCTGATGAATCTGGCGGTCAACGCCCGCGACGCGATGGCCGGCGGCGGCAAGCTGACCATCGAGACCTTCAACGCCGAGCTCGATCGGGCGTATGCCGATGAGCACACGCCGGTCCAGCCTGGTGCCTATGTCTGCGTAGCGGTCAGCGACACCGGGGCCGGCATGGACGAGACCACCCGCAATCGAATCTTCGAGCCGTTTTTCACCACCAAGGAGCGCGGCAAAGGCATCGGCCTAGGGCTCTCCACCGTCTACGGCATCGTCAAGCAGAGCGGCGGCTACGTCTGGGTCTACAGCGAGCCGGGGCAAGGCACCAGCTTCAAGATCTACCTGCCGCGCGCCGGCGCGGTCGAGGTGGCCGATCAGCCCGGGTCCCAGACGGTGGCGGCGCTGCGCGGCAATGAAACCATCCTGCTGGTCGAGGATGACGCCGCGGTGCGCAGGTTGACCTCCGAGATCTTGACCGAAAGCGGCTTTCGAGTGTTTCCGGCCGGCGGCATGGAAGAGGCTCTGGCGATTTGCGAGCGCCGCGCCGGCGAGTCGATCGATCTGCTGATCACGGATATCGTCCTGCCTGGTATCGGCGGAGTCGATCTGGCCCAGCGCATTGCCGCCATACGGCCGGGCATCAAAGTGCTCTATATGTCGGGCTATGCGGATCGCGCCGTCCGCGGCCAATTGAGCGAGGGGGCGGTGTTTCTCAGCAAGCCGTTCACTCCGGCCGCGCTGGTGAGCAAGGTACGGGCGGCGATCGAGCAACCGGCCGACGCCTCGTGAGCGGCACCAGCCTGGCGCTCGGCTCGACCCCGAAGGCGCGCTGAAAGATGTTCCGGCCGGCCTCACCGGCGCAGCAGCCCCAGCCTCTGAATCGCCGCAATTCCGCCCGCCGGTCCGAGGCACAAGATCATGAAGGCCCAGCGCCACCCGACAACCTCGACCAGCGGCGGCAGCAACTGGATGCTCGCCATGGTCAGCAGAAAGCCGAGCGAGACCTGCAAGGTGAGCGCGGTCCCGACCGCGTGCGGCGGCGTCACTTCGGTCACCAGGGCGCTGAACTGCGCGGAGTCGGCCACCACGAAAAACCCCCAAACCCAGACCACCGCGGCCAGCAGCCATGGGCTGGCCCCGAAGAAGGCGCCGATCAGAAGGGAGCAGGCGCCGCTGGCCGCCAGCGCCAGATTGACCAAGCGCTCGCGCCCGATCCGATCGGCTTGATAGCCGCCCCACAGGCAGCCCAACCCGCCGGCGGCGATGGCTCCGAACGCCATCAGATCAGCGCCGCGCTGCGCTGCGCCGGCGGCGCCTTGCAGCGCCAGGCTCGCGGCCAAGAAAGCGGGAATCCAAGTCCACATCGCATACAGCTCCCACATATGACCCAGGTAACCGGCGATCGCGAGTCGGGTTTTCCGGTCGCGCAGCACCACCCCGACCTGATTCCAATCGAACCCGCGGCGCTCGAACGGAAACGGTCCCTCGCGGTAGCCCCAAGCGACCAAAGCCGCGGCGATCAGCGCCCCGATGGAGGCGGTCTGGATCACGGTCTCGGTGTCGGCCGCTTCCAGCGCGTGCACCAGGTACGGCGTGGCCTTGCCGATGGTGAGCGCGCCGACCACGGTGCCGATCGCCAAGCCGCGCGCCGAGCGGAACCAGGTGGCGATCATCTTCATTGCCGGCGGATACACGCCGGCCAAAAACGCGCCGGTGAGAAAGCGCAGTACGAGCGCGCTCCGATAGCTGCCGGCGATCACCAACCCGGCGTTGGCGGCGGCTCCGAGCAGCGCGCAGCTCGCGAAGTACCAGCGCGCCGGCATGGTGTCGGCGAGGTTGAGCAGCGCCGCCGCGGCGGTGCCGCACACGAAGCCGAGCTGGACCATCGTGGTCAGCCAGCCGCTCTGGGCCGGGTCGAGCCCCCAGCGCGCTTGGAAGTGCGGCGCGCTGGCGCTGGCGGTGAACCAGAGCGACATGCCGAGCAGCTCCGCGACCGAGAGCAGGGCCAGGATGCGCCAGCGCTGCGGATGGCGGTCCATCGAGATCGCCGCGATTGTGCCGCCCCGGCCGCGGGTTGTGAAGGACCGAAGCGAATCGGAAAATTATCCTGCTCGGCGGACTCCTGCTACGATGGCGCACCGAGAGGCGTCGCGATGCTGGGGCCGCTGCGGCCGATCCTGAGACGGATCCTGCCGGGTCGAATCTACGAGACGCTCCGGGTGTTCAAGAGCCATGTGCTCGGCGGCTCGATCCCCAGCATGATCACGCGCGCCGAAGCCGAATTCTATGCCGCTACCGCGGCTGCTCGGGTGGGCAAGCCCGGCGTGATCGTCGATCTCGGGTGCTGGATGGGCTCGACCTCGATCGCATTGGCCCGCGGCGTCCTGCGCGCCCCAGCGGGGCGGCGGTCGAATGAACGGATCGTTGCCTACGACCTTTTTGTTTGGCAGGACTGGATGGCGTCGGCGCAGGTCCGCGGCGTTTATCGAAACGGCGAGAGCTTCCTGCCCGAAGCCCGGCGTCTGGTGCGCGATCACGGCGGCGGCCTGATCGAGCTGGTCCGCGCCGATCTGACTCAGATCGAGTGGCCCGGCGAGCCGATCAAGATCCTGCTGGTCGATGCCATGAAGAGCGCGGCGTTGTCGCGCCAGATCGTCCGCGCTTTTTTTCCGGCCCTGCCGGGTGGCGCGCTCGTGGTTCACCAAGACTTCAAGCATTTCTACACCCCTTGGATTCACTTGATTCATTCCGAGTTGAGGGATCATTTCCGCCGTGCGCACAACGTGCGCGGCAGCGGCACGGTCGCGTTCGAGCTGCAGGCACCGATTCCAGTCGCCGCGCTGGAGCGCGCGATCGAGTTCGAGAGCCGCAGCGCCGACCAAGTCGCGGCCGATTTTGACTATGGCATGAGCCTGGTCGAGCCGGCGGAGCGCTGCAACATCGCGGCCGCCCACATCATGCACTACGTGCATTTGCGCCAATTGGACCCAGCTCAGGCGCTGCTGGAGCGGTATCGCGCGCAGGGTTTCGATCGGGCTGGGGAATTCCCGCTGGCGGTTGGCCGGCTGGAGGCTCTCGCTCGAAGCCGCTCAAGCTCATGACTCAGGAGAAGACCGCGACCTTGATCCGCTTGCCGATTTCTTTCAATGCTGCCTTGCGCTTCACTTTACCCAGCGCGGCGAGCGGCTGGGAGACGTCATGCAGCGGCTCGATCTGCTTGAGCTCGCTCTCCTCCCACAGACAGGGGGACCAGAGCAGCCACACAAACTCCAGTCCGCGCTCGCGGGCGCGCGCGATCAGGGCCGGCAGCAGCTTCAGCCGCATGAAATCCGATCCCAGTGCGCTGTCGCTGGCCACGAACACCACGACGCGGCAATCTTGCAGCGCCGCTTCGAGCGCCGCGCGCCAGTCCGGGTTCGCTTTGAGCTTGCGGTCGTCCCACCACTCGAGCTGCCCGGCGCGGGTCACCGGCTTGAGCATGGTCTGCAGCTCGCGCAAGCCGCTGCGGTCCTTGCGATGGTAGCCGAAGAAAATCCGGTTGCGCGGTTCGGGCTGGATTTCGAAGATCGTTCGAATCTCTTCCTGCAGCGCGGCGTCGCCGAGCTTGGCGGCCACCTGCAGCGCCTGCTGTCCGGTCGACACCAGCTCCCAGCGCTTGGCCGGTTGGGTCTTGAGCTCGCGGTAGAGCTCTAGCGCTGCTTGGGTCTGACCCAGGTAGAGTCGCGCTTCGGCTTGGAGCGCCAAGCGGCGGCGGGCGGGCCGCGCCGCCTGGCCGTGCTGCAGCGCCAGCCGTGCCATGCGCCGCGCGCCGCGCACGTCGCTCATGCCGACCTGCCTCAGAAAAGCGGCGTTGATCGCCAGGTAAGCGACCTGCTCGGGCCGGCCGTCGCGCTCGAGCTCGTGTTGGAGCGCGGCTTCGTAGAGCTCCAAAGCCCAGCTCAGATCCTTGGCCGCGCCGCTCTGCAACCACATGCGCTTGATCCGTCCGGCCAAGGTCGCCTGCACCCGGGTGCCGAGGGACTGGTGGGCTTGCAGGAAGGCGATCGCCTGCTTGCGTTGGTCTTGGCGGTCCATCGCCAAGGCGACGTTGACCACGTCCAGCTCGGTCAGCGCTTGGCGCTGGTCGGCGGCGCGGATCGCCGCCCGCGCCTCGCCGGCTTCGCTTGCGACCCGGAGCGCGTCGGTGGTGCTGTCCGGTCCCTCGCCCTTGAGCAGCATCTCGCGCAGCAGAATGAAGCTTTCGGCCTGCGCGTCTCGGGGCCTGACCAGCGACAGATGATCGCCGGTGACCACCTGCCGCAGCGGCGCCGCAAAGCAGTTGAGCGACGATTCGGGCGGAACGAACTGGTCGCGATCACCCGCCACCGCCGCGAACACGAACGGCGGATCGTCGCCGACCATCCGGACCCATTCGGAGCGCAGCTGCCGGATGAACGATCCGCCGGCGGCCATGTGCACCACCTGCCGCTTGAAGATACCGTACAGTTTTGCGACCAGCGATGCTTTCCAGAGACCGGCGCTCGGCGTTCCGAACAGGATCACGTGACTGACCCGTTTGCGCAGCGCCTGGTCATCGAGCACGGCCCGCTGGATCACCAGGCCGCCCATGCTGTGACCCACCAGCGCGACCCGCCGATACTGCTTGAGCGGCGGCAAGCTCATGCGCGTGCTCAGGTGCTTGGCCAGGATCGGCAGGTCCGGATCGCCGGTCCAAATCCCGCGCAGGTCGGGCATCAGACCGGTGCTGTATCCGGCGTTGAGGATATCCCACTTGGCCAGCGCCGGGTCGACTTGGAGCAGCAGCGGGAAGCGGTCCCAGGTCAGGTCGGCGTCGCCGGTGAAGCCGTGCAGGAACACCACCGCCGAACGCGCTTCCGGCCGCCTCCGGATCTCGATGAGCCGGCTGCCTTCGCTCATCCGTCCCCCATTCGCTCCGCGCCGCGGGCGTTGCTTCGGCTCATCTTACCCGAGTTCGCCGGCCTTCGCGGGCGGCGGGCCGCTGGGTCGGCGCGCCGCGGCCGGCGCCGGGAGTCAGGCTTGGGCCTGAATGTTGTAGCGTGAACGCAGGACGCCGAAGTGATGCCGGACGTGGCCGGCCATGATGTAGGCCAGCGCCCGCACTGACACCAGGCTGCCGTTGGCGTTGCCGATCCGCCGCCAAGCCGGCGCCTCGAGACTGCGGAACAGGATCAGATTGATCCGGCGCAGCGCGCTGAACTCGCCGACCAAGTCGGCCAGCGCGCGCCGGTCCGAGCCGGACTCGATCACGTACTGCCCCTCGTCGAAGCCCGGCAGGGGGGTGCGTTCGGCGCGGCTGATGCAGAACGCGCGGTAGCCGAACACCCGCTCGCCGTCGGCCAGATGGCCCACCACTTCGCGAATGCTCCATTTGCCGGGGGCGTAGCGGAACGTCTCGCGCTCGGCCGGCACCGCCGCCGCCAGCGTCTGGATTTCAGCGAGCTGGCCTTCCAGCAGCTCGAGGACGTCGGCTTCGGTCACCTCGGACACGTAGCCGCTGTAGAATTCGGCGAATTCGGCCTCGGTCGGTCTTTCGATCGGGTGGACGGCCATGAGAGCGCGCTCCCCGCCCGGCGGAGCGGCGCCTATTCTAGCACCAACCAGAGCCGGGCTGGCTGGAAGTTGATCCCGGTTCGTAGTACCGTCGGCGTCCGGGAGGCATGCCATGTCGTTGAGCTTTGAGCGGCGCGGCGCTCGGGCGCTGGCCATCATCGTTTCGATCACGCTGAACGCACCGCTCGCGGCGCAGATGCGAACCCAGAAGCCGGTGCTGCACGGCGCGCACTGGATGGCGATCACCGGCAAGCCGCTGGCCGCCACCGCCGGCGCGCGGATATTCCATCAAGGTGGAAACGCGGTCGATGCCGCCGCGGCGATGATCGCCGCCACCAGCACGATGTGGGACACGCTGGGATGGGGTGGCGAGACCCAGGCGCTGATCTACAATCCCGAAACCGGGAAGGTGATCGGCATCAACGCCCTCGGGGTCGCGCCCAGTGGAGCGACCCCAGAGTTCTACCGCGAACGGCAGATGAAGTACCCGCCCCAGTACGGAGTGCTGGCTGCGGTCACGCCCGGAACCCCGGGCGGGATCCTGACGATGGTGGCCGAGTACGGGCGCCTCTCGCTCAAAGACGTGCTCGCGCCCGCGATCGAGCTGGCCGACGGCTACCCGATCGAGGCCCAGCTGGCCGGCGCCATCGAACGGCACCAGGAGCGCCTCCGGCAATGGCCCTATTCGCGCGCGGTGTTTCTGGTTCACGAGCAGGACCGCGCCGCGGCGGAGGCAGGCTCTGGGGCGTCCGAGGAATCGTCCGCGGGACCGACGCCGGCACACGATCGGATCGCGACCGATCGCGGTGCGGAGCCATCGGTCGGGCCGGAGCCCGGCGAGATGTTCCGCCAGCCGGACCTGGCCGCGACCCTGCGCAAGCTGGTGGCGGCGGAGCAAGAGGCTCTCGAGCAAGGCCAGAGCAGAAAGGACGCGATCTACGCCGCGTTCGATCGCTTCTACAAAGGCGACATCGCCGCGGAGATCGTGCGCAGCGTGCAGCAACAGGGCGGCCTGTTCAGCGCTGCCGACCTCGCCGCTTGGCGGGTCCGGATCGAAGAGCCGCTCTCGACCCGCTACCGTGGGATCGAGGTCTACAAGCTGCGCGAGTGGACCCAGGGGCCGGCGCTGCTGCAGGCGCTCAACATCCTCGAGCCATTCGATCTGCGCTCGATGGGCTTCAACAGCGCGCGCTATATCCACACCTTGTATCAGGCCATGAGTTTGGCCTTCGCCGACCGCGACTTCTACTACGGCGACATCACCATGCCGCCGGAGGAACCGATCCGCGGCCTGCTGTCCAAGGAGTACGCGCGCGAGCGCGCCAAGCTGATCGACCCGGAGCGCAGCGCGCCGCGGCTCGGCCCCGGCGATCCTTATCCGTTTCAAGGTCAGACCAATCCGTACCGCTCGCTGCTCGAGGATTGGTGGTCGACGGCCCATCTCCCTGGAGCTTCGACCGCGGCTCTCACTGGCACCGCGCCGCGGCTGGCGGACGGCCGCGCGCCGGCCGGCGCCGGGACGTTGCCCCAAGACTATCTCGAGTCTTTCTACGCCGGCACGACTTCGGTCGAGACCGCCGACGCCGACGGCTGGGTGGTTTCGGTCACGCCCAGCGGCGGGTGGGTGCCGGCGGTGATCGCCGGCCGCACCGGTATCGGCCTGAGCCAGCGGATGCAGAGCTTCGTCACCGATCCGGCGGAGAACCCGTTCAATGTCGTCGCGCCGGGGAAACAGCCGCGGGTCACGCTCACGCCGACGCTCGCGCTCAAGGACGGGCGGCCGTATCTGTGCTTTTCGGTCCAGGGCGGCGACAGTCAGGATCAGAACCTGCTGCAGTTCTTTCTCAATGTGGTCGAGTTCGGATTCACGGTCCAGGAAGCGGCCGAGGCGCCGAACTTCAACAGCTTCCAGATGCGCAGCTCGTTCGGCGACCACGAGATCGAGCCCGGCCGGATCCTGCTCAACGAAGCGACCCCGCCGTGGGTGCGCAGGGAGCTGCGCCGGATCGGCTACAGCGCGATCTACGAGCCGAGGACCTCGGGCCCGATCAACGCGATCCTGTTCGATGCCGCCCACGGCACCATGTGGGGCGGATCCAGCAACCACGGCGAAGACTACGGCATCGCCTGGTAAGCGGCTCGACGAACAGCCAAGGGCTGCGCCCTTGATATCCACGCATGGTCCTGATTGGGTGGCATGGGTGGCCGAAGGCCGCCCATGGACGAGCTCCGCACCGCGAGTGAGGTCGTCCATGGGCGCGCTGCGCGTGCCCATGCCACCCACGCGCGCCCTAGCGGTCCACCGAAACCCAGTGCTCCATGCCAGCAAACGAGAATAAAATCCTCGTCCCGGCGCCGTGGCGGTCTAAAGCGGCAACCAAGTCCCGACCTTTTCCTGCAAGGCGCGCTGGTAGATCAACATGGCGGTTGCCATGTCGCCAAGGGCCAGGCCCAAATTGCAGGTCATCGTTCGTTCCGTTTCGTTTGCCCGCCCCGGCTTGCGCTGCGTGACGAGCTCGCCGAGATCGGCGTGGATGGCCGGAATGTGTTGAAAGTACCCGACCTTGCGGTAGTACTCCAACTGGGACACATCATCGGTGCAGAACTTGTCGATCTGCCGGAAGGCGTCGGGATGCCAATAAGAATCGAAATCGACCAGCGACGCGAAGGAGCCCGCCTCCAGCCAGCCCGGCTGGATCGTTCGGTGCGGCGATCGGAGGATCGGACCCGCCGTGACCACCAGATCGCAACCTACCACGGCTTCTCTCGGCTGGTCCACGATCGTGACTTGCAGGTTGTGCAGCCGGCTCATTTCGGTTGCAAACCGGCGCCCGGCGGCAGGGTCGGTGTCGTAGGCCATTACGCGCTCGAGCCGGAACAGGACGCCGAGAGCTTCCAGATGGCTCCGACCCTGAACTCCGCAACCCAAGATTCCAAGGCTGCGGGAGTTGGGCCGCGCCAAGAACTTCGCTGCCACGGCGCTTGCCGCTGCGGTGCGTTGCGCGGTGATCCAGACACAATCCATCACCGCCAAGGGCAGCCCGGTTTCAGGATCGTTCAAGATCAGCAGACCGCTGATGGTGGGCAAACCGCGCTTGCGGTTCTCTGGGTATCCGCTGACCCACTTCACCCCCGCGGCTCGGATGGAAGGGATGTAGGCTGGCATGGCGTGTATGAAGGCGTCCGGCTGGGGGTGGATGCCGGGCTTGGGCGGCATCTCCACGTGCCCCTCGCCCTTGTCCCGAAAGGCGACCTCGAGCACTTGGATGATTTCCACCATTGTCGGGCCGACTGAAACGACGTCCGCGTGAGAAAGGTAAAGGATGCTTCGCTCCATGGAATTGAGTACCCGCCGATTCGGGAGATACCGCTATAGCAAACGGCTGGAGCTTATACTACTGCGTAGCCGGTTCTGGAAACGGACGCGTGGCGAGCGTTTGTTGCAATTGCCGGCGTTGCTACTCTGTCTGGAAATCCCGGCGCCGTAACCTATTGTCGGCCCAGCCGTTTATATCTCCTATGGGACCGGAGTGAGCCGTTGAAT
>Ga0214471_10002691_pt1 | contig 13916 bp, 12 predicted proteins | sample RVTome_5_FD_207665 | JGI IMG/M metagenome (GOLD analysis project Ga0214471, IMG submission 207665) | Soil microbial communities from uranium-contaminated site in the Upper Colorado River Basin, Wyoming, United States - RVT142D155 | ecosystem: Environmental > Terrestrial > Soil > Contaminated >...
AGTTCCCCGCGCGGTTCACGCTCGTCGCCGCGGCGAACCCGTGCCCGTGCGGTTTCGCGGACGACTCGAGCCGGCGTTGTACCTGCCGCGAGGACCGGCTCGAGACGTACCGCTCCAAGCTCTCCGGGCCGCTCCTGGATCGCGTCGACATCCGCCTGACCGTTCCCCGGCTCACCCGGCAGGAACTGCTCGGAGAGATCGCCGGTGAGGCGTCGGCGATCGTGCGATCGCGGGTCGAGGAAGCTCGCCTTCGACAGCGGAGGCGATACGCGTCGCTCGGTCTGCATTGCAACGCCCAGTTGCCGGGGCCGCTCGTCCGGCGTGAGGCGAAGGTCGCGGCCGAGGCGCGTGAGCTCCTCGCCGACGCGGTCGACCGCCATGCGTTGACGGGGCGTGGGTTCGACCGCGCCGTGAAGGTCGCGCGGACGATCGCCGACCTGGCCGGCGACGACCACGTGGGTTCCGAACACGTCGTCGAGGCGCTCGCGTACCGCGAGACGGACCCGAGCCACGGGTTGACGCATGCCGGCTGAGCGAGGGCCGCGGGTCGATGACGACGAGATGCCGCCGGGTCCGATGTGGCCCGACGCGTTCGTGAGCACGACCGAGGATCTCTTGGCGGTGCTGGTGTTGTCCGGGCTCCGCGGGATCACGCCGCGGAAGCTGCTCGCGGTGGCGGCCGAACGCGGGTCCGCGGTGGCCACGCTCGGGGCGATCCGGCGCGGGCGTGCAGGGAGCGAGAACGACCGTGCGTTCGCGAGGTCGGTGGACGGCGAGGAGATCTCGGCTGCGGTCGCCGCCTGCGGGGCGAGGATCGTGCCGTGGGGATCGGGCGAGTACCCGGCGCAGCTGATGAACATCCACGATCCCCCCGCGGTGCTCTACGTGATCGGAAGGACGGCGCCCGATCCCACACGCGCCGTCGCCGTCGTCGGCGCACGCCGGTGCACCGAGCTCGGTCGCGAGCTCGCCACGTCGATCGGTCGCGCGCTCGCCCTCGCGGGGATCGTCGTCGTGAGCGGCGCGGCTCGCGGGATCGATGCGGCCGCGCACGAGGGCGCGCTCGGCGTGAGTGGGACGACGCTCGCGGTCATGGGATGCGGCATCGACGCCGTGTACCCGGCGGGAAGCCGCGACCTGGTTCGGCGGATCGGCGCGACCGGCACGGTGCTGAGCGAGTATCCACCGGGTACGCCGCCCGTCCAGCGCAACTTCCCCGCTCGCAACCGGATCGTCGCGGGACTGTCCGCAGCGACGGTCGTCGTCGAGGGTGCGAAGCGCAGTGGCTCGATGATCAGCGCGGAGCATGCGATGGAGTTCGGCCGGGACGTGTATGCGGTGCCCGGTGCCGTGACGAACCCGCTCGCCGAGGTCCCACTGCAACTCATCCGCGACGGCGCGACGATGATCCGAGGCGCCGAGGACCTGTTGCAGGACCTCGGTCTCGAGCTCGTTGCGGAGGAGGTGGTGGAGCAGCTGGAGATCTCCGTCGACGAACGCCGTGCGCTGGCGGAGCTCACAGGACCCACCTTGCCGGACCGCGTCGCTGCCGCGCTCGGCATCACGATCCCGCACGCCGTCTCGCTCCTCATGCGGCTCGAGCTCCGGGGGCTCGTTCGAGGCGTCGGCGGCCGCTACGAGTCCACGCTCAAGGTCGGCGCGGCATCAGGCTGAGGATCAAAGCATCTTCAGCGCTCGCGGGACGCCGCTCCGCGGGACCAGGCGAACGGGGATCCCCGCACCGTCCAGGACGCTCGCCGCCATCGCCGAGCGGTAGCCGCTCGCACAGACGAGCGTCGTGGTTGTCTTCGGATCGAACTCGTCGATCCGCCCGGGGACGTCGCCGACGAACACGTGGCGCGACGCCTCGAGGTGACCGGCGTCCCATTCGGACTGCTGCCGCACGTCGACCACGTCGCCGGCCTCGCCGCGCGAGAGCTCTCCGACGAGCTCGGAGAGATCGACGGTCGCGTACGACGCGAGGTCGAGGCCGGCGGCGCGCCACGCGTCCATCCCTCCTTCGAGATGACCCTCCAGGCGCTCGTAGCCGATCCGGAAGAGCTGGGTGGAGGCCTCGACGAGCGCGCCGTGATCGGGGACGAGCAGCACCACCGGCGCCCCGAACGGCACGAGCCACCCGACGTAGCTCGCGAAGGAATCCTCGAGCGGAACGTTCAGCGATCCGGGCACGTGCGCGGCCGCGAACGACGCGCCGTCGCGTGCGTCGACGAGCCACGCGCCCGATGCGAGGAGCGCCGCGACGTGCTCCGCCGATCGCGCCGCCGGCAACGGAACCTCGCCATACACGCGGGGACCCGCGCGGTTGATCGGCGCCATGTGGGCGTAGTAGTCGGGGTAGGCGGGAAGGCCTTCCATCTGCTGCGCCACGAACAAGGTTTCGTCGACGGCGGTCAGTGCCGGGTTCGCGAGTCGCTCGGCGCCGACCGACGACGTACGCTGTTCGCCCGGCGGCGACGTCGCACAGAAGCTGCCGGCGCCGTGGGTGGGCAGCAACAGGACGTCGTCGGGAAGCTCGGCGAGCGTGCGCATCGTGCGGAACTGGAGCCGCGTGAGCTCGTCGGTGTGCTCCTGCCCGAGGAGGTCGGTGCGGCCCGCGCTTCCGACGATGAGGCTGCCACCCGAGAACACCGCCGAGGGGCGGTCCGAGCCGGCCACGCGAACCAGGTACGCCGTGTGCTCGAAGGTGTGTCCGGGGGTCGCGACGGCGATGAGCTTCGCGTCGCCGACCTCGACCTCGGCTCCTTCCTCCATCGGCAGGAAACCGAAGCCGTAGTCCGCCGTCGCCGGGCCGACGATCTCGGCACCGGTGGCCGCACGCAGCTCGGCGGCGCCCGAGACGTAGTCGTTGTGCACGTGGGTCTCGACGGCGTAGCGGATCCGTGCCCCTCGAGCCTTCGCGGTCTCCACGAGCCGGGCGATGTCGCGCTGTGGGTCGATCGCCGCCGCCTCGTCGTCCGAGGTCAGCAGGTAGGCGGTGTCTCCGAGGCCCGGAGTCACGAACAGGTCCAGTTCCACGAGGAGGAATCGTAAGTCGACCGGCCGTCCTGCGCCGGACACTTGAACCACCCCCCGGTGATTGGTACAAGAGGGCGACCTCCATGGCCCGCCCGCCGGACCTTCCCGCGCCCGACGCCGCCCTGATCCAGGGCTTCTGCGACCACCTGGCCCTCGAGCGCCATCTGGCCGGCAGCACCGTCGTCGCGTATCGACGCGACCTCGAGCAGCTGGCGGCCTTCCTCGCACGCGGTCGTCGCTCACTCGTCCGCGCGACCCTTCACGACCTCCGCCGCTTCCTGGCGCAGCTGTCCACGCTCGGCTACGCGCGAGCCTCGATGGCGCGTCGCGTCGGCGCGATCCACACGTTCTATCGGTGGGCCGCAGCCAACCAGCACCTCGACGTCGACCCGGCGGCCCTGCTCGGCCGGCCGAAGGTCGCCTCCCGCCTCCCCACCGTGTTGCGGGTGCCCGAGGCGGCGGCGCTCGTCGAGGCGCCGGAGGCGGCGAGCGAACGCGACCTCGACCGCGCGGTGGCGCTGCGCGACCGCGCGGTCCTCGAGTTGCTGTACGGGTCGGGGCTCCGAGTGAGCGAGGCCGCGGGTCTCACGCTCGACCGGGTGGACCTCGACCGAGGACGTGTGCTCGTCTTCGGCAAGGGCTCGAAGGAGCGGGATCTTCCCCTTTCCGATCCGGCTCGAGACGCCTTGCGCGCCTGGATCCGCGCCGGCAGGCCGCAGATGGCTCCCGAGACTCCCTCGAGCGCACTGTTCTTCAACGTGAGGAAACACCCGATTGGTGGACGCGACATCAGGCGGCTTGTGGGACGATACGGGGGCGTGACGCTGACGGGGCGGCGGGTCACGCCGCATACCCTCAGGCACTCCTTCGCCACGCACCTGCTGGAGGGAGGAGCGGACATCAGGGCCGTCCAGGAACTGCTCGGGCACGCCAGCGTCGGGACGACGCAGCGGTACACACACGTCACGCGCTCCCGGCTCTTCGAGGCGTACCGGCGCAGTCACCCGAGAGCCTGATGGCGCGGGCGGCGAAGGCGTCGGAGGACACCGCCAAGACGCGGTCCAAGCCCTCGGTGAAGGCTTCGGCGAAGCGGGCGCCGAACGTGGGATCCAAGACCGGGCGCCCCAAGGTGGTCAAGGTCACGAACGCAAAAGCCGAAGCGAAGGCAGTGACCAAGGTCGCCGCCAAGACCGCGAAGTCGAAGAAGGCCCTCCCCGCAGGAGCCCCCGTCGTGACGCGCGAGCGTCCGGGCGGAACGGACGACGAGCTTGCCGGTCTGTGGGTCGAGTACAAACAGAACGCCTCGCCCGCGATCCGCGAGCGCCTGATCCTGCACTTCGCGCCGCTCGTGAAGTACGTGGCGAGCCGGGTCGCGACCGGTCTGCCGGCGAGCGTCGATCAAGCGGATCTGGTCTCGTACGGGATGTTCGGGTTGATCGACGCGCTCGAGAAGTTCGAGCCGGCGCGCGGGAACAAGTTCGAGACGTACGCGATCCCGCGGATCAAGGGCGCGATCATCGACGAGCTCCGGGCGATGGACTGGGTGCCGCGATCCGTACGATTCAAGGCGCGCGAGATCGAGAAGGCGTACGCGAACCTGGAGTCGATCCTCAAGCGCGCTCCGACCGAGAAGGAGATCGCGGAGCGGCTCGGCTTCTCGCTGCGCGAGCTCCACGACGTCATCAACCAGATCTCCTTCGTCTCGGTGCTCGCGCTCGACGAGCTGCTGTCCGTCGGTAGCGACCGCGGCGAGCAAGTATCCCTCCTGGACACGCTCGCCGACCGTGGCGTCGATCCGACGACGGGACTCGAAGGGCAGGAGACGCGCGGTCTCCTCGCCGCGGCGATCAACTCGCTGTCCGAGCGTGAGAAGATCGTCGTCACGCTGTACTACTTCGAGGGTCTGACCCTGGCCGAGATCGGCGACGTCTTGGGGGTCACCGAGTCACGCGTCTGCCAGATCCACACGAAGGCCGTCGGCCAGCTGCGCCTGCAACTGGTCGAGACCGAGTAACCCGAACTGTGAGCTTCGTCACGGCGCGCCCGCTCGCCCGGCGTTAGCGTTACGGCCTCCCCGAAGGAGGCGTGTTCTCGTGCTCGTCCGTTCGACCCTTACGCTACTCGTCGGGATGCAGCTCTCCGCAACCACTGCCGTCCCGATCGCCGACGGCAGCTGGGCCTGGCCCGTCCACGGTCCCGTGATCCACGACTTCGAACCGCCGGAGACCCCGTTCGGCTCGGGGCACCGCGGGATCGACGTCGCCGCCCCGGTGGGAGCGGTGGTGATCGCCCCTGAGGCCGGCACCGTGGCTTTCTCGGGAAAGGTCGGAGGGCAGCTGTTCGTGACCCTCGACCACGGCGGCGGCTTGACGAGCACGTACTCCTGGCTCTCGCAGACGCTGGTTCGGAAGGGAGACATCGTCCCGCGAGGCGCGTCCATCGCGCGCACCGGGCAGGGCCATCCAGGGTCGAGCGTTCCGCACCTGCACTTCGGAGTCCGGCTCGACGGCACCTATCTCGACCCGATGGAGTTCCTCGAGCCGCCGAGCGTCTCGGGGTTCATCCGGCTCGCACCGCTCTCCGAACGGGCGAGCTGAACGCGATGGTTCGCCGTATCTCCGCCGGTTCCGAGGTCGAGGGGGCGGGGCCCCGCTAGGATGTGCGGGCTCCAGGACCCTTCGCGCATCACTCCCAGACCAGGAAGGTCCCGCTGTCCCCGAACGCACGCCGTCGGTTGCGTGACGCCCTCGCCGGGGCGGCCCTCGTGTCGTCGGCCGTGGTCTCGGCTTTCGCGGCGGGGCCCGTTGCGGCGCAGGACGGCGCGGGCGCCTGGTCCCAGTTCCAGGGTGGCTCGGAGCACCGCGGTGTCCTCGCGGAAGGCCCTGCACCTCCGTACCGGACCCGCTGGACGTTCCCGGCCCCCGAGGACGAGGAGCTCTCCGGTGCGGTGATCGTGGAGGATCTTGCGATCTCGGTCGGCGAGCGGGCCGTGTACGCGGTCGACCTCGTCTCCGGCGAGCTCGCCTGGGAGGTCTCTCGGACCGGAGGGCCGATCTCGACGCCGGCCGTCGCGATCGGGAACCGAACCACCGTGCTCTATCTCGAGGGGCCCGACGGTGCAGACGACACGTCTCCCTCCGCTTCCGCCTCGCCGTCCGCTTCTTCGCCGTCTGCCTCGCCGACTTCCTCGCCGTCCGACGATATCGACGACGACGGCACGGTCCTCGTCGCGCTGGACCTCGCCGACCAGACGGAGCGCTGGCGCGCGGCGCTCGGCGCGGAGTCGCGATCGGGTGTGACCGTCGACGCAGATACCGCGTACGTGGGTGACGTGGACGGCGTCGTGTACGCGATCGCCCTTGCGGACGGGCGGATCCGCTGGACGTCCGATCTCGCTGAGGGTTCCGGTGCGGAGGGCGCGACCGGGGCGACCGGGTGCGAGGCGTTCGATGGCGGCCATGTTGACGTGCCCATCGGCGTTGCCGAGGACCGCGTGATCGTCGTCGGCAGGAACGTGGACGGCGGCGCGGTTGCCGTCGGCGCCTTGTCGGCGTCCACGGGGGAGTGCGCATGGCGCGTGTTCCCGCAACTCGGCTCGAGCGCCATCTCGGCCCCCGCGGCCGCCGAGGGCATCGTCGTCGTCGGGTCCGCCGATCGGTTCGTTCGGGGACTGGCAGCCGAGGACGGGCAGGAGCGGTGGTCCTCCTTGGCGCTCTCCGTGTTCTCGCCGTTCAGCGCTCCTTCACTCCCCCCGGGGACCGTGTACATGGCCGATCTCGGCGGTGGGCTCTACCGGCTCGATGCGAGCGACGGCGCTCGCGTGTGGAGCTACCAGTTCAACGAGGTCGTCCTCGGATCGCCGGTCGTGTCCGGCGACACCGTGCTCCTCGGGCTGAGCGACGGCCGCCTGGTCGCCCTGAACGCGACCTCCGGCCATCTCGTCTGGCAGGCGGGAACCGGCCCCGGCCGGCTCGGGGCGCTCGCTCTCGCGCCCGAGGCGATCGTCGCCGAGAAGGGCGGTCGCAACGCCGGCCTGATCGCGTTCGAGCACGATCCGCAGGGGCGTCTGGTGGACGTGCCCTCGCCGACGGAGCTCGACACGCCGACGACGCTCTCTCGTATCGGCCTCGCCGCCGTGATCGTGGTCGCGGCCCTGCTCGTTCCCGGGATCTTCCTGCGGCGCAGGTTCGGCGCGACGCTGCCCGAGCCCGAGGACGCGGACGACGACGGGATCGAGGACGACGAGGAGACCGAGGAGACCGAGCGGCCGTGAGCGGCAAGAGCAAGAAGCGCCGGCCCCGGTCGTCCCCGGCGCGGCCCAGCGTCACCGAGCCCGTCGTCCAGGAGCGAGCTCCGCGCCGCGCCGGGCTCTTCGGCGGCTCGATGGTGTCCGCCGGGGAGTCGTCGCTCCCGACGCTCGGCCGCTCGCTCGGCCGGGGGTTCCTCGCCGTCCTTACGCAGCCCGCGTTGGTGATCGCCGCCATCGTCCTGGTCGCGGCGACGTGGCTCCTGCTCGTCGGGTTCGGCTTCGAGGGCGCGCCGGGCCGGCTCTCGGACACGCTCGCGATGCCGCCGATCAGCACCTACTTCGACCTGGGCACGGGGGTGAGCCTGTTCGGGCTGGGAACGTCCTTCCTGATCTTCCTCGGCGTGGCCAGCATCGTGCGGGCGGTCGTGACGGCCGTCCTTGCGGGTCTCATCGTCGAGTCGATCGTTGATGGCCGTACGAGCCGATACGGCGTGTTGATCGGACTCCGGGCCGTCCCGACCCAGCTGGCGGTCCAGCTCGCGTCCATCTCGTTCATCTTCATCGGACAGGCCGCGCTCCAGGCGCTCGGCCCGGGCATCGGGTTCCTCGGCTCGGTGGCCGCCCTCGTCGGGGGTTTGTTCTTCACGGGCTTCGCGCCGACGGCGGCGATCCGCCAGGGCCGCGGCGTCGTCGAGAGCCTGCGGAGGTCGGGCCGCGGCGCGATGCTCCCCGGCGGCCGTCACCTGACCCTGTGCGCGTTGTACTTCATCGTCTCGCTCCCCTTGGCCCTGCTGGTCACGCCGGGGAGCGAGATCACCGCGAACCCATCGCTTGCGTCGTGGATCGTCGTCTTCGCGTTCAATGTCCTTCATCTCGTGTTCATGGCAACGTTCGCCTACCGCTGGATCGTGGCCGAGCCGGACGTGCCCGATCAGCCCGTCCCTCGGCGGCAGCCGGCGCGAGCTCGGCCGGCTCGGGTCCGCGGCCGGCGGTAGCCGGCCGGTGCATCGGCGCTGGTAGACTGCCGTTCCGCCGGTGCCGATGGCACCGAGCTCACACGCAGGAGGACCGACTCCGGGGTCCCGGCTCGCCGGGCCGGTGTCGGGTAGAGGCCTGCGGAGGAATACAACCGGAAGGAGGCGCACGTGCCCGTCGTCACCAGGCGCGAGCTCCTCGAAGCAGGCGTCCACTTCGGACACCAGACGCGGCGCTGGAACCCGAAGATGGGGCGGTTCCTGTACGGGGAACGCTCGGGCATCTACATCATCGACCTCGAGAAGACCCTGACGGGCCTCGAGGAGGCCTACGAGTTCGTCCGCGATCTCGGCCGCCGCAACGGCGTGGTCCTGTTCGTCGGCACGAAGAAGCAGGCGCAAGACATCATCGAGGAGAACGCGGCCCGCGTCGGTATGCCGTTCGTGACGACGCGCTGGCTCGGCGGCATGCTCACGAACTTCCAGACCGTCTCCCGGCGGCTGTTCCGGCTGCGCGAGCTGCGCGAGATGGAGCGGACCGGCGCGTTGGACTACCTGCCGAAGAAAGAGGCGATCCGTCTGCGCCACGAGAAGGAGAAGCTCGAGCGCAACCTCGGAGGCATGCAGAGCCTCGAGCGGCTGCCCGATGCGATCTTCGTGATCGACACGAAGAAGGAGCACATCGCGGTGAACGAAGCCCGCAAGCTGGGGATGCCCGTCATCGCCATCGTCGACACCAACTGTGACCCGGACGAGGTCGACTTCGTGATCCCCGGCAACGACGACGCGATCCGGTCCGTGTCCCTGGTGACCCGGATCATCGCGGATGCGCTCGTCGAGGGCCGGCAGATCGGCCGGGAATCGGTCGTGACCCGCGCGACGGGTCCCGAGATCGAACCCGAGCCGGAGCCAGAGGTCCAGTCGATGGTGCCGGACACCGTCCTGCCGGTTGTCCCCGCCGAGGCCGAGGCGGCCCCTCCGGCCGCGAAGGCGACCGAGGTGACGAAGTGATGGCGGACATCTCCGCGGCTGAGGTGAAGAAGCTCCGGGACGTCACCGGGGCCGGGATGATGGACGTCAAGCGGGCCCTGCAGGAGGCCGACGGGGACATCGACAAGGCGCAGGAGATCCTGCGCACGAAGGGGCTCGGCGACACGAAGGGTCGCTCCGGGCGCGTCGCGAACCAGGGGCGGATCGAGTCTTACATCCACTTCAACAACACGGTGGGTTCGCTGGTCGAGCTCAACTCCGAGACGGACTTCGCCGCGAACACGGATGACTTCAAACAGCTCGCCAAGGACATGGCACTGCACGTCGCGAGTCCGAGCGCACCGCGCTATCTCACGCGGGAGGAGGTCCCCGCGGAGGTCGTCGAGGCCGAACGGCGGATCTACGAGGCGCAGGCCAAAGAGCTGGGCAAGCCGGACCACGTCGTCGCGAACATCGTGGAGGGCAAGATGAACGCCTTCTACGAGCAGACGGTGCTGCTCGACCAGAAGTACGTGAAGGACGACTCGAAGACGATCCAGCAGCTCCTGGACGAGGTCTCGGTCAAGGTCCGGGAGAAGGTCGCCGTGCGGCGCTTCGTCCGGTTCAAGCTGGGCGAGGAGCCGGAGTAGGGTACGGGCATGCCGGAGGATCGGACCCAGTTGGCGGCGGCCCGGCCGCTGTATCACCGGGTCCTCCTGAAGCTCTCCGGGGATGCCTTCGCGCCGCCCGACACCGGATACGGGATCTCGACGCAGACGACCGGGATGCTGGCGCGCGAGCTCGCCGACGTCGTCGACCTGGGCGTCCAATGCGCGGTCGTGGTCGGCGGCGGCAACATCTTCCGCGGCCGGCAGGCGCCGGAGATGGAGCGCTCGAGAGCGGACTACATGGGGATGCTCGCCACCGTCATGAACGCGCTCGCGCTGCAGGACGCGCTCGAGAAGGTGCATCTTCCCACCCGCGTGCAGACGGCGATCCACATGGCGCAGGTCGCGGAGCCCTATATCCCGCTCCGCGCCATCCGCCATCTCGAGAAGGGACGGGTCGTGATCTTCGCGGCCGGGCTGGGCGCCCCGTACTTCTCGACCGACACGACCGCCGCCCAGCGCGCGCTGGAGATCGGCGCCCAGGCGCTGCTCAAGGGGACGAAGGTGGACGGCGTCTACAACGCCGACCCGCACGTCGACCCGAGCGCGAAGCGCTTCGAGTCGATCGAGTATCTCGACGTCCTTCGCGGGGGCTACTCGGTGATGGATGCCACCGCCATCAGCCTCGCGATGGAGAACAAGCTCCCGATCATCGTCTTCGACTTCCGGCACGAAGGGAATATCGCCCGCGCCGTCTCGGGCGAGCCGATCGGCACGCTCGTCCACGGAGGTGGAGCGTGACGGTCCAATCGGCGATGAAGGAAGGCACCGACAAGATGGCGAAGGCGATCGTCGTCTTGAAGGACGAGCTCGCAGGGATCCGGACCGGCCGAGCCACGCCTGCCCTGCTCTCGAGGATCGTCGTGGATTACTACGGGACGCAGGTCCCGATCCAGCAGCTCGCCTCGTTCAGCGTGCCGGAGCCTCGGACGCTGGTGATCCAGCCCTTCGACAAGAACGCGATCTCCGCGATGGAGAAGGCGATCATGTCCAGCGACGTGGGGATCACGCCGGGCAACGACGGGAACGTGATCCGGCTCAGCTTCCCGCCCCTCACCGAGGAGCGCCGCAAGGAGCTCATCAAGCTCGTGCATCATCGTGGCGAGGAGGGACGGGTTGCCGTTCGGAACATCCGGCGCCACACGAAGGAGGAGCTGGAGAGGCTTGAGCGCGAGGGCCGCATCTCGGAAGATGACCTCGTCCGGTCCGAGAAGGAGCTCCAGAAGCAGACCGACAAGCACGTGGCCGAGGTGGACGAGGTCGTGGCGCACAAAGAAGCCGAGCTGAAGGAGATCTAGTGTCGAAGGGCGAGGGCCGGGGCGAAGGCGGCTCGGAGGGCGGCGAGGACCTGTTCGAGGATCTCGACAAGTTCTTCGCGCCGATCCAAGACGTCGACTGGCCCGAGACGAGCGATCCCTCGGCGTCGCCGAAGGAAGGGTCCCCGGAAGCCTCCGAGGACGATGAGGTCACGCCCTCGACCGAGGACGGGCCCGGATCGGCGGGGGCGGTCGCGCCCTTCGAGGGGCCGGTCCGGATCGAGTCCGACGAGGAGGACCTCGAGTCCACGACACGCCCGACCCCCGGGCAGGAGGACCTGTTCGCGGGCCCCCCCGGAGAGGAGCGGTCCGAGGTCTCGGTGTGGTCCACCGAAGCTGGTGGCAGTGGCACGACCGAGGACGACACGGAGGAGGACGGCGTCAGCTCGTTCCTGTTCGAGTCCGAGGCGGACGAGGACCTGGAGTCCGGTGAGCTCTCCGAGTCCTCGTTCGCCGGAGCGCCGGGCGCCTACGTCGACCTGCCGGGTCCGCGAGGCGAGGACGAGTCCGTCGCCGAGCTCGAAGAGAGCGCGATGGAAGCGGCGCCGGACCTCGAAGCGGTCGAGGCCGCCGCCGATCATTTCGCGGAATCCGTGCGCGGCGACGTGAGCGACGAAGCCGAACTGGCCACGTCCACGCCTCGGCCGACCGAGGAGATCCAGATCGCCGCGCTCCTGGGCGACGACGAGGAGGAGACGGACACCGGCACTGGGCCGCAAGAAGGGACGCGCACGGTGCGGGTCGGCTCGGAGGGCCTCGGCGGACCGAGCTGGCAGGAACCCACGGCGATGGAGGTCGGCACGGAGCCCGAGCGTCGCGCCGGGCGCGATGTGCCGATGGCGTTCTTGACGGGCTTGGTCCTGGCGGCACTCGCGCTCGGCGCCCTCGCGATCGGTTCGGGTGCCTTCGCGATCGTCGCCGGCGCGTTCGTCCTGCTCGCGCAGGGCGAGTTCTACTTCGCGCTGCAGAAGCGCCATTACCAGCCGGCGACGGCGCTCGCGCTGGTGTCCGGGGCCCTCGTCCTTGGCGCCGCCTACTACCGTGGCGAGGGCGCGATGCTCGCCGTTGTCGGCCTCACGATCGTCGCGACGTTCCTGTGGTACATGACCGTCCCGCCCCAGCACCGGCGGAACGTGGTCACCAACATCGCCCTGACGGTGCTCGGCGTGATCTACATCCCACTGCTCGCGGGCTACGCGTTGGTGGTGCTCGAGCTTCCGCTTGAGTTTTCTGACCGGCGCGGTCTCGTCCTTTCCATCATCGGCCTTGCCGTCGCGTACGACGTGGCTGCGTTCGTCGTCGGGACCTGGTGGGGGAGCCGTCCGCTCGCGCCGAACGTGAGCCCGAAGAAGTCTTGGGAGGGCGCGATCGGAGCGACCTTCGTCACCGCCGCGGTCGCCGTCGGCGCCGTGGCTCCGACGGTCCCGCTCCTCGACACGATCCCCCGCGCGGTCGGGCTCGCCGTCGTGGTGGCCATCTTCGCCCCACTCGGCGACCTCGCCGAGTCCCTGCTCAAGCGGGACCTCGAGATCAAGGACATGGGCAGCGTCCTGCCCGGCCACGGCGGCGTCTTGGACCGGATCGACGCGCTGCTGTTCGTGGCGCCCGCGGCCTTCATGTACCTCAGATTCATCCTGCTCTGAGCGGAGGCCGGTCCGGCTTCCCCATGGATCCCCCCCTGCGGGGGTACTCTTTCTCGGTGCGCACGCTGGTGATCCTCGGTTCAACGGGATCGGTCGGCACGCAGGCACTGGACGTCGTTCGGCGCCATCCCGACCGGTTCAAGGTCGTCGGTCTGTCCGCGGGGACGAACCACGAGCTGCTCGTCGGCCAGATCCGCGAGTTCATGCCCCCCTACGTGGCGCTCGCCGACGAGGAGGCCGCGTCCGACCTTCGTGAACGCCTGTCGGGCATCAAGGGCGTCGAGCTTTACGTCGGCCACGACGCGGCGGAAACGCTGGCTCGCGACTCCGAGGCGGACATGGTCCTGAACGCGCTCGTGGGCTCCGCCGGACTCGGCCCGACGCTCGCGACGTTGCAGGCGGGCAAGACGCTCGCGCTCGCGAACAAGGAGAGCCTCGTGGTCGGCGGCGAGCTCGTCATGGACCTCATCAAGGGCGAGCCGGAACGCCTCATCCCCGTGGACTCCGAGCATGCCGCGCTCGCGCAGTGCCTCCGCGGCGAGCGGCGCGAGGATGTGAAGCGCGTGATCCTCACCGGTTCCGGCGGACCGTTCCGCGGATGGACCCGGAACGAGCTCGCGAAGGCTTCCGTGAAGGAGGCGCTCGCGCATCCCGTCTGGCAGATGGGACCGAAGATAACGATCGATTCCGCGACCCTCATGAACAAGGGTCTCGAGGTGATCGAGGCCCATTACCTATTCGGCCTCGAGTATTCGCAGATCCACGTCGTGATCCACCCCGAGGGCATCGTCCACGCGCTCGCGGAGTTCCGAGACGGGTCGATGATGGCCCAGTTCGCGGTCCCGGACATGCGGCTGCCGATCCAGCTCGCCCTCGGATGGCCGGAACGGCTCCCGACGGGTGTCGACTCCGTCCCGCTCACCGACGGCAAGCTCACGTTCGAGCCCGTGGACCGCGAGGCGTTCCAGGCGCTCGATCTCGCCTACCGCGTCGGGGAGCTCGGGCTCACCTTCCCCGCGGTCATGAGCGCGGCGAACGAGGTCGCCGTGATGGCGTTCCTC
>Ga0214471_10002692_pt1 | contig 13915 bp, 12 predicted proteins | sample RVTome_5_FD_207665 | JGI IMG/M metagenome (GOLD analysis project Ga0214471, IMG submission 207665) | Soil microbial communities from uranium-contaminated site in the Upper Colorado River Basin, Wyoming, United States - RVT142D155 | ecosystem: Environmental > Terrestrial > Soil > Contaminated >...
CGGGGCCCCCCACTCAACTGGCGGCGGGCGTCGGCGCGGGCCTGGTCCAGGACCTCCCGCACCGGGAGTGATTTCTCGCGGGCGATGCGCACGACCTCGGCGAACTCGGGCGTGACGGTCACCACGCGACCGTCGAGCCGCGAGACCTTGACGGGTAGCGCGCCGTACGCGGTGGCCACCGTCACGATCTCCCGCTCGAGCCGGGCCCGCGCCATCTCCGTCCAGCGCACTCCGAGCGTCGGGGACTCGGCGAACAACACCCGCGCGAGGTCGTCGACGCGTCCGGGCGGGCAGAGGGCGGTGAGGACCGTGCCGGGCCGGCTGCGCTTCATGATGACCGGGGTCAGGAAGACGTCGAGCGCCCCGGCCTCGAACAGCCGTTCGACGAGCGGCTCGTAGAGCTGCGGCGACATGTCGTCGATCGTCGTCTCGACCTGGACGATGGTCTCGGTGGCGCCGGCTCCCGCCGTCTCCCCCACGAAGGCTCTCAGGACATTGGGCGTGCCGGGCAGATCCCTCGTCCCGGCCCCGTAGCCGACCCGCGTGACCGTCATCGCCGGCATCCGGCCGGCCCCGATCGCCAGCGTGGTGAGGATGGCCGCGCCGGTCGGCGTGACCAGCTCCGCGCGCACGGCGGTGTCGACCACGGGGAAGCCGCGCAACAGCTCGGCCGTCCCCGGCCCCGGCACCGGCATCCGACCGTGCGGTCCGTCCACGAACCCGCCGCCGAGCGGCAGCGCGGAGACGTGCACGCTCCCCACCCCGAGCAGGTGCAGGCCGACGACGGCCCCGGTCACGTCGACGATCGCGTCGACCGCCCCCACCTCGTGGAAGTGCACGTCGTCCACCGGACAGCCGTGCACCCGCGCCTCCGCCTCCGCGAGCCGCGTGAAGATCCGCGTCGCCCCCGCGACGAGCTCGGGCGCCAGCGCGCTGGCCGACAGGATCCCGGTGATGTCGCGCAGGTGCCGGGGGGCTGGCGAGGCCCCGGGGTCCACCACGACGTCCACCTTCGCCGCCCGAAACGCCCCCCGCCTCACTTCCCGCACCTCCAGCGCCCACCCCGGCAGCCCCAGCTTGTCCAGCTCGCCCCGCAACGCCTCCACCGACACCCCCGCATCCACCAGCGCCCCCAGGATCATGTCCCCCGACGCCCCACTCGGGCAGTCGAAGTAGATCACTCGTCCCATCACGCCCACCTGGGAGCGGCGCCGAGGAGCGAGCAGGACGAGGCCGCAGGCGCCGCCGGGGAAGGCAACGAAGTCATGCGAAGCTCATCGGCGGCGCTACCGGATCTTGGAGACGAGGTGGTTGATCTGGCTGGCTTGATGGGCGGCGCCGTAGCCGTTGTCGATGTTGACCACCGACACGCCGGGGGCGCACGAGTTGAGCATGGCCAGCAGCGCGGCGAGCCCGTTGAGCGAGGCCCCGTAGCCGACGCTGGTCGGCACGGCGATCACCGGACGGTCCACGAGGCCGCCGATCACGCTCGGCAGTGCCCCTTCCATCCCGGCCACCGCCACGATCGCGTTGGCCTCGCTCAGCAGCTCGCGATGCACGAGCAGCCGGTGGAGGCCCGCCACGCCGCAGTCGTTCAGCCGCTCCACCCGGTTGCCGAGGGCCTCGGTCACGAGCGCCGCCTCCTCGGCCACCGGAAGGTCGGCGGTGCCGGCGGCGGCGACGACGACGAGCCCGATGCCGTCGGCCGCCTCCGGCCGCACGACGAGCAGCCGCGCGAGCGCGTGATAGGCGCAGGGCAGGCCGGCGGCCTCGACCGCGGCGGCCACCGCCGGCTCGCAGCGGGTGGCCAGGACGTTGGGGTGATGGGCGGCGAGCCGGGCGACGATGGCGATCACCTGCTCGGGCGATTTGCCGGGGCAGAAGACCGCCTCCGGCCCGCCCGCCCGCAGCGCCCGGTGGTGATCCACCCTGGCGAAACCCAGGTCCTCGAAGGGCAGGCCGGCCAGCCGCCCGGCGGCGGCCTCCACGCTCAGGCGCCCGGCCCGGACATCCTCGAGCAGCTGGCGGGCGGTCTCCGGCGTCATGCCCGCTCCTTCATGGCGAGCAGGAGGTTCGCGCTGCCGGACTGGAACCCGGCGAGGTCGACGGTGACGTAGACGTAACCCAGCTCGCGGAAGCGGGTCACGATCGCCGCGTGGCGACCGTCCTGCCACAGCCGGGGGATCTCGTCGAGCGGGATCTCCAGCCGCGCCAGCCGGTCGTGGTGACGGACGCGGAACTGGCGGAAACCGAGCCCGCGCACGAAGGCCTCGGCCTCGTCCACCTGCCGCAGCTTGTCGGCCGTGATGCGATCACCGTACTGGAAGCGCGAGGACAGGCAGGCGAACGAGGGCTTGTCCCAGGTCGGCAGGCCCAGCGCCCGCGACAGCTCGCGGATCTCGCGCTTGGTGAGGCCGGCCTCGATCAGCGGCGCCCGCACACCGCGCGCGGTGGCCGACTTCATGCCGGGGCGATGGTCGCCGAGGTCGTCGACGTTGGCGCCGTAGACGAGCGCGCGGAGCCCCTCCTGCTCGGCGACGGGGGCCAGCCGCGCGAACAGCTCCTCCTTGCAGAAGAAGCAGCGGTTGGCGCCGTTGCGCGCGTACTCGGGGTTGGCCAGCTCCTCGGTGCGCACGACCACGTGCCGGGCGCCGATCAGCGCCGCCAGCCGCCGGGCCTCGGCCAGCTCGGCGGCGGGATAGGTCTCCGAGTCCGCGGTGACGAGGACCGCGCGCGCCCCCAGCGCATCCGCCGCCGCGCGCGCCAGCAGCGTGGAGTCCACGCCGCCCGAGAACGCCACCACCACGCCCTCCAGCTCGCGCAGCACCTCGAGCAGGCGCCCGTACTTGGCCTCGAGGTCCGCGTTCACGTTCACGGGCTCACCTCAACAGCGCCCCGGCGAGGTCGCCGAGCGGCGTTCGCGGGCGGGCGCCGACGTGCGAGATGACCTCGGCCGCCGCCAGGGATCCCAGCCGGCCGCAATCGGCCGGCCTCAGGCCGCGGCTGAGGCCGATGAGGAAGCCGGCCGCGTAGAGGTCGCCGGCGCCGGTGGTGTCGACGACGGAATCGACGGGATGAGCCGGCACGACGTGCACCTCGTCGCCGGCGACGAGGACCGAGCCGCGCTCGCTGCGGGTCAGCGCGGCCAGCTCGCAATGGCGCTGGACCCGGCCGAGCGCTTCGTCGAAGTCGCGGACCTGGTAGAGGCTCCGGATCTCGGCCTCGTTGGCGACCAGCACGTCCACGTGGTGCTCGACGAGGTCGAGGAACGCCGCGCGGTGACGGTCCACGCAGAACGGATCCGACAGCGTCAGCGCGACCCTGCGGCCGGCCGCGTGCGCGCAGGCGGCGGCCACCCGGAACGCCTGCTGGGCGGCCGGCGGGTCGAAGAGGTAGCCCTCCAGATAGAGGATCCGCCCCCGGGTGATCAGCCGGGTGTCGATGTCGGCCGGGCCCAGCTGCACGGCGGCGCCCAGGTACGTGCTGAGCGTCCGCTGGGCATCGGGCGTCACCACGACCAGGCAACGGCCGGTCGCCGGTCCGCTGGTGGCCGGCGGCGTCGTGTACCCCACCCCGGTCGAGCGGAGGTCGTGGGCGAACACCTCGCCGAGCTGATCGTCGCGCACCTTGCCGACGTAGTGCGCGCGTCCGCCGAACGAGGCCACCCCGACGATCGTGTTGGCGGCGGACCCGCCCGAGACCTCGATCCCCGGCCCCATGGCCTCGTAGAGCTGTCGGGCGCGGGCCTCGTCGACGAGCTGCATCGCGCCCTTGACGAGCCCGTGGCCCGCGAGGAACTCCTCGCTCTCCTGGCTCAGGACGTCCACGAGCGCGTTACCAACGCCGATCACGTCCAGCTCGCCGGCCGCCGGCCCGTCAGCCACGGCGGCCCTTCTTCCTGCCTTCGACCGGAAAGTATTTCCCGAGCAGCAGGTCGAGGCGGCGGCGCGTCGCCAGCGGGAACTTCGCGGGCGGCGTGATCACGGCGTCGCGCAGCAGTCCGGGGCACGGGCACGTTCGCGCGCCGCCGATGGCGGGGATGACCCGGCGCAGGACGTCCTTGGCCGTGGCGACGTTCTTCAGGAGGTTCTGGATCACGGCCTCCACCGTCACCGTCTCCTGGCTGTCGTGCCAGACGTCGTAGTCGGTGACCAGGGCCAGCGTCGCGTAGCACAGCTCGGCCTCGCGGGCCAGCTTGGCCTCGGGCATGTTCGTCATGCCGATGACGTCCACCCCCCAGCCGCGGTAGATGCGCGATTCCGCCCGGGTCGAGAACTGCGGCCCCTCGATGCAGATGTAGGTGCCGCCGCGGTGGACGGCGGCGCCGGTGGCGCCGGCCGCCTTGGCAAGGGCGCCGGCCAGCGCGGGACAGATGGGCTCGGCCATGCCCACGTGGGCCACGATGCCGTCGCCGAAGAACGTGGACCCGCGCCGGCGGGTCGCGTCGTAGAACTGCGAGGGGATCACCAGGTCGAGCGGATGGATCGTCTCCTTCATGCTGCCGACGGCGGAGACCGAGACCACCCACTCGGCGCCGAGCGACTTGAGCCCCCAGATGTTGGCCCGGAAGTTCAGCTCGCTCGGGGTGAAACGATGGCCGCGGCCATGGCGCGGCAGGAAGATCACGGGGCGGCCCTCGAAGGTGCCCGTGCAGAACTCGTCGGACGGATCGCCGAACGGGGTGCGCACCCGCCGCCAGCGGACGTCCTGCACGCCCTCCAGCTCGTAGAGCCCGCTGCCGCCGATGACGCCGATGGCGGGGCCGGTCACTCGGCCTCCAGGACGCCCCGGGTCGCCGCCGCCTCGACGGCCGTCACGCGCACGCGCGCCATCCGCCGCCGCAGGCCGTCCGGCCCCGGGAAGGTCAACTCCACGTAGTTGCCGGTCAGCCCCACCAGGTCGCCGCTGGCGCGGTCGCGCGTCTCCAGCACCAGCACGTCCTCCGTTCGCCCGACCAGTGTCTCGCGGAAGCGCCGGCCGAGCGCCCCCGCCACCGCCCGCAGCCGCCGGGCGCGGCCGGCGACCGTGGCCGGGTCCAGCCGTCCCGGCCGCCCGGCCGCTTCCGTCCCCCGTCGCGCCGAGTACGGGAAGACGTGCAGGTAGGAGAACGGCAGCGTCTCGACGAGGTCCACGGTGGCGGCGAAATCGGCGTCGGTCTCGCCGGGGAATCCGACGATGACGTCGGCGCCCAGGCCGAGCCGGGGGATCGCCGTCGCCAGCCGCTCCACCACGCGCCGGTACCCGGCCGTCGTGTACGGCCGCCGCATCGCGCGCAGCACGCGGTCGCTGCCGCTCTGCAGCGGCACGTGGAAGTGAGGCGCGATCACCGGTGAGGCGCCGAGGATCTTGAGCAGGTCGTCGGTGAAGTAGGCCGGCAGCATCGACGACAGCCGCAGCCACCGAAGCCCGTCCACCCGGGTCAGCCGGGCCAGCAGCGTGGCCAGGGTCGCGCGCGGAGTCAGGTCGGCGCCGTAGTGACCCAGGTCGACGCCTGTCAGCACGATCTCGGGATGCCCGGCCGCCACCAGGCGCCGCGCCTGCGCCTCCACCTCCGCCGGCGCCAGGCTGCGGCTGTTCCCGCGGGCGAAGGGGACGATGCAGAACGCGCAGCGGTGCTGGCAGCCGTCCTGGATCTTGAGGAAGGCGCGCGAGCGGCCGCTGACGTGCGGCCGCGGCGCGACGGGTTCGAGCCGGGCGCCCGCGACGTCGCTCACCTCCACCCGGGGAGCGCGCCGGCCCCCATCGAGCAGGCCGGTGAGCAGATCGGGCAGCCGCCCCTTGTCGGCGTTGCCGACGACGAGGTCCACGCCGCCCAGCGCGGCGACCTCGGCGGCGCTCGTCTGCGCCCAGCAGCCGGTGACGACGAGGCGCGCGCCGGGATTGAGCCGGGTGGCACGCCGGATCGCCCGGCGGTCGGACCGCTCGGCGCGCGCCGTCACCGTGCACGTGTTGACGACCACGACGTCGGGGTGCGCCTCCACGGGCACCGTGTGGAAGCCGCGCGCCTCCAGCCTCGCCTGCAGCTGCTGGCTGTCCACCTGGTTGAGCCGGCACCCCAGCGTCGTGAAGGCGACGGTGGGGGTCATGCGCCCACCGCTTCCTTGAGCTGGCCGCAGGCGGCGCCGATGTCCTCGCCCTTGCTCCAGCGCACGGTGGTCGTGATGCCGGCGTGGAGCAGGATCGCCTGGAAGGCGAGGATGCGCGGCAGCGGCGGCCGCCGGAAGCCCGAGCCGTCCCAGTCGTTGAACGGGATCAGGTTCACCTTGGCGCGGAGGCCGCGCAGCAGGCGCGCCAACCGGTGGGCCTCCTCGGCGGCGTCGTTGACGTCCTCCAGCATCACGTACTCGAAGAAGACCCGCTGCCGCGCCGCCAGCGGATAGCGGCGCACGGCGGCCATGAGGGCCTCCAGGTTCCAGGAGCGGTTCACGGGCATGAGACGGCCGCGCACCTCGTCGGAGGCGCCGTGCAGCGAGATCGCCAGGTTGACCTTGAGGTCCTCGCGGCCCAGCCGGTCGATCCCGGCGACGAGGCCGACGGTGGACACCGTGATCCGGCGCGGCGAGTACCCGATCCCGAGCCGGGCGTCGGTGAAGATCCGCAGCGCGGCGACGAGGTTGGCGTAGTTCGCCAGCGGCTCGCCCATGCCCATGAACACGATGTGGGTCACCCGCTCGCCGCCCTCGAGCCGCGCGTTGGCGGCCATGAGCTGGCCGACGATCTCGGCGGCGGTGAGGTTGCGCTCGAGCCCCATCGTTCCGGTGAGGCAGAAGGCGCAGCCGAAGCCGCAGCCGACCTGGGTCGACAGGCAGAGCGTGATCCGCCCGTCGTCCGGCATGAGGACGGCGCTCACCCGGCCGCCGTCGCTCAGCCGGAAGACCAGCTTGCAGCTGCCATCCTGGGAGGGCGTCGCCCGCTCCACCTCCGGCACCGTGATCTCGTGCCTCTCGGCCAGCCGCGCGCGAAAGTCCCGGGGCAGATCCGTCATCGCTTCCAGGTCGATCACGCCCTTGCGGTACATCCAGGTCGCCAGCTGCCGGCCCCGATAGCGCGAGGCGCCGAGCGTCACGGCGAGGTCTTCGAGCTCACCAGAAAGGAGTCCCATCAGGTTGGCGCGCGACATCGGTGGCAAGGATAACACGGTGACTTTTCCACCGACGCTGTGCGTGAGCCGTGGATAAGCCGGTGGACGACCACGGCGAGCGCGCGGAACTCCTGCTATTTAGACCGGGTCGCCCGGCTCTTGAGCAGACCCCCCTCTGATAGAATTCGCCGGAGGTGTCGCCATGGGGGAGCCGCTGTCGAAATTACTCGAGCAACAGGTCGCGCGTTGGACTGACCGAATCGGAGACTGGGACGCGTTCGCCGACGCGCGCGTGGAAGGCTACCGGCGCGCCCAGCATCGATTCATCGGCTACGGCGCCTCCGGCAAGGCCGACGGCCGCTACATCCCGGCCGAGCACTTCACGCTGAGCGTGATGTACGTGCCGCCGGGCCAGGGCAACGCCGCCCACACCCACGAGGTGGAGGAGATCTTCTTCATCCTGCGCGGCAAGGTGCGCGTGTTCTTCGAGGACGAGGCCGGCCACCGCGTGGAGGCCGTGCTCGGCGAGTGGGACTGCGTGTCGTGCCCGGCCAACGTGATCCACGGCTACGACAACGTCGGCCTCGAGCCCGCCTATCTCCAGGTGATGCTCGGCAAGGGACGCCCGGAGCTGATGTCGTACTCCGACACCGGTCTGCAGGCCCGGCGCGACGAACACCTCCGTTCGGCCTCCCCCGGGACCGAAGGCGCCGGCAACGCGGGCGCTCGAACGCGGACGACTCACGCGTGATCGGCCGCGCGGTCAGGCGCAAGGAGGATCTGCGCCTCGTCACCGGCGGCGGTCGCTTCGTCGACGACCTCCACCTGCCCGGCACGCTGCACGCGGCGCTGGTGCGCAGCCCGCATGCTCACGCCCGGGTGGTGCGCGTCGACACCCGGCGCGCGCTGAAGCAGCCGGGCGTCGTCGCGGTCCTCACCGTTCGCGAGGCGCCGGAGCTGGCGGCCTCGGTGCCACCGCTGATCACGGAGCCGGGGTGGCCGGCCTACGCGCATCCCCTGATGGCGGCCGGGCGCGTCCGTCACGTCGGCGAGGCCGTGGCCGTGGTCGTGGCCGACGATGCCTATCGCGCCGCCGACGGCGTGGAGGCGGTGGTCGTGGAGTACGAGCCGCTGCCGGTCGCGGCGGTGCCGGCCGTGCCGGCGCCCGGGCTCGTCCACGAGGGCTGGCACGACAACCGGGCCGGGCGCCAGGAGGCCGGCGCCGGCGACGTCGCCCGCGGCTTCGCCGAGGCCGAGGTCGTCGCCGAGGTGCACCTGATCTACCCGCGGGTCACCGGCGTGCCGATCGAGGGCCGCGCGGTCCTGGCCGCCCCCGACCGCGAGCGCGGACACGTGACCGTATGGTCCTCGACCCAGGTGCCCTTCAACGTGCGCGCGGCCGTGGCCGCCGCGCTCGGCCTGCCGGAGGCCACGATCCGCGTGATCGCGCCCGACGTGGGCGGCGGCTTCGGCATCAAGGGCCACGTCTATCCGGAGGACGTGCTCGTCCCCGCGGTCGCCTGGCGCCTCGGACGCCCCGTGAAGTGGGTGGAGACGCGCCGCGAGCACTTCCTCACCGCCTCCGGCGACCGCGACCAGGCCCACGCCGCCCGCCTGGGCGTGCGGCGCGACGGGACGATCACCGCGCTGGAGACGACGTTCACGCGGGATCACGGCGCGTTCCCCACGCTCGGCGGCGCGATGACGGCCAACACCATGAATCACCTCGTCGGCCCCTACCGGATACCGAACTACCGCGCGCGCGGCGACAACCTCGTGACGCACAAGTCGTTCGCCGCCGCCTACCGGGGCGCCGGCCGGCCGGAGGCGGCGCTGGTGCTCGACCGCCTGCTCGATCGCGCGGCGCGGAGCCTGGGCATGGACCCGGCGGACTTCCGCCGGCGCAATCTGATCCCCCGCGCGGAGATGCCGTACCGCACCGGTCTCACCTATCGCGACGGCGTGGCGATCACCTACGACCCCGCCGACTACGTCGCCGCCTTCGACGCGCTGCTGGCGCGCCTGGACTACGCAGCCTGGCGCACGGAGCAGGCCGCCCGCCGCGGCGGCGCCCGCCCGCTCGGTCTCGGGATCTCGGCCTACGTCGAGGGCACCGGGATCGGGCCGTTCGAGGGCGCCGACGTCAGTGTCGATCCGGGTGGCGTGGTCTTCGTCGACGTGGGGGTCGGCGCCCAGGGCCAGGCCCACGAGACCACGCTGGCCCAGATCGCCGCCGCCGAGCTGGGCGTGCCGCTCGAGCGCGTGGTCGTGCGCGGCGGCGACACCGACCGCGTGGGCTTCGGCATGGGGACGATCGCCAGCCGCGTGGCCGCGGTGGCCGGGCCGGCCATCGCCCGCTCGGCGCGGGAGGTGGCCCGCAAGGCGCGGCTGGTCGCCGCCGAGATGTTCGAGTGCGCGGCCGACGACGTCGTCGTCGCCGAGGGCGACGTCTGGGTCGCCGGCACGCCGGGCCGCCGCCTGTCGCTCGGCCAGGTGGCGCGCGCCGCCGTCCGCAGCCGCGCGCTGGTCGAGACGGGGCGGCCCGGCCTCGGAGCGTGCGTGTTCTTCTATCCCGCCAGCGTCACGTGGGCGTTCGGCGCCCAGGCCGCCGTCGTCGAGGTCGATCTCGAGGCCTGCACCCTGGCGGTCGTGCGTCACGCCGTCGTCCACGACGCCGGCCGCGCGATCAACCCGATGGTCGTCGAGGGCCAGGTGCACGGCGGCACCGCCCAGGGCATGGGCAGCGCGCTGCTGGAGGAGGTCGTCCACGACGGCCAGGGCCAGCTCCTGACGGGCTCGCTGATGGACTACGCGCTGCCGCGCGCGGCCGACTTCCCGGCGCTCGATGTCGTCCACGTCGAGTTCCCGTCCACCGTCAACGAGCTGGGCATCAAGGGCGTGGGCGAGAGCGGCGTCATCGCCCCCGGCGCCATGATCGCGGGCGCCGTGGAGGACGCGCTCGCCGACCACGGCGTGCGGATCGACCGGCTGCCGGTGACCCCGTCGCGCGTGTTCGAGGCGCTGCGCGCGACCGGCCGCTGGCCACGTCCGCGCTCAGCGTAGCTGCGCGAGACACGCCGCCAGGCCGGCCGGCGACTCGCACAGGGCGTCGGCGCCCGCGTCCACCAGCTCCTCCCGCGAGCCGTAGCCCCACAGCACCCCGAGCGTGCGGACCCCGTTCACGCGCGCCGCGAGGACGTCGTGGGCGCGGTCGCCGATCATGAGCGCCTCCGCCGGGGCCGCGCGCTCGGCCGTCAGCAGGTGGGCGATCACCTCGCGCTTGTCGTCCAGGCGCCCGTCGAAGTCGGTGCCGTAGACGCCGGCGAGGTAGCGTGTCAGCCCGAAGTGCTCGACGATCGTCTCGGCGTAGCGCGTGTCCTTCTGCGTCGCCACCATCAGGCGGGCCTGGCCGGCCAGGCGCTCGAGCGCTTCCGGGATTCCGGGGTAGACCTCGTTCTCGTAGAGGCCGATGCCGGCGTACCGCTCGCGGTACAGGGTGAGCGCGCGCTCGACGAGGGGCGGGTCCGGCGCGGCCAGCAGCGTGGCGAACGTCGTCCGCAGCGAGCCGCCGATGTGGACCGCGAGGGCCTCGTCACTCGGACACGGGGCCGCCAGCCGCTCGAGCGCATAGCGCATGCACCGTACGATCCCCAGGCGGGAATCCGTCAGGGTCCCGTCGAGGTCGAAGAGCAGCACAGGCGGGCTCATCGGCGTCTTCGCCGCCGGGCCCGGAGCGCGGTGCCGGCCACGGCCAGGACCGCCGCCGGCAGCCCGATCCAGAGCGCCTCGGCCTCGAGGACCCTGCGGCCCCGCGCGCTGACGAAGCGCTCGAGGCTGATCGGCGACACCGGGATGGGTTGCCAGGGCAGGACGTAGCGGGCATCGTCGAACGGCGCCAAGAACGCCACCCCGGGCCCGCCGTCCGTCATCGCGTCGAGGACGCCGTGCGAGGCTGTCGCCAGGAACAGGAACAGCCAGACCGTCCCGCGCCGGCCCTCCCACGTCCACCCGCGAAATGCCGAGCCCACGACCACCGCAGCCAGGACGGCCGCGAAAGACAGTGAGTGCGTGATCCCGCGATGCCCGAGCACGTGGCCCCAGGGCACGCCGAACCAGAACGCCACGACGTCGGCGTCCGGGATCACGGCACAGAGAGCGCCGGCCAGCCAGTAGCGGGCGGGCCGGGCTGGCAGCGCGAACACCGTGCCGAGCGCCGCGCCCGCTAGAGCATGAGAAACGATCGTCGACATAGGTACTTACGTCCGCAAGATGAGATGGAGGTCGAGGAGGTTGGTGTTGGTCGGCCCGGTCACGACGGCATCGCCAATCGCGCCGAGGAAGGCGCCCGTGTCGTTGTCGGCCAGATCACGGGCGGCGTCGCGGCCCACCGCTCGCCCTCGCCCCACCGTGCCCGCATCCACGATCCCGCCGGCGGCGTCGGTCGGCCCGTCGGTGCCGTCGGTCCCCGCCGCCAGGACCACCGTGGGCTCGCCTTCTCGCAGCTCCAGCGCCGCCGCCAGCGCGAACTCCTGGCAGCGCCCGCCGCGGCCGCGGCCCCGCACCGTCACCGTGGTCTCGCCGGCCGCGATGAGACAGGCGGGGCCCGGCAGCGCGCGCGCCCGGGCCACGAGGTCGCGCGCGGCCTCGCGCGCCTCGCCCTGGAGCGAGCGCGTGAACACGTGCGCGCGATAACCCTGCCGCTCGGCCTCGGCCGCGGCCGCCTCGACGACGAGCGCGTTGTTGCCGACGATCACGTTCGTCACGCGCTCGAAGGCCCGGTCGCCGGGCTTGGGCGTCTCCGGGAGGCTGCCGGCCGCGCCCGCGCGCAGCCGCTCCACGACCGCGCGCGGCGCCGCGGCGAGGACGCCGCGACGCTCCAGCACGGCGAGCGCATCGGCGTACGTGGTCGGGTCGGGCGCGGTCGGCCCGGAGGCGATCACGTCGAGCGGGTCGCCGATGACGTCGGAGAGGGCCAGCGTCACCACCGTGGCCGGCCAGGCGGCGCGCGCCAGCAGGCCGCCCTTGAAGCGCGAGAGGTGCTTGCGCACCGCGTTCAGCTCGTCGATCGCGGCGCCGGCGGCCAGCAGCAGCCGGGTGACCGCCTGCTTGTCCTCCAGCGTGACCGGCGGCGCCGGTGCCGGCGTCAGCGCCGAGCCGCCGCCGGAGACCACGAAGATCACGAGGTCGTCCGCGGTGACCGACTCGGCCAGCGCCAGCAGGCGCGACGACGCGGCCAGGCCGCGCGCGTCGGGCACCGGATGACCGGCCTCGGCGATCTCGACGCGCGCCGCCGGCAGCCGATAGCCGTCCTTGACCACCACGAAGCCCTCGCTCACGCGCGCCCCGACGATCCCCTCCACCGCCCGCGCCATCGAGGCCCCCGCCTTGCCCGCCCCCAGCACCAGCACGCGCCGCACACGGCCGAGGTCGAGGTCGAGCCGACCCGCCAGCAGGCGCGTTCCGTCGATGCGGAGGTGCCGGCGGACGAGCGGCTCGACGTCGCCGGCGGCCAGCGCCGCCCGCCAGATGGCCTCCGCGGCCCGGCGGGCGTCAGCCGGCAAGCGTGCGAAGCTTCTGCAGCCGCTCGCCGGCGTCCGTGAGGACCTCGTCGGTCTTGGGGAAGCAGAAGCGGATCTTCGTCCGTCCCAGCTCGGGATGGGCGTAGAACGAGGAGCCGGGCACGGTCGCCACGCCGCACTCCTTGATGAGCCACATGGCGAAGGCCGAGTCGTCCTCGAGCCGCAGCGCTTCGAGGAAGTGGGCGGCGTCGGTCAGGATGTAGTAGGCGCCGCGCGGCTTCCAGGCCGTGAACCCCGCCCGCTCGAGGTAGCCGAACAGCAGGTCGCGCCGGGCCTGGTAGCCGTCGCGGAGCGCGACGTAGTAGGAGTCCGGCAGCGTGAGCGCGGTCACCGCCGCCTCCTGCAGCGGATGCGGGGCGCCCACCGTCACGAAGTCGTGGGCGCGGCGAATGCCGGCGCTGATCTCCTCCGGCGCCACCGCCCAGCCCACCCGCCAGCCGGTGACCGAGTACGACTTGGACGCCCCCGAGATGGTGACCGTGCGCTCGGCCATGCCCGGCAGCGTGGCGATGGGCGTGTGGCCGAGGCCGTCGTAGACGATGTGCTCGTAGATCTCGTCGGTGATCGCCAGCAGGTCGTGGCGCAGGCAGAGGTCGGCGATGGCCTGCAGGTCGCCCCGGGAGAAGACCCGACCCGAGGGATTGTTCGGGCTGTTGAAGAGGATCGCCTTCGTGCGCGGCGTCACCGCGCGCGCGAGCCGGTCGGCATCGAACGAGAAGTCCGGCGGCTCCAGCGGCACCCAGATCGGCACCGCCCCCGAGATGATGCAGCCCGGCCCGTAGTTCTCGTAGAACGGCTCGAACACGATGACCTCGTCGCCGGGATTCAGCACGGCCAGCAGGGTCGACAGCATCGTCTCCGTCGAGCCGCAGCAGACGGTGACGTGGCGCTCGGGGTCGACCACCATGCCGTAGAACCGCCGGTACTTGTCGGCGATGGCGCGCCGCAGGCTCGGCGCGCCCCACGTGATGGCGTACTGATGGAAGTCGCCGTCGAGCGCCCGGTGGGCGGCCTCGACGAGGGCGGGGGGTGGCGGGAAGTTGGGCATGCCCTGGGCGAGGTTGACGCCGCCGTGCTGGGCCACCACCCGCGTCATCTCGCGGATGACCGACTCGGTGAACCCCTGCACGCGCTCGGAGATCCGCACGACGCTACCGTGGGCGCGCCGTGGCTCAGCGCCCTCCGGCGATGGCGGGGACGATCGCGACCTCGTCGCCGTCCTTGAGGGCGGTCGCCCGGTTGTCCAGGAAGCGGA
>Ga0214471_10002693_pt1 | contig 13913 bp, 12 predicted proteins | sample RVTome_5_FD_207665 | JGI IMG/M metagenome (GOLD analysis project Ga0214471, IMG submission 207665) | Soil microbial communities from uranium-contaminated site in the Upper Colorado River Basin, Wyoming, United States - RVT142D155 | ecosystem: Environmental > Terrestrial > Soil > Contaminated >...
CCCCTCCTTGGCCCGTTGTCACACGTGTTGTTCCATGCGCGCGCGACGGGGCGACCATGGGACCCGGCGCAACTGTGGGTAACGCTTCCACGATGAACATGCAGGCCCGAGTCCCGATACGGTCGGATTCGAGCCGCGACCACGCTCAGTCGTCAGAATTCCGTTACCAGGAGGAGCGGGCGAGCCGGAACAACCGGCGCACCGCCGGCGCGGGAGCGGCGCGCAGGCGGTGGAGGCGGCCGGGAGCCCCGGGGTCAGACCTCCTTGAACTCCCCTTCGACCGTTTCCTCGCCGGCCGGCGTGCCCTCGCCGTCGGCACCATCGGTCGACTCGCCGCCGTCGGCCCCGTTGGCTGAGTCCGTCGCGGACGCGGCCGCCTGGTAGGCGGCCGTCGAGATGCGCTGAAGCGTCTCGGCCAGCGCGGTCATGCCGGTTCGGACGGCGTCGATGTCGGAGCCCTTGAGTGCCTCGCGCAGCGAGGTGACCCGGTTCTCGACCTCGAGCTTGTCCTCCGACGACACCTTGTCGCCGAGGTCGCTGACCGTCCGCTCCGCCTGGAAGGTGAGGGCCTCCGCCTGGTTGCGGATCTCGACTTCCTCGCGTCGCTTGCGGTCCTCCTCGGCGTGCTCCTGGGCGTCGCGGACCATCTGGTCCACGGCGGTCTTGTCGAGCATCGAGCTCGCGGTGATCCGGACCTGCTGCTCCTTGCCGGTCGCCCGGTCCTTCGCCTTTACGTCGAGGATGCCGTTCGCGTCGATGTCGAACGTGACCTCGATCTGCGGGACCCCGCGCGGTGCCGGCGGGATGCCGTCGAGGATGAACCGGCCGAGGGTCTTGTTGTCCGCCGCGAACTCGCGCTCGCCTTGGAGGACGTGGATCTCGACCTGGCTCTGGTTGTCCGAGGCGGTCGAGAAGACCTGTGACTTCGAGGTCGGGATCGTCGTGTTCCGCTCGATGAGTCGGGTCATCACGCCGCCCAGCGTCTCGATCCCGAGCGAGAGCGGGGTGACGTCGAGGAGCAGGACGTCCTTCACGTCGCCGGCGAGCACGCCGGCCTGGATCGCCGCGCCGATCGCGACGACCTCGTCCGGATTGACGCCCTTGTGCGGCTCCTTGCCACCGAACATCGCCTTGACCGCCTCGACGACGGCGGGCATGCGCGTCTGGCCGCCGACCAGGATGACCTCGTCGATCTCGGCCGGCTTGAGCCCGGCGTCCTTGAGGGCCGCCTTGACCGGTCCGGCCGTCTTCTCGACAAGGTCCGCGACGAGGTCCTCGAGCTTGGCCCGGGACAGGGTCATGACGAGATGCCTGGGGCCGGACGCATCGGCCGTGACGTACGGCAGATTGATCTCCGTCGACGACGTCGACGACAGCTCGATCTTCGCCTTCTCGGCCGCCTCCTTGAGGCGCTGGAGGGCCTGCTGATCCTTGGACAGGTCGATCCCCTGGTCCTTCTTGAATTCCGCGAGGAGCCAGTCGATGACGCGCTGGTCGAAGTCGTCGCCGCCGAGGTGGGTGTCGCCGTTCGTGGCCTTGACCTCAAACACGCCCTCGCCGAGCTCGAGAATCGAAATGTCGAACGTGCCGCCTCCGAGGTCGTACACCGCGATCTTCTCGTCGTGCTTCTTGTCGAGGCCGTAGGCGAGCGCGGACGCGGTGGGCTCGTTGATGATCCGCTTGACGTCGAGGCCGGCGATCCGCCCGGCGTCCTTGGTCGCCTGGCGCTGCGTGTCGTCGAAGTAGGCGGGGACGGTGATGACCGCCTCGGTGATCTTCTCGCCGAGGTACGCCTCCGCGTCCGTCTTGAGCTTCTGGAGGATCATCGCGCTGATCTCCGGCGGCGTGTACGACTTGCCGTCGGCGAGCTTCACCGCGACGCCGTCGCTCTTGCCGTCCTTCTCGATCGTGTACGGGACGAGATCCTTCGAGTGCTTGACTTCCGGGTCGTCCCAGCGGCGGCCCATGAAGCGCTTGATCGAATAGACCGTGTTGGTCGGGTTCGTGACCGCCTGGCGCTTGGCCAACTGGCCGACGAGCCGATCGCCGGTCTTCGCGAAGGCGACGACCGAAGGAACGGTCCGCCCGCCCTCCGCCGATGCGATGACGGTCGGCTCGCCGCCCTCCATGACGGCGACGACGGAGTTCGTCGTGCCGAGGTCGATGCCGATGATTTTGCCCATGTCTGTCCGTCCGACTCCTGCCTGTGTGTGCTAGTGGGTGGTGGGTTGGGTGGTCTGATCCGTCGTGCCGGCGACGGCGACGAGCGCCGGCCGAATGACCCGGTCGCGCAACCGATAGCCGCGCCGGACCTCCTCGACGATCTCGCCGGCGGCGCGTCCGGTGCCGGGAACGTTGGCGATCGCGTCGTGCTCACGTGGGTCGAACGGCCGCCCGGGCGCGGCGTCGATCTGGCTGACGCCCTCGCTCTCGAGGAGCGCCCGAAGCTTGCGGTCGATCGCGACGATGCCCTCGATCCAGCCGTTGTCCGCCAGGCCGACCGGTCGAGCGTCGATCGCGAGGTCGAAGTCGTCGGCGAGTGCGAGCACCTTCCGGATGAGGTCCTCGCCGGCGAGGCCGAGCTCGCGCTCGCGCTCCTCGGCGGTCCGGCGCCGGAAGTTCTGGAACTCCGCCCGTTCGCGCTGGAGCGCGGCGAGGTAGTCCTCGGCCTGCTGCCGTGCAGCGTCGCGCTCCGCGGTCATGGCCTCGATATCGGCCAGGAGCTTCGTCGGCGAGAGGTCGATCTCGTCGATTCGCTCCTGGGCCCGGGTTCGGTGGGGCATTCGGGATCGGTCTCCGGTCATCGTAGCTGGTCCATTCGGCCGGTCAGGCGTAGAGGTGGTCGACGAGCTCGTTCATGAGCCCGGACACGAAGCCGACCGTGCCGATCGCGTGGGGGTAGGACATGCGCGTGGGGCCGAGCACGCCGACGACGCCGATCGCCCGGCCGGGCCGGCCGTACGGGGCGAGCACGAGCGACACGTCGCGCATCTCGATCGGCTCGTTTTCCTCGCCGATGAACACCAGCACACGGCCGGCACCCGCGACGGTCACGACGAGTTCGCCGAGGTAGGCCCGGTTCTCGAGCGCCGAGAAGACGCGCCGGAGCTTGTCGCTCTGGGCGAACTCCGGGGCCGCCATGACGTTGAGGAGACCGTCGCTGAACAGCTCCTCGATCGCATCGGCGTCGTAATCACGCAGGGTGCGCACGACCCGCTCGCCGACGCGGGCCACGAGTGCGCCGATCTCGTCATCGGCGTCGACGGATCGGAGGGCCGCCTCCGCGGCCGCGGCAGTCCGCCCGGTGATGCGGTCGTTGACGACGGCCGCGACGGCCGTGAGAACGTGCTCGTCGACCGGTCGGTCGAGGTTGACGAGCTGCTGCTTGATGGCGCCCTCGCGCAGCACGAGGATGAGGCTGGCGAGGCGGTCGTTGATCGCCACGAGGTCGACCCGCCGCACGTGGGCGGCACGCGGCTTGGCCGGCGTCGCGAGGCCCGCGGCATGGGTGACGGTGGCGAGCGTCCGGGCGGCCAGACGGAACCAGTGCTCGCTGGCGAACTCGACCTGCCCGAACTGGTGCCGGATCATGAGCTGCTCGACGGCCGGCACCGGGACGCTGTCGACGATCGATTCGACGTAGAACCGGTAACCGGCGTCCGTGGGCACGCGGCCTGCCGACGTGTGCGGGTGCGTGAGCAACCCGGCCTGCTCGAGCTCGGCGAGAATGCTCCGGACGGTCGCGCTCGACACGCCGAGGCCATAGCGCTCGACGAGCGCCTGGGAGCCGACCGGCGTCGCGGTCCCGACGTATTCCTCGATGACGGCCCGAAGGATCGCCTGTGCGCGGAGGTCCAGCGGGCCGGTGGTGCGGCGTACGCGTCGCGCCAAGGGCCTGACTCCTCGTCTGCCGGGTCGTTAGCACTCTCGCTGGTAGAGTGCTAACCAAACCGTCCGCATCGTAGCAGTCGACGCTGCAGAGTGTCAACGCGGCGGCGCCGCGCCGCGCCGGCCGGCACGGGGCCGCGCCCGGGCCGCGCTCGGTCGCCCCGGTGAGCCCTTGCCAGGACCGGCGAAGCCCTTGCCGACGACCAAGCGCCGCCTGCGGGAGCCGGCGCGCCGGCGGGCCGTTGCCACCACCGGAGCCGTCGCCGCCGACCAATCGCGGCCTGCCGGAGCGGATGCTGCTCCCAGCGCCAAAATCCGGGGAAGACCGCCGATAGCCAGTCGATCGCAGTGGCCTATCGGCGCCCGTGCTGGTGGCACCAGCGCCTGGAGCCGGCATGGCCGATTGGGCCCGGCCGTCGGCCGCCGGCGACCGACCAGATCCCTGCCAAATGCCCGAAATGGCGCTGCCAGCAGGTCGGCGCGCCAGAAGGTCAGGCCAGAAGGCGCGCGAAGAGCTCGTTCGACAGGAGCCGGCCGGTCGTGGTCAGGACGATCCGACCGGCCTCGGTCCGCTCGAGCAGGCCCGCCGAGATGGCCCAATCCCACGTTTCCGCGAGGGGTGGTCGCCGAGCTGCGTCGGCCGGCAGTCCGGTGTCGAGGCGCAGGGCAAGGATGGCCGTCTCCGTATCGGCCGTCGCCCGATCGATCGACTCCGTGCCGCCCGGTGGCAGGCGTCCGTCCGCGAGGGCGGCGACGTACGCGTCGAGGCGCGCCGCGTTCCAGCGCCGCGTCGACCCGTCGAACGCATGGGCACCGGGACCCGCCGCCTCGTACGGTCGTCGCTCCCAGTAGGCGAGGTTGTGGCTGCTCTCATGGCCGGGCCGGGCCCAGTTGCTGATCTCGTAGCCGCGCCACCCGTCGCGGGCGAGCCGGCGGACGGCATCACGGTACTGCCGGGCGGCCCGATCCTCGTCCTGCTCCGCCGCCGCGCCGGCGCGCCAGCGCCGGGCGCCACGGGTCGTCGGCAGGTGGTCGCCCAGTGGTCCGGTTAACCCCTCCGCGTCGGGGTCGTCGAGGGTGAGCGCGTAGAGGCTCAGGTGGTCCGGGCCCAGGTCGAGCGCGGCCTCGAGCGTGGCCGACCACGACACGTCGGTCTGCCCGGGCACGTCGTAGAGGAGGTCGAGGCTGACCGACTCGAACCCGGCCGCGCGCGCCTCGCGGACGGCCGCCGCGACGTCGGCCGGGCGATGGCGCCGCCCGAGCCTTTGCAGCTCCGCCGCATCGAGGCTCTGGGCGCCGAACGACAGTCGGGTGATTCCCGCGCGACGCCAGGCCTCTGCATCGCCGCGCTCGTCCGGTCCGGGATTCGCCTCGATGGTTACCTCCGCGCCGGCGGCGATCCCGAAGCGGTCGGACACGTGGCGCAGGAGCGCGTCGACGGCGTCGGCCGGCAGGAGCGACGGCGTTCCGCCGCCGAGGTAAACGCTCTGAAGCGGTGAGATCGGCACGCCCGCGGCGACGATCGCGTCGGCCCGGAGGTCGATCTCCGCGTGGAGCGCCAAGACGAACGCTGCGGCGCGGTTGCGCGGCCCCCGGGCGGCCGCTCCCGCGTAGACGACGAAGTCGCAGTACGGGCACAGCGAGACGCAGAACGGGACGTGGAGATACAGCGCGTCGGGCGGTCGTCGCGAGTCGGCCGTCGTCGGGTCGGCCATCGTCGAGTCGGCCGTCGTCGAGTCGGCCATCGTTCGATCGGCCGTCGTCACCGCGAGCCGATGACCCGCCATCCCTCCGGCGGGCGCCGCCGCCGCTCGATGTCCTCCACCTCACGCCCGCGCAGGGCGACCTGTCCGGCGTGGCCCGTGCAGAGGAAGACGGCGAACCGCGTCACCGCATGCCCGAGGAACGCAGCCGCGATCCCGCCGGTCGCGATCGTCAGCCAGCCGCCGCCAAGCCCGATGAGCAGGGCGAGGACGAGCATGAACCGGTCGCGGCCGGGGGCGCCGAGCCGGGTCGACAGCGCGTAGAGCATCGCCTGCGTCAGGTTCGCCACGGACGGGTCGATCCCCGCCACGAGCATCAGTCCGAGGATCGCGCCCCGGAACGCGCCCTCATCGACGAAGGCCGTCGCGACGGAGTTGAGCAGCGCGCCCGGATACGACGCCGGGTCCGGCAGCCGGAGGTGCTGGTAGCGGAGCCACGCGAACGCGATCGCCTGCCCGGTCCCGATCGCCCCGTAGAGGAAGCCGCCGACCAGGGCCGCGCCACGATCTCCGGGCCCCAGGAACAGGTCCCCCTCCGGACGCGGGTGGAGCGACGCGATGGCGAGGATCCCGGCCGCGCCGAGGCCGTACCAGGCGAGCCGGCGCCAGAGGGGCGGGGCGTGCCCGGAGGTCGCCTCGTCGTACTCGGCTGCGCCGAACCGCTCGGCATCGAAGCGGAGCATGACGAGGAGGGCGGCAAGGCCGACCGCGACGAGGGCGCCGAGCGGTTCCGGCAGGTCCATCAACCGTCAGTCCGTCGGTGCCGCGTCGGCGCTCATCCCTCGCCCATGCGGAGCATGGCGAGGAACGCTTCCTGCGGGATCTCGACGGAGCCGACCCGCTTCATCCGCTGCTTGCCCTCCTTCTGCTTCTCGAGCAGCTTGCGCTTGCGCGTGATGTCCCCACCGTAGCACTTGGCGAGGACGTTCTTGCGCATCGCGCGGACGGTCTCGCGGGCGACGACGTTCGACCCGATCGCGGCCTGGATCGGGACCTCGAACATCTGGCGCGGGATGAGCTCCTTGAGCTTCTCGGTCAGCCGGCGACCCATGGAGGCCGCCTTGTCGCGATGGACGATGAGCGACAGCGCGTCGACCGGCTCGCCGTTGACGACGACGTCGAGCTTGACGAGGTTGGCCGGCCGATAGCCCGCCTCCTCGTAATCCATCGACGCGTAGCCCTGGGTCCGGCTCTTGAGCTGGTCGTAGAAGTCGATGATGAGCTCCGCCAGCGGCATCTCGAAGCGGAGCAGGACGCGCTGCGGATCGAGGTACTCCATCGCGAGGAACGTGCCGCGCCGGTTCGTCGACAGCTCCATGAGCGGACCGATGTACGTCGTCGGGGTGACGACGCCGACGGTCACCCACGGCTCGCGGATCTCCTCGACCTCGGACACGGCGGGCAGGAGGGCCGGGTTGTCGACGGCGACGGTGCCGCGGCCGTTGGTCAGCACGACCTGGTACTCGACCGACGGCGCCGAGGCGATGAGTTCGAGGTCGAACTCGCGCTCGAGCCGCTCCTGGACGATCTCCATGTGGAGCAGGCCGAGGAAGCCGCAGCGAAACCCGAAGCCGAGGGCGATCGAGCTCTCCGGCTCGTACGTGAATGACGCATCGTTGAGATGGAGCTTCTCGAGCGCCTCGCGCAGAAGCGGGTAGTCCTCGCCGGACAGGGGATAGAGGCCGGCGAAGACGAGGCTCTTCGCCGCCTGGTAGCCGGGCAGTGGTCGAGCCGCCGGCCGGGCGACGGTCGTCACCGTGTCGCCGACCTGGGCATCGCGGACGCTCTTGAGCCCGGTCGCGACGTAGCCCACCTCGCCGGCCCGGAGCTGCCGGACCGGGACGAGCTGCGGCCGGAAGACACCAAGCTCGAGGAGTTCCGCCTCGGCACCGGAGGCCATGAGACGGATCGTGTCGTGGTCGCGCAGCGTGCCCTGGTCGAGCCGGACGTAGGCGACGACGCCCTTGTACGGGTCGTAGTGCGAATCGAAGATCAGGCCCTGGAGCGGGGCGGTCGGGTCGCCCTGCGGGGCCGGGACGCGGGCAACGATCGCCTCGAGGATGTCCGGCACGCCGGTGCCCTCCTTGGCCGACGCGAGGATGACCTCCTCGCGCGGGATGGCGAGCACGGTCTCGAGCTCCTCCATCACCACCTCCGGCTCCGCGGACGGCAGGTCGATCTTGTTGAGGACCGGGATGATCGTGAGCCCCTCGCGCAGGGCGAGATGGACGTTGGCGAGCGTCTGCGCCTCGATCCCCTGGGCGGCGTCGACGACGAGGATCGCGCCCTCGCAAGCCTGGAGGCTTCGGCTCACCTCGTAGGCGAAGTCGACGTGCCCGGGCGTGTCGATGAGGTTGAGCGCGTAGATCAGCCCGTCGCGCGCGGTGTACTCGAGCCGGACGGCGCGCGCCTTGATCGTGATCCCCTTCTCACGCTCGAGATCCATCGAGTCGAGGACCTGGCTCGTCATCTGCCGGGCGTCGATCGTGTGGGTCAGTTCGAGCAGGCGGTCCGCGAGGGTCGACTTGCCGTGGTCGATGTGGGCAATGATCGAGAAGTTCCGGATGCGGTCCTGGGGGATGGTCACGAGGCGGGAGTGTAGCGGGTCGATCTCGCCGGACGGCCGGCGACGTCTCCAGGGCCGCTCGGATGCACGTCATCGTCGCTCCTGGGCGACGCACGTTCCGGATCGCGCGACGGTCTGTGCTACCATCCCCGTTCGCGCCCGGCACCGATTCGCCGCTCGCGCCGAGACTGACCCCACCGTATCGACGAGGTTCGCCACGTGGCCAAGACGCCCCGCTCCTGGACGGGTGCTCGATCGCCGTCGGGACTGAAGCGCGTCCGCCAGACCGAGCGTCGGCGCGCCGTGCTCCAGCCACGACGCAGCGCCGCCAAGACCTATGTCGCCAAGGCGATGGCCGCGGCGACGCACCCGACGGACACGTCGCCGGATCCCGCAACGGCGCTCGCCGAGGCGCTCAGCGCGCTCGATCGCGCTGCCAAGGCGGGGGCGATTCACCCGAACGCGGCGGCCCGGCGCAAGTCGCGTCTGACCCGCAAGGTCAACGCCGCGGTCGGTGGCGTGACCGTTCAGAAGACGGGTCACGTGACCAAGACGACCGGCAAGTCCGCCGCGGCAAAGGCCGCCAAGGCGCGCATCGCCGCGTCCAAGGCGGACAAGGCGAAGGGCGCCCAGACGGCGGCCGGCAAGGCCCGAGCGGCGCTCACGCGCTCGACTCGCAGGGAGGCCGGCGTGACCACGGCGGCACCGGCCGTGGAGGTCGCGGCGAAGCCCGCCACGAAGTCACGCGCGACCGCGAAGAGCGCCAAGGCCGCCGCCCCGAAGGCGGCGAAAGCGGCAAAGCCGGCGAAGGCGACCGCATCGAAGCCGGCCGCCAGGAAGTCCGCCGCAGGCTGATCGGGCGCCCCGCCTGATCGGACGCCGCCGGGCCGGTCGCCCCGCCCGATCGGACGATAAGGATCGGACGATCAGGCCGGCGAGCCCTCCGCCCCGTCCGTCCCCGGGCGCGCCGGTTTCGGCCGCACCGCGCCGTAGATGAGCGCGCCGCCGAGCGATCCGCCGAACGCATAGCCGATCAGCACCGCCGCCGTCGACGCCTGCTGGCCCCAGTAGAACGCGGTGAATGAATCCGCGTCGGTCACCCCGGCCTCGACGAGTGCGGCGCCCCGGCCGTCGGCCAGGTAGCGCTCGTACACGCACTCCGGTCCGCTCGCGCAGTCCAGTCGAGTACCGAGGCCCGGATCGCGATACCCGTTGTCGGCGTAGAAGAAGAGCGCCTTGACGACGAGCAGCAGTGCCGCGAAGGCGAGCCCCGTGACGAGGCCCGCGAACAGGCCGTTCGCGACGATCCGGCGCCAGGGCCCGGCGCCGCGTTCCGATCGGGCGTTGGCGTAGTAGCCGATCATGAGTCCGGACGGAATGGCGAGGTACCAGAAGACCGGCTCGATCGGGATGACGAGCACGAAGCTCACCCCGATCGTGACCGCCATGCCCACCCCGACCCAGGCGGCGACCACCGCCCCGCGATCGACGAACCGGGTCACGACCTCGCGTCGACCGCGGCGCCGGACAGCGCGCCTCGACCGGCGTAGCGAGCCGCGTCGCCGAGTTCGTCGGCGATCCGCAGCAACCGGTTGTACTTCGCGACCCGCTCGGAACGCGACGGCGCCCCGGTCTTGATCTGTCCGGTGCCCATCGCCACGACGAGGTCCGCGATCGTCGTGTCCTCCGTCTCGCCGGAGCGATGGCTGACCATCGCCGTCCAGCCGGCGCCCCGCGCGAGCGCGATCGCGTCGATCGTCTCGGACAAGGTCCCGATCTGGTTGAGCTTGATGAGCACGGAGTTCATCGCCCGCTCCGCGATCCCGCGCTCGATGAACGCCGGGTTCGTGACGAGGATGTCGTCCCCGACGAGCTGGACCCGCCGGCCGATGCGAGCCGTCAGCTCGCGCCAGCCGGGCCAGTCGTCCTCGGCCAGGCCGTCCTCGAGCGAGACGATCGGGTAGCTGCCGGTCCAGCGTTCCCAGAGGTCGATCATCTCGCCGCTGTCGAGCGTCCGGCCCTCTCGTTCCAGCCGGTACTGGCCGACGACGCCGTCGGCCCCCGTTCCCTCGACGAGGATCGAGCTGACAGCCGGGTCGAGCGCGATCGCAACCTCGTCGCCGGGCTTGTAGCCGGCCCGCTCGATGGCCCGAAGGACGATCTCGACGGCCGCCTCGTTCGACGGCAGCGACGGCGCGAACCCGCCCTCGTCGCCCTGGCCGGTGGCGTGGCCCTCGTCGTGGAGGATCGCCCGGAGCGCGTGGAACACCTCGGCTCCCGCGCGGAGCGCCTCGCCGAACGACGCCGCCCCGACCGGCGCGACCATGAACTCCTGGAAGTCGGTCGAGTTCGATGCGTGCTTGCCGCCGTTGAGGATGTTGAAGAACGGGACGGGCAGCGTCCGCGCGCCGACGCCGCCGAGGTAGCGGTACAGCGGCAGGTCGAACGAGGCGGCCGCCGCGTGCGCGCAGGCGAGCGACACGCCGAGGATCGCGTTCGCCCCGAGGGTCCCCTTGTTCGGCGTCCCGTCGAGCTCGATGAGGGCACCGTCGATGCCGGCCTGGTCCGCCGCGTCCATCCCGATCAGCGCCGGGCCGATCGCGTCGGTCACGTTCGTCACGGCCTTCGTTACGCCCTTGCCGCCGTAGCGGGCGGGGTCCCCGTCGCGCAGCTCGACCGCCTCGTGGGCACCGGTCGACGCACCGGACGGCACCGCCGCTCGGCCGACGGAGCCGTCGGCAAGGACGACGTCGACCTCGACCGTGGGGTTGCCGCGCGAATCGAGGATCTCGCGCGCGTCGACGAGCTCGATGATCGTGCTCATGACGCGGAGCGCTTGCGGGCCGCGGCGCCCGTCGATGCCGCGCCGCCCGCGCCGGCCGATGCCGTCGTGGGGGCCGAACGGTCCTGGAGCACGGCGATGCCGGGCAATTCGCGCCCCTCGAGGAACTCGAGCGATGCACCGCCGCCGGTCGAGATGTGGGTCATCTTCGAGGCCAGGCCCTGCTGCTGGACGGCCGCCACGGAGTCGCCACCACCGACGACGACGGTCGCTCCCGCCTCCGCCTTGGCCGCCAGGAGTCGTGCCAGCTCGTTCGTGCCCCGCGCGAACGAGGGGATCTCGAACACGCCGAGCGGCCCGTTCCAGACGACGGTCCGGACCCCGTCGAGTGCCTCCTCGATGAGTTCCTGCGTCGCCTTGCCGACATCGACGATATGCCACGAGGCGGGGATCTTCTCGGCCGGCAGGGTCTTGTACTCGGTGCCGCGGGTGACCTCCTTGGCGACGATGACATCGACCGGCAGGATGACCCGAACGCCGCGCTTGTCGGCCGCGGCGAGGATCGCCTTCGCGTCGTCGATCCGGTCGTGCTCGGCGAGGCTCTTCCCGACGCTCCTGCCCTGGGCGAGGAGGAACGTGTTCGCCATCCCGCCGCCGAGGACGAGCAGGTCCACCCGCTTCAGCAGGTTGTCGAGCACGCCGATCTTGCCGGACACCTTGGCACCGCCGACGATCGCCGCAAACGGACGCTCGGGGTTCTCAAGCAGGCCGGACAGCGCGGCGATCTCGCGCTCCATGAGCAGGCCCGCGTACGCCGGCAGGAGCTGGGCCACGCCCACGGTCGAGGCATGGGCGCGATGGGCGGTCCCGAACGCGTCGTTAACGTACACGTCCGCGTACGAGGCGAGCGCCTGGGCGAAGCCCGGGTCGTTCTTCTCCTCCTCGGCATGGAACCGCAGGTTCTCGAGGAGGAGGGCCTCGCCCGGCCGAAGGCGTCGGAGGGCGTCCTCGGTGCCGACGCCCAGGGCGTCCCCGGTGACCGGCACGTTCCGCCCTAGGATCTGCGACAGGCGCTCGGCGACGGGCCGCAGACGCAGCCCGTCCTGGACCTTCCCGTCCGGCCGGCCGAGGTGGCTGGCGAGGATGACCCGCGCGCCGCTGTTGAGGAGATGGGTGATCGTCGGCAGCGACGCGCGGATGCGCGAGTCGTCGGTGACCTTGCCGTCGGCGAGCGGGACGTTGAAGTCGACGCGGACGAAGACGCGCTTGCCTTCGACGTCGACGTCCCTGATGGTCAGCTTGTCCATCGCGCGATCAGGCGCGCGCGGCGGCCGGCAGGCGGGCGGCGACGAAGCCGATCAGGTCTGCCACGCGGCAGCTGTACCCCCACTCGTTGTCGTACCAGGCGATGACCTTGACCATCGTCCCGCCGATGACCATCGTCGAATCGGCGTCGATGATCGACGACCGGGAATCGCCCCGGAAGTCGGTCGACACGAGTGGGTCGTCGGACACGCCGAGGATCCCGTCGAGGGGCCCGGCGGCGGCGGTCCGGAAGGCGGCATTGAGCTCCTCGACGGTCGTCGGCCGCGAGACCTCGGCGGTGAAGTCGACGACGCTCACCGTGGGCGTCGGAACGCGCAGGCTGAAGCCGTCGAACTTGCCCTTCAGGTCCGGGATGACGAGGGCCAGCGCCTTCGCCGCGCCGGTCGTCGTCGGGATGATGTTGAGCCCCGCCGATCGTGCCCGGCGCGGATCCTTGTGCGCGACGTCGAGGATGCGCTGGTCGTTGGTGTACGAGTGGATCGTGTTCATGAGGCCGCGCTCGATGGTCAGCAGGTCGTGGACGACCTTGGCGGCGGGAGCGAGACAGTTCGTCGTGCAGCTCGCGTTGCTGATGATGTGGTGAGCGTCCGGGTCGTAGCGCTCCTCGTTGACGCCGAGGACGATCGTGATGTCCTCGCCCTTGGCCGGAGCGCTGATGATGACCTTGCGGGCGCCCGCGTCGAGATGGGCCCTGGCCCTGTCCGCGCTCGTGAAGAGGCCGGTCGACTCGAGCACGATGTCGACCCCGAGGTCGCCCCACGGCAGTGCAGCCGGATCCTTCTCCTTGAGGACCTTGATCTCCCGGCCGTCGATGATGATCGCGTCGTCGGTCGAATCGACGGTCCCGTTGTACTGGCCGTACGTCGAGTCGTGCTTGAACAGCAACGCGTTCATCGACGTCTCGACGAGGTCATTGACGGCCACGACCTCGACATCCGGCGTGCGCTCGATGAGGGCCTTGAGCGACTGACGGCCGATCCGGCCGAAGCCGTTGATCCCGACGCGGACTGCCATGGCACAACCTCCTGGAGTGAAACGCGGCGCCGGGGGCGCGCCACGATGGGGATCCTGTTCGGGGAGTGCCGGAACCCGCACGGTCGGCACCCGGCGGCCATTCTAGCAAAGGGAACTTTGGGCCCCGCGGATCGTGTGGCCTGAAGATCGGGGGTCGGGTGTCGTGCCGCTGGGGCTGCGTCGCGGCTCACGTGCCGGTTGCTCGTGGGGCGAGCAGCCGCGACGCGGTGGGGGTCGGGCCTGCCCCGGTTGCTCGTGGGGCGAGCAGCCGCGGCGCGGTGCGGACTCCCCCGGACACAGGACGACCCCCGCCGTTTCCGGCGGGGGTCGAGTACCACTCGTTGGATTGCGGGCGTCTAGCCGCCGATCCTGAAGACCTTCCCGCCGCACTTCGGACACGTGCCCGAAAGCGCCGGCTTGCCGTTCTTCATCGTGATCCGCTGCGGGTTCTGGACTTCGACCTTCATCTTGTCCTTGACGCAGTAGGCCTCCGCCATCGGGCTCCTCCTGTTCAGCGGTGCGTCACGGGATCGTTCGTCCCGTGTCCGCGGTTCAGCTCTGGTTCCACAACGAC
>Ga0214471_10002694_pt1 | contig 13910 bp, 12 predicted proteins | sample RVTome_5_FD_207665 | JGI IMG/M metagenome (GOLD analysis project Ga0214471, IMG submission 207665) | Soil microbial communities from uranium-contaminated site in the Upper Colorado River Basin, Wyoming, United States - RVT142D155 | ecosystem: Environmental > Terrestrial > Soil > Contaminated >...
GCCCCTAACCGAGCCCCCTACACGCGCCCCTAGCCGCGAGCCCCTAACCGAGCCCCCTACACGCTGCGCACGATCTTCTCCACGAGCGCGGGGACCTCTGCCCACGAGTCGGCCCAGAAGATCTTCTGGTGGTCGTACCGCTGCTCGAGCTCGCGCACGCGCTGCTGGAACAGCTCGACCGCCCCCTCCGCCTCGCCGATCGCCCTCGACGAGGGGACCGTCTGCTTCAGGTAGATCACGGGCAAGTTGCAGTTCTTCGCGAGCATCACGTCGCGCGGCGCATTGCCCACCACGATCGCCTGCGACCGGCCGGACCGGCGCAGCACCTCGAACACGACCTTCGGGTTCGGCTTCTCCCACGGGAGGTTGTCCGACCCCACCACGAGGTCCGGATCGAAGAGGTCGTCCATGCGGTTGGCCCGCAGGATCTCCTGCGCCTTCTTCGACATGTTGAGCGTCGCGATCGAGAACTTCGCCCCGCCCTCCCGGAGCGCGCGGATCGCGTCGGCCGCGCCCGGCATCACGTGGAGGTCCACAGCCTGCACGATCTCCTCCATCCGCCGCTCCATCAGGCGGCGCGTCTTCGGGTCAAGCCCGATGTCCGCCATGATCCCGGCGAAGTCGCGGCCGGTCGCGAGCCCCTCGATGACCACACCGATCCGGTCCTCGAGGTGGAACTCGCGGAAGATCTGCACGAACGCCCGGTGGTTGACCTCCTCCGAGTCGACGAGCGTCCCGTCGAGGTCGACGAGGAGCACGAGGGAGCGCAGCTCGGGCGTCCCCCGCTGCCTGCCGAAGAGGCGGCGGCGCGTGGGGCCCCGCCCCCCCGTATCCTCGCCCGCCGCGCGCCCCGGGCGGGGGCCCTTCAGTCGATCACTTCCCCCATCACGCGGATGCCCGCCTCGCTCACGTCCAGCAGGAACGGCCGCATCTCGTGTTTGCACGACCGCATCTTCCGCACGTGGATGAACCGCTTGAAGTCCGAGCCATGGCGGGCCACCCCGAGCTCCACGATGCCGTCCACGAGGAAGTACTCCGGCCGGTCGTCCACCTGGACGGTCTCGATCAGGGCGAGCGTCGTCACCTTGCGCGAACGCAGGTCGAAGAAGAAGTCCTGCAGGCGGCGGCGCAGCTGCCGCGGGTCGGCGGGCAGCGACGCCTCCAGCGCGTTCAGGGAATCGAGCACGAGGAACTGGCTGGGGCCGCCTTCCCCGCCGCCTGCCCCCTCGCCCGCTGCGCGCTTGAGGATGAGCTGGAGGTAGTCCTCCTCCCGAAACCCCTCGTCCCCCATCCGGCGCAGGTCCGCGCGGAAGGAGGCGATGTCCGAGACCGCGATCTTCGGGTTCGGCGCGATCCCTAGGCTCGCGAGGTTCGCGAGGTGCCCCTCCTTCGTCTCCTCGAGGGTGATGTACGTCGCGTGCTCCTCGGGCCCCGCCTTGAGCCGCTCGGAGACGATGGCGTAGGCGAGCGCCGACTTGAGCGTGCCCGCCCCGCCCACCAAGGTGATGATCGAGCCGGCCGGCGGGTCCGTGTGGAAGATGTAGTCCATCCCCGGCAACGTCCCCCGGAACACCTTACGCCACCCCCTTGGAGAGCGCGTGCAGCTTGCGGCTGAATTCCCTCGACCGCTCGGGGCTCATCATCTCCACCGGCCGCGCGAGCGCGTCGATGAAGCCCGGCGTGAGGTCGCCGGGCCGGAGGCCCTCCGGCGTGACCGCGGCCTCCGCGCACTTCTGCGACAGCAGGCGGACGGCGAGCTCTTCGGGGAAAATCGACAGCAGCTCCGTCAGGACGGCGTCGGCCACGGGGTTGCGCTTGATGAGGCGGCCCGTGAGGGGCACGGACCCTTCGCGGCGGGCCTCGCGCGCAAGCTTCTCGGCGATGGCCTCCGTGACGACGACGCGGACCGACCTGTCCGTGTCGAGCGAGAACTGCTTGAGCCGCTTGAAGAGGTCGATTTCCAGGTCGATCGTCGTCTTCTTCACCGCACGACCCACCGCGCCGCGCCCCCCAGGACGCCGTAATCTCCGCCTTGCATAAATATTGGAAGGGGCCAGGGGATATGGGCGATCGCCCCATCAGGGGTGATCCAAGAGGCTACCCGCGGGGTGGCTCACGGGTGCCCGGAGACCTGGGTTCCCCGGGGAGGCGTCCTCGCGCGCTTCCGGCGGGCGCGGGGCCCCAGCCGCCTGGGCGGGGCGGCCCGCTCCACCCCGACCCCCCCCAACGGGGCCGAGCCATCCGCGGCTAGCGCGGCTCCCACCCGCTCGCACCCGCCCCGCAGCGGGCACGTCCCGCAGCGGGGGATCCTCCGGCAGTGGCTCTTGCAGAGCTCGACGATGGCGGCGTGAAGGTGGGCATAACGCGCCGCCCGCGGCTCCACGGCGGCCGCCCACGCCGCCTGGAGGCGGCCGTAGGGTGCGCCGGCGCCGCCGTGCGCAAGCGCCCCGTAGCGGGTCATGAGGCGCCGCGTGTAGGCGTCCACGACGAACGCCGGGCGCCTGCCGGCAAACAGAAGGATGGCGTCCGCTGTCTCCGGGCCCACGCCGGGCCACCCGAGGAGCTCGGCTCGCGCGGCGGCGATCGGGCCGCGCAGCGCGCGGCGGATGTCGCCGCCGTGGGCCTCCTCGACCCGGCGGGCGATCCCTTGGATTGCGCCGGCCTTCCGGCGGAAGAACCCGGTGGGGCGCACGGCGTCCTCCACCCGGCCGGGCGGCGCGAGCGCGAGGGCGCGCGGGTCGAGTAGCCCGCGCTCCCGCAAGCGCTCCACCCCCGCCGCCGCCGCCTCCCACCGGGTCTGCTGGGTAAGGACGGCCGAGAGCGCGAGCGCGAAGGGGTCGCGGTACGGCCACCACCGGCGGCCCACCGGCTGCCGCGCCAAGCCCCGCGCAAGCGTCGCCAGGCGTCGGGTGTCGACCCCGGAATCCTCTTCTACCCTCCGCCCCATCCGCGCCGCCGGGCCGCATGGCGAAGCGTTCCAAGATAAAGGAGTCGTCCGCGTCGGCGGACGACGGGGATGGCCGAGAAGCGCCGCGCGCGGAATCTAGGAAGGCGCCACGGGGCATGCGCGGCCGCTGGCGTGCGGCCAAGGCGTGGTGGCGTGACGCCCGCTGGTGGGGGCTGCCTGCCGCGCTCGGGGGAGCGGGCCTGTGGTTTGTCTCCGGTGTGGCTGCCCTGTGGTTCCCACAGGCCTTCGGGGCGGACCTCGGCGGTTTCTTCGCCGCGATGGGGCCCTTCACGAGCTACTTCTTCCTCGTGGGGCTCATCCTCTTCCTGGTCGTGGCCTACCTGGCGACAGGGTACCTCCTCAAGCGCCGGGAGTTCGGCCGCCTGATCAAAACAAAGTCGAAGGGGGACTTCATCCGGACGCAGGACCGCATCGAGCGCCTGGCGTTCGAGCTCGGCCACCGCGAGCAGGATCTGGTGGCCGCCCGCAAGAAGGAGTTCCGGATCCGACACTAGGTGGCGGGCCGGGTCGCAAGGGGGGACCCCATGGTTTCCTGTGGAGTGGAAATGGCGCGAGGTGGCTGCTGGAGGGGGCAGGAGCCCGCTCGTCGGGGGCGGGCACCGCGCCACCGGTGGGCTTAAGAGCGTGCGGGGAGGGGGCACCCGGGGCGAGGGCCGACCACCGGCCAGCCGATGGGAGTTCTGGCATGGGAGTCCCAGGCACTCGAGGCGCCGGCACCGGGAAGCGGGGCTCGGGGGGCGCACGCCGGAAGTCCGCCCGCTCGCGAGGCGCGGCGGCCCATCGCCGGCGGGGGGGGGATCCCCAGGCGCCCAAGGGCGCTCCGACCCGAGGAGGCGGTTCCGGCGCCGCCCACGGCGGCGTTGACGCGGCCCCCCGTGCGGCCACCCGTGCAGCTGCTCGCGTTGACGTCCGTGCCGACGCTCGCGCCGCCGAGGCCGCCGCCGGAAAGGCCGGCCGTGCGGCCGCGGCCGGGCCATGGCGGAGGGCGCTGCTGCTCTCCACGAGCCGCGTCCTCGGCGAGATCCTCGACCTCGCCAAGAGCCTCCCGCTCTCCATCGAAGGAATCCAGATCCAGGAGCGGGACAAACCCGACCCCCGCACATACTTCGGATCCGGCAAGGTCGGGGAGGTCGCCGCGGCCGCGAAGGCCTCGGGCTGCGACCTCCTCCTCGTCAACGACCTCCTGCGGCCGTCACAGCTCCTCAACCTCCAACGTGAGACGAAGCTCGAGGTGTGGGACCGCGTCATGCTCATCCTCCAGATCTTCACCGACCGCGCCCGGTCAGCCGAAGCCCAACTCCAGGTGGAGCGCGCGGACCTCCAGAACCAGATCCCCATCGTCCGGGAGGCGATATCCCAGTCCAAGCGGGGCGAGAACCCCGGGTTCCTCGCGGGCGGGCAGGTCGGCACGGAACCGCTCCTCAACCAGATCCGCCGCCGGATCAAGGCCATCGACGAGCGCCTCGCGAAGCTCCAGCTTGAATCCGGCAGGAAGCGCGAGCGGCGCAAGCGGTCCGGGTACTTCGTCGTCTCCGTCGCGGGCTACACGAACGCGGGCAAGAGCACCCTCGTCTCGGCAATCACGGGCTCGCCCCTCCTCATCGAAGACCGCATGTTCTCCACCCTCACAACGACCACGAGGAAGGTCTCCCAGCTCAACGGCGTCGTCCTCATGTCCGACACGGTGGGGTTCATCGAATCCCTGCCCCCCTTCATGATTGAGGCGTTCAACTCGACGATCTCCGAGATCTACTCGAGCGACCTCATCCTCCTCGTCGTGGACGTCTCGGAGGACGACGACACGGTCGAGCGGAAGCTGCTCGTGTCCGCGCGGATCCTCGAGGCCAACGAGGACCCGCCGCCCGTGGTGGTCGTCCTCAACAAGACGGACGAGATCTCGGTGGAGGCGGTCGCTTGGAAGGTCCGGAAGCTGAAGGGCCGCGGCCTCATCGAAGGCGGGCACTACGTCGCGGCGTCAGCTAAAAGCCGGGACGGCGTGCGGGAACTGCTCGACCTCGTAACCTCGCGTATCGAACGGCTTACGTCGGCAGTCATCGAACTTGAGCCACTGTCCGGGGCGGGCGTCAGGGAGACCATCCTGAGTTGGCTGTTCGACAATTGCGTTGCTGTCAGCGTGCCCTCCCCATGGGCTTTTCAAGTAACCTGTGACGAGAGCGTCCTCAAGCGGGCGCGTGCCCGCCTCGACGGTAGCAACGTCCAGTACAGCGTCCGGGTGCTGCCACGCGCGGAGCCGGGACCGGGAGCCCCGCCTGGCGCCGTCGCCGCGTGATGGCTCGCCCCGGGTTCCACCGGAAGCGGAGGGGTCCCTCTAGAATCCGATGGGCCAAGGCGGCTTCGTGACGCCCCCCGCGGGCCCACAGGCCCCGGCGAGGTTGTCGCTCGACGCGCAACGTTTGGAATCTCGAACCCGAAACATCACACGTTGCATTCTTTTCATCGGCCGTGCCTGCCCGACCTCCCGCGCGGGCGGGGAAAGCCGCGCGCAAAGTCCGCCGCGAGCAACGAGCCCGGCCGCGCGGCGGCAGACCGCGGCCGATCCGCGCGAAAGCGCCGCAGACGGCGGCCGTCCGCGCGAAAGCGCCGCAGACGGCGGCCGTCCGCGCGAGCAGGCCGCAGGCCACGGCCGCCCGGTGCGTCCGCGACACCGCACGGGGTCGCACGGCCACGTCGCGGTTCGCATCCCGCGCCCGCGGCCTCCCCACGAGGCCCGCCCGCCTCCCGCCGCGTTCCTCCCGCGCGCGGACGCCGACCCGCCCGCGTCGCATCGAAAGAATTTGCTGCATCCATGCGGGTTGCCACCGCCGGTCGGGAAGGTTTTTCTACCCTCGGGCCATGGCGAACCCTTACCCGCGGAAACTCTTCTGAGGCGAACGAATCCGCGAGCGCGTTTGCACGGTACGCGCGCCAAACGGGGGGATGCAAAAACGCTCGGCCACGAGAATCCCTCGGCCGAGAGCATCTTCAAGCCGTACCTGCAGCAACGCCCGCTGTTCAAGAAGGACCGCGACATCCTGCGCCCCTCCTACATCCCCGAGCGCCTGCCGCACCGGGACATGCAGATCGACACGCTCGCCTCGATCCTCTCGACGGCCCTCAAGGGCGGGCGGCCGTCCAACGTCCTCATCTTCGGGAAGACCGGGACAGGCAAGACCGCCGTGGCGAAGTACCTCGGCAACGCCATCTCGAAGGCCGCCGGGGAGCGCGCGCTCCCCCTCGGGGTGGGCCCCGAGGAGCTCGCCCGCGTGCACTTCGTCTACATCAACTGCGAGGTCGTCGACACCCAGTACGGCGTGCTGGCTCACATCGGGAACCGCTTCATATCCGACTGGGACGAGCGCATCCCGTTCACCGGCTGGCCCACCGAGAAAGTCTACGACCAGCTGAAGCGCCAGATCGACGAGCTCGGCGGGGTCACCGTCATCGTCCTCGACGAAATCGACAAGCTCGTGTACAAGTCCGGTGACGACGTCCTCTTCCACCTCACGCAGATCAACGACGACCTGAGCCGCGGGGCGCTCTCCGTCGTGGCGATCTCGAATGACCTCAAGTTCACGGAGTTCCTCGACGCGCGCGTCCGGTCGCGGCTCGGCGAGGAGCGGCTCGTATTCCCTCCGTACAACGCGAAGCAGCTCCAGGACATCCTCGCGCAGCGGGCGGAGCTCGCGCTCGAGGCGGGGATGTACGACGAGTCCGTGATCGCGCTTTGCGCCGCGCTCGCGGCGCAGGAGCACGGAGACGCGCGGCGCGCGCTAGACCTCCTTCGTGTGTCCGGGGAGCTCGCAGAACGCGACGGGGCCCCCAGGCTCACCGACGCCTACGTCGTCAAGGCGAAGAACAAGATCGAGCTCGACTGCGTCACCGAGGTCGTCCGCACGCTCCCCCTGCAGTCGAAAATCGTCCTCATCGCGATCTACGCCTCCGAGAACCGGGGGGAGGGGGCTTCGACCACCGGCGAGGTCTACGACGCCTACCGCGACCTCTGCCGGCGCGCCGGCTACACGCCGCTCACACAGCGCCGCGTTACGGACTTCATCTCGGAGCTCGACATGCTCGGCATCATCACCGCGCGCCTCAAGTCGTTCGGCCGTGGAGGGCGCACGCGCGAGATCTCGCTCGGCGTCTCCTCGGGCGAGCTGCGGCAGGTGCTCGTGGAGGACGAGATGGTCCGCGACCTCGTCGACTTCGTGCCGACGCAGCAGAAGCTCCCCTAAGTCCAACGCCCGTCGTCGCCGCCTCGGCCGCCGTCGCCCTCGTCGTCCCGGCCTCTGCGCCGGCCCCGCTTCCGGCGCTCCTCGCGCGCCCGCCGGGCCGCCAGCTCCTGCTCGCGCTCCGCGCGCTCGTGCGCCCGCCGCTTCCCCCCGGGCAGCCGGTCGAACAAGCGGTGCCACGCATGCCGCCACCGCTCGGGGACGCGCGACTTGACCCGGTCCCCGAACCGGTCCCACGCCACCTCGAGTGCGAAGGGCACCGTGACGATCGCGATCAGCGCGATGATGAGCGAAGTCACGGAGTTCTGTGGCGGGCTGTCCCCAGACCCCCCGGCCCACAGCTTGATGACCCCGAACCACGGGAGCTCGCCGCGGGCGACCCCTAGCACGCAGTCCTCCTCCACGGGCTCCACGAACCCATGGCCGGGCGCGTAGGAGAGCGACAGCTGGTCGATCCCCCCGTTGTTGTCCCCCTTCGTGAGGAAGCCGCCGTGGGGCGGGCTCCCCATGTTGGACAGGATCGCCCCCACGCTAACGCTGACCTGCATCTCCTGCCCGACCGGGCCGTTCACGTGGTATGTCCAGACGGTGAGGGTCACGGTGTCGCCCGCACGCGCGTCCCAGACGGGCGGCGCAAGCTCTGGGAAGTCGAACGACACCCTGGAGGCGTTGAGCACCATCCTCGTGATCGCGCGGTGGATGATCGGCGTCTGCGAGAAGTCGCAGTTCTTCGCGTAGATGACCACGTCGCCGAAGTTGCCGTAGGTCTTGTACCCGTCCGCCTGCCCCTGCATGTACGTCCGGATCTCCGACGCGCTGCCCACCGACTTGACGAGCGTCAAGTCCCCGGTGTCGATGACACCGAGGGCCGATGCGTCCTTCTCGTGCATCATCGATCCGGACTCGACCACGACCATCGGTGGCCACACGCCGGCGTATGCCCAGATGCCGCCGATGATGACCGCGACCGCGACCGCGGCAAACGCGAGGTCGCGCACGGACATGAGGAGGTCCTGCCGGCGCTCCTCCGCCGTCCGCTTGCGCTTCGCGGGGGCCATGGATTCCGGCCGCCGATGCCAGCTGTGGCCTCTATTACTTGTCGGTTCGAGCGCCCGCCGGGGTGTCCCGGGGGCGCGCCCGAGAAGGATTAAATCGGAGGACGTCCTCCCCGAATTCCGCGTGCAAAACGCGGGGATGGGTCCCTCTCCTTGCAGCGCACGGAAGCCGGGTCCCGCGCGCTACCTGACCCGCGCCCCGGCGGCCCCGAGGGGGCCGGCCCCGACGGGCGCCTCACGCTCGATGAGTACTTCATGCGCATGGCGCACCTCGTGAAGCAGCGGGGCACGTGCCGCCGGCGCCAGGTGGGCGCGGTCGTCGTCCGCGACAAGATGGTCGTGTCCACCGGCTACAACGGCGCCCCCCGGGGGGTCCCCCACTGCTCCTCCGAGACCGGGTGCCTCACGGACGACGAGGCCATCTCGCAGGGCGCGCGGGCCTCCGTCTGCATGGCCGCTCACGCGGAGATCAACGCCATCGTGCAGGCCGGCTACAACAACGTCTCCGTGAAGGGCGGCACGCTCTACTGCACGACCTTCCCCTGCAACTTCTGCTCAAAGGCGATCATCAACGCGGGCGTGCGCGAGATCGTTTACGAAGAGGGGTACCCCGACGACCTCTCGCGCCGGATCCTCTCCCATACGAGCGTCGTGCTCCGGCGGTTCTCCGTCGGGGGGAGCGACCTCGAGGCCGCCGGCGGCGCCGGCACGGGTGAGGCCCCGTGAGCGCTGGTCGCCCGGCCGCCGTGTTCACCGCGAGGAGCAGCCAACGCCGACACGTTTAAACTGAGAACCCTTCTTGGCTCTCCAGCGTCTGAGGCGGCCCCCCGTGAGCGCAGACTACCCCCAACCGCGCCGGCCGCCCCGTGCGCCCTCCCGCCCCAACGGGGCGCCCCCCGTCCGCGTCGTCCCCGGCCGGACCGCCGACACCGCCAAGATCGAGTACAAAGGCCAGCTGCGGCTCGTCGCGCAGTGGGAGGCCGACGCGGCCCTCGAGCTCGCGCGCGGGAACCCCCGCCGGTCCCTCGAGATCTACGACGTCATCCTCGCCGCGTTCCCGCAGTACGCCAAGGCCTGGTACAACAAGGCCGTCACCCTACACACCGCCACCCGCGAGTTCGACCAGGCGCTCGTCGCCTACGAGAGGGCTGAGCGTCTGCTGCCCGGCAACCTCGACATCCTCCACAACAAGGCAAAGCTGCTCTCGGAGATGCGGCGCGACCCGGAAGCGCTGGCCACCTACGAGCGGATCCTGCAGGCCGACCCGCACTACGTGAAGAGCCTCGAGGGGGCCTCCGCGCTGCTCATCAACGCCGGCCAACCCGACCGGGCGGAGCCGCTGCTGCGGCGCGCCGTCGACATCTACATCCAGGCCGGCAAGGACCCGTACCGCGCGCAGCAGCTGCTCGCCACCGCGCTCACGAACATCGGGCGGTCCAAGGAGGCCGTCAAACTCATCGACACCGCGATCGGCCGCCACCCGGAGGACGACTCACTGTGGGAAGCCCGCGGTGTCGCGCTCTCCAACATGGAGGACTACCGCGAGGCCGTGCTCTCGCTCACGCGCGCGCTGCGACTGAACCGCGGCAACCGGTTCGCGTGGGACACGCGCCAGCAGCTGCTCGCCGTGTGCCAGCAGCGCAGGGTGCGCTTCTCGGACGCCGAGCTTGCGCTGTGAACCCAGGCGCGCGACTCGGGCACTCCAGCCTAAATAGCGGAGGGGCGGTCGGCGCCCGTGGACCCTGCGGAACGGGTCGCGCGGGCCATGACCGGCGCCCTGTCCTGCAGCGCCTGCCAGGAGGAGTTCCTCACCGACGCCCTGCGGGACTTCGCCGGGACGCCCGTGTGTGTCGACTGCTACCGCGACCTCGGGCTCCTGACGCTGATGGAGCTCCCGGCCGAGGACGACCCCGCGCTGTGGGCGCGGCTCCTCTCCGCCGACGTGACGGAGGTGCCCGCGGGGCCGCGGCGCCGGTTCGGGGCGGTCGAGCGCTTCGCGAGCCGGATCGACCCGGGGGAGGCGGGGCGGCTGCTTGGCACCGGCGTGCGCTCCTCGGAGGCCACGGGCCTGCAGGAGGCGCTCTGGCTGCTGCTTGCGGGGGACGCCCTCGCCCGCTCGGGCGGGCGCAACGGCGGGGGCGCCGCCGACGAGCGCGCGCTCACCATGCTCCTCTCGCTGGCGGCCCGTACGGGGATGGACGTGTCCTACGCCGCCATGCTCGACGCCGGGGTGGCACGCCGCTCCGTCTCGGCCCGCGGCGACGAGTGGGACTACGCCGAAACCCCGGACGGGGGGGCCGCCGGGGGCCCCGCGCAGCGCCTGGCCCGGGAGCGCGAGGCGTTCTCGACCTACATCCGGCGTGTGAAAGACAAGGCGGACGCGCTCGCCGAGGACATCTCGGCCTGCTCGGAGGAGCTTGCCGTGCCTGCGGAGTTGCTCGCCCGCGCGGCTGACCAGGTCATCGCTGCCATCGAGATGATGGAGCGGGCCCGCCCCGACCGGGGCCGGCGTCCCGGCTGAAGGGGGCTCACTCCTCCTCTTCCACCTCCCTGACCGGCCGTGACCTGCGTCCCCCGCGGCCACGGCGCCCTCCCGGCCGGTACCCCTTTGCCACGATGTAGACCTCCGAGCTCTGCTTGCGCGACGCGGGCGGGCTGTACACCTTCACGAAACCAAACTGCGCGCGCACCGACGCAACAAGCCGCGCGAAGTCCTCGCCCTCGAAGACCTTGACCACCAGGTGCCCGCCTGGCCGAAGCAGGCCGCCGGCCGCCTGGAGGGCCGTCCGCGCGAGCGCCACGGACCGCGCCTGGTCGACCGAGTAGATCCCGGAAATGTTCGGGGCCATGTCCGAGAGCACCACATCCGCACCGTCGCGGGCGACCCCGCGCGCCTCTCGCACCTGGCGACGGACCTCTTCGATCGTTTCCCCGCGCGTCACATCGCCCCGCACGACGCGGGCGCCAGGAAGCGCCCGGATCCGTGAGAGGTCCACCGCCACCACCACCCCTGCCTCGCCGACGGCCGAGAGCGCGACTTGCGCCCATCCGCCCGGCGCGGCCCCGAGGTCCACCACGACGAACCCGCGGCGCAGCACGCCATAGCGCGCCGCGATCTGCTGGAGCTTGTACGCCGCGCGCGACCGGAAACCCGTGCGCTTGGCGGCCTTCCAATACGGGTCCTCGCGCCGCTGGCGCAGCCACCGGTCAGCCACGGGCGCCTACACCTTGCCCGGGCGCCTGAACGGCAAGCGGCCCCGGAGCCCGGCTGCCGAGCCGCCGGCCTTCCTCACGCCCGCGCTTGCCCTGGACAGGATCCGGCCGACCCCGCCGCCGGCCGTGCCGGCCGCTGCCGCGCCAGCCGGGCGTTCCGGCTGGGACGCAGCCCGCGCCGCCTTGGGGCCGAACCGTACGAGCGCGAGCGCGCGCCGCGCGGCCGCCCGGGCCTTGGCCAGCACGCGCAGGCTGTACCGGTCCAGCATCGAAATGGCCGCAATCGGCGCCTTCCCGCCCTTGACGCGCTCACGGTTGTAGAGGACGGCTGCGGCGCCGAGGACGACGAGGAGGAGCAACGCCACGGCCCATATCGGGAAACCGCCTGCGCCCCCGGGGACCTGCGGCCGCCCGGAGAGGGGAACAACGCCCGAGATGTCGAAGATCGGCCGCGTCATCAGGATCACTCCGTCCGAGCCCACCGACCCGTTCTCGGGGAAGCGCCACTGCGCCTCCACAGCGTGGTAGTCTACGTGCTCGAGCAGGAAAGGCGCGTCGGGCGAGGTCTCGACCCGGATGGCCAAGCCGTACGTGTACGGCACGCGCAGCTCCTGGAACTGGAACGGCGGCCGGAGGTCCTGCAACCGCAGGCCGACCCCGACCACCGAGAACGACCACAGGCGGTCGGTCTTGCCCGCGAACTGCGATGAGGTGAGCGTCGCCTGCACGTGGCCGCCGCCCCCGAAAGGCCCGCTCGTCAGCGGGGCAGACCCGTCCATGAAGTCGACCTGCCAGCCGACGCTCGCGTACGAGCGGTCGTCCGCGTTGAGCTGCACGTAGTTGAGGTCGATGTTGACCTCCGCCGTGCCGTTCGGGATCCACACGTACTTCGACGAGTTCTGGATCAGGATCACGCGGCCGAACTGGTCGTTGTAGCGCGAGTAGACCCCGGTCCACCCCGTCACGAGGGTGTCCGTCGGGGCCGAGAACAGCTTGTCCCTCGAGACCGCGAGCCCCGTGTACTGCTCCCAGGCGTCCAGGACCGTGGCCTCCGGGTCCGTCGAGCGCAGCTTCTGGAGGACGAGCGCCAGTCCGACCGCCCTGTCCATGTTCGTGTGCCCGTAGCCTTGCGCAAAGTCGCGCTGCAGGCCGAGGAACCCCGTCCAATTATCGTAGGGTGGGACGTAGTTGTCCGTCCCGTCCATGGCCTCCCCGGGCGAAAGGAAATCGGCCGTGAGCTTCAGGATGACCTCGACCTCGTGCATCCGGGTCCGGGGGTTCGTGAACCAGTTGTCGATGTCCTCCTGGCTAGAATTGCTGCCGAAGTCCGCGTGGTACTCGGACACGCGCAGCGACGGTGCCGCCTGGAAGAGGAGCGCGACCTCGCCTGCCACGTGCGGGGTCGCCATCGAGGTGCCGGAGATGGCCATGTAATAGGGGTTGCACTGGCCCCCCGAGATGCAGACCTCGGCCGTGATGAGCGTGAGGCGCGCGCGGGTCGACTCGATCCGCAGGCCGGGCGCCCCGATGTCCGGCCAGGTCGCGTTGTCGGTCTTCAGCCCGCGCGAGGAGAAGACCGTCACACCCGACCCGTCGCGCTGGTAGGCAGCCACAGAGACGGCCGCCGGCGTGTTCGCGTACGGGTTCGTCGTGAGCGTCGCGCCGTCGTGGTCGTTCGAGCCGGCGTTGCCCGCCGCGAAGGTCACGACGACATTGTTCTCGTACGTGAGCTTCTCGGTCATGATCGCGATCGCGTCGTTGGGGTCGTACGGCGCCCCCGAGGTCCCCCAGGAGTTCGTGGCGCACCGGATGTTGTACGGGTTGTTCCCCGGCCGCGAGTGGTCATAGACCCACTCGAGCGCGCCCAACGCGTTGATGATCGCAACGGCCTCACCCGTCGAGAGCGCGATGAGGTTGGCCCCGAGGGCGACCCCGGGGCGGCCGCCGGCAGACGCCTTCCCGTCGCCGGCTACCGTCCCCGCCACGTGCGTCCCGTGCCCCGACGAGGTGTCCGAGTTCTCGATCTCGTACCATGCCAGGTTCGAGTCGCTCTTCAGGTTCATGATCGTCTTCTCCTTGAGGTCGGGGTGGCCCGCGTCGACCCCGCTGTCCACCACGACGACCGTCACACCGCGCCCGTCGATCTCCGGGTACTGCAGGGAGGAGCCGTCCTCCACGACCGCGTTCCACACGCGGGTCGCATTGATGGCGTGCGTGGAGTTCTCCATCATGTAGGTGAGGGGCCGGTTCCACTCGATCCACTCGACCCGGGGGTCGGCCGAGGCCCGCCACACCGCGTCCACCTGCCCGGTGGCGTACACGATGGGGAGCACGTGGAACGTGTGGCGGGGCGTGAGCCCCGCGTCGCGCAGGTGCCCCATGTCGTAGACGGTCGGTGCGCCGTCGAAGCGCACGAGGACCCCGATCTCCTCGCCCGCCGGCCAG
>Ga0214471_10002695_pt1 | contig 13908 bp, 13 predicted proteins | sample RVTome_5_FD_207665 | JGI IMG/M metagenome (GOLD analysis project Ga0214471, IMG submission 207665) | Soil microbial communities from uranium-contaminated site in the Upper Colorado River Basin, Wyoming, United States - RVT142D155 | ecosystem: Environmental > Terrestrial > Soil > Contaminated >...
TCCGCTAACTCATTGACGGATACCTCTTTAATCTTGGCGACGGCGGCGGCCGTATGGGCCACGAACGCCGGCTCGTTGCGTTTGCCGCGCTTGGGCTCCGGCGCCAGATACGGCGCATCGGTCTCGATCAGCAAGCGGTCGAGCGGAATGTCGCGCACCACGGCCCGCAGAGCCTCGGCCTTGCGGAAGGTGACGATGCCGGAGATGGAGATATACAGGCCCAGATCCAGGGCCGCCCTGGCCAATTCCGGGCCGGCCGTGAAGCAGTGGATGACACCGGAATATGGCCCCTGCCCGCGCCCTTCGCGCAAGATGTCCGCCGTATCGTCGTCGGCATCGCGCGAATGGACGATCAGCGGCAGTCCGGTTTCGCGCGCCGCGGAGATGTGGGCGCGAAAGCTGTCCTGCTGCCGCTGCCGCGGCGCATGCTCGTAGTAATAGTCGAGGCCGGTCTCGCCGATGCCCACCACTTTGGGATGGCCTGCATGGGCCACCAGCCGCCGGGTGTCGTCCTGGCCCTCCACTTCGGCTTCGTGTGGATGCACGCCCACGGAGCAATAGATATCTGCATGCCCCTCCGCGATCGTCCGCACCACGTCGAACTCCGACAGCTTGGTGCATATGGTGATCATGGTGGTCACGCCGGCGGCCCGGGCACGGGCGATCACGTCTTCCAAATCGCCATCACGCGCCAGGTAATCCAGGTGGCAGTGGGAATCGAACAGCATCCGAGGGCCTAGCTGTCGCCGTTATCCGGTTCGACGTACCGGGGAAACACGCCTTCCGGTGCCGGTAACGAGGTGCCGGCGGCCAAAGGCGTCTCCAATGCGGCAAAGGTCCGGGCGTCCGCCCCCACGCCCAGTTGGTCGAGCATGCGCGCCATGCTGCGCGGCAGTACCGGCTGCGACAAGATCGCAAGGCGGCGGATCACCTCGGCCAGCACATACAGCACCGTGGCCATGCGCGCCGGGTCGGACTTGCGCAAGGCCCAGGGCGCCTGCTCGTCCACATAGCGGTTGCCGGCACCGATCACCTCCCAAGTGGCCTCCAGGGCCCGGTGAAAGGCCTGTTCGTGGTAATCGGCGCGCAAGCGCGGCAGCAGGGCCTTGGCCGCATCCAGGAGGGCGGTATCGGCGGCCGAGAACGTACCGGCCGATGGCACTTGGCCGGCGCAGTTCTTGGCGATCATGGACAAGACCCGCTGCGCCAGGTTGCCGAAATCGTTGGCCAGGTCGCTGTTGATGCGGCCCACCATGGTCTCGTGACTGATATAGCCGTCATTGCCGAAAGGCACTTCGCGCAGCAGGTAGTAGCGCACCGGATCCAAGCCATAGCGCGCCACCAGGTCCTGCGCCCGCAGCACGTTGCCAACGGATTTCGACATCTTCTCGCCGCGATTCAGCAGCCAGCCGTGGGCGAAGACCCGCTTCGGCGGCGCCAGTCCGGCGGCCATCAGGAAGGCCGGCCAATACACCGCGTGAAAGCGCAGGATGTCCTTGCCGACCATATGCACATCGGCCGGCCAGTATGTCTTGTAGGAGGCGCTCTGCGTATCCGGATAACCGACGGCGGTAATGTAGTTGGTCAGGGCGTCCAGCCAGACATACATGATGTGCGCCGGATCGCCGGGCACCGGCACGCCCCAGGTGAAGGTGGTGCGGCTGACCGACAGATCCTTCAGGCCACCGCTGACGAAGCTGGTCACCTCGTTGCGCCGGGAGTCCGGGCCGATGAAGTCCGGATTGGCCTCGTAGAACGCCAGCAAACGCTCCTGCCAGGCCGACAGGCGGAAGAAGTAGGACGGTTCCTCCACCCACTCCGCCTCGGCGCCCGAGGGGGCGATCTTCTTGCCGGCCGGCGAGTCCGTCAACTCGCTTTCCGCATAAAACGCCTCGTCGCGCACGGCATACCAGCCAGCGTAGCTGCCCAGGTAGATTTCCTTTTTCTCCACCAACCGGCCCCAGATGGCCTGACAGGATCGAATATGACGGTCCTCGGTGGTGCGGATGAAATCGTCGGGGGTGAATTCCAGAGCCTGCCACAGGGCGCGAAAGTTCTCCGCTACCTTATCGGTAAAGGCCTGCGGCTCCATGCCGGCGGCTCGGGCGGATTTCTCGACCTTTTGGCCGTGTTCGTCGGTGCCCGTCAGAAAGCGGACGTCGTATCCGTCCAGGCGCATGAACCGGGCCAAGGCATCGCAGGCCAGCGTCGTATAGGCGTGGCCGATGTGCGGCACGTCGTTGACGTAATAAATCGGCGTCGTGATGTAGTACGACGGTTTGCGGGCGGGCATCGGGATCTCCTCGCGGTGCGGCGCCACCCTCAGGACGCGCCCCGCGGTCCACACTCAGGAAGCGAAGGCTTCGATCTCGAGGAACGCGGTGATAACGGTCTGTTTGCGGTCTAGGTTCGCGGCCTCCGCACGGGGCAGGCAACGGGCGGTTTTCTCCCATATGGTCAGCCAGTGCGCAAGGGGCCGGTGGGCCAGCAGGCGCTGCATCAGGCCCCCCTCCCCGTCTATGACTTCCGGCGGCAGGCTTCCCGCGGCGCCCCCCTTGATCATGCGCGCCAGCCACCAGGTCAGCAGCTCCATGCCCGTTCGGAAGGCCGTGCCTTCGCTGTCTTTGGCCAGCCGGTCGCCGAAGGCGTGCACGCGGGCCACATCCAGGCGCGGCAGGTCACCGATGACATGCACCAGCTCGCGGTACAGCTCCAAGCCCCCGCCGGCGGCCAAGTCCAGGGCGCGGCCGATACTGCCCTCCGCCAGGCGGGCCAGCGCGGCCGCATCCCCGGATGCCAGACCGGGCGCATGGGCTGCCAGCAATTCGGCGACGGTCGCTTCCGGCAAAGGCATCAGGGGCAGATGACAGCAGCGAGAGCGCACGGTCGCCGGCACCGCACCCGGCGCGTGGCAGACCAACAGCAGCAAGGCATTCGCCGGGGGCTCCTCCAAAACCTTCAGCAAGGCGTTGGCGGCACTGCGGTTCAAGTCATCCACCGGATCGACGATGGCCACCCGCCAGCCGCCCTCGCTCGCGGTCATGTGCAGGAAATCGCCCAACGTGCGCACGTCGCGCACCGGAATCTCGCTGCGCGGCTTGCCGGTCTTCTCGTCTATGCCGCGGACCAACACGCGCAGATCCGGGTGACCGCCGGCGGCGACGCGGCGAAACACCGGATGGTCCGGGTCCAAGTAGAGCGAGTCCGGCGCGGGCGCCGGTTCCGCATCGAACAGACCACCGCCCTGCCCCGCCCCGCCCTCGGCGAGCACGAACCGGGCACAACGATACGCCAGGGTCGCCTTGCCGATGCCGCGCGGGCCTGCGATCAGCCAGGCATGGGGCAAGCGGCCGGAGCGAAAAGCGCGAAGGAGGGTCGCCTCCGCCGCGTCGTGGCCGCGCAGATCGGGATTGGCAATGGCCGGCACCGGGCCGGAGTCCGGCTCTTCCTGCTTACTCACAGATCGATCCCCAGGTGCTTGCCGACCAGGTGGCGGATTTCCGCATGCACATCCTCGATACTGGCCGCGCCATCAACGATATGGCAGCGTTTGGGCTCGCGCCGGGCGATATCGCGAAAGCCGTCGCGCACCCGTTCGTGAAAGGCCCTGTCCATACCCTCATAGCGCGTCTCGCCATCGCGGCGGCCGGCCGCGCGGCGCAAGCCGTCATCGACCGGCACTTCCAAAATGACTGTCAGATCCGGGCGAAATCCGCCCACCACGAGCGCGTAGAGTTGTTCCACCGGTGCCCGGCCCAATTGGTGGCCGTATCCTTGATAGGCCATGGTCGAGTCGGCAAAGCGGTCGGAGAGGACCCAAGTGCCGGCGGCCAGGCTGGGAAGGATCAATGCCTGGAGATGATCCCGCCGGGCGGCGTAATGCAACAAGGCTTCGGTGGTGGCGTCCCAGCGTGCCGCGGCGCCGCGCACCAGAAGCTGGCGGATCTCCTCGCCGCCCGGTGTGCCGCCCGGCTCGCGCGTGACACACACGGGCACGCCCACACCCTTAAGGGCATCGGCGAGCCGCCGAACCTGGGTCGATTTTCCCGCGCCTTCGCCGCCCTCGAATGTGATGAACCGGCCCGGTGCCACCGGCTAACCCGCGTGCACGCTCCGGCGCGCGGTCATTGGGCGCCGAAGACCAGATAACTCAGGCTCGCCCGAATGCGGCCGATGGGACCGAGATTGGCCACGTCCTCATTGGCCAACAGCGGCACCACAATGGGCGCGGACTCGGGGATCGTGATGACCAGCTTGCCGACTTCCTGACCGGCGGCGATCGGCGCGGGAACCGGTGAGTCATAGATCACCTTGACCTGCATCTGGTCGCGCGCCTTGCGCGGCAAGGTCAAGGTCAGGCCGTCGGGGACCACCGCGCCGACGGTCGCCTTTTCACCCAGCCACACCGGCGCCTCGTCGACAATCTCGCCGGGCTTGACCAAAGCGTAGTTGCCGAATTCCCGGAAACCCCAACTCAACAGACGTTCGGACTCTTCGGCACGGATCTTTTCGCTTTCCAAGCCCGAAACCACCAGGATCAACCGCCGCCCGTCTTGCGCCGCCGAGGCGGTCAGGCCGTATCCAGCCTCCTCCGTATGACCCGTCTTCAGGCCATCGGCGCCAACGGACGAGAACAGGATCGGATTGCGGTTTGGCTGACGGATCTCGTTCCAGACGAATTCCTTCTCCGAGAAATAGTGATAGTACTCCGGGAAATCCTCGATGATTCGTTTTGCCAGGATGGCCAGATCGCGCGCGGTCATGCGGTGCCCCGGGTCCGGCCAGCCGGTGGCATTGGTGAATTTGCTGCCGGTCATGCCAAGTTCGGCGGCCTTGCGGGTCATCTCCTCGGCGAATGCCTCTTCGCTGCCGCTGATGGCTTCGGCCAGCACGATGCAGGCATCGTTGCCGGATTGGACAATGACACCCTGAATGAGATCCTCGACGCGCACCCGGTTGCCGACCTTGACGAACATCTTGGAGCCGCCCTTGCGCCAAGCCTTTTCACTCACCAGCAGCTCATCGTCCAATGACAGCCGGCCGTCCTTGAGACGCTCGAAGACCAGATAGGCCGTCATGATCTTGCTCATGGAAGCCGGCGGCATCGAGACATCCGCTTCCTTGTCCAACAGCACGGTGCCAGTGGTCGCATCCACTACGATCGCCTCGCGGGCCGTCGTTTCGAGGGCCATGGCCTGCGGCGCTCCCAGCGCCAGTACGGAAAAGGCCAGCGCCGCAAAACCGATTGTGCACGCTTTGCTATGCTTCATGATTCGATCCGTTTGCTTTTTATCCGAGTGAGTCTGGTTTCGTGCCCGAGTGACACACTGAGTAGCCAATGATTGGGCCGGGAATATGGCCGAAGCTCCCGGATCCCGGTTGGCCCGGTGGAGACGACCGGCCGCGGCTAGTCGACCACGACCCGGGCGTCCGGATGGCCGTTGCCGAGCAGAATGGCCAAAAGATCATCAGCCTCCTCGACGGTCGCCATCGGGCCAATCCGCACCCGGAAATAGCGCTGGTCCTCGACGATCGTCTCCGCGACCTGGACATTGCCAAGCTGCGACAGGCGGGCGCGCAAACGCACGGCATTATCGACACGCGTGAACGATCCGGCCTGGACAAAAATATTGGTGGGGCGCACCGGCAACGTGCTGACGGCGCCATCCGTTTCAGGAATGGGCAAGGCGGCTCGTTGCACGGCCACCGTCTGCCGCGGTGGCAGAATCGCCGCCGTCTGGCTGGCCGCGGGGGTCGATGCTTGCGTCGGCGACGGCACGCCGGGGAGCGATTCGACAATGACCGGCTGCACGGGCGCCGGTTCCGGGGCGCTGGCCGCCACATCGTCGTCCAGGGCCGCGGATGCCAACCGCCGGCTTTCGTCCTCGACGATCTCGACCAGGACCCTGGCGGTGCCGTTATGGCTAAAGCCGAGCAGGTCGGCGGCGCGCTTCGACAGATCGATGATGCGGCCATTCTTGAAAGGCCCACGGTCATTGATCCGAACCTTGATGGATCGGCCATTCTCCAGGTTCGTGATCTGCACCATGGAGGGCATGGGCAGGGTGCGATGGGCCGCGGTCAGGGAGCTCTGATCGTAGACTTCGCCGTTCGCTGTCAGCCGGCCATGGAAACCGGGTCCATACCAGGAGGCGATGCCGGTCTCCCGGTAGGCGTAATCCGGCTTCGGGTAATACCAGACGCCGTCCACCTGATAAGGCTGACCGACCTTGTAAGTTCCTCTGTCGGGCTGGCTCTCCGGGGTTGGGGCGCGCAGTTTCTTCGCCGCGGTGACGGCCAGTTCGGTCTCGGCGCAGCCCGCCAGGGCAAGCACCAGCGCGGCCATCGCCATAACACAGGCTCTACGGCAGAGTATCATCATCTTGTGATCGCGATTCGTTTGATTGCCATATATGGTACCCTAGCGGTCAGCAACGCCGGCTGCAATTGTTCCCTCAATTGACCTTGGCCTTCTGCGCCGCGACCCGGCGCAGCGCAGCCAGCCCATCGTCCGTCGGATAGCCGTCGGCGATCATGTTCGCCTGGCGTTGAAAGGCCTTGAAGGCTGCCTGGGTTTGCGAACCGGCCAGGCCGTCCATAGCGCCCGGGTCGAAACCAAGGGTTGCCAGCAGCGTCTGCAATTCCTCGATTTCCGCCCGGCTGAGCGCCTTGTCGTCCGCCGGCCGCTTGGCGCCCAGGCGTTGCTCTCCGATGATCCGGTCGGCCAGATGCCCCACCGCGACGGCATAGAGGATCGAGCGGTTCCACGTGAGGATGGCATCGAAATTCCGGTACACCAGGAAGGCCGGGCCCCGGTGGCCCATGGGCACGATAATGGCGCCGGTCAGGTCCGCCGCCGGCAGATCGCCGCCATCGGCGCGGCGCACGCCCAGTCTTTGCCAGTCGGCAATCGGCTTGCGCACCTTCAGGCTTGCCGAATCCCAGTCGAAGTCGGCTGGCAGGCGCACTTCCCGGCCCCAGGTTTCATCGCCTTGCCAGCCCACGCTGCCGAGAAAGTTGGCTGCCGATGCGAACACGTCCGGCAGACTGCGCCAGATATCCCGGCGGCCGTCGCCATCGTAATCGACGGCATAGCTGACAAAGGTCGACGGTATGAACTGGAGCTGTCCCATCGCCCCCGCCCAGGAGCCTTGCATGTCCGCCGGGGCGATACTGCCCTCGTCGATAATCTTCAGGGCATCCAAGAGCTGGGCGCGGAAAAAGTCGCTGCGCCGGGCATCGTATGCAAGAGTTGCCAGCGCGCCGATAACCGAATAGCCGCCGGTGTGCTCGCCGAAGTTGCTCTCCAGCCCCCAGAAGGCGACCAGAAACCGGGGTTGTACGCCATACCGCGCATAGACGCGATCCAGGAGATTTCTGTTTTTCGCGAGAAGACGCCGGGCCCGCTCGATGCGTTCGGCTGTCACGCTTTTATCGAGATAGCCCCAAAAGGTCTGCGTGAACTCGGGTTGCTTGCGGTCGAGCTCGATGACTCGGTCAATGGGCTGCAGGCCGGCCAACGCGGAATCGAGCGTGGCCTGCGAGATTCCGGCTGCCGCGGCGTCGCGTTCGAAGACCGCCAGCCAGGTGTTGAAATCGACGTCCTGAGCACCGGCGGGCTGGATGCTAGCTGGCGATAGGACCAACACCGCACCGAAAATCGCGGCCGCGGCCTTTGCCCTCATCGTCCACCAATTCCGCCAAAACGTCACAACAGGCCTCCACGCCTCGACGATTCCAAGGGCCGTCCCCCTGGCCCGAATCCTTGTGCCACATGGGCCGGTGATGCGCAATGCACGGCGCCAAGCGGCGGCACCGTCGCACAGGCCCGTTAAGGGTTGATTAACCCGCCGGAGCCTGCGGCCCGGGAAACAGCGTATCCGTCCGATCGAGCAACCAATAGGCCACCAAGCCAACCCATTCCTTTAGCGCGAAGGATGTCAGCGACAAGCCCTCGCCGAAATCCAGATCGAGGCGAAATCGCTCTCTCATGCCGGTGATGTAATCGACCGGATAGGCAGTGATCGTCCACCCGGCCCGCCGAAAGACGCCGACCGAGCGCGGCATATGAATGGCGGACGTCACCAGCAACCACACTTCGCCCGGCTGTGGCTGTGCCAGGGGCCACGCGTTCAAGGCATTTTCATGGGTATTGCGCGCCTCACGGTCGAGCAGGACCCGTCCGGGGTCAACGCCGAGGGTCTCCAGCAACGGAGCCATGAAGTCGGCTTCCCTATGAACTTGGTCAAACAAAAGCCCGGAACCACCGGTAAACACGAGCTTTGCATCCGGATACCGCCGGGCCAAGCTGACGAATTCCGTGATCCGATCCGCAGAGGGTCCAAGGGCTATGCCCGGTCGATCGGCCGACCGCGGCATATCTATGGAGCCACCCAGAAGAACGATGCCGTCGACCCGGGCGGGCGGTTCGACAATCGCCGGAAAGCGATCTTCCAGGGGCCCAAGCAGCCAGGTGCCGATGGGCAGGACGGCCAGGAGGACGGCCGCCCCGATGGTCAGACCCAAGACCCACCTGCCGAACCGGCGCACCCGGCGCCAGGGCGCCAGATCGGCGGCGAACCCGACAACCATGGCATACAGAAACAGATTGGCCGGTTTGGCCAGGGCCCAGAAAATTTTAGACACGGCGAAAATCATGGCGGGTCATAGCCAAGCGTAAACCTTAAAGCAACCGCCATGAAATTTGGCAAGGTTGGCAAGGCACCGACAAGACCATAGTTTATGGCACGGCATTGCGACCGTCATAGGTTGCGACCGCCATGGATGGGTGGCCGAGCGGTTGAAGGCACCGGTCTTGAAAACCGGCAGGCGTGCAAGCGTCTCGTGGGTTCGAATCCCACCCCATCCGCCAAAGTGCTTTGATTTAATTGACTAATTCTTGATTATTGGAGACTGACCCCCGGATCGAACCCCGGTGCTGACTGGGGTTATTGCGGATGCCAGCGCCCGGATTGACACCTGGTTTGGAATTGCCATTCTGGGATGAACCCGGGGGCAGTTCCACACGACGCGCCGCTATGCGATCCTTCTCTCAGAGAGGACCACACGTATGACAGAGCCCGAAAGTCACTTCGACATCGCGAAGGCAATTGCCGATAAACTAGAGGGACTGGAGAAAGAGCGTCAACAGCTAGTCCTCCGATGGGTCGCGGAGGGCTTGGGCCTCGACTCTGTAGTCCCTCCGTCCGCAGAGCGACGAACAGGGGTGATAGGCGCTTACGCCGTTGCTCCGGCGCCGGGGCACCAGGAAACCGCTGTGCCCTATCCACAACACCGATCTCCGGACATCAAGACCTTCGTCGAATCGAAGAGGCCCAAGAGTGATGTCCAATTCGCTGCGGTGATTGCCTATTACTATCGATTTGAGGCCGGTGCAGAAAGTCGAAAGGACTCAATTGATGCAGAGGCTCTCCAAAATGCGGCAAGGCTAGCGGCTCGTCGCCGACTGCAAAGACCTCTCACTACACTAAACAATGCAAAGAAGTTGGGTTTACTCGACAGCCCCGAGAGAGGGCAGTTTTGCATTAACAACGTTGGTGAAAATCTCGTGGCTATGACGCTTCCAGGCGGCGCACCGGAACGCACCCGAAGCAAGCCTAATTCAACGAAGCCCCGAAGGGCAAAAGCTAAGGCAAAAGCCAAGACAAAGGCAAAAAAACGCTGAAAAGCCCCTGCACGAGATCTGCCGATGTCTGCTAGCACCGATCACATCGATGCGTGTATCCGTGAAGTTGTAATGGCACGAAACCGCGTTTCACGAATGAATGTAAAACAGGTCACGAACGCCGATGATCGCGACTATTTGAAATCAGTGGCCTACACGTGGTTCATGTCTCACCGGCCAGAAGTCGCCCTGAACGTTCGCGACGACGCGTTCGAGACGGTCGATGCGTTGCTCCGGGGTGTTCTTGACGCTACCACTCGTTCTTCAGCAAGGACCACATATCTTTCAGCCCTGAAAGGTGCCAAAGACGCGCTTGTGACGCTCCGCGGCGATGCTCTCGTTCCTGCGCGCCCATCTACTAATACCTCAGAGCCGCCCCCTGATTTCACGGCCCTGGCGTCAGAGCCTGTAATGAAGGCGATTCTTGAGAATAGATGGAACGAATGTCAGCGATGCATTCGCGCAGAGGCTCACTTGGCTGCAACTGTGATGATGGGAGGTTTACTCGAAGCTCTCTTCGTCGCTAGAGCAAACCTGATGACTAATAAAAGTCCGCTCTTCCGGGCGAAGACGACGCCAATGGATAAGAAAACCCAGAAGCCCCTTGCTCTCCAGGACTGGACTTTGAGGCCATATATCGACGTGGCCGCCGAATTGCGCTGGATCACCCGCTCTGGAAAGGACGTGGCCGCTGTACTGCGGGACTACCGGAACTACGTCCATCCAGAAAAGGAGCGCTCTCACGGGGTGAAACTAAACAATCATGACTCTGCCATGTTCTGGGAAGTGACAAAGAGCCTTGCACACCAGCTCTTAGCCTCTGCGAACGCTCATTCCAAAACGCCGTGACACACGATCTCCTATTCGCATCACCATGATCTAGGCTGTGCCCCGCACCGATTAGGGTCGCTCCAGAGTGTACTCGAGGGCGCGGATGATGGTGTCCAAGTTCCTTGGGCCGCTTTCCGGCACGCAGCTCTATCGTGCCGACCCGCGCGGCGGATTCTTGGCGTAGCGGTCTCGTGGTCATCGGCGGCTCCATGTTCGACCTTCATCCTCGTCCCTTCGCCCGTTCGAGGAGCCCCCCGACCGATGAAGGTCAGGGGGCAGGATCGAACATGGATTACGACGCTGGCCGGCGTCGGTCACTAGGGACGCATGGAGTCAAGCCCACCCCGCGCCGAAAAGCAAATTTCGGTCGGAATCTGTGCTCAGGAGGGTGGGGCACTCCGTCCAGGTCGACCCGGACCACACAGGAAGATCGTTTTACGCGCCGGGTCTGGCCGGTATAAAGAGGGCTCGTCGAAAGGGGAGAGTCGGGTGGGCACGTTCTCAATCTGGCACTGGCTGCTGTTCGTGTTGCTGGTATTCGGCGTGCCAATTGCGGCGGTGGCCACCGAGAGTTCCGGCCGCTCTATCGCCAGGGGCAGTTACGCCCTATGGCTCCTTGGCCTGGTCGCCTACGTATCGGTCGCGCGGGTGGTTGCAGAGAGCGGCGTACTCGGCGGTGCTGGCGCGGGCATTTTCGGCCTCCTAATCTTCCTAGTGCTGCTGGCGCTGATGTTCCTCTACAACCGCGCTGTGGTGCGGCGGTTGCGCGACGTCGGGCACGGTAAGGCGCTGGCCTACGCTGGCGTCGTGCCGTTGCTCAACGTGCTCTTGGCCGTGTACCTATTGGTGAGGCCCGGCACAACCCGCCGCGCCTGAACCTGGGTTCAAGGCGCGGCCCCCGCGACCTAGGCTAGAGGGTACGCTATGACAACACCGTACGCGTCGGGATGAGAGGGGTCGTGATATGCAGAAGTCCGAGTACGTGATAGAGGTCTTGGAAGGCTCGAAGAAACTATTAGAGCGCCACATCCCGGCCGGGGAGATCACGGAGAAGAACCTGGAGACGCTGGTGTTGCTGATGGCCGCTAGATACGGGAATCTCGACGACGACGAGGTAGTCGGGTCGCTGCTCAAACGCAACGTCAGGGGTTACCTGCCACTCCTAGAGGTCAACAAGCACGCCATTGCGCGGCGCTTCGGGTGGGTGTGCGGCGAGAATCCGCACGTGTTGGTTACGTCCAAGCCCGTCGAGTAGGAGGCCATTTTTCTACACAAAACCTCTACACAACGCACCAGAAAAGGCACCTAAAGATGGCGGTTTTCTGGGGTTCTAGGTGGCACTCCCGCTTTTCCCACCCCATCCGCCATCCTGCTTCGCGCTGCACGCTTCGTAGGCGACCCCTGCTCCGCCAGTACCGATTCGAACCCCTCTACAACCATGCCTTGCGCGCGAATCTCCTGTAGCAAAAAGTGAATCCCAATTGACGCGCAAGTGTCCCTTAAATTATCGTTGATATTTGGGAGTATCAGTAAGAAGCCGGTCAACGGTGCGCTGATGAGAGGGGGAGGCTGGTATGAGGCGTAGCCTTGTTATGGGTGCGGCTTTGGTAGCCGCAATGGGATGGACGGCGTTGCGCGCCGAAGTCCCGTCCGAGATTCCAAGTGTCGCTCCGACGCCGCCGCTCAGTCCGCATTGGGTCTTCTTGACGGACGCGGCGTTCCTGCACCTCACCGAGGGCAAGATCGTCATTGTCGACGGCGATCAGGGCCAGGTGGTGGCGAAACTGTCGACCGGCTACCTCGCCAACAGCCTGCTCTCGCCTGACCACAAGCAGATGTATGTCGCCGAGACATTCTGGTCGCGCGGTACCCGCGGCGTGCAAACGGACGTGGTCACTGTCTATGACATGGCGACCCTCCTGCCAGTCTCGGAAATCGTGCTTCCCGGCCGCTTCTTGGCGGTCACCCAGCCCTATAACATAGGTCTCTCCGAAGACGGGCGGCTGCTCTATCTCTTCAACATGACACCGGCGACGTCGGTGATCGTCGTCGATCTCCAGGCCGGCACCGTGGTCGGCGAGATTTCCACCCCGGGCTGCGCCCTGGTGCTGCCCGCCAAGGGCAGCTTCATCATGCCGTGCGGCGATGGCACGTTCCTGCAGGTGAGTTTGGATGCGGCCGGCAAGGAAACCGGACGGAGCCGCACGCCGGCGCCCGTTTTCGACGTTGAAGCCGACCCGATCTCCGAACGGCCCGCCACGACGAGCACGGGGTATGCCTTCACCTCTTACGGCGGCCTGGTCTACGAGGTAGACACCTCTGGTGCCGAACCCGCTTATGCCGCGCCGTGGCCGCTCGCCACCGAGGAGGAAGCGGGCGCCGGATGGCTTCCCGGCGGCTGGGAGCAAGTCGCCTATAGCCCGCACAGCAACGAACTCTTCGTCGCCATGCACCAGGGCGGCGCCGGCTCCCATGAATGGCCGGGCGCGGAAATCTGGGTCTACAGTATGGCCGAAAAGAAGAAAGTGCGGGTCATCAAGCCGGTCGAGCCGGTTCTCTCCATCGCTGTCAGCCGCGACGACAAGCCGATTGTCGCCGCCATCACGGAAACCCTGGCCTTGTCGGTCATGGATGCGGCCACCGGCGCGGAATCCGCGAACGTGCCCGGCCTGATGGAACTCGGCCTGGTCCTGGAGACGCCGTAAGCATGGACGCACTCGACCCGGTGCTGGTATGGATCGCGCGGTTGGCCATCGTGCTGCTGTTTGGCGCCGCGGGCCTGTCGAAGCTGCGCCAGCCCGTGGCCTTTAGCGAGGCGGTTGCCGCTTACGGCCTGCTCCCGCGGCGCGCCGTCGCGCCGGCGGCATTGGCCATGGCAGCGGCCGAGGTGATCGGGGCAGCGTTGCTGCTCTGGCCCGCAGGCCGGCTTGCCGGAGCGGCGCTGCTCGGCGCCCTGCTTCTGATCTTTTCCGCTGCCATCGCCATCAATATCGCGCGCGGGCGCACCGATGTCGATTGCGGCTGCTGGCTGTTCGGCGCCGAACAGGTGGCGAACAAGGGTCGCCTCGGCGTTTCGACTCTGGCGCGCAACGGCGGTTTGGCCGCCTTGTTGGTTGTGGCCAGCCTGTCGGCGGAGACTCGTCTGCTCGGCCTGCTGGATTGGCTGACTGTCGCCACCGGCACGCTGGCGGCCGTCGGGTTGTTTGCCATGGCGGTGCAGTTGACGGCGACCGGCCGGCAACTGGCCAGCCTGCGGGCGGGTGGCTCGTGATAACCAGCCTGGTAATTTCCAACATCGCCTTGTGGATCGCCGTCCTCGGGCTCGGTGCCGTGGTCTTTGCGCTGACCCGCCAGATCGGCGTGCTGTACGAGCGGGTGGCGCCGGCCGGTGC
>Ga0214471_10002696_pt1 | contig 13908 bp, 13 predicted proteins | sample RVTome_5_FD_207665 | JGI IMG/M metagenome (GOLD analysis project Ga0214471, IMG submission 207665) | Soil microbial communities from uranium-contaminated site in the Upper Colorado River Basin, Wyoming, United States - RVT142D155 | ecosystem: Environmental > Terrestrial > Soil > Contaminated >...
GCGGTGACCGGTACGCCCGGCATAACGATGTCGGGCTTGTTGGTCCGACTCAACTGAAGATCGGGGTTGTACTCATGGCGGGCGACGCCACCGGGCCTGAGCCCGTTCGACCTGTAGTATGGTCCGCGACTGGAATTGATCCATGCGCCGTAGAGACCCGATGCAGCGCCAACTGTGAGGACGCTCGGGAGGCCACCTGGCCGCGTAATGGTCCCACCCGCTGGACCTTCGTCGCCCGCGGCAACAATACAGAGGACTCCACGTTCGACCGCGTGTGCGAAGGCCTCCTCGAGCAGGCAGGTCGACTCGGGCCATACCCATGGTGGCTCCCCGATGTGTGAGCGAGGGCTATGACCAAAACCGTAGCAGATGATCTCCGCTCCGGTGTCCAGGGCAAGCTCGATGCCCTTAATGGCGTTGCCCTCGGGTCCACGGTCGGTACTGGATATCTTGACGACGATGAGTTCCGACTCGGGGGCGATTCCCTGGTAGACGCCTTCACTCACGGCCCCCGTCCCGGCGATGATGCCGGCCAAATGAGTCCCGAGGCCATGATGATCGGCAAGGTCGGGGGAGCTGCAACATGAGGTGCTCAAATCGCGGTTCACACGCCCACGGAGGTCGGGGTGGTCGAAGTCCACTCCCGAACCCAGCACAGCGATCCGCACGCCCTGGCCTCGCCCAGGCCAGTCACCCAGTTCGATGTGTTCGCGTACGTGTTTCACGGGGTCTCGTTTGTCTGGTGGTGAGTCAGGCCGTTCCAAATGTTTCTTCCAACTCCAGCATCTCGACGCCCTGCTCTAGGGAGAACTCCCCGAGTTCGGACTTGGGGATCCACGCGGACAATGCCTCCACGATCTCGAAGGTGTGCCGCAGGCTCCCACCGACCTTCCGAATGGTGAGGACCAGTGCCGGGATGGACTCCCGGGAGCACCTAACCAGCACCGGCACAAGTGTGGATGGGTCTGGGGTACGATTACAGATGCCGGCAAGGTGCGTGTCCAGTCGTTCGGTGAGCGGAACGGACAACTGTGTCACGGTAGTCTCTCCATGACCGGGCCGAGTTTTCGTGGGGGCTTTCGAAGGTACGGCGGGGTGACTCAAGGGCGCAAGCGAGCACGGAGGTTCGTGTCTCACAGTACTCCGCCAGACGTCACCCCGGACGATGCGTATCCGTGTCGATGGGTTTGTCCGTCCAGCGGCGGTGGGACTTCTCATCCTCGCGATGGGGTGTGGGGATGTGGCTGGTCCGCCAGGTTCCGTCGATCTCTCTGGGTCCTGGGTTACAGCAACTCCGGCCAGCGTCGGGTTGGAACAGGCAGGCCTCGATGCCGCCGTCACCGCCGCGGGAGCGATAGCGCGATTCAGGAGCTTGCTGGTCGCAAAGGATGGTCGACTCGTTCTGGAGCGGTACTTTGGGGGAACGAGCTCGCCCACCTTGTTCGATGTCCGATCCGTGACCAAGAGTGTTGTGTCCCTCCTGACGGGCATCGCCATCGAGCGGGGACACCTTCCAGGGCTCGACACCCCCATAGGGTCCTACCTGACCGACGAAGTCGATCTGGACGACATCGATCGTACCATCACGATCCGCCACCTGTTGTCCATGACGTCTGGTATTGATTGGGATGAGACCTCGGGCCCCAGCTACGTGGGAGTCTCTTGGTGGGGGGCGGGTGAATGGGGGCTCCGGAATTGACCTGCGCGGACGAGATCTCCTGAGACTTGGTCAGCTGGTTCTTCAGCGTGGATTCTCGGGTTCGAAGCACGTCGTCGCCCCTGGCTGGGTGGACCAATCGACGATGCCCGCCTTCTCTTGGCACAACCAGTCGCCTTTACGGGCCGTGACCTACGGGCACCTGTGGTGGGTGGTGGACGCCGAGCCCAGGGCATCCTTTGCATGGGGGTACGGGGGACAGTTTGTATACGTCGCGCCGAGTCTCGATCTCGTCGTCGTTGCGACCACAGACTGGAGAGGGCTCGATGGTGGAGAAGCTTCGGCGCTGGCATCGGCAGGTCTGGATATCATTGACTCCTATATTGTGGCCGGAGCCCGTCCCGGCCGATGGACGACAGCCCGAGAGTGAAACCTTACGCGCCTCGCACCTACCGCTTCTATGGCCTGCTGATGCCATCGGGTACCCGAGTCAAGCTCTACTCGATCACCGAAGACGAATCCGATGTCGAGTGGGCTCGTTTCGAGTCCGGCATCGATCTGGCGTTCAGGGAGCTCCCCGCTCCACCTGGTGCCGAAGGCAGACCTGGATTGGGGTTCATCGTCGCCCACCAGACTTCCTGGATCGACTACCTCGTGCTCGGTTGGTGGGATCGAGAGAACGAACTACCGCTCCGGATCTTTGTGCGTGAGCGCGGCTCGGATGCGTGGCGCCCGGCTCACGGGTCCGAATCGGTTTGTGTCTGGGACCTCGAAGTCATCTGGAGTGAGCGTGAGGCTTATGTGCAAACAGTGCTCGCAGGTGTTGCCGGGGGAGGGTCCGATGCCTACCTCGAGCGCCATGCGGGCACTCCGGCCCCCCCGCTCGATTGGAAGGCGGTCTCGGATGCCTAGCCGGATCGACAGCCTGGGCCATACGCTCGTGACCATTCTGATCCTCGCGTCCTGTGGATCGCCCAACGGGCCCGCCGAGGGCGCATTGTTCGAATTGAATGCGTGCCGAGGATCGGTCGGGTCACCGCCGGGGGGCGAGTCGTTTCGCGTCCAGGTCACGACGCCAGGCGCAGTTTCAGACTTCGACGGTCTGGTTGGGAAGGGGAACGTCAAGGTGATCACGGGTGCGATCACCCGAGGGGACGGAGGCTTCAACTCCCCTTGGAGCTGGCACCTCATTCCCGCTACCGTGGAGGCCGTCGACTTGGCAATCGAGGTCTGTGACGGTTGCCCCAGCTATGTCGAAGGCCACCTGGACGACTACCTCAGCCTGGGCCAGTACTGCCCTTGGGGAGCGGAGGTCGTCCGGCGCATCAGGTAGACAGAACCCCGGGTGGAGGGCCTCCACTCGGGGTCGTCATTGTCATCCTTGAGGCAGGGACTCCTAATTCGTCGCCGTGATCGGGTCGGTGCGGTGGCGCCGCCGCTGTGAACTACGGAAACGGACTTGACGCCGGTAGGTTGCCTCCTCCCCAACTCATAGTGATCTCCGGTGGCTGGTGACAGACCCTACATGACACGACTACGCCGCCGGCTGCGCGCTGGTTTCCGGTGGGCGGGGTCCTTCCCCGTTCTACTCGGAATTCAGCACCGACACCGGATCGAGCCGGAGGGCACGCCGCGCGGGCACGAGCATCGCGAGGGGTGAAGCGCTAACGGTCGGGGCTCAAGGGACGAGGGTCGAGGGACGGCAGGGATCGGCGGGTGGCGGCAGGTGCGCCGCCCTTGCGCCTCATCCGAGGAAGTCCTTCATCCCAAGTCACCCAGGAGGAGAGCCATGAGGACGTATCTCGGCGCTGGGGCTGCGTTGGCAGTCCTGGCGTGTGGAGGATCCCAGTCCGCCGGAGGGGATGGCGGCAGCGGGGCCCCGGCGGCGACCTCGGCCGCCGTCGCAGGGGCGCCCAAGGTGTCGGAGAGCTACCAGGGCGTAATCAACGACGCCTGGGCGGAGGCCGTGGCGGGAGAGTATCCTGGCAACACCTGCGCAGCGCTCTCGGGGCGAACCCTCCGCGTGTTTCGTGGCCAGGACGAGGCTGCCAAGGCGGAGGCCCGGGAAGCGATGGAGGCCTGTGGCGTAGCGGCCGGCAGCCGCTACTACTTGACCTTTCTCGACAAGATCGCGCAGGGAGAGCGCACCTGCCAGAACTTGATCTTTGAGTCGGCCAAGATCGGCGCGCTCCTCATTTCCGTTGGGGAGGAGGGCACCCCGGAACACGAGGGCCGGCGCGGTCGGTTGGTGGAAGCGATCTCGGGCCGGGTCGAGGAGGTCTGCCCCGGGATGTCCCGCGTACTATAGGTCTCCGCGTCGTCACTGCCCCACAACGCACCCCGCGCCATTGGCCATGGCCCCAATATCCAAGGGGCCACGGTTGATGGCGCGAAGACGAAACCTGAGGCTCCCCGGGCGTTTCGTTTCCGGCTTCTGCCGGCCGTCGCTGATCTCCACCCCGATGGTTGCGCTCGCCGCGAAGCGCCCCCCCTGGTCCTCCGTGATCCTGACCGTTCCGCCGCGGAACTCGTACAGGACTCCGGCTGGGACGCCGAGCGTCCCGCCGCCGCCCTCTACCGCGGCGGTCCCCGGATTGCCTTGCCGAGGGGCCTGGGTCATCGAAATCGTCAGCACACCCTGCGTGCGCATGCTCTGAAGCACCAGCTGAGCCCCTCGGCCGAATAGTCGTGTGAAGACCACCCGGTCGCCGACCTGTCCGCGCTCCTCCCCTTCGACGATTACGGTGTAGGCACAGCCTCCCGGAGCGAGCGAGAGGCCCCCCGAGCCGGCTCCGCCCGCCCCCGTCCCCGTCCCGGTCCCCGCACTCGTCCCCGTTCCCGTCCCCGTTCCCGTCCCCGTCCCCGTCCCCGTCCCGCTCCCCCCCGGTGGACCGCCTCCTCCGGGCTGGCCACCGCCGTTGCCGCTTCCGGCTCCCGAGTTGCCGGGCCCGATTCCGGACACCGAGACTGGCGGAACGAGGGCGAGTGCAGCATCAATCCCTGGAATCAGCGTGTCACCGGCTGCGACGCGGACCGGGACCGCGCCGTCCGGAGTCGTGTCCCGCCACCACTCCGACGCGTATTTCGTCGCGGGGTCGAAGAAGCGAATCAGCGGTGACGCTCCGGGAGCGAGCCACGGGAGTTCATACGAGCCGTCGGACGCAGTCACGGCCTGCCGGACGGGTGGATTCGCCCCCGACGGGTCACCGATCTCGACGGTGATCCCCTCAACGGGGTTCCCGGTCTTCTCGTCCGTCACGACGCCAGCGATGCTCGCTCCGTCGTTCACACCGCGCTGGTCCATGAAGATCTGGCGGTAGACGCCTCTCTCCCGCGCGAAGGCCATCTGCGCGCCGTCCTGCCACTGATTGTCGTCGTCCATCGAGGTCACGAACCCCAGCATCGCGTTGGGTGTCCGCAGCTGGGCGCCACCGCCGAGATTGCCGAGTAGCCGATTGGCTTCCCGTTGATCGAGCAGCAGCAGTTTGGTCATGACCACCGTGTTGTACGCGGGTGGGAAACGATCCGGCGTGAACCTCGTGTCGGTCGCGACCATCCCCATCTCGTCCATGGTGAAGTCCCGGACCGTGACCTGTCGGCCGCTCGGCGCGTAGGTCATGACGCTGTCGAAGTACCGCCTGGGATCGGTCACCAATTCGACGTACCGATTGAACGGGATCCCGAAGGCGTGGAGAAAGAGCCACTCGCCGAGATCCCGCGCCATCTCGCCGATGGCATCGGGTACCATGGCGTCGAGAACGTCCACGGCGACACCGATCGACTGGCCGACGATGTCCGGGTAGCTCAGCATGGAGAGCAGGTGGTCTGTCGTGTACCGCCCGACCGTCGAGCCTACGGAGGCACCGGGGAACTCCGGCCCGAAGAAGAGGGCCTGGGCGATCTCGAGGCTGGCTTCCGGCCAGGCCTTGAGGCCCTCGTCGATGTCCTTGATCCACTCGCGGTAGTACCAGTCGAGAGGCGCACCCAGGACGCTCGCGAAGATGTCGTCCGTTTGCGAATACGCGATGAGGTACTCGATGAGGTCGTTCCGCAAGTCGGAGAAGTGGCGGGGAAGCGAGGTCTCGAGGGACTGCGGCAGCAGCAGCTGATCGTCGAGCACCGTGCCCGCGTCCGCCCGGTTCATGACGCGATAGAGGCGATCGCGCACCGGGTCGATTGACGCGGGAAGGTCGCCGGAGGATGGCCGGGGTGTACGGGTCCCTACGTAGGCTTCGATCAGGAGGTGTTTGACCGCGTTGTCGCCGAGTTGGAAGGGACCGCCGGTCCAGTAGTTCACATAGGAATGGGCGAACACGTCGCCCGCCGCGTGCGCCAGAAAGCCCACGACGAAGGCCTTCCATGCCGTGGGCCCGGCATCCGCTGCGGTCCGCCGAGCCGCTGGGGGGAACGCGCGCGACCAGAGGTAGGAAAGCCAGGCGTCCGCGCCGGCCGCCGACTGACCCTGCGGGGCAGGCAGCCCCGCCTGCCACATCGTCGCGACGGCGCGGCTCAGCATCGGGTGGATCTTGCGTTGGCCGGTGAGTATGTCCGGGAAGGCGTCGGGTCCGATGACCCCCGCCCGGAAATACTCCGGGAACGCGCAAATGGAGGCTTGGATCTCCGGATCCACGCGGAATGTTCCCGCCGTCCCCACGATCGAGTCCCCGTCCACGCGGTTGATCGTGACGCGCCCGTCGTCACAGGCGTCGTTCAGCGCGAAGTCCGAGAGGTAGATGTGGGTGACCGGGGCCCAATCGATCGCGCGGGGCGGTGTGCCCGGGGCGGCAGCCTCGGTGGAAACGGCGAACCCCAACAGCACGGCGAGGGCGATCATGATGGCGTCGCGATCCGCGCGAGGCAGGTCGAGAAGGCGGAGCCAGTGTCGGCCACGTGGCCTGGAAGGGCCTCGAACTCGGCCGAGACGGTGATCGGATCGCCCGACTCGGAGGTGAGTTCCATCTTCACCTCGCCCCGCACCAGCCCATCCTCCACTGATTTGACCCGGAGGGAACCCAGCTCCGCGTCCGGGCCACGAGTGTCCGCCTGTGCACGGAGCCCTGCGCCTTCCGACGGGTGCCATACCAGCGAGCCGACCTGCACGGTGTACTGGCCCGTTTCCGGCCCCGTCACGGCCGTGGAACCGAAGACGGCAAGGAAACCGGCCGCTTCCAAGTGGAGTCGCAAACCGTTGGGCAGGACCTGATAACCCGCCGCGCCCTCCACCTTCGCCGCTTCAGCAAGGGTGGTGGTGGCCGTGAAGCGACAGGTGGCGTCGGAGGAGATTTCCTCCGACTCGGGGTCGGCCGCCCGTCCGCACGCGGCACAAACAATCAGGACGAGCGGCCAGACCGATCTCACGGTCCGCCCGGAGGTCCCTGATTGATCTCGATGGACTTGACCGTCGTCACGAACTGCATGCCTGCCCCCTGCATCATGCTCTCCATCCGCTTGAGCATGGGGCCCAGCTGGGCCTCCATCATCTTGCGCTGCTCGGGGGGCATCGCGGCCATCTGCTCCTGCAGTCGCGCCCTCTCCGCCTGAGCCCGCTTCATTTCCTCGGCCCGCTTCGCGTCTCCCCCACCGGCTATGGCGTTGAGCCCCGTGATTTTCATCACGGTGCGGAAGGGTTCGACCATCGTGCCGACGGTACGATAGTCCTGGAGCTGCACCTCGATCGTGACGGGGACCTTCTGCCCCTCGGCGTCAGCCTCACCCTGCATGGTCATCCGACGCACGACCTGGGCTTCCGAGTCGAGCCAGAGGGTCAGGGTCTTGAGCGTGTAGTTCTCGCTCCCCGGCGTCCGGGGCATGATGTCGAGGTGTTCGAGCTGGCTGGTTTCGAGCCGGTGGCACATGGCGCCGTCCACCTCTTCCCGGCCCGTGGCCTGCGCGTAGGCCCCGAGCTGCTTGAAGAGCCCCGCCTGGTCGCGTCCGGAATCCTCCTGCAACCCGGACCCTCCCCCGGGAACGAACACGGCAACACCATCCACCATCCGTTTCTCGAAGTAGACTGTGGTTTCGGAGCCGTTGACCTCCTGAACGACCGTATAGTCCTGCACTTGCGCCACTCGGTCATTTCTGGCCTCCAAAGCGGCCTGAAGGAGACGCTGCGCCTCCGCGTCGACTACCTGACCCCACCCCGTCGCCGGAAAGGTCAGTCCTGCCGCTACAACCGTTAGTATGCCAACCGTAAGCCGCCTCATGGCCGTTCCCCCATTCACCGGTTTGGTCTCCGACCTGCTGATCGCTGGAGTCCGCGATTCAGTTCCCCCTCGAAGTCCTGCAATGGTCTGCCACGGAAACGGGGCGCAAAGCCCCGGTCCGTCACGGGCTCGATGCGCCCACCGCGGACGCGATAGCGTCCCTCCGGCGATACGAGGCGCTGGCTGGCGACACGGCTCCCGCCGCTGCCGACCTCCGGGCCGGGCTTGAGGAACATCACGTACTGCTCACCACGCAGGTACGGGGGGTCGTCCATCATCGTCGCGACGTCGCGCCCCGTGGACCGACCCGTATGAAAGACCTCGATGCTGGTCGGAGGCCCCCCTCCTCCGGTCTTGTAGCTCTTGTCGACCTGGATCGTGATGATCTCCACCGGGATGCGGTCCACGCCGTTCGGCTCTCCCGGAACCCGCACCACGGCAAGGGACCGTTCTGGTTGCCGTCACGGGCACACCGCTCCGCTCCGGGCGCACCCGCTCCTCCCGCTCACACCCCGGGCCGGCGCCCGGCGCTCTGTTGGATTCCGCGGGTGACATCGGCCTCGAACTGATCAACGGGCCGGCCCCGGTGCTGGGCCGCCCATCCCATCTGCGACATCGGTTCCATCCGGCCCCGCTGGATCCGGTAGCGGCCGTGGGGAGACACCACACGCCGGGTCGGCAGGCTCGATCCACCGACCCTCACGTCCGGTCCACGCTTGAGGAACAGCACATACTCCTGGCCCTGGGCGTACGGCGGGTCCTCGAGAGCGGCGATGTGTTCCTGGCCGTTGGACCGCCCGAGGTGGAACACCTCCACCGTCTCGGGCGGTCCGCCGGCTGGTCCCTTGTAGACCTTTTCGACCCGCAGCGTGACGACCTCAGTCGGGATCCGGTCTTCCCCACCCGGTTCCTGCGGGAGGTTCACCACGATGTCGGCCCCGGGCCGGACCCGGGTGACCCGCGCCCGGACGACCTCCTCGGCCGAGCCGGCGGTTTCGTCGAGGCTGGCTGGGGCTTCCGCCCAGCTGGCGATCAGGAGCGGCCCGTGCACGGTCCCGGGTCCGCGGGTCGTGACCTGGACGCCGAGCGTCACCGCAAGCACACCAGCCAGGACCAGGAGGATGCGCTCCGTGCTCCGCATGGTCATCCGTGCCTCCTTAGTAGCGGCCGTTGATGGCCGAGACGTTGCTTGAGCTCGGGGTGTTGGCGAGCCCCCGCCACATGGCTCCCGCGTTCATGCACCCCGTGGTGAGATCATGCCCGAGCCCGAAGCAGTGCCCAAGCTCCTGGCAATACACGCCCTCCCACCACCAGGCCGTGGTCTGTCCAGTCGGGACATGGGTGTAGTAGCGGTTGAGCCGCGCGTGACAATGGTCGATCTCATCGCTGTCCAGGAACGACGTCCACACCGTGGCGAGGCCGGCCCAGCCGTTGTCGCCCCAGTTCCCATCGTACAGGCTGATGTCCGTGTGGCTCGATGAGGATGGCAGCTCGAGATCCGTCCTCCCGATCCAGGTGTTGGCCGCTCGCAGAGCCGGGGTCCGGCTAGCGGAACTCACGTTGACCAGGATCCCCAGTCTGGACTTGTCCCACCGGTAGTTCTTCCACCAGACACTGCCTTGCGATCCGGGATTGTGGAACATGGCGAGGTTGGCGAGCGCGAGGCCCGCCACGGCCGCTGCCAGGGTCAACTGTCGGAAACGCTGTGTCATGCCACCCCTCCTGTCATGAAGGCCACGCCTGCCCCGTCAGCCGTCGAGGCGAACCAGTTCCACCCGCCGGTTGTTCTGCCGGCCCTCGGGCGTGTCATTGCTGTCCACCGGTCGGCTCTCGCCGAAGCCCTCGGCCTCGAGGCGGCCGACCGCGATGCCGTACTTGTCGACCAGGAATTGGCGGGCGGATTGGGCGCGGCGCCGTGAGAGATCCAGGTTGTGGTCCTCGTCTCCCGTGTCGTCCGTATGACCTTCGATCCGGAGGCGCAGGTCTGGGTGATCCACCAGCATCCGGCCGATTTCGTCGAGCGTCGGTGTGGATTCCGGGCGGATCCGGTCGCTGTCGACCGCGAACAGGATCCCACGCGTAGTGACCCGGCCCTCGCTCGCCAGCTTGTCGTAGAGGTCGGCCCCTCCTCCGGCGACACGAATCGGACCGACGAACATCGGGAGGTTGTCCTTGGCGTCGGCGATCACGAACCAGATCTTCTGAGCCCGACCCAGCTCGACTTGCGGGACGTTCGCCACCCGCTTCTCGCCCACATACACTTTCACGTGGTCGCCGTCGGCCATGAGGCGCATTTCGGCGATCCCGCCGGTAATGCGGCCCCGGATAGGCGTTAGCGCGAACGGTCCGTCCCGCTGAAAGTCCTGGATCCCGGTATTGCGCTCGTCGATCTGAAGATGCGGCGGCTTGTACCAGCCGATCCGACGAGGAGCCACCACGCGGCCATCGGGGGCATCGAATAGGACCCGCATCCACTGGTTGCCATGGCTCCAGCTGACGGGGAACTCGAGCGTGAACCGCTCCGGGAGGACCTCGGGCAGCTCGACGGCGAATGCGGAGCCCGCCGTGGCCCTGAGCCAACGGGTCCCGGACCAATCCACGACTTCCATGTTGCCGTTGAGGAATCGCAGGCGCTTGGGGAAGTCCCCGACCCGATCGCTCGTGTAGTCCTCCGTGAAGAGGGTACGGTCGCCGGGGACGAAGTCGTAGTTGGCCCACACGCCGGTGCCCGGCTCCTCCACTGTGGCCCTCGCGGTGTCCTCGTCGGTGATGGGATTCCCTTCGCTGTCGGTGATCAGCTCGCCGTCCTCGTCGGTAAAGACCACCGTCTGGCCGTCGTCCCGAGCGTCCTTGATGCAGACGGGATCGGAGAGGGCGCACTGGATGGCTCCCGTGATCATCCGGTCCACTTGATTCTCGAGTTCGCGGGTCGCGGCCTCTTCGGCCGACTTCTTGAGCCGCTTCAGGATCTGGCCGTCCGCCGGGGCGGTGGGCACGAGCATCATCGCGGCCACGAGACCGATCCCAAGGGTGGTAGAGAAGCGTGCGGTCATGGAGGGCTACTCCTGGCAATGGGTGCGACGGCGCCGGCATGACCCGGAAAACACCCGCGCGCACCGGTGACTGGGGTTTGCTGGTTGAGGCGCAAGGGAGAACCGGTTGCCGCCACCGGTGGGGTCCGTGGCGGCTCCCCGGGCCGGGGTGTATGTTCCCGAATCCTTACTTCTTATGGACCGGACCATGGATCCCAGCCCGGTCGAGCCGGATGATGACGTCACCGACCTCCTGGAGGCCTGGAGCCAGGGGAATGAGGCTGCCTTCGACGAGCTGGTCTCGGCGGTCTACGATGACCTCTGCCGCATCGCCCACCGCCACCTCCTGGGAGAGCGCCCCGACCACACGCTCGATACCCAAGCCCTAGTCCACGAGTCCTACCTCCACCTTGCCGGAAAGCCTGGGAAGGAATGGCGGAATCGCGCCCAGTTCTTCGCCGTAGCCTCAAAGGCCATGCGGCGCCTGCTGGTGGATCACGCGCGGCGCCGCAAGGCGGAGAAGCGAGGCGGCGAGGCGACCCGGGTCAGCTGGAGCGGGGATTTCGGGGCGACCGACGCCGACGTCGAGGAAGTGCTCGCCCTCGACGACGCCCTGGAACGCCTCGGCGGGCGAGACCGCCGACTGCTCATGGTGGTGGAGTGCCGGTTCTTCGGCGGCATGACCGTGCCTGAGACCGCCGACGCACTCGGCCTGTCCACGCGCTCGGTGGAACGCGACTGGGCCCGCGCCAGGACGTACCTCTACCGGGCCATCGGCCCAGGTCAGGCCGAACCTCGGGGGTGAATGGATGACGGAGGTCGGAGCCGACCGCTGGAGGGAAATCGACGACCTCTTCGCCGCGGCGCTGGACTGTCCCGCCGGAGAGCGGCAGGCCTTCGTACTCCAGGCGGCCGTCGATGACCCCGAGTTGCTCCATGAAGTCACCGACCTGCTTGGCGCCTTCGACGAAGCCCAGGATTACGTCGAGCGGTCCGGCTCCCGGCTGATCGGCCGGCTCTGCCAGGATCTCTCGCTCCAGGACCGGGCACCGGCCACGGGCCTGGAGGGCGACCTCCTGGGACCTTGGCGGATGGTGCGCCGGATCGCGCGCGGTGGGATGGGCTCGGTGTACCTCGCCGAGCGCGCGGACGGTCGGTTCGAGCACCTGGCGGCCGTCAAGGTGTTGCGCCGCGGGCTGGACACCGAGGACATCGTGGCCCGCTTCCTGGCCGAACGGCGAATTCTGGCGTCGCTCGACCACCCGAACATCGCCCGCCTGCTGGATGGCGGCGAGACCCCAGACGGCCGGCCCTACTTGGTGATGGAGTACGTCGAGGGAGACCCGCTCACCACGCATGTCGCCCGTCAACGCCTCGGCCTCGACCGGCGACTGGCGCTGTTCAGCGCCGTGTGCCGGGCGGTCCAGCACGCGCATCGTCACCTCGTGATTCACCGGGACCTGAAACCCTCCAATGTCCTAGTCACCGAGTCCGGCGAGGTTAAACTGCTCGACTTCGGGATCGCCAAGATCCTGGACCCCGACCACCCCGAGACGCCGGCCGGTCCCACTCGAACCGGCATGCGTCTGATGACGCCACGCTACGCCAGCCCGGAACAGGTCCGGGGCGGCGTGGTCACCACGGCTTCCGACGTCTATCAGTTGGGTCTCCTCCTCTACGAGGTGCTGACCGGCTCGTCCCCACTCGCGGGAAACCTCCGGTCCCGGGCCGCGGTAGAGGAGCAAGTGCTCACCCGGGAGCCCACCCGCCCGTCCAGGATGGTGGACGAGGAGGCCGCCGAGGCGTTCGGCATCACCTTGCCTCGTCTCCGGCGAGGCCTCAAGGGGGATCTCGACCAAGTCGTCATGATGAGCCTTCGCAAGGAGCCCGACCGACGGTATCCCTCGGTGGAGGCCCTGGTCCGCGACCTCGAACGCCACCGCGACGGTCTACCGGTGCGCGCGGCGCCGGACTCGACCCGCTACCGCGTAGGCAAGTTCGTCCGGCGGAACCGGCTGCGGGTCACGGGGGGCCTCGCCGCGGCGGCGCTCGTCGCTGCGTATGCCGTGACGGTGACCGTGCAGGGTAGGCGCATCTCGGTGGAGCGCGACCGGGCGACGGTCGAGGCCTCGCGCGCCAACGAGGTGACCGCGTTCATGGTCAACCTGTTCGAGGGAGCCAATCCGGATCTTGCGGGAGGACGGGACATCAGCGCCGGCGAGCTGCTGGACCTTGGCGCCCGAAGGGCCGCGGTCGAACTGACCAACCAGCCGGAAGTCCACGCCGCCCTGCTCTCGGCCATCGGGCAGAGTTATGCCGTGCTGGGCCGATATGGCGACGCGAGACCCCTTCTCGAAGAGGCCATCCGGTACGGCGGGCTCGGCAACGACGCCCGGCGCGTCCGGGACATGGCTGCCTTGGCGGATGCCGTGTTCAAGAGCGACATGACCGAGGGCCTCAAACTCTATCGCGACGCGCTCCGGACGGCCGAAGAGCGGCTGACCCCGGAGCATCAGGTCACGGGGCGCGTGCTGGCCCAGTACGGCGAGGCACTGTCGCTGGGCTCCGACAGCGTCTCCCACAGCCGTACGCTCCGCGAGCGGGCGGTGCGTATCCTCCGACAACACCCCGGCGCGCAGGCCGATCTGGCATTCGCCCTCTCGGTCTGGGCATATGGCGCGCCCGTCCTCGAGGCAGTGGTCCGAATGCGCGAGGCCCTCGCCATTCGGCGCCGCCTCTATGGCGATCGTCACAGTGAGGTCGCCGGGAGCCTGAGCGATCTGGCCCTGGTGACGGAGCCGAGCGATCCGCTTGGCGCCGACTCGCTCATGAATGAGGCGATGCTTCTCTTCAAGGAGATTCTGGGCCCGGAGCACGGTACCACCCTGCGGGTGATGAACAATCTGGCGGCGATGCGCCGGACCCGGGGGGCCTTCGCTCAGGCGGAGCCGGTGTACCGCGAAGTGCTTCGCATTCGACAAACCGTCTACCCCGCACATCGGGTCGGGATCGCGTT
>Ga0214471_10002697_pt1 | contig 13902 bp, 15 predicted proteins | sample RVTome_5_FD_207665 | JGI IMG/M metagenome (GOLD analysis project Ga0214471, IMG submission 207665) | Soil microbial communities from uranium-contaminated site in the Upper Colorado River Basin, Wyoming, United States - RVT142D155 | ecosystem: Environmental > Terrestrial > Soil > Contaminated >...
GCGGTGACAGCAGGGCCGATGGCTGCGACGAGCTGGTCGGCTGCCTCGAGGTCGACGCCTGCTTGGCTGTACGTGGCCATCACGATCGCTCCAGTTGGTACTTGTCCGTCGTCACCGGCAGCGGCGTCGGGTAGTCGCCGGACAGGCAGGCGGTGCAGAACGAGTCCGCAGGTGCTCCCGTCGCTGCGATGAGCCGCTCCAGGTCGAGATACGCCAGCGAGTCGACGGCGAGGTAGGCGGCGATGTCGGAGACGTCACGGTCTGCGGCGAGCAGCGTCGAGCGGTCGCCCGTGTCCATGCCGTAGAAGCACGGCCACCGGTACGGCGGGGACGAGATCCGCAAGTGCACTTCGTGGGCGCCGGCGTCCCGCACGATCTGCACGAGCTGCCTGGTCGTCGAGCCGCGCACGATCGAGTCGTCGACCAGGACCACCCTGCGTCCTTCGAGCTCGCCGCGCATCGCGTTCAGCTTCATCTGCACGTCGCGATCGCGCATCGACTGGGCGGGCTCGATGAAGGTCCTCCCGACGTATCGGTTCTTGACCAGGCCGTCCCGGTACGGGACGCCCGATGCGGCCGCGTATCCCTGGGCTGCGGGGATCCCGGACTCCGGCACGGGGACGACGATGTCCGCCTCGGCAGGCGCCTGGGCGGCGAGGGCCTCGCCCATCCTCCTGCGAGCAGCGTGCACCGTCTGGGCGTGGAGGACGGAGTCGGGCCTGGCGAAGTAGACGAACTCGAACAGGCACAGCCTCGGCCTCGCCTCCGCGAAGGGGCGCCGCGATGTCAGCTCGACGCCGTCGAAGACGACCATCTCGCCCGGTTCGACCTCGCGAACGAACTTTGCGCCGATGATGTCGAGCGCCGCCGTCTCCGATGCCACCACCCAACCGTCGCCGAGCCTCCCCAGACAGAGCGGCCGGAAGCCGAGTGGGTCGCGAACCCCGACCAGCGTCGTGCGGTCCATCACGGCCAGTGTGTAGGCACCCTCGAAGCGCGCCAGCGCCCGCTCCATGGCGTCGGCGAGCCCGACGTCGCCCTGCATCTCGGAGGCGATGACCTCGGTCATCAGCTCCGAGTCCGTCGTCCCTGCGACGGGTCCGAGCTCGTCGCCCAGCTGTGACGTGTTCGTCAGGTTGCCGTTGTGGGCGAGCGCGATCCCGTTCCGTCCGAGCTGGCGGTAGACGGGTTGCGAGTTCGCCCACACCGATGAGCCGGTCGTCGAGTACCGGGTGTGCCCGATGGCGAGGTCGCCACTGAGTCCGGCCAGCGTCCTTTCGTCGAAGACCTGGGCGACGAGGCCGAGGTCCTTGTACACGGTGATCGTCTCACCGTCCGACACGGCGATGCCTGCGCTCTCTTGCCCGCGATGCTGCAGCGCGAACAGGCCGAAGTACGTGAGGCGGGCCGCGTCGGCTCCCGGGAGGAGGATCCCGAAGACGCCGCACGCTTCGCCCGGTCGTTCAGAGAGGAGGTTGGCCAACGCCGGGCCGAGTGTAACCGGGGGTCTCGCCACCCCCATCGACCTCAGACGAGGAGCACCAGCAGCATGCCGGCTGCCAGCACGACGGCTGCGATGAGCGCCCGGTTGCGTCGGGCGTCCGGCCTGCCTGCCGCGAACCTGGACCAAGCAGCCGCCACGAGCATCCCGGTGGCCAGGCCGCCGAGGTGGGCGCGCCAGTCGATGCCTTCGATGATCAGCGGCAGTGCCGCGTTGATCGCCAGCAGGACGAGGAACTGATTGAGGAGCGCCCGTCCGCCGGCCGTGTTCCTCAGGCGGAAGGCGACGAAGAGCCAGGCGCCGAAGATGCCGAACAAGGCGCCCGAGGCGCCCACCGACAGAGCCCGCGGATCGCCGAATCGGAACGACACGTAGCTGCCCCCCACGGCGCAGGCGAGATACAAGAGGGCGAACCCGAGCGAGCCGGTCTCACGCTCGAGCCTCGGGCCGAGCAGGTAGACCCCATACATGTTGAAGAGGAGATGGGTGATCCCTCCGTGGAGGAAGGCCGCGGTCACCACTCGCCACCACTCGCCCTGCTCGACCGCAAGCCCGATCAGACCCCAATCGACCCTGAAGCGGTTCAGCTCCGGAGGGCTCATCGAGGCGTTGAGGAGGAACACGACGACACTGATGCCGATGACCGTGAAGGTGACGGGCGTGGTCTGGAAGCTCGGGCCGCCGAACGCCTGCCTGGCGGTGACGACCCTGTGCCTGCCCTCGGGTTTCGAGCACTCCGGGCACTTCTGGCCGACGGCCGAGTCCCGCGAGCAATCCGCACAGATCGGGCGGCCGCAGTTCGAGCACGCCAGCCTGGTCGCCCTGTCCGGGTGCCGGTAGCAGACGCTCGTTCCGGTGTCCTCCATCACGGTGGCTCAACCTACCGGGTCAGGTGCCATACGACCACGTCCCCACCGAGCCGTCTCGCCTCGCTCTCTATGTTCCGAAGTCCGGATAGCCGTGCTGCGCCACGCCGTCCCTGAAGAGCCGGTTGGCATCCGGCCATTTCGTGTCGCCCGCCCAGACGAAGACCGCCTCGGCGAAGTGCCACAGGAGGTACGGATGCGCCCCGAGTCGGTACAGCTCGATCGGGTCCTTGGAGACGAAGGCAGCCCGTTCCTCATCGGTGAGCACGCCGCCGTCGGGAGGTGGCGTCCGGGCCTCAGCCGCTCGTCGCTCCCACTCGGCGACGTATGCAGCGGGGTCGGCGGCGTAGGCCTGGACGGCGCCGTCCGACTCCTCGATGTGTCGCATCAGCTTGTCGATCTCGTAACGGCTCACGTCGCCGGCTCCCACAGGAAGAACGGCGCGTTGGCGTATCGAGACGGCGTGCCTTCGGCGAACGTGGCCGGGCCCCCTCCGGCTCCCAGGGCGACGAGGAAGTTCAGGAACTGGTGGGTGACGTTGCCCGCCCTGGAGATCCGGTCGAACGAGCACCCTGCGATCGCCCCTTCCACGTCGCCTTCGGCCATCCAGGCGACTGCCGCGTCGTCGAACTCCTGGTCGGGCGAGCCACCGCCGAGGAACTGTCGTGGGCCTCCGATCTCGGTGGCGAGATGGCCGGAGGCGATGACGGCAACCCTCGCCCGCTCTGGGAAGGCTGCGATCGCAGCGGCGAGGAACCGGCCGAGCTCGACGAACCTGGCGGCCCGGGGTATCGGTGGGATGTTCGTGTTGGTGTGGATCGGGACGATCGGGATCTGCAGGTCCGGCGACAGGTAGACCATCGGGATCGTGAAGGCGTGGTCGAGCACCCATTCGTTCGACATCGCGAAGTCGAGACTGCCGGCCAGTTCCTGGTCGCCGAGCAGCCACCCGGCGAGGTCGGTCGCCCCCGTCATCTCCCAATGCTCGAGGCCGAAGGTGCGCATCTCGTTCTCGTACGTGCAGGAGAAGCGATCCGCCTTGCCTATGCAGAAGGCGGGTGAGTTGTCGTGGAAGAAGCGCCTCAGGTGGTCCGAGCTGACGACGACCACGGCCTGCGGCTCCCACGCGGTGAGCCTGTCGCGGAGCCGCGCGAAGTTCTCGGCGGTCCTGGCGAGATCTTCAGGCATGTCGTCCCGCATGGTTCGCCACAGCAGAGGGTTGTGAGGCACCCCCACCACACCGACCAGCTCAGCCAAGGTGCGCTCACCGTAGCCGAAGCGCACCTGGTCACGGGGTCGCGACGAGGGCCTCCACCTCGACGAGCATGTCCTCTCCCGACAGCCCGGCCACGACCAGCAAGGTGTGGGTCGGAGGCGGGTCGACGCCGAACCAGCGCGCATACGTCGCTTCCCTCGCCGACCGGAACCCGGCGAGCGCCTCCCGGCCGACGACGTACGTCCGCAGGTGGAGCAGGTCGGCCGGTGTCGCCCCGACGGCGGCCAGCAGGCGCTCGATGTTGCTGAAGGCAGCCAGCGCCTGGGCCTCGGCGCCTTCCTCGAGGTCGCCTTCGGGTGTGATGCCCACCTGGCCCGCCAGTTGCACGATCGTGGCGCCCTGCGGCGCCCTGGCGACCATCGAGTAGGAGCTCGCAGGTGCCGCCACGGTCTCCGGGTTCCACCGCTGTACTGCCACATCAACCTCCTGAGGCTTCGAGCTGTCCCGCCATCCAGTCGGCGGTCTTGGGCCGGTATCGGTACGCCTTGTTGTTGACGACGTGGTTGCCGTCGCGCACGACGTCGAGCACGACGGGACCGCCGACACCGGCGGCGATCTCCGCCGCCGCCTCCGGGGGTATGAGCCTGTCCCTGTCACCCGCGATGACGTAGAGGGGGCACCGCACCTTGCCGAGCACTCCCGTCAGGTCGAGCCTGGCGGCCACCTCCCTGGCCTCTTCCTCGCTGGCACTGTGGGATCTGACCTGGAAGGCCAGTCGTGAGATCGGCGGGATGACGTCCCACTCCGTGACGAAGCGGACCGGACCGGACAGCGAGACGGCCGCCTTGATCCGCTCCTCGAAGGCGGCGGCGCGCACGACGTAGTAGCCGCCGAGGCTCACGCCCCATGCCCCGAGGCGAGACGTGTCGACATCGCCGCGCGACTCGAGGTGGTCGATCACGGCTGCGATCGGGCGCTCGTACTCCGGCTCGATCGCCAGGTCGAACTCGGCCTCCCCCTGGCCGGGTCCATCGAATGCGAACGTGGCCACCCCTCTTTCGAGGAACCAGCGGCCGTAGAACTCCAGCTCCTCCTTCGTCGAGTCGAGGCCGGGCATCATCACCATGATCGGGGGGCGGTCTTCCCCGGCCGGCTTGCGGAGGTTGCCGACGAGGACGTGCCCGTCGTAAGCGACCTCACACCGCTCTATCGGAGGCTCGAGGAGAGGGTGTGCCTTGCGGTGGGCGGCGATGGCCCGATCGTGGGTCGCCCTGAGCTGGGCGGGGTCGTGAACGAAGAGGAACTTGCCGAAGTGGTAACACGCCGCCGCGGTGACGAAGTGGTATCCGGCGCTCTTGCGGTGGCCTGCCGTGAGGGCGGCGTCGCCGAGCTCCTCGTGGGCGGCTCCGCGATCCGACCATGCGGCGCACCAGTCGTCCCAAGAGTCGATCGACGCGGTGACCTCCTCGAAGTCCCCGATCGGGATCCCGTCCTCGACATATCTCGGAGCCCAGTGGGCGATGGCGGCCTCGAGTCGCGGATCTGGCATCGGGTGCTCCCTCGATCGGTGATGGGCAGCACGATCGCAAACGGTTGCGGTGCCTGTCAACGAGTCGGTGGTTCGCTCTGGCGTCCCACCATCGCACAGATGCGATGGTGGGACGCAAGAACGGATCCGGTGCGAGCGGCTCGGCGCCGTGGGATAGCATCCTGCTCGATGCCGACCGATGCCGACAAGCTGCGCGCCAACGTCGTCGAGACCGAGCGGCGCCTCAGGGCCGATGCTGCCGCGGGGCACGTGCGTCCGCGGGTCTCGACGAGCCTCGTCTCAGACGTGCACGCCGTCTCTCGCTTCGTCCAGTACGACAAGGACTTCGTGTTCGAGTGCGACGAGTCCGAGGACCGGGGCGGCCGAGCCGAGCACCCGAGCCCCCTGCGCTACTTTCTCAGCGGGCTCGCCTTCTGCCAGCAGGTGTGGTACTCGAAGGGGGCGGCACTCGCCGGGTGCGAGTTGGCGGCGCTCGACATCGACGTGGTCACCTACATGGACATGCGCGGCGAGCACCTCATCGACGGCATCCCCGCCAACCCGCAATGGATCGTCATCGAGGCGGCGGTGACGAGCCCGTCTCCTGCATCCGTGGTGCTCGCCATGGTCGACGAGGCCAACGCCCGCTGCCCGGTGTACAACCTCGTGGCCAAGGCGGTGCCGATCCACGAGCGGATCATGCACAACGGCACCGTGATCCGTGACACCGTTCCCGACGACGCAGCTCGAGAGGGCTCCGGGTGACGGAGGGTCCGCTGGTGGGCGTCAGGGTTCTCGAGCTCTCGCGCTACATCGCGGCGCCTGTTGCGGGCAAGGCTCTCGGCGAGATGGGCGCGGATGTCATCAAGATCGAGGACCCCGGCAAGGGCGACCCGATGCGTTACTGGCAGGCCGGCGATCGGCCGTATAGCCCTCAGTTCGCCGCCTACAACAGGACGAAGCGCGGCATCACCCTCGATCTCAAGATGGACGCCGATCGTCTCCTCTTCATGCGCCTCGTCGACACGGCGGACGTCGTGCTCGAGAATTTTCGGCCGGGGGTGATGGACCGGCTCGGGGTTGGATGGGACACGCTGGCGGCGCGCAATCCCCGGCTCGTGTATTGCGCGATCACCGGATTCGGATCGTCCGGTCCCTACGTCGATCGTCCGGCGTACGACACCGTGATCTCGGCGATGGGCGGCATGTACAGCCAGATCCTCGACCCCGTCCATCCTCAGCCGGTCGGCCCAGCCTTCTCGGACCTGCTCGCCGGGGCGTTCGCCGTCCAGGGGATCCTCGCCGCCCTGTTCGCCAGGGAGAGAACCGGGCGCGGCCAGTACGTCGACGCCGCCATGCTGGCCGCCGTGCTCGGCTTCCTCGTGGAGCCGGGCACCAACATGCTCGACATGGCTGAGGTCACGGTCCCGAACACGAGGCAGCGCAGAGCACAGGCGTACGGTGTCGTCTCGAGGGACGGGTTGCCGTTCGTGATCCACATGTCCGTACCGGAGAAGTTCTGGGTGGCGGTCACGGAGGCGGTCGGGCGGCCAGAACTGCGAGACGACCCGCGGTTCTCCGACCGCGACGCCAGGCACGACAACTACCTCGAGCTCGACACCGAGCTCAAGGCGGCCTTCGCCGAGAAGGACAGGGCGGAGTGGTTCGCAATACTCGAGGCAGCCGACGTTCCCCACGGGCCGATATACGGGTTCGAGTCCGTGTTCGACGACCCACAGGTGCAGCAACTCGGAATCGTCGTCGAGACGGACATGGGGGAGGGCGCCAGGCCCATGCGCCAGGTCGGGCCGCCGGTCCGGCTGGGAGACACGCCGCTCACCGTGAGCCGCAGGGCACCGTTGCTCGGCGAGCACGACGTCGAGATCCGGGACGAGCTCGCAGGGACTGGCGGACCATGAGGGACGGCGTCGTCGCCATCGACATCCACACCCATCCGCAAACGGAGGAGTTCCTGGCGGCCATGGGAGCGCGCCGCAAGCAGATGGGCGAGCACTTCGGGAGCGAGCGGGCTCCGGTCTCCTTCGACGAGCAGGCCGATCACTACCGGGGGCACCGGATGATGGCCGTGCTCACGAACTCGGACGATGAGACGATCTCCGGGGTGCCTCCGGCCCCGAACGACCTGATCGGGGCGGCCGCCGCGGCTCATCCGGATGTCTTCATCCCGTTCGCGGGGATCGATCCGTGGAAGGGCGACGCCGCCATCGACGAGATCGGGCGCTGCCATGCGAACTTCGGCATCAAAGGGATCGGTGAGCTCAACCCGGCGCGCCAGAAGTTCTACCCGAACGACGAGCGCCTCTACCCGGTCTGGGAGGCGTGTCAGGAGCTCGGCCTCGTGGTCATGTTCCACATGGGCTTCCCGGGTGCCGGAGCGGGTAGGCCGGGCGGGATGGGGTACAAGCTCGACCACGTCAGGCCGATCCACCTCGACTCGATGGCCGCCGACTTCCCGGAGCTGAACGTCATCTCCGCCCATCCCGGCTGGCCCTTCCACCACGAGAACCTGGCTGCGTGCTGGCACAAGGCGAACTACTGGATCGACCTCTCGGGCTTCGCTCCTCGATACTTCCCCCAGGAGGTCGTTCACTACGCCAACTCGCTCATCCAGGATCGGGTGCTGTTCGGCACCGACTGGCCCGTCATCCCCGTCGAGCGCTGGCTGACGGAGTTCGCAGAGCTGGACATCAAACCCGGTGTCCGCGAAAAGATCATGCTGGAGAACGCCAGGCGTCTCCTCGCGTTGTGACGCGGCGCGCCATACTTGTGGGTGCGGCGGTCGGACACCCGGCATGCGTTGGAATCGGGTAAGCCGTCCGCCTAGGCTCGATTCGCAATCGATTGCGGGTGAAGAACGATGACGGCAGGTCAGAACGGTGCACGTCCTCTCATCGTCGCCGAGAACCTCGTCTGCGGATACGAGTTGGAGCGTGAGCGGAAGCTCCTGACTGCGCTCACGAACATCAACCTGACCGTCAACGAGGGCGAGTTCCTCGTCCTGGTCGGTCCGTCCGGCTGCGGCAAGACGACCTTCATAAACGTGATCGCCGGCCTCCTCAAGCCATGGCAGGGGACCATCTCGTTCAACGGCAAGGCGATCGAGGGTCCCGGCAAGGACAGGGCCATGGTGTTCCAGGACTACGCGGTCATGCCGTGGCGCACGGTGGAGCACAACGTGAGGCTGCCGTTCGAGTTCCGGGAGTTCGGGGTGACGAGGGACCAGCAGCGCGAGCGCGTCCAGAGGGTCATCGACGCCGTCGGTCTCACGGGCTTCGAGTCGTCGTACCCGCATGAGCTCTCGGGAGGCATGCGCCAGCGCGTCGGCATCGCCAGGGCGCTCGTCACGAGCCCGAAGGTCCTGCTCGCCGACGAGCCGTTCGGCGCCCTCGACGCCATGACCCGGGAAGTGCTCCAGGGCCAACTCGAGGCCCTCGTGATGGAGTCCAAGCAGACCGTCGTCTTCATCACCCACTCGATCGACGAAGCCATCTCACTCGGCGATCGCATCGTCGTGATCTCACAGCGGCCCGGCACGGTGCGCGAGATCGTCGACGTCGACATCGAGCGGCCGCGACTCGCAGAAGGTGAGATCACGTCGCATCCCAGGTACGGCGAGCTCCGGGAGCACCTCTGGAGCCTCGTCAAGGACGAGGCGATGGAGGGACAACGGGTCGACAACTCCGGCCAGGGCGGCGGTTTCGCCGGAGCGCTTCACATGGACACAGGGGGTGGCACGCCGTGACGCAGGAGAAGACGAGGAAGGTCGACGCGACGGCGATCGTGTCTCAGCCGAGGATGCGAGACGCCGACCAGACTCCGGAGCGGCTCTGGCGGCGCCACCGCTTCGCCATCATCACCGCCATCAACCTGAGCGTCTTCTTCATCCTGTGGGAGATCATCGCCCAGACCGAGCTGATCGGCCCGCGGATCATCTTCCCGTCGTTCGTCGACATGTTCCGGGCCTTGAGGATCGGCTGGTTCGGGGGCTCGACCATCGAAGGCACCAACACGCAGCTGCTGCGGGACTTCGTGATCGTCCAGAACTTCCTCGTGACGTTGAAGGTGTACGGCATCAGCATGCTCATCGCCATCGGGGTCGGGATCCCAATCGGGCTCGTCATGGGTGGGAGCAAGTGGCTCGATGCCATCCTCAGCCCTTACGTGTGGACCCTGTCGTCGCTGCCGAGGATCGCCATCTACCCGATCCTCGTGATGTTCCTGGGCATCAGCGGCTCGATCAAGTACGTGCTCGTCATCCTCACCGCCATCTTCCCCGTCATCATCAACACGTGGGCAGGAGTGAAGACGACCGACCAGTCGCTCATCAACGCCGCCCGGGTCTTCGGGGCGTCGCGCCCGCAGATCTACCGCAAGGTGGTGCTCCCGTACACATTGCCGTTCGTCGTCTCGGGCGTCCAACTCAGCCTGAGCCGCGGACTCATCGGGGTCGTGCTCGCCGAATTCCTCACCGGAGCGAGCACGCTCGGCGGGCTCGGCTGGCTGATCTTCAGGTCGGCGAGCGCCTTCAACTCGCCGCTCACGTACGCCGCGCTGTTCAGCTTGGCCGTGTTCGCTCTCGTCCTCGTCCAGGGGACCAGGACGATGGAGGCCAAGATCGCTCCCTGGAGGCAGGTCACCGAGACCTGAGGCAAGACAGAAGGAAGGGCTGATGACTGCAAGAGAGAGAGGTGTCGGCGTGCCCAACGGGCTATCGAGGCGAAGGTTCATCACGGTTGCCGGCTCCGGCGTCGCCGGCGGACTGCTCATGGTGGCCTGCGGCGGGGACGGAGACGGAGCTACGACGACGGCCGGCGGCACGGGTACGACGGGAGCGGCGGGCGCAGTTCCGAGCACGTCGATCTCGTCGATCACGGTCGGCTACAACAACCCGAACCGGGTATTGCGGGCGCCGCTGTACGTCGGGCAGACGAAGGGCTTCTTCGCCGACGTCGGCATCGAGAGCGTCGAGATCAACGACGCCGACGACCCGATCCCACCCACCTTGGCAGGCTCGTACCACGTGGCCCTGTACGACTCGGACGTGCTCTACGACTTCGAGGACAAAGCCGTCCAGGGCGGCGACCCGCAGGGGCTGAAGATGATCAGCATCAACTTGGGCTCGCAGCCGCTCGTCTTCGTCGCCAACGAAGGGATCACCGTCGACAACCTCGCAGGCAAGATCGTCGGAGGCGGCCGCGAGGGGATGGTGAACGAGGCGCTCGCCAAGTTCATGCTGCAGGAGATGGGCTACAACTGGGAGACGGACGTCGACTTCCGCAACCTGACGGGCGGATCGGATGACTGGGTCACGACCATGCTCTCAGGGGCAGTCGACGCCACGATCGGCTTCCCGCGGCACATTCCGCTCGCCGAGGAGGTCGGTGGATCGGCGCTCTACCAGGACTTCCTCAACTCGCCACAGGGCGGCTTCGGGATGCTCCAGAGCAAGATCGACGAGGACCCGAACTTCCCGGTGGCGTGGAACTATGCATACCTGCAGGCACAGAGGTACGTGAAGACCCTCGCCAACAAGGAGGAGGTCAGGAGCATCCTGAACGACGAGTTCCAGATCGACTTCCCCGACAACGCGTGGGAGGTGTTCGACCTGGACGCCACCATCCTCAGCCAGGACCTCGGGTTCGACCCGGCCGAGATGGACGAGTGGCTGGGGTTCGTCGCACCGTTCGGCAACGTCAGGGAAGACATCCCGTGGCGTGACTACACGGACGTGTCGTACCTGCACCAGGCGCAGGAGGCGCTCGACCTCGACCCGAACCCGGCTGCCGACCTGTCGAGCGGGCAGGAGCTGATCGACAACTTCTAGCCGAAACCACTTCGCTCCTGTCGGGAGCGGTGCGATTCGAACCGGAGCCCGTACGGGCTCCGGTTCGCGTTCGGCGTGCCGCCTCGAGGCGGCACGCCGCCGCGATGGAGCGTCAACCGATCGCGGCCTCGAGCGTCGAGCCGAGGTCCTCCAGCAGGATCATCGCCGCGTTGCGGCCCGGGCCCGCCGACACCGACCCGCCGGGGTGGGTCGTCGAGCCCGTCTGGTAGAGCCCGGGGATCGGCGTGCGATGATCCGCCCACCCGGCGGCAGGGCGCAGCGTTCCGGACTGGTCGGCGCTCATGTCGCCGCCGTGGCACGAGCCATGCCAGTTGTGCGGGTTCATCCTCTCCAGGTCGAGCGGGCTCTTGAGGCATGTCGCCAGGAACTTCTCCTCGGTGAGGTTGGGGGCATATCGCCTCAGGTGGTCGAGGTTGGCGGCGGCGACCCGCGGCATGAGGTCGTCCCAGGCCTCCGGTCCGCCGGCCAGCTCGTACGGCTGCACACCGACCACCTTGAGCGTGTGCTTGCCGGCTGGTGCTCGCGACTCGTCGACCACCGTCGGGCACAGCACGAGCAGGACAGGATCCTCGAGAACGACCTCTCCTCGCTCGAACTGCCCGGCGATTCGCAGCACGTTCTCCGCCGTTGTCGGGGTACCGGAGGCGAGCGGCGTCAGCCCGTCCGCGAACGTGGGCGGCTCCTCGGTGGCGTAGTGAGCGGCACACATCGAGATGCCGGCCCGCCACGTCGCGACGCCGTAGCTGTACTGCTCGCCCCACAACTCGGCCGGAGCCATGTCGACGAGGTGCTTGACGTGGATGGTCGACATGACCGCCTTGGCTCCGCGGAACGTCTCACCGCTCTCGGTCTCGACGCCGACACAGCGGCCGCCCTCGATGATCAGGGATGAGATCTTGCGGTCGGTGAGGATCGTTCCACCGTGTTCTTCGATGATGCGGCCGAGGGCGGCCGGGAGCTGACCGGACCCGCCTCTTGGCACGATCCACGAGTGGCGCTGTCTGCCGAAGGCGAGCGAGTAGGCCAGCTGGCCGGTCCCCGCCCGCTGCGGCGGCTGCATCGTCATGAGCGACATCCACATCATGAAGGCGCGGGTGTGCGGGTGCTCGAAGTGGCGGTTGACGATGTCGGCGGCCGACCACTGGCGGATCCGCTGCCAGCGGTGCCCGCCGTCGATCAGCGCCAGGTGCTCGTCGAGGGACGGTCCTCGGCCGATCGGCGTGTTCCGCCACTTTCCGAAGGCGGGGGCGACGGATGCGTAGTCGTCGATCATGGCTCGATAGGCGGCGGCGTCCGAGCTCGAGAAGGCGGCGAACTCGGAGATGGTCCGCTCGATGTCGCGCCACATCGTGATGGACGTACCGTCCGGGAAGGGGATGTGCACGACCGGGTCCGGCCGGATGTACTCGAGCCCGTAGTCGGCCAGCCGCAGCTCGTCGTTGGCGATGAGCGGGCTTCCTTGGAGCAGCGTATGCGCCGTCGAGCACGAGTCGTGCAGGTAGCCGGGCAGAGTCAGCTCGGCGGTGGCGGCGTCGCCGCCGATGTGGGTCTGCGCTTCCAGGACGACGACCGAGAATCCGGCCTTGGCGAGGTAGGCCGCGGTGACGAGGCTGTTGTGCCCCGCTCCTGCGATGACGACGTCGTGCTCGCTCATGCCGCCCACAGTACGAGCAGAGACCCGCCGAGCACGGCCGCCATGCCGGTGAGGAGCGTTGCGGTCGGCCGCTCCAGGTCGGCGCCGACGACCAGAGGCGCAACCACGACGACCACCGGCGTGGCGAGCTGCATCAGCGTGATTGCCACCGTGACCTCGATGAGGTGCCACGCCTGCCATTGGGCGGTGATCGCCGTCGCCGCCAGCAGGGAGCTGATGAGGATCCAGCGATATGCGGCGGGCGGGACGCGCAGCCGGGTGCCCCCGACGTGCAGCAGGAGGACCACCGCGTACACGACGGCCGCCGAGGCGAGGGCCAGCGTCACCCCGATGAGCGGCGTGTCGAGGCCGCGCAGGCCCCAGCGAACGAACAGCGGCGCCGTACCCCAGCACGCCGCCGATCCGAGCCCGTACCACGGCACCGCGGAAAGCCCGGAGCCGGTCACGCCGTCTCGCCTGGCGATGAGGACGACACCGACCACGACCAGGATCACCCCGACGGCGGCGATCGCAGTGAGCGGCTCGTCGAGGAAGATGGCCGCCGCGACGCTCCCGATGAGCGGCGTCGCTGCGATGGCGACTCCCGTGCGAGCTGCCCCATCACGCCGCTGGCTGAGGCTGAGCAGCGTCCATCCCCCGAAGAACTGCACCAGCCCTGCCAGGGCGAACGCTCCGAATGCCCAACCCGGCGTCGATGCGAGTATCGAGACATCCTCGGTCAGCGATGCGACCGTGCCCACGGTGAGCGAGGCGATGACGAGCAGCACGAATGTCGCCCCGAAGGCGTCGATCAACGCATTCGCCCTCCGGTGGAAAGCCTGGAACAGGCCGAAGCCGATGCCGGCTCCGGCTGCCCACAGGACGCCACTCATGGTGGCGCTCCGAACATCGAACGGCCGGGTGAAGACACTGCAATCGATTGTAGGTTCCCCGGCGGCGGCGCCGCTTCCACCGGTTAGGGCGCCGGCATGAGGAGGAGGCTCTGCGTGGCGCGCCCGACCGGACCGATCGTGTCGAACAGCTCGGCATCGGCGAGGCCCGTCCCGTCCGTGTGCCAGTGAGAGCGCACCCGTGACCCGACCCACTCGCTCGCCGGCTGCCGATGCACCGCCAGCGTGAGGTCCGGGTTCATGAAGAGGATCTCGTCGAGGTAGTTGTTGTAGCTGATCCCGTTGCCTGAGTCCGCCAGCGGGCAGAGGCGCTGTATGGGTGAAGGCTCCTCGTCCGCGAGGATCGGGATGGTACGCATCCACACCGTCGTCGGCCCTCCC
>Ga0214471_10002699_pt1 | contig 13893 bp, 11 predicted proteins | sample RVTome_5_FD_207665 | JGI IMG/M metagenome (GOLD analysis project Ga0214471, IMG submission 207665) | Soil microbial communities from uranium-contaminated site in the Upper Colorado River Basin, Wyoming, United States - RVT142D155 | ecosystem: Environmental > Terrestrial > Soil > Contaminated >...
GCCCTCGGTGCTGCCCTCGATCGACCCATCGGGGTTCGACGGGTCGAAGTCGATGCGATTCTCGTCGCCCTGGTCGAATTCGACCGGATCGAACACGTTGGAGCGCACCGGGTCGCGCACGACGTCGTCGTCGCCGGGTCCGTTGCCCAGGTTGTTGGGCCCGCCAACGCCGCCTGTCACCGGGTTGGGGTTGTCCGCGCCGGTGCCGGACCCGCCGCCGCCGCCGCCCTGGCCCTGACCCTGGCCCTGGCCCTGACCCTGGCCCTGACCCTGGCCCTGACCCTGGCCCTGGCCGTCACCCTGGCCCTGACCGGAGCCGTCCCCTTGGCCGTCACCCTGACCCTGGCCCTGGCCGTCACCCTGACCCTGGCCGTCACCCTGGCCGTCACCCTGGGCTGCGTCGCGGGCATCGCCGAGCGACTGCTGGGCGTCGCGCACCGCGTCCCGGGCGTCGGCCAGGTCGCCTGCCGCCCCCACCCGGTTCGACGCGTCGGCCAGGCGGTCGAGCGCCCCGTCGATCGCCGCCGCCGGGTCACCGGCGCCCTGCAGGGCGTCGGCCACCCGCTGCAGGGCATCCGCCAGGTCCGGTGCGGTGGGGGCCAGGCTCTCGGCCATCTCGGCCAGCGTCGCCGCCGCCGCCGCCCGCTCTTGCGCCGACATCCCGTCGAGGCTCTCCTGGAGGTCCCGCAGCTGCGACTCGGCGTCGTCGCCTTCGCCCACCGGATCCTGGCGGAGCTTCTCGTCGAGGCCCGACAGCGCCGTCTTCAGCGGCAGCGCCTCAGGGTCGCCTCGCTCGGCAAGCGCCTGGCGCACGTCGCCCAGTTGCTCCACCGCGGCGTCGAGGTCTTCGGCGCGGCGCAGCTCCTCTGCGGCGCGGCGCAGCTCGTCGGCCAACTCCTCGTCGTCGGCCTCCTCGGCCTGCTCCTCCAACTCGTCGGCCGCGGCGTCCAGGATGTCCTGGACTGCGTCGCGCTCGTCCTGGCGGGCATCGGCGGGTGATGCGGGAATGGCCAGCGCCAATGCCGCCACCACGGCCATCACGGTCAACCAGATGAGGCGCCGGCCCGGCACGATCGACCCGAAGCCCTCGAGAGTGCGCGACTCGGCCCAGGAGGCGCTACGACCCACTTGCCGCTGTTCGATGTCGCTGAGGACCTCACGGCGGGCCAACTCGAGCGTCGTCGACACCTGGTCCTTGCCGCCGAGGCGCTGGTCGACCTCCAGGGCAGTCGTCGCCACCGAGGGCCGCCGCATCAACGTCGCCATCACGGCCGCCGCCACCGCGGCACCGGCCGCGACGAGCACCGCGGTCTCAGCCCATGCCAGCACCACGTAGCGGGCAATGCCCAGCAGGAGGGCACCGGCGGCACCGACCACCCCGATCGCTGCCACCACCCTGCGGGTCATGGCGGTGACGACGAGGCGCCGCCGTGCAAGTGCCAGTAGACGATTGACCGACTCAGGTGGCATCAGCCGTCCTCCTCGAGAAAGCGCGGAAACGTCGGCGCGGCACCCGAATGAGCCTGGCGGCAGCCACCAGGGTGAGTACCGACACCACCAACTCGAACACGAGGGTCTTCCACCACACCGCCGAGCGGATCGCATCGAAGGTGCGGGTCGTACCCGTCGACCTCCCGACGATGGGGATCTGGGCGCCTCCCCCGAGGTCGAAATCGATCTGAGGACCGAGGCCCAGCGGGCGTGGGAAGCCAGGTTCGTCGCCGCCGACGAGCCCCTGGTACGGGTCGTACAGAGACGCCGCGGCAGTGGGAGTGATCCCCTGGCGGGCCACCAGCACGTCGCGCAGCGGCCCGTACGGCGATGTGACGATCTCGGGACGGAACTCCAGCACGTCGGTGGAGGCATCCGCCATCCCCATGTAGGGGTTGAGCCAGGCGCTGTAGACCTCGTAGCCGTCGGTCCGGGCAACGCCGTTCTGGATGCGCCGGCCCTCGGGATCGTCGGGCACCAGTAGCAGCACCTCTGCCAGCACGAGAGCGAAGGTCCCGGCGACGAGGGCCACTGCCCACACGTAAGAGCCGAGCACCGCTCCCTGCACCGACTTCGCCCTCGCCGAAACCCACATCGAGATCGACCCGATCAGCACCGCGGCGGCCATGACCATGCCGACGCCGCCGAGCACGTCCCAGACGGAGACACCGCCGAGCAGCACCGGGATCACGAGCAGCGGGGTCGACGCCACCAACAGCAGCAGGATGTAGGCGATCGCCGACAGCAGCTTGCCGATCACGATGCGCACCGACGACATCTGGCTCACCTGGAGCAGTTGCAGGGTCTGGCGCTCCTTCTCCCCCACGATGGTGACCGCGGCCTGGCCCGGCACCACGATGACCACGGCGCTCAGCAGGCCCAGCAGCAGGGCATGGAGCATGAACCGGCCCATGGAGCTCGACGCCACCACCGATCCGAACCCGGCGACTCCCGCCGACGAGAACTCGGCGAGGCGATCGTCGGCGCGCTGCGACGCGTAGAGGTAGGCGAGGAAGGTGACCACGCCGATCGCCAACACCCACACGCTCAACAGCAGCGGCGAACGCAGCGTCCGGAACCGCTCCTGCAGCTCGCGCCGGGCCACCGGGTTCATTCGGCCACCTCCTCCGTCACCGTAGGGTCCTGCGGCGACGGGCTGGCGTCGCCGTTGGCGGTGAGTTGGAGGAACAGCTCCTCGAAACCCGCTCCGTCCACCCGCCACTCGCTGACCGCGACGCCGGCACCGACGAGCGAGGCCAGGATCGCCGCCGAAGCGGCGTCGTCGCCCGAGAAGATCATCCTCACGATGGCCCGCTCCACGGTGACGTCCTTCACCTGGGTGTGGTCCTCGAGCAGCTCCTGGGCCCGGCCGGCGTCCTGCGGTGCCACCCTCGCCGTCACCCGGCGCTGGGCGAACAACCGGGCGCGGATCTCGTCGACCGGGCCCTGGGTGACCACCCTGCCGTGGTCGACGACGGCCAGGTGTGAACAGATGCCTTCCAGCTCGGAGAGGATGTGGGATGAGATGACGATGGTGCGGCCCATGCGGTGCAGCTCGGCGATCAGCTCACGCAGCTCGACGCGGGCACGAGGGTCGAGCCCGGAGGCGGGCTCGTCGAGGATGAGCAGCTCCGGATCATGGATGAGGGCGCGAGCGAGCGACAACCGCTGCTTCATGCCCCGCGAGAGCGAGTTGACGTCGGCATCCGCCTTCTCCTCGAGGTCGACGAGGGCGAGCAGGTCGGCGACGACAGCCGGCCGGGCCGCCGGGCGGATGTTCTGGGTGGCGGCGAAGAAGTCGAGGTACTCGCGGCTGGCCAAACCCTCGTAGACGCCGAAGAAGTCGGGCATGTAGCCGACGTGGCGTCGCACGGCCTTCGGATCGCGCTCAGGATCGATGCCGCCGATCCTGACCATGCCGCCGTCGCGCTGGAGCAACGACGTTGCGATCAGCATCGAGGTCGTCTTGCCGGCGCCGTTGGGGCCGATGAGCCCGAGGGTGGCGCCCTCGGGCACCGACAGGTTGGCGTCGCGCAACGCCTGCACCTTGCCGTACCGCTTCTCCACGGCCTCGAACTCCACGATCATGCCGCACCCCAGGTGGCCGCGTACCGGTAGAGCTGGATGCCCTCGTCGAAGAACCTCTCGGCTGGGGGGCGTGCCCGCAGGACGATCTCGCCCGCCGGCGACAGGAACCGGTCGAGGTCCTCGCCCCACGCCACCGTGACGAATTCGCCGACCGCCCAGTCGTAGGCCGCCACCTCGCGCAGCTGCGAGCCGCCCGGGTCGACCTGGACGGACTGGGAGAGCCCGTCCGGCACGACGTACCGGAACACGACCTCCTGGGCACCGTAGGCCCACACCTGGCCGGAGTACTGCTCGATCGTCGAGGCTCCACTGATCGACACGATGTCCGGCTCGGCCCGCCCCAGTGCGATCAGGGTGTCGGTGTCGAGGGTGACACGCTTCACCACGAGGGTGGTCCCTTCCGCCGCCGCCGCCCTGCCATCGACTGCGAGCGCCGCCGGGGCCGCATCTGTGAAGCCGAAGAAGTAGACACCTTCGCGGCGCAGCTGGCCCGCCTGTCGCTCCGACGCCCCGGCGAGGCCGGTCATCATCTGGAAGTCGGCGCTGTCGAAACGGTCGTCGTAGAACAGGCGCCGGGACACCGCAACGGAGATCACCGGCTCGAAGACCTCGCCGCCGACGCCTCCGAAGGTGCGGGCACTCGCCTCGGCCTCTCCGCCGGCCGGCAGCGCCTCGTCGGAGGCGACGGCCACCCCGTCAACGACGATGCCCCATGCCCAGAACTCGACGCCGGTGCGATTTACGACACCCACCGTGATCTGGCGGTCGCCGGCGGTGACCGACACGTCGACGGCGACCGGTGAAGCGGCGGCCGTGGCCTGGGTCGCGCCGACGCCGAGATCCTCCAGGTCGAAGTCGACGAGGATGGCCCCGTTGCCGGAAGTGCGGGCCACGCCGGTCTCGACGCCGATGCCCGCTGTGGGAGCCGCCGCCCAGCCGGCCGGCAGGGCGAGTGTGTGTGTGCCCCCCTCCTCGGTTTGGAGCACCAATGCCGTCTCCTCGCGCGCCTCGAGCCCGTCGTCGAACACCACAGACGCCAGGGTGAGGGTGAAGTCCTGGAGCGACGACCGGCCGATGATCCAGAAGGCGGCGACGAACACAGCGCTCAGCACCGGCACCGTGACCCAGGCGGCCTCGGGTCTGCCCAGGCGGCGCAGCAGCAGGAAGTTGACCGGTCCCACCAGGAGGACGAAGACGATGATGCCGACGAGCAGCCACGGCAGCGCCGGAACCGATGCCTCACGTCCCGCGGTCGCCGCCCCAACGAGGCTCGACTCGGCAGCGGTGAACTCGCCCTCGGTGCGGGCCAAACCCAGCGGCGGCACGTCGCGCACGACGGCACTCCACTGGTCGACGGTCAGCGCCGCCACGTCCTCCACGGCGATCAACTCTCCGCGGCCGAGGCGCGTCACCGCCGCAGGAACGGACAACAAAGGGGAGCCTCCGTCCACGGCTGCGAACTCGTCGAGGACGGCGGCGGGGGCGATGACCCTGCCACCGTCGCCGACCCACGCCGCCAGCCGGCGGATCGTGTCTTCGGAGAGGTCGCTGGCCGCCGCCGGGTCGATCACGAGGTACCCGAGCGGGCCGCCGCCGCGACCGAGCGAGGCGGCGTCGACGACCAGCGGCACGATCTCCCGTTCGAGGGGGGTGGTGGCGGCGCTGCGCAGTGCGGTGTCGATGCCTTCGACGCCGATGACGCCGACCAGGACCTCACTGCTCGGGAAGGAGACCCTCAACGACTCCTCGGCGACGACCTGCCGTTCCTCGCCGGCGATGCGCACCAGCGTCACCTCCACCTGGGACCTGCTCCCGGGGGGCGCGGCATCCACAACGAACTGCTTGACGCTGCCTGCCGGGATCTCGACCTCGGTGGTGACCGTCGATCCGCCTGCCGTCACCTCCAACTGGCCGACGATCAACACCTCGGAGGTGACGTCGACGACGACGGGCAGTGCCAGATCGGGGTGGGCGTAACCACCGATGCCGACCTCCACCTCCATCGTAGAGGTGGAGGCCTCCACCTCCATCGTGGGGGTGGAGGCGCCTTGGTCGGCCTCGCCGTCGTCTGTCTGGGCGAAGGCGGGCGATGCAGAGATGAGCACGAGGGCCGCGCCCACTCCCGATGCGAGGCGTGTGGTGATCCGCACGGGTATCAGACGCTCCAGCGGTCCGGCGGGTTCCCGCGCGGAGGGAGCCTGGATGCTACCGGCTCGGGGCCCGGCGATGGTCGATCTGCGCCGTCTCACCCCGGCGCGCCGGCGTCACTGCCCGAGCGCTACCACCTCGTCGAGGCGTGACCGGATCTCATCCTCGGAGACAACACCGGCCCATGAGGCCAGCACCCGGTCGTCGCCGGTCATGACGAACGTCACGGGCTGGTACGGAACGCCGTACAGGTCCCAGATGGCGTCGTCGAGACCCCAATCGAGGTTCTCGAACCACTGCCCCGCCCTCTCGGTGGTCGCCTCGAGGGTGCCGTGTCCGGCCACCGCCACGAACCGCACCTCGTCGAGGTAGTCGACTGCGATCTGATCGACGACGGGCAACTCCCGCCGGCAGGTCGGTCACCACTCGGCCCAGAACACCATGTACACGGGTTTCTGCTCGGCGCTGAGCGTGAACGTCTCGCCGCTGCCGAGTGCCAGCGTGAAGTCGGGAGCCTCCGGACCGTCGAACGGCGTTGCGCCGCCGTTCGTGGTGCTCGGCGCCACCGTGGGCGGCGACGCCGGATCGGTGTCCGCAGTGGAAGGGGTGCCCGCAGTGGTGGTGTCCGGAGACGACGGCGCCGAGGTGGCGGTCTCGGTGATGGTGGTGGCGGTCCCATCCGTAGAGGTGGGGGCGCCGCCGCACGCCGCGATCACCAGGCTTGGCGCCGCCACCCGGAGCATCAGCCTTCGCATCGCCCCGAAGGTAGTGGCAACACCACGCCGAATGGAGCGCCTCGGAGCGAGTTCATCGAATGTTCAGCCCGAGCCGGCGGCGGCCTGCTCCTGGGCCATGAGCTCTCGTCGCAGGACCTTCCCGACGAACGTCATCGGCAACTCGTCGCGGAACTCGACCGACCGCGGCACCTTGAATCGAGCGAGACGTTCCCGGCAGAAGTCGATCAGATCGGCTTCACTCGCCACGGCATCGTCTTCGAGCACCACGAACGCTTTCACCCTCTGGTCACGGCTGCCCACTGGGACGCCGATCACACCGGCGGCCCGCACCGCGGGATGGTCGTGGAGCACGTCCTCGACCTCTCGGGGGTACACGTTGAAGCCCCCGCCCGCCAGGATCATGTCCTTCTTGCGGTCGACGATCGTGAACCGGCCGGTCTCGTCCATGACGGCGACGTCGCCGGTGTGCAGCCAGACGACCCCGTCGCCGTCGGTACGCAGCGTCTGTGCGGTGTCGTCGGGCCGGTTCCAGTAGCCCTTCATCACCTGGGGCCCGCTGACGCACAACACGCCTCGCTCGCCCACCGCCACGTCCGACGTCTCGGCGTCCTCGTCGACGATCTTGGCGTAGGTTCCGGGCACCGGCACCCCGATCGACCCGGTGCGGCCACTGTCGGCCAGCGGGTTGCAGTGGGTGACCGGCGACGCCTCGCTCAGCCCGTACCCCTCGACGAGGCGTGCGCCCGTGACCTCGGCGAAATGCCGCTGCACGTCCGGCGGCAGCGGGGCGGCGCCGCTGATGCAGTAGTTGATCGACGAGATGTCCACCTTCCCTGCGGTGACCAGCCGGTGCCGGCTCAGCGCCGAGTAGAGCGTCGGCACCCCGGGGAACACCGTCGGCCGGTGGCGGTCGATGACCCCGAGCAGCGAGACCAGGTCCCGCGGGTCCGGCACCAGCAACTGGGTGTAGCCTCCCAGCATGGCGAGGTTCAGCGACACCGTCACCGAGTAGCTGTGCGACAGCGGCAGCACGGTGAGCACCACCTCCTCGCCGGGCACCAGGTCGGGGGCGAAGGCGGCCACCTGGCAGGCGTTGGCCAGCAGGTTGTCATGGGTCAACTCGGCGCCCTTGGGGACCCCGGTGGTACCGCCGGTGTACATCAACATCGCCGTGTCGCCGGCGTCGACGGAGACCGGCCCCAGCGGCGGCGCCTCGTCCATCGCATCGCGCAGCCACTCTGCCCCGGGGGCGTCCGTCAAGTCCACCTTGTGACCGTCCTTGCGCTCGCGCAGCAGCGTGAAGAGTGCCTTCATCGGGCCGCGGAAGTAGTCCTTGATGCTGGTGACGAGCACGTGCTCGAGACCGGTGTCGCCGCGCCGCTCGGCAACCCGCGGGTACAGCAGCGACAGCACGATGGCGATCTTCGATCCGGCGTCCGCCGCCTGGTGGGCGAACTCGGCGCCGGTGTAGAGGGGGTTGCTCGGCACCGCGACTCCTCCCACCCGCCAGATGGCCTCGTACGCGATCACCGCCTGAGGGCAATTGGGCATGAACAGTGACACCCGATCGCCCGGGCCGACGCCCCGGGCGACCAGCGCCGCTGCGGCGCGGTCCACCTCGCGTTCGAGCTCGGCGAACGTGATGGCACGATCGAAGAACACCAAGGCCCGATGGTCGGGCCGGCTCTGCGCCGCGTCCCGCAGCAGAGTGTCGAGAGGGCGCGCATCGAAGTCCACGTCCTGGGGCACTCCGTCGTCATAGTGCACCAGCCACGGCCGCAGGGAGTTCGCCATGGCGGCGGTCAGGCCGCGTCGCCGGAACCGGCGCGGCTCATGGCCACCGCCCGCTCCAGCACGGCCATGGCGTCGCCGGAGTCGATCGCCTGGCGCGCCAACTCCATGGCGTCGGAGAAGCCGTCGGCCAGACCGGCGACCACGATGGCAGGGGCGGCGTTGACGAGCGAGATGTCTCGCTGCGGCCCGGTGGCGCCGCCGAGCACGTCTCGGATGATGGCGGCGTTGTGTGCGGCGTCGCCGCCGCGGAGATCCTGGAGCGCCGCCCGGGGGACACCGAAGTCCTCCGGCGTGAACTCGGCATGGGTGATCTCGCCGCCCTTCAACCGGTAGATGAACGACGGTCCGGTGGTGGTCAACTCGTCGAGGCCGTCCTCGCCGTGGTAGACGAAGGCGTATTCGGCGCCGAGGTTGGCCAGCACCTCGATCATCCTGGCGGCCATGGATCCGTCCGAGACGCCGAGCGCCTGGCGGGTGGCTCGCGCCGGGTTGGCCAGGGGACCGAGGAAGTTGAACACGGTGCGCACCCCGAGTTCCTTGCGCACAGGACCGGCATGGCGCATGGCGGGGTGGTAGGCGGGGGCGAAGAAGAAGCCGAAGCCGACTTCGCGCACCATCGCAACGGTCGTCTCCGGCTCGAGGTCGAGCCGGAGACCCAACCCCTCGAGCACGTCGGCCGACCCTGTGCGCGACGAGGCGGCCCGGTTGCCGTGTTTTGCCACCTTGGCGCCCGCCCCGGCGGCGATCAAGGCCGCCGTGGTGGAGATGTTGAAGGTGCCGAATCCATCGCCGCCGGTGCCGGCGGTATCGACGACGGGTTCACCGATGTCGACCGTGACCGCGGCGTCCAGCATCGCCTCGACCAGCCCCGTCATCTCGTCGGTGGTCTCGCCCTTGGCGCGGATCGCCACGATGAAAGCGGCAATCTGTGCGGGTGTGGCCCGGCCCCCCATCACCTCGGCCATGGCGGCCCGCGCCAGCGGGCGGTCGAGGTCGCTGCCCGCCATGAGGCGCTCGAGCACCGGGGCCCATGCGAATCCGTTCATGGCGAACGATCGTAGTGGCGGCCTGACGGACCCGGGGCAGGCGGGCAACCGCGCCAACGCCTCGCCACCCGCGCCGCCTCAGGACTTCAAGCAGATCGGCGTAAGAGGCGGCGTCGCTGCTTGTCCGTCGTGCCGCCCCAGATGCCGAAGCGTTCCCGTGCCTCCAGGGCGTAATCGAGGCATTCGACCTGCACAGGGCACGATGCACAGATGGCGAGTGCCATGGTCGTGTCGTCCTTGTCGAGCGCGAAGAAGATCTCTGGATCGGCGTCACGGCACGCCCCGAACACGACCCACGGCCGTTCGTCGGTTATAGGGGCCGCAAGCAGCACCGGGAGTGTGGGGACATCCATCATGTGGAGCACCTCCGAGAGGTGTCGCCGAGCGGGTCGTGCCCGCACAATGAATGAGACGTACAGGCTGCGAGTTCGGTTCCCGTGCCTGCGGACCCTCCGGACGGACGCCAGAGTCTGGAGGCACGGCGATCCACTACAATCTGGCCGCTCCTGGCTGTGCCGGAGCAGGACCGAGGAGGCGCCTCTGCTGTACTTCGCCTACACCACACGCATCGCCCCTGATCGGATGGCCGAGGTGGCACCGGGGGCCGAGTTCCAGTTCATCGCCCACCTCCCCGAATGGGGACTCGACTTCCCGGTAGAGAGCTCCGACTGGGGCGGCGGGTTGCCGACCGTGAAGCCCGAGAGCGGCTCGACCGTGTGGGGGGCGGTGTTCGCCGTCGCCGACCGCGAGTTGCGGCACCTCGACGCCGTCGAGGGCGCCGAGCAACGCGTACGCAGCGTGGTCGAGGCGATGGACCGCAACGGGCGCCGCCACCAGGTCGCCGTTCACCTCCACCCGGCCAACGGAAACGGGACCCATCGACCGTCGGCCGACTACCTGCGGATCATGCTCGACGGCTCGCGCCACTGGAGCCTCCCGGCCGGGTGGATCGCCGGCCTCGAGGAGCACCTCCAGAAGACCTGAGCTGGGCCGATGGGCCTTGTCCCACAGCGACTCCTGCCCTCGATCGTGCGCGGTGACCCGGCGCCGCCGTACTAGTCCGTGTGCGTGTCGCCGAAACCAACACCCGGGCGGGTAAAGGGGCGACGCGGCCAGCGCCGATAGTTTGGCGTGGACCGCACCACCATCTTCCGGACGTCTCGTTTGGACCGCCGGCACCGGCTCACCGCACTGGCCATCGGCGGCCTGCTGATCTCACTGCTGGCTGCGATTTCGCTCGTCTTCTCCTCTGCAGCCGGCGCCGCCCGCGTCGCCGCGGCGTCTCGCCACCTGCAATGGGCCAACGCGACCTCGGCGTCGGCGGGAATCGCACGAGCCGCAGTGGCACAGTCGGTGGTGTTCGGCATCGACCGTGCCCTGGGCGTGGCGGACGAGGCTGCCGTCGATGCCGCGGTTGCCGAGGCCCGTGCGGCTCTCGAGACGTATTCGGGTTGGATCGCGGCGGCGCCCGGCGACGTCGACGCCGACACCCTGTCGGCACTGACGGTGATCGGTGACGAATCCGCCGGGGTCGTCGATCTGGTCGCCTCGGGCCGCCCGGTCGCCGCCGACCAGGCGCGCACCGAGGGGTTCGAGTCGGCATTCGCCGCCGGGACCGACGACTTGAGGATCATGCAGCTGACGCTGGCCGACGAGGTTGCCTCCGCCGAGACGGCGGCCGGGAGAGTCGCGGTGGTGACCCGCACCCTGGTCACGCTGCTGGTGCCGGTTGCCGCCCTCCTGGTCTACCGGGCGCTCGCACGCAACGAGATGAAACGGCGCCAGGCCGGCCTCGTCGCCAGGGTCGAGGCGGCCGAGGAGCTCAACCGCTCCAAGGACGAGTTCATCGCAGGCATCTCGCACGAGTTGCGCACCCCGCTCACCAGCATCTACGGCTTCTCGCAACACCTGCTCGATCACGGCATCCTCGACCCCAACGAGGCGCTGGAACTCATCGCCCTCATCAACCACGACAGCTCCGAGTTGTCGCGCATGGTCGAGGACCTCCTCACGGCGGCTCGGATCGACGCCAGCTCGCTCCAGGTCGACGCCGCCACGGTGTCGGTGCTCAAGGAGGTCCACGCGGTGATCGCCCCTCTGCTGCGGGCGGGCAATGACATCTCGGTGAGCGGCAGCCACGAGACCGCCTTCGCCGACCGGGCCAGGGTGCGCCAGGTGGTGCGCAACCTGGTGTCGAACGCCGTCAAGCACGGCGGCCCTCGGGTCGAGATCACCGTCACCCGCAAGGACGCCACGGTGCTCGTCATCGTCGCCGATTCCGGCCCAGGGGTCGGAGCCGACATCGAACCGCGGATGTTCGACCGGTTCGTGCACGACGGGAGGTCGACGATCCTCACCGGATCGGTCGGGTTGGGCCTCGCCGTCTCCAGGTCGTTGGCCCAGCACATGGGCGGGAACGTGACGTACCACCGCAGGGGCGGGTGGTCCACGTTCACATTGGAGCTGCCGCTGGCGCCCTCATACCTGACGCCGTTCCCTTCGGTCGTCCTTTCGACGTTCGAGACCCCGACCCGCATCGAGGACGAGGTCGAGCTTGCACTCATCGCATCGTCTTCCCGCCCGTCGCGCCTCGATCCGGACGTCCGGATCCGATTCGAATGAGCCGCCGGGCCGCCCTGGCGGCAGCGGCGGTGGTCGCAGGTCTCTCGACACTGGTGAACATTGCCGGATCAGCCGAGGCTGCGGCCGAGGAGGTCTGGTACCTCGACATGTTCGCCACCCAGTCGTTCGCCGGCAACGACGGCAGCCACCGGTTCGCCGGCCCGTGGAAGGAGTTGGGCGAGTCCGATGGCCCCGCCGCCGGCGGCAGGGTATGGGTGTGGCCCCACGAGCTGTGCCCAGAAGAGACCTGTCTCAAGATCGGCGGGTACCAGGTGCGGATCGACGGCGCCGGGGCGCGCCGATCCCTCGATCTCGAGGAAGCTGCGGAGGCGGAGCTCTCCTTCGACCTGCGCCGCCTTCTCATGGGCGTGGAGAGCTCCGCCCGCATCGAGGTGCGCGTCTCCGGTAACGGTGGGAAGACATGGAGGACGCTGAGCTCGTACCGGTTCGACCGCAACGACACCGAGAGTGCCCACGAGAAGTTCGACGTCTCCGGGCTCGCCGGGGCGGAGACGGTCGTCGAGTTCGTGGGCGTCGGCGGCAAGGTCGAGTCGTACGTGCTGATAGACAACGTGCAGGTCGTCGCTGCATTGCGGCGTGACGCCACGACGACCGAGCCCGACTCGACGACCACCGACGGGCCGAAGCGGTCCACTACCACGACAACCGAGGGCCCGAGACCGCCCGCCACCACGGCGGCACCTACGACCACGATGCCTCACGTCACCGCCCCGCCTGCCGCGACCACGAGCACGACCGAGGCGCCGGCGACGAGCCCGGCGACGCCCCGGCCGCCCGCCACCGGCGGCGGCAGCGGCGAAGCGCTCGACGACGTCAGGTTCTGGACCAAGGACGGCATGGGGGTGGCGCAGCTCCAATCGGCGATGCCGGCCGATGCCGAACCGGTCTCCTCGGCGACGCCGATCGATCAGTTCCTGTCGACCGTCGAGATCGCCGGCTCGACGATGGTCGACCACCTCCTCGAGGCGTTCCTCCTGGGGCTCTTCGTCGCCTGGCTGGCGGTGCGCGGCTTGGCACGAAGGGCCACCCGGCCAGATCCTCCACCCACCTGAACCCCCGCGGACCACTACCGTGAAGCGGGCGAGCCCGGCGGACGGCCGCTGTGACGTCGTTCGACGCCATAGAGGAAAGTCCGGACTCCACAGGGCAGGGTGCTGGCTAACGGCCAGACGGGGCGACCCGCTGGAAAGTGCAACAGAGAGCAGACCGCCTACGCCGGCGGCTCCGGCCGCCGGCCGGCAAGGGTGAAACGGTGGTGTAAGAGACCACCAGCGCCGCAGGCGACTGCGGCGGCTCGGTAAACCCCACCCGGAGCAAGGCCAAGCAGGGACAGGGTGGCCCGCCCGTCACGTCCCAGGTAGGCCGCACAGATAGATGGCCGTCTCCGATCTCAGGATCGGAACAGAATCCGGCTTACAGCCGGGCTCGCGAACCGAACCCCCTCGGCCGAGGGGGTTCCGTTCTGTGTGCCTCTGTGGCTCACACCCACTCGGTGAAGACGGTGTAGGCGCCGGACGCTGCGGTGCCGAACTCGGCCAGCACGTGGTATCGGGCCAGGAACGCGGCGCCGTCATGGATGCCGTCCGACAGCGGGCGCAACTCGAGGCGCACCCGGACGTCGTTGCCCGAGGCGTGGCGCAGCCGCACGGTCAACTCGACGGGCTCGTCGGTCCCGTTGCGAACCACCCGAGCGAACGCCTCGACGTCGTTGGGATAGCTGAGCGAGGCGAGTGGAACGCCGACGAGGCGACCCAGTTCGACGCCGAGCAGGTCGGCAACGGCGGGATCGGCGTACACGATGGCCCCTTCGCGGTCGATGATGGCGACGGCCGCCGCCAGCCCGGCCGACACCTCCGCCAGAGGGATCTCGGGAAGTACGTCATTCTGGCGATCCATGCGGTGGCGCTGCATCGCGAAGTAGATGGACTTGGCGAGTTGCTCGGCGC
>Ga0214471_10002701_pt1 | contig 13892 bp, 9 predicted proteins | sample RVTome_5_FD_207665 | JGI IMG/M metagenome (GOLD analysis project Ga0214471, IMG submission 207665) | Soil microbial communities from uranium-contaminated site in the Upper Colorado River Basin, Wyoming, United States - RVT142D155 | ecosystem: Environmental > Terrestrial > Soil > Contaminated >...
CCGGAAGACGAGGTCATCGTGCCGGCGATCACGTTCGCCTCGACGGCCACGGTCGTGCTGCTGCAGGGCGCCCGTCCCGTGTTCGCGGACGTGGACCCGAAGACGCTGCTTATCGACCCCGCGAGCGTGGCGGCGCGGGCGACGCCGAGGACCAAAGCGGTGATCGCCGTCGATTACGCGGGTCAGCCGTGCGACTACGCGCGGCTCCGGGCGGTCACGGCGGAGCGGGGCATCCGCCTGCTGGCGGACGGTTGCCACGCGCTGGGCGCGTCCGATGCGGCGCGCCCGGTGGGGACGCTCGCCGACGCGACGGCGTTCAGTTTCCACCCCGCGAAGCACATCACGACGGGGGAAGGGGGCATGCTGGTCACGGACGACGAGGCGCTGGCGGCCCGCGCGCGCCGCTTCCGCAACCATGGCATCGACGCGGATCCGCACCGCCGCCTGGCGGCGCGCACGTGGGTGTACGAGATCGCCGAGCCCGGCCTGAATTATCGGATCTCGGACTTCCAGTGCGCGCTGGGCTTGAGCCAGCTCGCGAAGCTCCAGGCGAGTCTCGCCCGCCGGCGCGCCGTCGCCGCGGCGTACGACCGCGCCTGCGGGACGCTTGAGGGGATCGCGCCGCTCGAGGTCCGGCCCGGCGTCGAGCACGCGTATCATCTGTACGTCGTCCGGCTCGACCGGGACCGGCTGGGCCTGGACCGGGCGGAAGCCTTCCGGCGGCTTCATGAGGAGGGGATCGGCGTGAACGTGCACTACATTCCGGTGCACCTGCAGCCGTTGTACCGGACGCGCCTGGGCACGGGGCCCGGCTTGTGTCCGGCCGCGGAGGCCGCCTACGAGCGTATCGTATCGCTGCCGATGTTTCCGGGCATGACGGATGGGGACATCAGGCGCGTCGTCTCGGCGCTGGAACGGCTCGCGCCGCGCCCGGCGCCGAGCGGGAGGAGCCGCGATGCCTGAGACGCCGCAGGCCGCCGTGTGGAGCGGCCCGTTCGGCCGGTCGTACACCGACCGGAACGACCTCACGATTGAGGAGCTGGACGCGATGTACGAGTCGCGCTACGGAGTCACGCGCAGCGCGCTCAACGCGCGGTTCCTGGACGGCGTCGACCGCGGGGCCCGGATCCTGGAAGTCGGCACGAACGTGGGTACTCAGCTGGGGTGCCTCAGGCGGCAGGGATTCACCCGGCTCTACGGGATCGAGCTGCAGGCGTACGCGGTCGCGCGCGCCCGGAGCCGCCTGCCGGGTGTCACGCTGATTCAGGGCTCGGCAACGGGCCTGCCGTTCCGGGACGGGTCCTTCGATCTGGTGTTCACCTCCGGGGTGCTGATCCATCTGGCTCCGGCGGATCTCGCGACGGCGATGCGCGAGATCCACCGTTGTTCGCGCCGCGGCATTCTGGGGCTGGAGTACTTCGCGCCGGAGCTGACCGGCGTGCCCTACCGGGGCCGCGCGAATTTACTCTGGAAGGCGGACTACGCGGCGCTGTACCGCGCGGCCTGCCCGGATCTGGAGCTCGTGCGGGAGGAGCGGCTTCCGTACCGGACGGAGCCGCTCGAGGACGCGATGTTTCTGCTCAGGAAGCGGGAGCGAGGATGCGCGTCGTCGCCGTGATTCAGGCGCGCATGGGAAGCGCGCGGCTGCCGGGCAAGGTGCTGAAGGATCTCGCGGGTGAGCCGATGCTGGCGCGTGTCGTCGCGCGGACCGCGCGGGCGGCGCGCGTGGACGGCGTGTGCGTCGCGACGACGCTCGCGCCGCAGGACGACCCGGTCGCGGCGCTGTGCGCGTCCCGCGGATGGACGTGCGTGCGCGGCAGCGAGGCGGACGTGCTGGACCGCTATTACCAGGCGGCCCTCGCGCTGCGGGCATCGGCCGTCGTGCGCGTGACGGCGGACTGCCCGATGATCGACCCCGGCGTGATCGACCTGGTGGTGCGGGAGTTCCGGCGCTCGGGCGCGGCCGATTACGCGAGCAACATCCTGCCGCCGCGGACGTTTCCGCGCGGGCTCGACACGGAAGTCATCGCCGCGGGGGCGCTGCGTCGCGCCTGGGAAGAGGACCGCGATCCAGCCTGGCGGGAGCATGTGACGCCCTACATCTGGCGTCACCCGGAGCGCTTTACGCTGGTGCCGGTCCGCCTGGGCGACGATCACTCGGGACACCGCTGGACGGTGGACACCGCCGATGACTTGGAGCTCCTCCGGCGGATTTACGGGCATTTCGGACGCGACACGTTCGAGTGGCGGGACGTCCTGGAGGTGCTGGCGGCGCATCCCGACTGGAGCCGGCTCAACGCCCACGTGGCGCAGAAGCCCGTCTAGCATGGCGAAGGCGCCCGCGCTGCTCATCCGCGCCGACGGGAATGCCGCGATCGGCACCGGGCACCTGATGCGGTGCCTGGCGCTCGCGCAGGCGTGGCGTCACCACGGCGGGGGGGCGGCGCTCCTGGCGGCCGCGGTGCCGGAGGCGGTCCGGACCCGGTTCATCCGCGAAGGGATTCCGGTCGCGGCCATGCCCGCCGAACCGGGCGACCCGGAGGACGCGAAGCTCACCATCGGCGCGGCCCGGCGCGCAGGCGCGGCCTGGATCGTGGCCGACGGCTACCGCTTCGGCAGCGCCTATCAGCTCGCGATCCGGCGCAGCCGGTTCCGGCTGCTCGTGATCGATGACGGCCGCCACGCGGAGCATTACTACGCGCACGTGGTACTGAACCAGAACCCGCACGCCGAGGAGTCGCTGTACGCGGCCCGGGAGCCGGACACCCGCCTCCTGCTGGGGCCGCAATACGCCCTGCTGCGGCGGGAGTTCCTTCAGTGGAACGAATGGACGCGGGAGTTCCCCGCCCGGACGCCGCGCGTGCTGGTCACGATGGGGGGCGGGGATCCGGACAACGTCACCGCGAGGGTTCTGGAAGCGCTCGAGGCCTTGCCGGGCCGTCTCGAAACGGTGGCGGTCGCCGGTCCGGCCAATCCGCACGCGGCGGAGCTTGAGCGCTTCTCCAAGGGCGCGAAGGCCGCCGTGCGCCTCGAGCGGCAGCCGGCGAAGATGCCGGAGCTGATGTCGTGGGCGGACCTCGCCGTGTCGGCCGCGGGCAGCACCGTGTGGGAGCTCGCGTTCATGGGTCTCCCGGCCGCGCTCATCGTGCTGGCGGAGAACCAGGCGCCGATCGCGGAGCGGCTGGAGGCGGCCGGCGTCGCGCTGAACCTGGGCCTGGCGGACACCCTGACCGGCGAGGCCGTCGCCGGGGCGGCCGGCGCGCTTCTGGGGGATGCGGCGCGGCGGCGCGGGATGTCGGCCCGAGGGCGGGCGCTCGTGTCGGGGGAAGGCGCCTCGCACGTGGCGGCCGAGCTGGCCAACGGCTCGCGGTAACGGAGGGATCCTGCGATTCGCATCGTGTGCTTCGCGAACAACTGGGTCGGCTGGCAGATTGTCGGATGGCTGCGGGAGCGCGAAGAGGACATCGCGGCCGTGGTCATTCACCCGCCGGAGCGGCAGCGGCACGTCCGGGAGATCCTCAAGGCTGCCGGGGTGCCCCGGGAGGCCGTCTTCGAGGGGTCCCGGCTTGCTCAGCCCGAGGTGAGAGACGCCGTGCTCGCGCTCAAACCCGACTTGGGAGTGTCGCTCATGTTCGGGTACGTCCTGAGCCGGGAACTCCTGCGCGGGTTTCCCGCCGGCGTCATCAATGTGCATCCATCGCTGTTGCCGCATAACCGGGGGGCGTACCCGAACGTCTGGAGCATCATCGAGGGGACTCCTGCGGGGGTGTCGCTGCACTACGTCGATGATCGCCTCGATGCCGGAGACCTGATCGCCCAGCGGGTCGTGGCCGTGGAGCCCGTGGACACCGGCGAAACGCTTTACCGGAGGCTCGAGCGGGCGTCGGTCGAGCTGTTCCAGGAGCTGTGGCCGGCCATCCGAGACGGCCGGGCACCTCGCACGCCTCAGCCGGCAGGCATCGGCGCGACGCACCGAATCCGGGACGTGGACGCGATGGACCGCATTGACGTCACCCGGCAGTACGCCGCGGGCGAGTTGCTCAATATCCTTCGGGCGCGGACCTTTCCACCCTTCCGCGGGGCGTTCATCGAGGTCGGCGGCCGGCGGGTGTATCTGTCGCTGGGGCTTGAGTACGGAGACGAGGAGCAAGGACGCTCGTGAACGGCGAGCCGGTGCGGGAGTTCGAGATCAACGGCCGGAAGGTCGGACCCGGCCGCCCGACGTACATCGTGGCAGAGATGTCGGCGAACCACGGCGGCAACTTCGACACCGCCGTGCGCATCGTCCGCGCGGCCAAAGCGGCCGGAGCCGACGCGATCAAACTGCAGACGTACACTCCGGACACGCTGACGATTTGCTGCGACGCGCCCCCGTTCAAGATCGCCGGCGGGACGCTCTGGGACGGCCGGACGCTGTACGAGCTCTACGCGGACGCCGCGACCCCATGGGAGTGGCATCCGAAGCTCATGCGCGTGGCGGTAGAGGAGGAGCTCGATTGCTTCTCGACCGCGTTCGACGAGTCCGCCGTCGAATTTCTGGAGCGGCTGGGAGTTCCGATTCACAAGGCGGCTTCGTTCGAGCTGGTGGATTTGGCGCTGATTGAGCGCCTCGCCCGCACGGGCAAACCGCTGATCCTGTCTACGGGCATGGCGACGATCGAGGAGATCACCGAGGCGGTCGAAACGGCGTCCCGGGCTGGTGCCGGGCCGCTGGCGCTCCTCAAGTGCACCAGCGCGTATCCGGCGCCTTCGGATGAAATGAATCTGAGAGCCATCAGGACGCTGGCCGAAACCTTTCGGGTTCCGATCGGACTGTCGGACCATACGCTTGGGGCGACGGCCGCGGTGGCGGCGGTTGCGCTGGGCGCGTGCATGTTGGAGAAGCACTTGACGCTCTCGCGCGAGGCCCCGAGCGCGGATCAGGCGTTTTCGCAAACGCCCGAGGAGTTCCGCCGCATGGTCGACGCGGTGCGCGAGGTCGAGCGCGCGCTCGGCAGCTCCCGGTTCGGCCCGGGACCTGAGGAGTCCAAGAGCCGGGTGTTCCGGCGGTCGCTCTTCGTCGTCAAGGCGGTCCGGGCGGGGGAGGCCTTGACGGCACGCAACGTCCGCTCGATCCGTCCAGGCGCGGGCCTCGCGCCGCGCTATTTGCGGCAGATCCTCGGCCGGAGGGCGAGCCGGGACATCGCGCGGGGGACACCCTTGACGTGGGACCTCGTGACGGGATCCGGGGCTGGCGAGACAGCCGGGTCGCGGAAGGCCGCATGAGCGAGACGGCAACGCTGACGCAGCGCGATACTCGCGATGTGCCCGCGAGCCTCTTCGCGGCGGCGTTGCCGTATGAGTCGGCGCTGTTCAGCTGGCCGATGTCGATGGAAGAAGTCGAGGCGCTGAAAGACGCCATCGAGCGTGGGCTGATCAGGGTTCTGGAAGAGTGCCGCGAGCCGGATCTCCGGACGGCTGCGATCGTCGTGTTGAAGTGGCTGCTGGTGGAATACCTTTCGCTCGCGCAAGGCTGCGGACTCATCGCGCGCACGCGCGAACGCGGGCAGCGCCTCGTGCTGTCCGATGAGTATCCGATGCTGCGCGGACTCGCCGAGCGAGGCGTTCCGTACGGGGACGGGGTGGCGCCGCTTCACCTCAAGCGGGGCCGGCGAACGGGGCCGGGGACGCGGATCGAACGCATCATCCGGCGTGTCGGCCGGCAAGCTCAATGGGGCGGACTCCGCGGGATGCTGACACGCCGGATCGACGGGCCGGAGACGGTGTGCGTCCTTGCGCCGAATGACCTGTTGCGGGCGGAGTTGGCCTCGCGCGCGCGCGCCGTGTACTGCCTGGGTCCGGAAGCGCTGATGACCCAGGCGCGCGGGGAGGATCCTCCGAAGGTGACGGAGCTCGGCGAGCGTCTGGCGTCCATGCTGGCTGAGGTGCTCAGCGCGCGCGGCTGGAAGGCAGGAACGCCCTTGCGTGAGTACGTGCGTGCGCTGACGGAGCGGCTGCTTGAGCAGGCGGCGCGAGACCTCATGAACGTGACGCGGCGCTGGGAGCGCACGTGGCCTCGCGAGCTGTGGACCGGCAGCGGGGGCCACTACTGGGTGCGGATCGCCCGCGCGGTCACCCGGGCCCAGGGCGGCAGCGTGACCGGATTTGATCACGGCGGGTCCAGCGCCTGGGCGCTCCACCAGACGCGCACGCTGTACTACATGGACGGGCTCTGGGCCGATGAGTTCGTGGCCTACACGGACGCGGCGGCCTCCCTGTACCAGCGCGATGCGGCGGAGTGGCCGCTCGGACTGCGGCCCCCCGTCGTTCGTGGTCCCGCGCCTGGAAGCCGGCATCCGCTTCGCTCGCTGATCATGCGCGAGCGGGCGCGGGCGAAGCCGGATCGGGTGCGCACGGTGATGTACGTCCCCACCGTGTTCCGCGGAGAAAAGCAGGTGAACAACCTGCTCCTACTCGACGATATGGCGTACCTGGACTGGCAGGCCAGGCTGGTCGGCGCCCTCTGCGGGGCGGGATTCCGCGTCATCTGCAAGCCGCATCCAGAAGGCTTGTTGAAGGGGCGTCCGCTGCGGTACATCGACCAGTGCGAATTTCGATACGACGCGTTCGAGTCCGCGTGGAACGACGCGGACGCGTTCGTGTTCGATTACTTGGCAACGACGGCATTCGCGCACGCGCTCTGCACGCGCAAACCGGTGGTTTGGGTCGACCACGGACGGCATCCGTGGCATCAGGACGCACGCGCGCTGGCGGCGCGGCGCTGCACCATCGTCCCGGCCGCGTTCGATCAGAACAACCGGCTCCAGGCGGACTTTGACCGGCTGGCGGCGAGCTTGCACGGACCGGTCACCGAACCGGACCGCGCGCTGGCGGACAGCTTGTTGATGAACGGGGCGCGGGATGTCTGAGCGGCGGCGGCACGCGTATGTGAAGTCGCGAGCTGAGCCACGCTCCTTTTTCGGCCATCTCCGCTGGCTCGGCGTCTCTTGGCGGAGTCTGGTGCTTCTGGTTGTGCTGAGTCTTGTCACGGCCATGTTCGAGGGCGCGGGCGTGTCAATGCTCCTGCCCGTGCTTGAGCTGATGCAGGCGGGCGGCGATCCTGGCGCCGTCGGAGGCTCGCTGCTCTGGCGCACGCTGACAGGCCTGTTTGACCGCGTGCAGATGCCGCTCACCCTGGCCAACCTGCTGTGGCTCGTGTTCGTTCTGACGATGGGCCGGCAGGGGTGCAGCTACCTCAGGCAGAGGCTGAATTATCGGCTCAAGGAGGGGGTGGTGTCGGGGCTTCAGCAGCGGGGATTCGCGGCCGCGGTGCAGGCGGACTTCCGGTTCGCGGAGCGGCAGGGAGTCGGCACTCTGGTGGCGGCGCTGACGATGGACGCTGAACGGGCCGGCACGGCGCTCCTGTTCTTCATCGATCTGGCCTCGATCTGGTCGCTGGTGGCCGTGTACGCGGCGGTGTTGTGCGCCGTCGCCCCCCCGGCGGCGCTCGTCGTTGGATTCGGCGTCTTGGCGGCGCAGCTCTTCGTGCGGTGGCTCATGGCCTGGAGCCGGCGGCAGGGCGAACAGGTGGCCGAGCTGAACGGGCTGCTGGCGCACGCGCTGGTCGAGCGGTTGAGCGGATTGCGGCTCATCAAGCTTGCGGGCCGGGAGCGCGCGGAGGCGGAACGCCTGTCGGAGACCGTGACGGGCCTGCGGGACCGGAAGATCGCGGTGGCGCTGATGGGCTCGAAAATTCAGGCGCTCGCGGAGCCGATCGCCGTGCTGGCCACGCTGGGCCTGCTGACGGTGTCGACTACCTGGCTCGCGCTCTCGCTGGCGGAGGTGGCGCTGTTTTGTCTCGTGATCGTGCGGGTGGTGCCGCTCATTCGCGACGCCATCCACGCGAGGCAATCCATGTCCAGCTGGGGGCCCAGTCTTGATCACGTCCGTCGCCTCATCAGCCGGGTGGAGACGGCGCCGACGATCCGTGGAGGCGCGCGGGCGTTCCTGGGGTTAGATGCGGAGCTGGACTTCTCGGTCGTGCGGTTCCGGTACGACGGCGCCGACCGGGACGCGCTGCACGGGGTGACGCTCCGGCTGCCCGCCCGGAAGCTCATCGCCATCGTGGGCCCCTCAGGCGCGGGTAAGTCCACGCTCATCGATCTGATTCCGCGGCTGATCGAGCCCGTCTCGGGGATGATCAGCGCCGACGGGGCGCCGCTCTCGGAGTATTCGCTGGAGAGCCTCAGGCGCGGGATCGCGTTCGTGCCGCAAGAGGGGATCGTGTTCGACGACACCGTGGCGAACAATATCCGCTATGAGCGTCCTGAAGCCGCGGACGCCGAGGTGGAGGCGGCGGCGCGCCAGGCACACGCGGACGAGTTCATCCGGCGCTTGCCGGGCGGCTACGGCGAGCCGCTCGGGGAACGGGGCTCCCGGTTGTCGGTCGGGCAGCGCCAGCGCATTACGCTGGCGCGTGCGCTCCTGAAAGGCGCCTCGATTCTGATTCTGGATGAGCCGACGAGCGCGCTGGACGTGGAGACCGAGCGCAGCATCCAGGCCTCCCTCGAAGCGCTCCGGCGGGACCGCCGGACGACGATCATCGTCATCGCGCACCGGCTGTCGACCATTCGCCAGGCGGAGTACATCGTGGTGCTCGAAGAGGGGCGGCTGGTGGAGGAAGGGACGCATGAGGCGCTGATGCGCGGCGATGAGTGGTACGCGCGGGTGATGGGCTGGTCGGATCCGGGTTTGCCGGCGCAGGAGACGGCCGCGCGATGATCACGACGGCGGAGGCCGGCGCGCCTGCGCGACCTGACACGCACGTGCTTCGCCCGCAGGTCCAGCTCGGCTGGTCCCCCGCGGGCGCGGAGGTTGAGATCGTCGAACGGGGCGATTGGCCCCGGCCGGCCGGCGGGCTCGCGATGCACTGGCGCGGGTGCCGGCCCGCGCCCGCGATCGTCGAAGCCGGGACGGATGTCGTCCTGGTATTCGGCAATCCCGTCTTGGGAGAGCGGATCGACCGCGCCGGCGCCGCCCGGTGGTTCCTGTCGCGTGAGCATCCGTCGCGGGACCTCGCGGAGTTGAACGGCGAGTTTCTCATCGTGCACGCGGACCTTACCCGGCGGCGCCTTCGCGTCGTGAACGACCGGTACGCCTCCATCCCGTTTTACTACGCGCGGCTGGGAGAGCGCCTGCTGGGCTCGCTTGCCTATGCCGATCTGTGGCTCGCGCTCGGCGAGGCCGGGGCCAGGCGGACCCGGGAAGAGTCGGTTTTCGAGTTCATGTGGCTGCAGCGCCTGCTGGGGGAGAAGACCTATGATTCGGCTTCTCGGTTCCTCCCTGCGGCGACGCTGCTGACGGCAGACGGGGCCGCCACGACGCTCGAAGCGTATTGGCGGCCCGACTTCGCGAAGACGGCCTACCCGTCGCTCGACGCGGCGGCCGACGCGCTGATCGGGCGCCTGGCGCGGGCGCTTGAGCGAAAGACAAGCGACGGGCCGCGGCTGGGCCTGTTCCTCAGCGGCGGGATGGACACGCGCACGGTGCTGGCGGCCTGCGGGGCGCGGACGGTCTCATGCGTGACGGTCGCGTTTTCGGAGAACCGGGAGGGCGAGATCGCGCGGACCGTGGCCGCGGCTCGCGGGGCGCCGCACACGCTCATCGTCCTTCCGGTCGGCCACTACGGCCGCATCCTGGATGACGCGTCGAAGCTCTGCGGAGGCATGTACGCGTTCGACCACGCGCTGTTTCTCGGCCTGCGCGATCAGGTCGCGCCGCTCGCCGACGTCGTGCTGCATGGCCACGGGCTGGATTACATGTTCCAGGGCATGTATCTGCCTGTGCGGTATCTGGAGGCGTTCGGCCGCCGGACGTTCATCCGGCGGCTCGAGGCGCCCCGCGGCGATCTCGCGGAGGCGTTCCTGCGCCGGATCAGCTACCGGCTCAAGCGGACGGATCTGCTGCGCTATGTCCGTCCCGCCTGGAGGGCCCGCTTGACGGATGCGCTGCGGCAGTCGGTCGAGGACGTCATCGCGCGCGCGCGCCCGTGGGCGCGCACGCCCTTCGACCTGTGGGAGTACCTGCTGATGCACGCGCTCTCGCGGCACTACACGAACCCGAACGTGTCCAGCATCGGCACCTGCGGCGAGCAGCGCACGCTCACGTTCGACAACGACGTGTTCGCGCTGTACCTCTCGATGCCCGAGCGGTACCGGCTTGCGGCGCGCGTGCTGCGCCGGGCGCTCCGGCGGCTCGATGCGAGACTGGCCGCGCTGCCGAGCGCGAACACGGGGCTCCGGATCGACAGCTCGCCCTTGTCGCTGACCGCGGCGCACGCTTGGCGGCGGCTGCGGGGCGCGCGGCACCCGCAGGCGGCGGACCGGACCTGGCCGGACCGCGACCGCCTGTTCCGCGAGGATCCCCGCCTGCGGCGGGCCGTCCGTGACGCCGCGCGCTCGGAGGTGCTGGCCGCGCACGCGCCGTTTCTGGATCTCGCCGTGCTGGGCGCGGATCTCGAGCGGCGGCTCGAGGCGCCCGCGGGCGGCGGCGATCTCATGGCGACGGTGGTGACGCTGAACGAGTTCTTCAGGGGGTCGTGAGGATGTGCGGGATCGTGGGCCTCATGCTCAGGCGTCCGCTCGAGGAGGCGGACCTCAGGGCGTCGCGCGCGGGCATCGCCGCCTTGCGCCATCGGGGGCCGGACGATGCGGGCGAATGGGCCGACCGCGACTCGGGCGTCGTGTTCGGGCACGCCCGCCTCGCCGTGATCGACCCGTCGCCTGCAAGCCGCCAGCCGTTCGTGCGCGACGGCTGGGCGCTCGCGTACAACGGCGAGCTGTACAACTTCCGCGAGCTCCGTGAGGAGCTGGCCGCGCAGGGCGTGCGCTGCTCGACGACGGGCGACACGGAAGTCGTCCTGGAGGCATGGCGGCGCTGGGGCCCGGAGGCGCTGGAGCGCTTCGACGGCATGATGGCGTTCGCGCTCTTCGACGGGCGCCGGGTGCACCTGGTCACGGACCCCTTCGGGGAGAAGCCCTTGTATCTTGCCGAAACGCCCGAGGGCGTCCATGTCTCATCGGAACCGGGGCCGCTCGCGGCGCGGCTCGGCCTGCCGAAGCGCCTGTCGGCCGAGGAGACGACGGCGTACCTGTGCCTGGGCTTCGTGCCGCCGCCGGGGACGGGGTACGCGGGCCTGGAGCGGCTGGGCCCGGGGATGCACGTCGTCATCGAACGCGGGGCCCTCGTCAGCCGGCGGCGGTACTGGCGGGCGCCTGAGCCGCTCTGGGGGCGCGGCCCCGTTCGGCCGCTGCCGGAACGGACGCTGGACCGGATCGCAGACGCGCTCGTTGCGTCGCTCAGGCGGCGGGTGTACGCCGACGTGCCGCTGGGCATCTTTCTCTCGGCGGGCGTCGATTCCGCCCTCGTGGCCGCGCTCGCCGTGCGGGAGCTGAAGCTGCGCCCGCTGGCGCTGACCGTGGCGTTTCCGGACGGCCGGGATGAGTCGGCGCGCGCGGCGGCGATCGCGCGGCATCTCGAGACGCCGCACGAAATCGTGGACAGCCGTGCGGAGCGGTTCCGCGCCTCGGGCGCATCGGTGCTCGCGCTGTACGGGGAATTGAACGATAACCTGACGGCGGCGTCCGTGCATCAGATCGCCTCGGCGGCGGTGTCGCGCATGACGGTCGCATTGTGCGGCATGGGCGGCGATGAGCTCTTCTACGGGTACGGGCGCTATCAGGTGCTCTATCGCATGCGCGCGGCCCTGGCCCTGCCCGCGGCGCTTAGGCAGGCGCTCGGCGGCATGGTCCGCGGGCCGCTCGCGCGGTCCGGGACGCTCAGGACGGCCTCGGCGCTGCTCGGCGCCGGCGATGCTGCCCGCGTGCTGGCGGTGAAACACGGACGCACGGCGCCGTGGCTGCGGACTCAGCCGGGATTCGAAACGATGGCCCAGCGCTGGTTTCCCGACTCGCGGCAGCCGCTCATGGTTGCGGCGAGACAGTTCGATCTCGACTGCACCATGCCGGGCAGCTACATCCCCGCCATGGAGCGGGGGAGCATGCGCGCAAGCCTCGAGGTGCGGACGCCGTTCCTGAGCCGGGCGCTCCTCGAAACCGTCTCGGCGGAGGATCAGCGCGCGTTCGCGGCCTTCGGACAGAAATCGGTGCTGCGGCGCCTGCTTGCGCGGTACGTGCCCTCGCGGCTGACGGAATTCCCGAAGTCGGGTTTCATGTATCCGCCCGCGCGGCTTCTGGCGGACGGACCGCAGCGCCCTCCGCGCCCGCCGGGCGTCGATCCCGCGTCCGCGCGTGCCGTGTGGGCGCGCCGGTCAGAGCACGGCTGGCAGCTGATCGCCGTGCGCCTGGCGATCCTGGAGGCGTTTGTGACCGGCGCGATGCCGGAGAAGTCGGATGCTCGAGACCTCGCTGAACCCGTTCTCGCCAACTGAGCTGGCCTGTCCGTCCTGCCACGGCGCCGTGGCCTGGGACGACGCGGCGTCGTTGACCTGCGCCGGATGCGCCAGGATCTATCCGGTCGCAGACGGGGTGCCGATGTTCGGGGAGCCCTCGCGCGTGTTCGACTGGGGAGTGCCGGCCGCCCGGATGGCGCGCATGGCGCACGAAGCCGACGTGCTCGGATGGCGGGATGCCATGTTCCGCCTCTGCGACGACGTGCCGCTGCGGGAAGCCGAGCTCATCTGGCAGCGTACGCTCGGGGTGCGCCGCCTGGCGCTTGAGCTCCTCGTGCAGACGGGGCCCGGGACGCGGGTGCTGGATGTCGGGTGCGGGTGGGGCACGATCTCGCTGCACCTGGCAGAGCGGGGCGCGCTCGTGACCGCGCTGGATCAGGCGCCGATGCACGTGCGGTGGGTTCGCGGGTCGGCCCGCGAACGGGGCCTGGAGACGCTCCGCGTCGTTCAGGGCGGCGAGCGCGCGGCTCTGCCGTTCCCGGATGAGTCATTCGACACCGTCATTCTGAACGGCGTGTTCGAGTGGATCGCCACGCACGCGGAGGGGGACCCTGAAGACATTCAGCGCCGTTTTCTTCGCGAAGTGGCCCGGGTCCTGCGTCCTGACGGCTCGGTCTACATCGGCATCGAGAACCGCATCAATTACAAATATTTCCTCGGCGTGCCGGAAGGGCACGTCCGGATGCGCTTCGCGGCGCTCCTTCCGCGGGCGGTGACCGACTGGTACCTGAGGCGGCGCCGCGGAACGCCGTTCCGGCAGTACACGTACAGCGTGCGGGGGTACCGGAAGCTGCTGCAGCAGGCGGGATTCGACCGGGGGCGCTGGTACGTCACTTGGCCGCACTACGGCTCGATCGTCGCGGTCTGGCCGGCGGACGCGCGCCCGGAGACGCCCGTGTCGAGTCGGCACCCGGCTGCGCGGCGGCCGGGACGATGGTTTGCGCCGGCGTTCGGCATCACCGGCTCGCGGGTGCCTCGGGAGTCCCCGCTTCTCGGCGTGCTGCGGCGCGCGTGCGGCGGCGGGGGGGACTGGCGGCTGGACGGCGCGCTCTTCCGCGTGACCTCAACGGGCAAGGCGGTCGTGCGCGTGCGCCCGCGGCGGGGGCCGCGCCGAATCGTCCGCATCGGCCTCGTCCCGCAGGCGGGCAGATGGATCCGGGCTCATCATGACGCCCTGGAGTGGATGCGCGCGCGGGTGTGGCCGGAGCTCGTGGCCTCGCGGCTGCCACAGGCGGAACGAGTGGGCGAGCACGACGGACTCGTGTACGGCGTGGAACTCTGCGCGAGCGGATCCGGCGGAGGGGACGTGATCCGGTCCATGCGGACGCGCCGGCGGCTGTGCGCGGACGCGCTTGAATTCCTCGAAACGCTGAGCGCGGCGGTCCCCGGCGGGATGCGCCCGATGGACGAGCGGGCCTTCGAGCGCGCCGTCGCGCAGCCGGTC
>Ga0214471_10002702_pt1 | contig 13888 bp, 12 predicted proteins | sample RVTome_5_FD_207665 | JGI IMG/M metagenome (GOLD analysis project Ga0214471, IMG submission 207665) | Soil microbial communities from uranium-contaminated site in the Upper Colorado River Basin, Wyoming, United States - RVT142D155 | ecosystem: Environmental > Terrestrial > Soil > Contaminated >...
GAGGTCGTCGACCGGCTGCGCGCGGCGTCGGGCGGCCGGGACTACGGGCGCCTGAGCGTGATGGTGCAGTGGCGCTGCCGGGTGGAGAAACTGTTCGACGTCGCCCCCGGCGCCTTCACCCCGCCGCCCAAGGTGGAATCGAGCGTGGTGCGCCTCACCCCGCATCCCGCGCCGACGCCGGCGGTGCGCGATCCGGCGCGCTTCGCGCAGATCGTCAAGGCCGCCTTCGCCCAGCGCCGCAAGACCCTGCGCAATACGCTGAAAGGCCTGGTTTCGCCGGACACCCTGCTGGCGGCGGGTATCGACCCCGGCCGGCGCGCCGAGACCTTGAGCCTCGCGGAGTTCGCCGCCTTGAGCGACGCCACCGCTGCTTAGGAAACGTCACGTCCCCTCGGAAACCTCCGACCGGGACTTGTTCAGAGGTTTCCTAGAACCGTAGGGTGCGCCCTGCGCACCGAAATATTAAGCGGTGCGCGGGACGCACCCTACACCCGTTTCTCATTTTGTTAGGTGCTCTTAGGAAACGTCATGTCCCCTAGGAAACCTCTGACCGGGGCTTGTTCAGGGGTTCCCTAGCGGCCCGGCGGCGGTTGCGACTCGAGCCGCGCCAGCGTGCTCTCGACCCAGCCCTGCGCCGCGGCGAGGATCTCCTCCGGGGTCTTGCCGCGGCTGTCGATCGCAGGCCCGATCGCGACCGTGATGGTGCCGGGGCGCTTGATGAAGCCGCGGCGCGGCCAGAAGCTGCCGGCGTTGTGCGCCACCGGCACCACCGGATAACCGGTGCGGCTGGCGAGCACCGCGCCACCGATACCCCAGCGGCGCTTCTCGCCGGGCTTCAGACGCGTGCCCTCGGGGAACACCACCACCCAGCGGCCGCCCGCCAGCCGCTGCCGGCCCTGCTCGACGACCTGGTCCATGGCCTTCATGCGCGCGCCGCGGTCGATGGCGATCGGCTGGGTCATGGCCAGGCCCCAGCCGAAGAACGGGATGCGCAGCAACTCCTTCTTGAGCACCCAGACCTGCGGCGGAAAGATGTCCTGAAAGGCGAGCGTCTCCCACGACGATTGGTGATTGGCCAGTATGATGGCCGGCCCCGGCGGCAGCTGCGCGCGGCCCTCGACGCGGTAGCCCATGCCGCAGACGACCGTCAGCAGCCACACCTGCAGGCGCGCCCAATGCTTGATGAAGGCGTAGCGCTTGAGCGGCGGCAACGGAAAGGTGAACAGCGCCGCGACGGCATAGACCATTACCGACGAGAACATCAGCAGATTGAAGAACGCCGACCGCAGTATCGCCATCGCGCTAGCGTTTCCCCAGGGCCCCGTCCAGCAAGGCCGCGCTGAATGCCGCGAGACTCGCGAAGGCCGGCACCGCATCGTCCACCGCCGGCCGCGCGCCGACCAACGCCGGCAGGGCGCCGGCCGCGCACGCCGTCGCCACGTCGTCGGCGTCGTGGCCGACAACGTATACCCCCGACAGGTTGATCTTCAGGCGCTCGGCCAGCTCTTCCAGCAGGCCGGGTGAGCCCTTGCCGCAGCGGCAACCCTCCTCGGGCGCGTGCGGGCAGACGAGGATTGCGTCGATCTCGGCGCCCTTGTGGTGGATCGCCTCCAGCATGCGGGCGTGGATGCGGCTGAGCATCTCGATGCTCAGCCGCCGGCGTCCCACCTCGGGCTGCCGGGTGGTGACGACGATGCGGTAGCCGGCGCGGTGCAGGCGCGCGATCGCCTCGACGCTGCCCGGCAGCGGCGCCCAGTCGTCCGGCGTCAGCACCGGCCCGACCGGATTGATGACGCCATCGCGCTCGAGTATGACCAGTTTCATGGAGCGCCTTACTCGCGAAACTCCGACACCCGGATGCGGCCGTTGATCATGCGGCCCTGGCGCGCCTCCAGCTTCTGCATCTTGTCCCAGAACGCCCGGCGCAGGTCGAAACCGGCGCTGATGGCCGTACCGATGAGCAGGATCATCAGGTCGGCAACCTCCTCCGCCAGCGCGTCGTTCGGCTTGCCCTTGGTGACGGCCTCGGCGATCTCGCCCAGCTCCTCGGTCATCAGCGCCACGCGATAGACCAGGTCCTCGCCGCCGCCGCCCTTGAAATCGTGCTTGTCGTGGAAGGCCTGGACGGCCTTGAGCATTTCTTGATATGAATCGGCGTTCATGGCTTATCTCTGGGAGCGTCTGTTAGAGCGAGTTTACACGGTAAGTTGGCCCTCATCCCCACCCTTCTCCCGGAGGGAGAAGGGCTCAAACCCCCTCTCCCGCCGGGAGAGGGGTTGGGGTGAGGGCCAGGTCCCTGAGCTACCGTGAGTCATTTTGCTGGACACCATTAGCTTTGCAGACGGGAAAAATCGGCCACATTCAGGAACAACTCACGGATCTGGCGTAGCAATCTCAAGCGGCTGGCGCGCAGCATCTCGTCATCCACCATCACCATGACTTTGTCGAAGAATAGATCCACGGGATCGCGCAACGCGGCAAGCCGCATCAACGCGCCGGCATAATCGCCGGCGGCGAACAGCGGTTCCACCTTGGCGCGCACTTCCGTCACCCGCGCCAGCAGCTCATGCTCCGCCTCCTCGCGCAAAAGGCTTCCGTCTACCGGTTCTCCAGAAGTCTCCCCAGCCTGGGGCAGAATATTCTGAATGCGCTTGTTGGCAGCCGCGAGGGCTGCCGCCTCGGGCAGGGCGCGAAAAGCCTTGAGGGCGTCAAGGCGTTTGGTGACCAAATCCAGCCGCGGATGATCCGGATTCAGCGCCATTACCGCGTCTATTTCGTCCACCGCGTATCCTCGTTCGCGCAAGAACGGCGGCAATCGTTCGAGAATGAATACCGCCACCGTGCCCGCAACATTGCCACGATTGATCAAGCCGGTGTCCTTGCCATGAAACACACTGTCCGGATACAGATCGCGTGCCAGAGCACATAGTTGGAAAATGTCCAGTGACAACGATCTTTCCATCAGTATTCGCGCGATACCCAACCCCTGGCGGCGCAGGCCAAAAGGGTCTTTCTCGCCCGTTGGCGCTTGATCGATGGCAAAAAAGCCGACCAACGCATAGAGTTTGTCAGCAAGAGCCACGCATAGGCCTTCCGTGGTCCGCGGCAGCACATCACCCGCAAACCGCGGCAAATAGTGTTCTCTTATCGCTCCGGCCACTTCAGACGGCTCGTCATCATATCGAGCATAGTAAAAGCCCATCAAGCCCTGAAGTTCAGGAAACTCGCTCACCATCTCGGTGAGCAGGTCCGCCTTGCAGAGATACGCAGCCCGCTCGACGAAGCCTCTGTCCTTCACGCCCAGACACTGGCCAATTGCCACCGCGAGCTTTTGTATGCGCTGCACACGCTCAAGCTGGGTGCCGAGCCTATTGTGGTAAACGACATTCGCCAGGCGCGGTACGCGCTCGGCAAGCTTGGTCTTCCGGTCCTGTTCGAAGAAAAAGCGCGCGTCGGCCAGTCGGGCGCGCAGCACGCGCTCGTTGCCGTGGACAATATTGTGCGGATCGCGTACCTCAAGATTGCTGACGACGAGGAATCTTGGTAACAGCTCGGCATGCCGGTTAACGAGAGCAAAGTATTTCTGGTTCTTCTGCATCGTCAGGCTTATACACTGTGCAGGGACCGCGAGAAAATCCTCGTCGAACTGGCCCTCGTATACGATCGGCCATTCCACAAGGGCGGCAACCTCGTCCAAAAGATTTTGATTGCCCTGCAAAATCCAAGTGGCAGCATCTAGATCACCGGTCGGGTTCGAAAACCCGGTGTCAAGAACCAGGTTTTGTCCGGCAGCTTCTCTCAACCTTCTGTCTATCTCCGCACGTCGCTCGTCGAAGTTGGCGACCACGAAGCCGGGTTTGCGCAGCCGCGCCTCGTAGGCATCGGCGTTCGGAATCGCGATGAGACCCTTGCTCAGGAACCGATGACCGAGCGTTTTGTTGCGGCTCTTGAGGCCCAACACCTCGCCCGGTACGGTCCTGCTCCCATGGATCATCACCACGCCGTGCACCGGCCGCACGAACTGCGCCTCGCCCGACCCCCAGCGCATGAGCTTGGCGACCGGCAGTTTTTTCAGCGCCGCCTCGACCAGCGGCGCCAGGTGGACGGCCAGCGGCTCGCCCTTCTGGCGCGCGCGGTAGACGAAGTACTCACCCTTGTCGCCGCGCTGGCGCTCGAGCGCGCTCACGTCGACGCCGCAGGAGCGCGCGAAGCCGAGCAGCGCCTGGGTGGGTTGGCCTTGCGCGTCGAAACCGGCTCCTACCGCCGGGCCGCGCCGCTCGACTGTCCGGTCGGGCTGCTGCGCACGCACGCCGGTCACCCGCACCGCCAAGCGGCGCGGCGTGGCGAAGGCGCGGGCGGCGCTGCCGTCGACCAGAAAGCCCTGCTCCTTGAGCGCCGCGAACACCTGATCGCGCAACGACTCCGACAGGCGCTTGAGCGACTTCGGCGGCAGCTCCTCGGTGAGCAACTCGATCAGCAGGCTCGCGGCCGGTGCCGGGCGCGGGGTGCCGCGGGTCGTCCGGGATTTGCGGGTCGTCACGGGTCAGGCCTTCAGCAGCGGGAAGCCGAGCTTCTCGCGCGATTCGTGATAGCTCGCCGCCACCCGCCGCGCCAGCGCGCGCACCCGGCCGATGTAGGCGGCGCGCTCGGTCACCGAGATGGCGCCGCGGGCATCGAGCAGGTTGAAGGCGTGCGAGCACTTCATGACCATCTCGAAGCCGGGCAGCGGCAGGCCGGCCTCGATGAGGCGGGCGGCCTCGGCCTCGAAATCGCCGAACTGGCGGAACAGCAGCTCGACGTTGCTGAGCTCGAAATTGTATTTCGACTGCTCGACCTCGTTCTGGTGATAGACATCGCCGTAGCTGACGCCTTTCGTCCAGGTGAGATCGAAGACGTTCTCGACGCCTTGCAGGTACATGGCCAGGCGCTCGAGGCCGTAGGTGATCTCGCCCAGCACCGGCCGGCACACCAGGCTGCCGACCTCCTGGAAATAGGTGAACTGCGTGACCTCCATGCCGTTCAGCCACACCTCCCAGCCCAGGCCCCAGGCGCCGAGCGTCGGCGACTCCCAGTCGTCCTCGACGAAGCGCACATCGTGCACGCGCGGGTCGATGCCGATGGCGCGCAGCGAATCCAGGTACAAGTCCTGGATGTCGGGTGGCGAGGGCTTGAGCACCACCTGGAACTGGTAATAGTGCTGCAGGCGATTGGGATTCTCGCCGTAGCGGCCGTCCTTGGGGCGGCGCGACGGCTGCACGTAGGCGGCGCGCCACGGCTCCGGCCCGAGCGCACGCAGGAAGGTCGCGGTATGAAAGGTGCCGGCGCCCATCTCCATGTCATAGGGCTGAAGGATCACGCAACCGCGCGCGGCCCAGAATTTCTGCAGGGCGAGTATCAGTTCCTGGAAGGTCACGCGCGGCCTTTTTCGGATCGGTATCGGTATGGTGAAAGGGCAAGTATACCGCCCGGCGCGGGCGGGCGGTAAGGGTCGCGGCCCGAAGACGCCGCGCCGGATGCGCTAAATGATGCGCAGGCCGGGCGCCGGATGATCGTCGATCGGCGCCGGTGCGTCGGGCGGCGCGGGCGCGCCGGCCTCGGGCGGGCCGCCGGGCGCGGTTTCGCCGCGCGACACGCCGGTATCGCCGGGGATGGGATACTGGCGCGCCAGCAGATTCACGATCTTCGTGACGCGCCGCTCGTAGGCCGGCGTGCGGCTCAGCGGGTTGTGCTTGACGGGGCTCGGCAGCGCGGCCACCAGCTCGGCCGACTGCACCACGTTGAGCTGGCTCGCCGGGATACCCCAATAGTGCCGGGCCGCCGCCTCGACGCCGTAGATGCCGCGGCCGAACTCCGCGGTATTGAGGTAGATCTCCAGGATCCGCCGTTTGCTCAGGTTCTGCTCCATGCCGACGGTCAGTATCAGCTCGTGCCACTTGCGCACCGGGTTGCGCGCCGGGCTCAGAAACAGGTTCTTGGCGGTCTGCTGGGAGATGGTGCTGCCGCCGATCGCCAGCTCGCGGCGCTCGAGGTTCTTATCGAGCGCCTCCTTGAGCGCGATCAGGTCGAAGCCGCTGTGCTGGTAGAAGCGGATGTCCTCCGCAAGCAGCGCCGCGCGCTGCAGATGTTCGGGCAGCTGCGCCAGCGGCACTGGCGACCAGCGCAGGCGCGGCCAGTCCTTGTCGTCCAGTCGCTGCTCGTAGACCGCGATGAAGCTCGACTTGGGCACCGGCCCGACGGCGAGCTGTTTCCAGTCCGGCCAGATCGTCGCGAGGTACAGGAGATCGGCGACGATCAGCAACAATACAATGCGCACCGTCCAGCGCAGTGCGCCGGACAGTCGCCTGGACTTGCGACGTCTTCTGGCCATGACTCGCGGGGCTTTCCGTCTCGGTTGAATATCGAACGATGGTGGCGCGGCCGCGGGGCACGCACCGAGCGCCTATTATGCCGGGAAACCCCGGTGATCTCTACGGGGATAGCCGGCTTTCCGTTTCAGAACCGTTCCAGCACGGAAGTCCCGCCGACCGACGGTGGGTGGCGGGGGCCGGCGGGTGGGCCGCGACGCGGGCAATGCGTTTCTCCGGTTGCGCGGTATCCGGGAATTCGGTAAGGTCTTAACGCGTGTGTAGGGAGTGAAGCACCCGAACCGCCCAGGAGGAGACGGCCCCCAGCGGGCCGATCATAACAAGACACAGAAATTACTACTTCGCAGTCGCAGGGGGCCCGGTCGGGTCCCTTTTTGTTTGCCCGCTTGCCCGCCCACGGCGACCCCGGGCACCGGCCGGCCACTGACCCCGGGCGGCGAAATCGGCTAAAATGCCGCTATCTCCAATCCCTGCACGGCGGCGCCGCACTGGCACGCAAGGTCCGACCGAGGGTGCCAACATGACCGATCCCCGCAAGGCGGTCGCCCTGATCTCGGGCGGCCTCGATTCGCTGCTCGCCGCGCGTCTCATGCTCGACCAGGGCATCCACGTCGAGGGCATCAATTTCTTCACCGGCTTCTGCGTGGAGGGGCACACCCACGCCATCCGCAAGCAGCATCGCGAGCGCCCCAAGCGCAACAACGCGCTGTGGTCGGCCGAGCAGCTCGGCGTCAAACTGCACATTATCGAGGTGATCGAGGAATACAAGCAGGTCGTGATCAACCCCAAGCACGGCTACGGCGCGCACTTGAACCCCTGCCTCGACTGCAAGGGCTTCATGGTCGGCAAGGCGCGCGAATGGATGGAGGCACACGGCTTCGACTTCATTGTCACCGGCGAGGTCATCGGCCAGCGCCCCAACTCCCAGCGCCGCGACACCATGCCGGTGGTGGCGCGCGAATCCGGCGCCTTCGACCGGCTGTTGCGGCCGCTGTCGGCCAGGCTGTTGCCGCCGACCCTGCCCGAGCGCGAGGGCTGGGTGGACCGGGAAAAGCTGCTCGATCTCAACGGCCGCAACCGCAAGCCGCAGATGGCGCTGGCCGCGCACTACGGCTTCCACGACTACGCCCAGCCGGCCGGCGGCTGCTGCTTCCTGACCGACGCCAACTACAGCCGGCGGCTGTCCGATCTGTGGGAGACGCGCGGCACCAAGCAGTACGAATTCGACGACATCATGCTGCTCAAGATCGGCCGCCACCTGCGGCCGCGCCCGCACTTCAAGCTGATCGTCGGGCGCGAGGAAGGCGAGAACCGCTTCCTGGCCGGTTACCGCCGGCAGTTCATCCATCTGAGCGCCGTCAGCCACGAGGGCCCGCTGGTGCTGCTCGACGGCGAGGCGGCCGATGAGGATCTGGAGCTGGCGGCGCGGATTACCGCGCGCTTCGGCCAGGGGCGCGCCGCCGAGCGCGTGACGGTCGAGGTCACCGACCGGAGCGGCGGCGCGCGGCGCCTCACGGTCGCGCCGCTGCCGGCCGAGGAGATTCCGGAGGGCTGGTATCTGTGACGCCCGAATACGGCCGAGACACCCGCGCATGAGCCGCCACCAGCTCGACGCCCGGCATCTGCTCTGCCCGATGCCGGTGATCCGCACCCAGAACCGGATCCAGGCGCTGCTTCCGGGCGACGAACTTGAGGTACACTGCACCGACCCCGGCGCGCTGCACGACATCCCCGCCTGGTGCCGGTTGCACGGTCATGAGGTCGTGTCCGCATCCAGCACCGGTGACGCGGTGACGGTAGTGGTGCGCGTCGCGACGAACCGGGACCGAGCGTGACCGAGATCACCCCGCAGGCCATCTTCGACACCACCGACCCGAAGCGCTACCGGGCGAGCCGGCGCGTGACCTTCGCCAGCATGGGCGTCAATCTGCTGCTGACCGCCGCGCAGATCGCGATCGGCATCGTCGGCCACTCCCAGGCGCTGGTCGCCGACGGCTTCCATACCCTGGCCGACCTGATCTCCGACGTGATGGTGATGTTCGCCATCCGCCACAGCGCCAAGGCCGCCGACGAGGAACACCCCTACGGCCACGCGCGCATCGAGACGGCGATGACGGTGGTGCTGGGCGCGATGCTGGTGCTGGTGGGCGCCGGCATCGCGCTGCGCGCCGGGCTGCGGCTGAGCGGCGACGAGCCGCTGTTGACGCCGACGCTGCCCACCCTGATCGCCGCCGCCCTCACCATCCTGGCCAAGGAGGGGCTCTACCAGTACACAGTGCGTACCGCCCGGCGTTACGGCTCGGAGCTGTTGCGCGCCAACGCCTGGCATCATCGCAGCGACGCGATCTCGTCGGTCATCGTGTTCGTCGGCATCGGCGGCAGCATCCTGGGGCTGGCCTACATGGACGCGCTGGCGGCGATCGGCGTGGCGCTGTTCATCGCCAAGATAGGCATCGAGCTCGGCTGGGGCGGGATGAAGGAGCTGATCGACACCGGGCTGGAGCACGACAAGCTCGCGCGCATCCGTAGCGCCATCCTCGATGTGGACGGCGTCAAGGCCCTGCACCTGCTGCGCACCCGGCGCGTCGGCGGCCAGGCGCTGGTCGACGTGCACATCATCGTCGACGACCGCATCAGCGTCTCGGAAGGGCACCACATCAGCGAAGCGGTGCGGCGCCGGCTGATCGAGGAGATCGACGAGGTCGCCGATGTGATGGTGCACATCGATCCCGAGGACGACACGGTCAAGGCGCCTTCGGAAGCGCTGCCGGCACGGCGCGAGATCGAGCGGCGCCTGAAGGATTACCTGGCCGGCATTCCGGCGGCCTGCAAGGTCGAGCGCATGCAGCTCCACTATATAGACGGTCGCCTGCATGTCGAGCTGATCATTCCGCTCAGCTGCGTCGGCAGCGCCGGCGAGGCGGCGCACCTGGCGGAGCGCCTGCGCGAGGCCGTTGCCGGCGCGCATGACCCCGATATTGCCGTGGTCCGGGTTTACTACCATTAAGTATCGTGCAGTCTCTGACTGCGCTATCATGGTGCATATAGGGTTCCATCATGCACCAATAGTGTGCTATCAAAATGGTCATGAAAACATAAATATGCACCAAAACAATGCGTTACTATTAGTTTTACCCGTGGCATGCTTCATGCAAAATGACGGTCTCAAGTTTCGTTGCCGCCAACAAGCCGGCGGCGGACCTGTGCCCCATTCTTTTATTTCCTGATAGGAGGAATTCCGATGTCTGGCGCGGACGTACTGAAGCTCATCAAAGACAAAGACGTGAAATTCATCGACTTCCGGTTCACCGACACCAAGGGCAAGGAACAGCACGTCTCGGTGCCGGCCAAGACCATCGAGACCTCCACCTTCGAGGACGGCAAGATGTTCGACGGCTCGTCGATCGCCGGTTGGAAGGGCATTCAGGAATCCGACATGATCCTGATGCCGGACCCGGCGACCGCGGTCATGGACCCGTTCATGGAAGAGCCGACCCTTATCCTGCGCTGCGACGTGGTCGAGCCGAACACCATGCAGGGCTATGAGCGCGACCCGCGCTCGCTCGCCAAGCGCGCCGAGGCGTATCTCAAGAGCACCGGCATCGCCGACACCGCGTATTTCGGCCCCGAGGCCGAATTCTTCATCTTCGACGACGTGCGCTGGGGCGCCGACATCTCCGGCTCGTTCGTGAAGATCGATTCCGAAGAGGCCTCCTGGAACACCGAGAAGGTCTACGAGGGCGGCAACATGGGCCACCGCCCGAGCGTCAAGGGCGGCTACTTCCCGGTCCCGCCGGTCGATTCGCAGCAGGACATCCGCTCGGCCATGTGCCTGGCCATGGAGGAGATGGGCCTCGAGATCGAGACCCACCACCACGAGGTGGCGACCGCCGGCCAGAACGAGATCGGCATGCGCTTCAACACCCTGGTGCAGAAGGCCGACGAGCTGCAGATCTACAAGTACTGCGTGCACAACGTGGCGCACGCCTACGGCAAGACCGCGACCTTCATGCCCAAGCCGATCGTCGGCGACAACGGTTCCGGCATGCACGTCCACCAGTCGCTGGCCAAGGGCGGCAAGAACCTGTTCAGCGGCGACCTCTACGGTGGTCTGTCCGAGCTGGCGCTGTTCTACATCGGCGGCATCATCAAGCACGCACGCGCCATCAACGCCTTCACCAACCCGCTGACCAACAGCTACAAGCGCCTGGTGCCGGGCTTCGAAGCGCCGGTCATGCTGGCCTACTCGGCGCGCAACCGCTCGGCCTCGATCCGCATCCCCTACGTGCCGAACCCCAAGGGCCGGCGCATCGAGGTGCGCTTCCCGGATCCGGGCGCCAACCCCTATTTCGCGTTCGCCGCGATGATGATGGCCGGGCTCGACGGGATCCAGAACAAGATCCATCCGGGCGAGGCGATGGACAAGGACCTCTATGACCTGCCGCCGGAAGAGGAGAAGAAGATCCCGACCGTGTGCCATGCGCTGGATCAGGCGCTGGTGACGCTCGATACGGACCGCAAGTTCCTCACCGCCGGTGGCGTATTCACCGACGACCTGATCGACGCCTACATCGAACTCAAGATGAAAGAGGTCACGCGCTTCCGCATGACCACCCATCCGGTCGAGTTCGACATGTACTACAGCGTGTAAGTGATGAGTGATCGGGCGGATCGTCCGGCCGGATGCCCGCCCGAGCTTGCAGCGCAAACGCCCCCTTCCGGGGGCGTTTGTCTTTCCGCCGCGGTGCGCCCCCTGCTGGTTTAATGCACCAAAATGGTGCATAATTACCCCTGAGATCATCTTTGTAATACGTAACTATATAATCTGTAAAGTATTTTTTAACTGGTGCGGTTCTTGCTAAACAGCAGGCAACCGGCTGGGCGCGAGGGCCCCGTGGACGCTGATTACCGTCGTATTTTGGAGAACCTGAACACCACGGTGCTGACCGCGGACGCCGACCTTCGCCTCACGAGCATCAACCCGGCCGGCGAGATGCTGTTCGAGCTGAGCGCCCATCAACTCATCGGCCACGACCTGGCCGAGCTGCTGCCGCAGAATCGCGCCCTGATCGAGGCCCTGCGACAGGCGCTCGCCACCGGGCACCCGTTCACCGAGCACGGCCTGCGCCTGATGCTGCCGGGCGGCCGCGAGACCACGGTGGACTGTGTCGTGACGCCGCTCAGCGACGCGCGGACCGATACCGGGCTGCTGGTGGAGTGGGCGCCGGTCGACCGCTTGCTGCGACTGGCGCGCGAGGAGCGCATGAACGATCAGCACGTCGCGAGCCGCGCGCTGATCCGCGGGCTCGCCCACGAGATCAAGAACCCGCTCGGCGGCCTGCGCGGCGCCGCGCAGCTGCTCGAGCGTGAGCTGCCGACGCCGGCGCTCAAGGAGTACACGCGCATCATCATTCACGAGGCCGACCGGCTGCGGAACCTGGTCGATCGCATGGTCGGGCCGATCGCGCCGCTCCGGCGCGAGTCCGTCAACATCCACGAAGTCTTCGAGCGGGTGCGCAGCCTGATCCTGGCGGAGATCCCGGAGGGCGTGCGCATCGTGCGCGAGTACGACACCAGCCTGCCCGAGCTCACCGGCGACGCCGAGCAGCTCATCCAGGCGGTGCTCAATATCGCGCGCAACGCCGCCCAGGCGATGGACGGCCGCGGCACCATCGTGCTGCGCTCGCGCATCGAGCGCCAATACACGATCGGCCAGACCCGCCACCGTCTGGTGCTGCGCGCCGAGATCGAGGATGACGGGCCGGGGATCCCGACGGAGCTGCGCGAGCAGATCTTCTATCCGCTGATCACCAACCGCCCGGGGGGCACGGGTCTCGGCCTGTCGATCGCCCGCGACGTGGTGCTGCAGCACGGCGGCCAGATCGAGTGCGACAGCCGCCCGCGCCAGACCATTTTTCGAATCTATTTGCCCTATGGAGAGCGGCTATGAGCAGGCAGGAACAGGTATGGGTCATCGACGATGACCAGTCGATACGCTGGGTGCTGGAGCGCGCGCTGAGCCAGGACGGCATGGCGGTGAGGAGCTTCGACTCGGCCGATGCCGTCCCCGGCAATCTCAACCGCGAGCAGCCGGACGTGATCATCACCGACATCCGCATGCCCGGCATCAGCGGCCTGGAACTGCTGGAGGCGATCCGCAGCCGGGCGCCGGAGCTGCCGATCATCATCATGACCGCGCACTCCGACCTCGAGAGCGCGGTCGCCGCCTACCGCGGCGGCGCCTTCGAGTATCTGCCCAAGCCCTTCGACGTGGACGAGGCGGTACGGCTGACGCGCCGCGCCATCGAGCACCGGCGCCGCAAGGCCGAACCGGCCGCGGACCTCGGCGGCACCCCCGAGATCATCGGCGAGGCGCCGGCGATGCAGGAGGTGTTCCGCGCCATCGGCCGGCTGTCGCGCTCGCACATCAACGTGCTGATCAACGGCGAGTCCGGCACCGGCAAGGAGCTGGTGGCGCGCGCCCTGCACCGCCACAGCCCGCGCGCCGACAAGCCGTTCATCGCCATCAACATCGCCGCGATCCCGCGCGAGTTGCTGGAGTCCGAGCTGTTCGGCCACGAGCGCGGCGCCTTCACCGGCGCGCACTCGCAGCGCAAGGGGCGTTTCGAGCAGGCGCACGGCGGCACGCTGTTCCTCGACGAGATCGGCGACATGCCCGCCGAACTGCAGACGCGCCTGCTGCGCGTGCTGTCCGACGGCAGGTTCTACCGGGTCGGCGGCCACGACCAGATCGAGACCGACGTGCGCATCGTCGCCGCGACCAATCAGGACCTGGAGAGCCGGGTGGCCGACGGCCGCTTCCGCGAGGACCTGTTTCACCGCCTCAACGTCATCCGCGTCCACATCCCGCCGCTGCGCGAGCGGCGCGACGACATCCCGGCGCTGGCGCGGCACTTCCTCAAGACCAGCGCCCAGGAGCTGGGCGTCGAGGCCAAGCGGCTGCTGCCGGAGACCGAGGAAACGCTGTGCCGCCTGCCGTGGCCGGGCAACGTCCGGCAGCTCGAGAACACCTGCCGCTGGCTGACGGTCATGGCGCCGGGTCAGACCATCCGCACCGAGGACCTGCCGCCGGAGCTGCGCCAGGACGCCGGCGAGATGCTCGGCCCGGCCGACTGGGAACACGGACTGCGGCGGCTGATCGAGCAGCGCCTGGCGCGCGGCGAAAGCAACATCCTCGACAGCCTCAACCCCGACTTCGAGCGCATCCTGATCGAGGCGGCGCTCAACCACACCGGCGGCCGCAAGCAGGATGCCGCGCGCAAGCTCGGCTGGGGCCGCAATACCCTGACGCGCAAACTCAAGGAGCTGGGCCTGCAATAGCAGGCTGTTGAAAAACTCGTTTTTCAACAGCCTGCGGTGCGGTCGACGGATCGACCGCCATTTTTCAAACACGGAAGTGTTTGAAAAATGGAGCAAAGCAAAAATGACATTTTTGCTTTGCGTGGTTGAAAAAGTCCTGGATGGACTTTTTCAACACCCTGATAGCGCCGTTGCCGGCTCCG
>Ga0214471_10002703_pt1 | contig 13886 bp, 11 predicted proteins | sample RVTome_5_FD_207665 | JGI IMG/M metagenome (GOLD analysis project Ga0214471, IMG submission 207665) | Soil microbial communities from uranium-contaminated site in the Upper Colorado River Basin, Wyoming, United States - RVT142D155 | ecosystem: Environmental > Terrestrial > Soil > Contaminated >...
GTAGTACATGCCGAAGGAATACTGGTCGGCGCCGTCGTTGGTCGCGGCCTCGGAGTTGTCGGCGACCAGGTACTGGGCGGCGAGGGTGAAGTCGGCGAGCTTGACGCGGGCGTTCACGCCGTAGGCGTCGCGCTCGACGGCCGCGCCGAAACCGTCGTCCTTGAGCTTCTCGTAGATCGCGCCGACCTGCGCCGGGCCGAACTTGACCTTGGCGCCGACGCGCATGCCGCTGGCATCGCTGTTGGCGACGCCGCCCATGCTCTCCTGGGCCTCGTAGGCCGCGCCGACGGAAAACATCTTGTTGGCATAACCGATGCCGGCGCCGACCAGGGTCTGGTTGTTGTCGGGATTGGAGATGCCCTCGAAGTCGTTCGAGTACATCACCTTGGCCTGGAGGCCGGCCACTCCGATCTGGTACTGCGCCATGCTCTTGGCGCGCACGTTGAACAGGTTGGCGCCGGCGGCGGTCTGGCCGAGGATGCTGCGCCGGTCGCCGACCGTGTCGCCGAACAGCGTGTAGTCGCTGCCCGTGATTTTGAGCGGCGTGTCGTGGACGCCGGCGATCAGCGTGCCCCAGGCGCCGGACAGGCCGAGGTAACGATTGCGTTCGCTGAGCGTGCCGCGCTCGCCGCTCACGTCGACGTCCGACTCGAACTTGAACACCCCGTCCAGGCCGGGCACCAGCTCGCGCTTGCCCTTGAAGCCGATGCGCGAGGAGTTGCTGGTGATCTCGACGCCGACCGGATCCGGCACCGCGCCGGTCGCACTGCCGCGGTCGTAGTAATCCGCCGAGACGTGCAGCTGGCCGTAGAGCTGCACGGCCTTGCCGAGCAGGTCGACGTCGGCCTGCGCGGCGCCGGCGGCCAGGCTGGCGCCGAGCGCCGCTACAATCGCTTTCTTTTGCATGATGAGTACCCTTGTCGATGGTCAGTTTGCGAAAAAGGCCGGGATACGGCCGGCTGCCGGGCAAGCGCCGCGATCAGCGGGGTCAGATTGTGTTCGCTGCGTATGACGAACTGATTTCCGGACGATGACGGATTCATGACATCCGCCCGCCGCCGTGCAAAAAGAAAGGCCGCCTTTTGGCGGCCTTCCCGCGGGGATGCGACCCGCTGACTACCGGCGCGTCCGTGCGCGCTTTTTCTTAGTCCCTGATCGTGAAGCCGGTGATCTTCAGGACGTCGTCCGTCGGATAACCGTCGACCGGCGGCATGTTGGCGTCGTTGCTGTGCTGGATCGAGACATACGCCGTCGTGCCGGAGGCGTCGAACATGAAGCCGGTCGGCTCGGCCGAGCTGTCCCTGACCGACAGGATCTTCACGCAGCCGTCGCTCTTGATATCGCGGTCGGCGCCGTCCGGCAGGCAGGCGAACACGTCGCCGTTGGCGTGGTCCTCGATCACGTAGAGGTTGCCGGTGCGCGGCTGGAACGCGATATTGTCGAAGGAGTTGAAGTCGGTGTCGCCCTCGACGAAGCGGTTCACGACCACCGTGCGCTGCGTGGGGCTGGCGGTGAGCGGCGCGTTGTCCACGCCGCACGCCGCCTCGGCATAGTTCTTCGCCCCCTCGTTGCCGGTGTTGGCGACGCAGAACCGCACCGCCTCGGGATTCGCCGGATCGCGGTACATCGGGTCGAGCTCCAGGTCCTCGGGGCGGTAGTAACCGGTGGCGCCCAGGGCGTCGGCGTCGGCGCGCGCAGTGGCGGCGTTGACCATCACCCAGGCGGCATTGCCGATCTCGCAGCCCTGGCCGACCTGCTGGGTGCCGTTCACGCAGGAGACCTGCATGGCGTGCACCGAGCCGGCCGCGAGCGGCGACTGGGACAGGTCGGCGATCGGGCCGGAGCCGGCGCGCGGCATGGCCGGCACGAACTTGAAGATCGCGCCGCCGTCGCTGTCGTTTACGCCGCTGCCCGGCCGCAGCTCGTCGCCGGCGATCACCACGCCGCTCGGCAGCACCGCGATGCCTTCCCAGGCCAGGGTCGGCAGCGCGTGGCGCTTGGCGATGTTCGCCGGGTCGGTCACCTCGCCGGTCGCGCGGTTGACCACGGTCTGTTCGCTGATACCGAGTGGGTTCAGGATCTCATAGGCCCCGCCGTCGGCGCGCTCCTCGGTGGCGAGAATCGTGCCCCAGGGCGTGGTGCGGATGCCGTCGCAGGACCACATGCCGCGCAGAATGGTCTCGACCGCGCCGCTGCCGAGGTCGATGCGCTGCACCGAGGGGTTGTACTTGCCGTTGGCCAGGAGTTCGCGACCGCCCTCGACGCAGGTGATGAGATGGGTCGGCGCGGCCTCGGGGTAGAAGGCCATCATGTCGGTGCGGTTGGCGGCGGAGCGCGTCAGGTACTCGGCCTTGAGACCGTGGGCGAGCCGCACCTGGTCCTGCGCGGTCTGGTGAGGCGTGCGATAGGGGCCGCTGGTGGACGGCGCCGAACCTTCCACCGGCTTGTTGATGCCGAACAGCTTTTCCGATTGCGCCTCAAGCAGTTGCATGACTTTGGCGCCGAAGTCGCGGTCGTTGTCGGCAGCGGCCGGAGCGGCGAGGCCCAGGGCGGCCAGCGCCAGTCCCAGGGCCTTGGCGGTGTGGTTTTTCGCATTCATGGCATGATCCTTGTAAGGGTAGGGGTGGAAACGGCCGGTCGGGCGAACTGCGCCCGGCCGGAGCAGCAGTCTGCCGCCGCCGTGTGACCCGACGGTGTCAGCGGTGTGGCAGATCCATGAAACCCAACGGGTCCGGAGTGACCAGACAGTGAGCACAGCGAAGCCAGCGGCGATGGCGCGATTCGCCGGGTGGTCGGAGACGACCAAGTACACGATCTACGGCGCGCTGTTCGGCCTGTGCTTCCCGGTCGGCTCGATCGCGTTCCTGGTGCTGATCGGCGCGCTGCCGGAGGCCAAGGGCTTGTGGCAGGCGGTCGTGCACGCGCACGCCAACCCGCTGCTGTTCGTGATCGACAGCGCGTCGCTGTTCCTCGGCCTGTTCGCGCGGCTGGCCGGGATGCGGCAGGACCGCATCCGGCGCTTTTCGGAGTCGCTCGAGGTCGAGGTGGCCGAGAAGACCGAGTCGCTGCGGATGGCGCTCGACGAGGCGCGCAAGGCCAACGAGACCATCGTCCACATCGCCGATCACGACGCGCTCACCGGGCTGCTCAACCGCCGCCGCTTCCAGAAGGAGCTGATGCAGTGGGCGGCCTATGCGCTGCGTTACGAGCGCGCGCTGGCGCTGATCTTCATCGATCTCGACAATTTCAAGTTCATCAACGACACCTACGGTCACCACATCGGCGACCAGTACCTGGTCACGATCGCCGACGCCCTGCGCCGCACCTTCCGGGCCACCGACCACCTGGCGCGCTGGGGCGGCGACGAGTTCGCCATCCTGCTGCCCGAGACCCAGGCCGCCCAGGCCATGGAGGTCGCGAACAAGCTATTGCGGCAGTTCAACGAGACCAAGATGCATTTCGACCAGGGCGAGCTCAGCGTCTCCGCCAGCATCGGTATCGCGCTGTTCCCGGTGCACACCAGCGATCCCAATCAGCTGCTGGCCTTCGCCGACGCCGCGATGTACGAGGCCAAGCAGGCCGGACGCAACTGCTGGCGGATGTACGCGGCCTCGCCGCAGGAGATGGAGCGCGTCCAGGAGCATATCCGCTGGGAGGGCCGCATCCGGCGCGCGCTCGAGACCGATCAGTTCGTGCTGGTCTACCAGCCGCTGCTCGATCTCGAGACCCAGGAGACGCACAACTACGAGGCGCTGCTGCGGCTCGAGGATCGCGACGGCGAGCTCATCAGCCCCAGGCTGTTCCTGGATACCGCCGAGCAGTTCGACCTGAGCGTGGCGATCGACCGCATGGTGATCCGCAAGGCGACGCGCAAGATCGAGACCTTGGCGGCCAGCGAGAAAGGTCTCGGGCTGTCGCTCAACCTGTCGCGCAAGATGATCAACGATCCGGGGTTCATCCAGTACGTCGAGGAGAACGTCCGCGAGACCGGCATCCGTCCGCAGGCCCTGAGCTTCGAGATCGGCGAGCAGCTGGCGCTGGAGAACCTCGGCACGACGCGCGCGCTCGCAACCCGGTTGAAGGATCTGGGGCATCGCCTGATCCTCGACGATTTCGGCCTGGGATTCTCGTCCTTCCACTACCTCCAGCAGCTGGCCGTCCACATGGTCAAGGTCGAGGGCGGGCTGATCCGCGACATCGCGACCAACCGCGACAACCGCCGCTTCCTTAAGACGCTGGTCGCCATGGCCCACGACCTCGACATCAAGGTCGCGGCCAAGTTCGTCGAGGACGCCGATATCCTGGATGTCCTGTGCGATCTGGGCGTCGACTACGCCCAGGGCTTCGCCATCGGCCGGCCGCTGGAGTCGATCGAGCAGACCTTGTTGATCGCGCGCTCAGCGTAAAATCAGTAGCAAGTGGCAAGGTAAGGCGGGTTCAGCACAGGCCTGAATAACCTTGCCACTTGCTACTTGATACTTGTTACTGTTTTTTTACTGTCCTACTCGCCGGAAAATAACAGCTGAAGGTGCTGCCCTGTCCGATGCGGCTGTCGATGCCGAGGCGCGCGTCGTGGCGCATGAGGATATGCTTGACGATGGACAGGCCGAGCCCGGTGCCGCCGGTGGCGCGCGAGCGCGCGTTGTCGACACGGTAGAAGCGTTCGGTGAGGTGCGGGATGTGGTGGGCGGGGATGCCTTCGCCGCTGTCGGTGACCGCGAACACGGCGCCGCCGTTCGCCGCGCGCCAGCTCAGCCGGATGCTGCCGCCGGCCGGCGTGTAGCGCACCGCGTTGCTGATGAGATTGGACAGCGCGCTGCGCAGTTCCTCCTCGTTGCCGAGCAGCTGCAAGTCCGGATCGGCCTCCAGGCCGAGGACATGGTGCCGGTCGCCGCTCAGCACTTCGGCCGTCTCCTTCAGGCCCTCGAGCATGGCGGCGACATCGACCTCGGACTCGTGGCGCAGCGGCGGCGAGGTCTCGAGGCGCGACAAGGTCAGCAGATCGTCGACCAGCCGCAGCATGCGCAACGCCTGCTCGTGCATGCTGGCGAGATAGCGCTGCGGCTCCCGGGCATCCGGTTCGATGGAATCCTGCAGGGTCTCGATGTAGCCGGTGACGACCGTCAGCGGCGTGCGCAGCTCGTGCGAGATGTTGGCGACGAAGTTGCGGCGCATGGCCTCGAGGCGCGCCACCAGCGTAACGTCGCGGGCGATCAACAGCCGCTCGCTGCTGCCGAACGGAATGATCTGGATCGACAGCTCGATCTCGTCCCGGACCGGCGAGCCCATGGTCAGTTCGTTGCCGAAATCGCGCTGCCTGAGGTAGTTGCCGAACTCGGGTTCGCGCACCAGGTTGGTGATGCGCAGACCGTGGTCGCGCGGGTAGGCGAGTCCGAGCAGGCGCTCGGCGGCGCGGTTCGCCCACTCAATCTTGCCGCCCTCGGTCAGCACCACCATCGCGTCCGGCGTTGCGGCGCTCGCGCTCTGGAAGCGCTCCAGCGCCTTGGTCAGCCGGTCCTCGCGCCGTTCGGTCTTCTTGATGAGCTGGCGGATGGCATCGAAGGCGTCGCCCCACAGCCCGCCGGCCTCGGGCACGTCCGCGGAGCGGCCGGTCTGCAGCCAGGCGTGCAGCCGCGCGAGCTGGCGCAGCATCAGGCCGAGATACAGCGCCAGGCCGACGACCAGCCCGGCGAACGGGTGTCCGGCGATCGCGCCCAGGACCAGGGTCACGAGCAGGATGCCGACCAGCGTCCACAGCTCGCGCAGCAGGCCCTCGCGCAACGGACGTCAGCCCCGTGCCGTGAGCCGGTAGCCGGCGCCGCGCACCGTCTGGACCAGGCTGTCGTGCCCGGTCGGCTCCAGCGCCCGGCGCAGCCGGCGGATATGGACGTCCACGGTGCGCTCCTCGACGTAGACGTTGTTGCCCCAGACGCTGTTGAGGATATGCTCGCGGCTGTGCACGCGCTCGGGGTGGGTCATGAAGAAGTGCAGCAGCCGGAACTCGAGCGGCCCGAGCGCGAGCAGCCGCTCGCCGGCGCGTACCTCGTGGGTGGCGGGGTCGAGGCGCAGGCCGCGCGCCTCCACCGCCGCGTCGGTGGTCTCGGGGGCGCGGCGCCGCAGCACGGCGCGGATGCGGGCCAGCAGCTCACGCGGCGAGAACGGCTTGGTGACGTAATCGTCGGCGCCGCTCTCCAGGCCCTGGATCTTGTCGTCCTCCTGGGCGCGGGCGGTGAGCAGAATGATCGGCAGGTGGCGGGTGGCGGGCTCGCGCCGCAGGCGCCGCGCGTAATCCACGCCGCTCATCCCCGGCAGCATCCAGTCGAGCAGCATCAGGTCCGGCAGGTCCTGGCGCACCATGGCCTCGGCGGCCGGCACGTCGGCGGCCTGGCGGCACTGGAAGCCGGCGCGGCTCAACGCTGCGTCCACCATTTCGCGGATGGCCCGCTCGTCCTCGACGATCAATATGTTTCCAGGCATACCCATTACCGTTCCGGCCGGTGCAATATCGCGGTCATTTTCGACCCGTATTTCATACCACAAATGTGACGGCCGTGTTACTTATTATGACATCGTCATGACACCCGCGGCGGGCGCCGAATCCGGTATAATTGCGCGGCCCCGTCCGGGGACGCCCCGGGCCCGGATCCGGGCCCGGATCACCGATTCGATACAGCGGAACCGCACACCATGGCCAAGACCAGCGTTCGACCGACCGACATCAAGCTGCACCAGAAATCGCATGTTCTGGAAATCGCCTTCGACGACGGCAGCCACTTCAAGCTTCCCTGCGAATTCCTGCGGGTCTATTCGCCGTCCGCCGAGGTGCGCGGCCACGGGCCCGGCCAGGAGGTGCTGCAGCTCGGCAAGGAGAACGTGAACATCACCCAGATCGAGCCGGTCGGCAGCTACGCGATCTGCCTGCACTTCGACGACGGTCACAGCACCGGCATCTATTCCTGGGATCTGCTGCGCAGCCTCGGTGAGAACCAGGAGCAGCTCTGGGCGCAGTACCTGAAGCGCCTGGAGCAGGCCGGCCACCAGCGCAAGCCGCAACCGGCGCACTGACCGTGGCGCCGCCCGACGAGCGCGAGTCCGCGCGCGACCGCACCACCCACTTCGGCTACCGCGAGGTGCCGGAGGCCGACAAGGCCGGCCTGGTCGGGCAGGTGTTCACCTCGGTGGCCGGCAAGTACGACGTGATGAACGACCTGATGTCGTTCGGCGTGCACCGGCTGTGGAAGCGCTTCGCGATCGAGACGAGCGGCGTGCGCGCCGGGCAGCACGTGCTCGACCTGGCCGGCGGCACCGGCGATCTGGCGGCGCGCTTCGCGCCGCGGGTCGGCGCGCGCGGTTCGGTGACGGTCGCCGACATCAATGCCGCGATGCTGGCGGTCGGGCGCGAGCGCCTCGCCGACGCCGGCATCGCCGGCAACGTCGAGTTCATCCAGGCCGACGCCGAGTGTCTGCCGTTTCCGGACGACCGCTTCGACTGCATCAGCATCGCCTTCGGCCTGCGCAACGTGACGCGCAAGGAACGGGCGCTCGCGTCGATGTTCCGCGTCCTCAAGCCGGGCGGGCGCCTGCTGGTGCTGGAGTTCTCGCATCCGGTGCTGCCGGGGCTCGACCGGCTCTACGACGCCTACTCGTTCTCGGTCCTGCCGCTGCTCGGGCGCGCCGTGGCCGGCGACGCCGAAAGCTACCGTTACCTGGCGGAGTCGATCCGCAAGCATCCCGACCAGGACGCGCTTCAGGCCATGATGGAACAGGCCGGCTTCGCGCGTGTGCATTATTTCAATCTCAGCGGCGGCATCGTCGCCCTGCACAAGGGCTACAAGCTCTAGTGCGCAGCACACGTTCAAGGCGGGACGTAGGGTGGGGCCCTGCCCCACCGAAACGGTGCCGTCGAGTCGAACGTATAGCGGCGGGGCAGGGCCCCACCCTACGGGAGCCGCGGCCAGCGGCGATGCGCCGGCCGTGAAGAACGCCGATTCCGCCTTCGTCGCCTTCATCGAGGACGCCGGCAACCGCCTGCTGCGGCTCGACCCCGAGACGCTCGCGCGCCTCGGCCGGCTGCACGGCAAGGTGATCCATTTCGAGTTCAGCGACCTCAAGCGCGGGCTCTACGTCTTCCCGTCCGAGGCCGGCGTGCGGCTGCGCGCCGCCCACGACGGCGAGCCGCACTTGAGTCTCATCGGTCCGTTGACCGCCTTCGCGCACCTCGCCTGGCGGCGCGACGCCGCCACGCTCAACTCCGGCGAGCTCACGCTGCGTGGCGACGTCGCGCTCGCCCAGGACGTGCAGCGCCTGCTGGCCGCCGTCGATATCGACTGGGAGGAGCAGGCGGCCCGGCTGATCGGCGACGTCGCGGCCCACGAGCTCGGCCGGCTGCTGCGCGCCGCCGACGCCTGGCGCCGCCGGGCGCTCGACGTCCTCGGCCGCGATCTCGCCGAGTACCTGCAGGAGGAGGGCCGGCACCTGCCGCGGCGCGACGAGCTCGACGGTTTCCTGACCGCGGTCGACGTGCTGCGCTCGGACGTCGACCGGCTGGCGCAGCGCGTCGCGCGCCTGAAGGCCCACGGAGACTGAGCATGCCGATCGCGCAGATGGGCCGGCTGATGCGCATCACCCGCGTGTTCGTGCGCCACGATCTCGACGAGCTGGTGCGCGCCCTGCACCTGTTCCGTCCGCTGCGCTTCGGCCTGCGGCTGTTGCCGTGGCGCTGGTTCCGCGCGGCGCCGGCGCCGCGCGCGCAGCGCCTGCGCGAGGCGCTGGAAGAGCTCGGGCCGATCTTCGTCAAGTTCGGGCAGATGCTGTCGACCCGGCCGGACCTGCTGCCGGAGGACATCGCGCTCGAGCTGAACCGCCTGCAGGACCGGGTACCGCCCTACCCGGGCGAGCAGGCGATCGCCATGATCGAGCAGGCACTCGGCGGCCGCCTCGCCGACCACTTGCAGCACTTCGACCCGGTGCCGGTCGCCTCGGCCTCGGTCGCCCAGGTGCATTTCGCCGAGCTCGCCGACGGCACGCCGGTGGCGGTCAAGGTGCTGCGCCCCGGCGTCGAGCGCGTCATCGAGCGCGATCTCGCGCTGATCGACACGCTGGCACGGCTCGCCGAACGTTACTGGCCGGCCGCGCGACGCTTCCGGCCGCGCGAGGTGGTCGACGAGTACCGCAAGACCATACACGGCGAGCTCGACCTGATGCGCGAGGCCTCGAACGCCAGCCGGCTGCGCGCGAATTTCGCCGGCTCCGAGCTGCTGTACGTGCCGAAGATCTACTGGGACCTGACGCGTCCGAGCGTCATGGTGATGGAGCGGGTGGGCGGCATTCCGATCAGCAATATCCAGGCGCTCAAGGACGCCGGCATCGACATGCGCCGGCTCGCCCATCACGGCGTCGAGATCTTCTTCACCCAGGCGTTCCGCGACGGCTTCTTCCACGCCGACATGCACCCCGGCAATATCTTCGTCTCGCCGGAGGGCCAGTACCGCGCGGTCGATTTCGGCATCATGGGCACGCTCAGCGAGCGCGACAAGCACTACCTCGCCGAGAACTTCCTGGCGTTCTTCAACCGCGACTACCGCACCGTCGCCGAATCGCACGTGCGCGCCGGCTGGGTGGCGCGCGACATCCGGCTCGACGAGTTCGAGGCCGCGATCCGCGCGGTCTGCGAGCCGATCTTCGCGCGCCCGCTCAAGGACATCTCCTTCGGCCGGCTCTTGATGCGGCTGTTCCAGACCGCGCGGCGGTTCGACATGGAGGTGCAGCCGCAGCTGGTGCTGCTGCAGAAGACGCTGTTCAACATCGAGGGGCTCGGCCGGCGCCTGTATCCGGACCTCGACCTGTGGGAGACCGCCAAGCCGTATCTCGAGCGCTGGACCCGCGAGCAGTTCGGGCCGGCGGCGCTGCTCACGACCCTGCGTCGCGAGCTGCCGCGCTGGTGGCGCATCCTGCCCGAGACCCCGGGGCTGGTCTACGACCTGCTGCGCCAGGCCCGGGTCGGCGATCCGTCCGGCCTGGGGGGCGCCCCCGGGCGGCGCGAGCGGGAACCGTCCGAGCGCCCGCGCCGTTGGCTGCCGGCCCTGGGCGGCGCCGGCCTGCTGGTCGCCGGCGCCCTGCTGTTGGGGCTGACCCCGGGCTGGCTGCAGGACCCTGCGCGGATCATCGCCCTGGCCGCCGGCGCCGGCATCGGTGGCGGCCTGGTGCTGACCACGCTCGCCTGGGCTCGGCGGAATTCGTGAGAAATGCAACAAATCTGCTGCTTTTTCGCATCAGGTTTATGCTAGAATTTTTTCATAACAAGCACACATAACGGGCAGGGAAAGTTGGGAAGAGAGTCGGGGTATTCGCCGTGGCAGGCTTGCGCGCTTCACACTGGTTCGGGTTCGTCGCCCTGTCGTTGGGCGTAACGAGCGCGTTCGCCGAACATAATCTCCTGACGACCGATATCCTGGCGCCCGCCGCGCTACCCGCCGAGTTCGATCTCGGTGACGACCCCGACACCGCGGCCGACAAGGGTTTTTTCCAGATTCAGTTCGGCTTCGAGAACGCCGCCGGCCGGGGCGACGCATCCGAGTTCGGCGCGTTGCCCGCCGACCGGGCGGCGTCCTGGACGGGTCAGCGCGTGGGCGAGGGCCTGGACAGCGCGTTGCGCGCCGCGCCCCCCTGGGAGTCCGCCGGTTCGGTCGCGCTGCAGCCGACCGGGATCGCCGCGGCCGACGACGGCGAGGTCGATCCCGGCCCGATCCGTCTGCGCGGCGGGATCGGGCTCGATTGGGGCCGCGACCGCATCGCCATTCCGCTGACCCACCAGCAGGCGCGGGTCGACAACGGGCGCTACCGCCGCTACGACGCCCTGGGCCTGACGTGGCAGCGGCGCCTGGACGCCAACAACCTGGTGTCGCTGTCGGCCGAGTTCGGCGATTTCGTCTCGCTCGACGCCGGTGCGCGCGACACCGCCAGCACCGCGGCGGCGCTCGGCTGGAAGGGCGAGTTCGCCGGCACCACGCGCCCTCAGCTGTCCGGCAGCATCTACCTCGGCGACGAGGTGCCGAAGGACGAGGCGCTGCGCGTTTTCGGCCGCCGCTATTACGGCTTCGTGCTCGACGGGCGCTTCACGCCCATCCAGAACCACACGCCGTATGCCTCGCTGCGCTTCCAGCGCAGCGACTACGAAGCTGACGATCCGGGCGCGCTGAACCCGCGCCGTGAGGACTACTCCCAGCTCGCGGCCGGCTGGGCCTGGCAGGTCATGCCCAATTGGGGCCTGCGCGCCGAGGCCCACTACAGCCTGAACGACTCCAATCTGGATGCCTACGAATACGATCGCATGCAGTTCTTCTTCACCACGCGTTTCGACTTCCGTTAAGAAAGAAAAAACTTGTAGGCGGGGCTTCCAGCCCCGCCCGGCGCGGCATGTCCACAGACTGGCGGGGCTGGAAGCCCCGCCTACAGTGGAAAGATTTTGATTCTGCGCCGCACGAGATCATCCCCAGTCGAGGCGCTTGACGAAGTTGGCCGTCTGGCTGCGCTCCTGGTAACCGAGCGAGGGATAGAAGCCGCGCTTGTAAGATTCGCGTTCGCGGCTGTTGAGGACGCTGATGCGGAAGCATTTGCGCTTGACCGCCTCGGCCTCGATTGCGCCGATCAGCGCCTTGCCGACGCCACGGCCGCGTGCGCGCTCGACGACGAAGACCTCGCTGATCAGCATCTCGCTGCCGGCGAACAGCAGATAGGTCAGGATCTCGCCGTGGATATAACCGACCACCGCGGCGTCGAGCTCGGCGACCAGCAGCAGCGCGCTTTCCTCGCCGATGAGCGCCTCGAGGCGCGAGCGCAGCGTGCTGCCGTCGGCCTTGAACGCCGGGTTCCAGCCGAGCTCGCGATGCAGCTGCATGATGGCGCCGATGTCGTCGGGGCGCAGCGGACGGATGACGATGTCCGAGGCGCCCACGCTCAACCCCAGCGTGGGACGTCAGCGTCCGCCGCGGCGGTCGGGCGCATCAGCGGCTTCTCGACCGCCTCGCGCTTCTCCGGCCCCGCCAGGATCTCGATCAATTCGAGCGCGAAATCCATGGCCGTCCCGGGACCGCGCGAGGTCACGATCTTGCCGTCACGCACCACGCTGCGCCCGGTGATGCGCACGCGCGGGAAGTTCTTGGGGTCGAGTGCGCCCGGATAGCCGGTCGCCTCCTTGCCGTCGAGCAGGCCGGCCGCCGCCAGCACCTTGGGGGCGGCGCAGATCGCGGCGTTGTAACGGCCGGCCGCAGCCTGGCCCTTGAGCAACATGCGGATGCGCGGATCCTGTTCGAGGTGGGTGGCGCCCGGCTGGCCGCCGGGCAGCACGATCATGTCGTAATCGCGCGTGCTCGCCTCGTCGAGCGTCGTGTCCGGCACCAGCACGGTGCCGCGGCTGCCGGTCACCGCGCCGGGCGCGAGCCCGGCCGTAACGACCTCGATGCCGGCGCGCCGCAGCAGGTCGATAATGGTGACGGCCTCGAGCTCCTCGCAACCCTGGGCCAATGGGACCAGTACGCTGGCCATGGACGGTCCTCCCATCATCCACCCGCGCGCCGCACGGCGTCAGCGCACCTGGGTCCGGAAGATCGAGACGCCCTTCAGGAGGTTCAGCGCCTCCTGCAGCTGATAATCGTCGCTGCCGCCCTCGATCTTGATCTGCTTCTTGTCCTTGGCGGGCACCGTCTCCTTGTTTTCCAGGTGGCGGGTCAGGTCGGCCTCGCGCAGCAGGCCGTCGCTGTTGGCTTCGCTCTTGGTGACCTTGGCCTCCTCGGTGATGATGTCCGGCACGATGCCGGTCGCCTGGATCGAGGTGCCGTTCGGCGTGTAGTAGCGCGCCGTGGTGATCTTCAAGGCGGCGCCGCTGCTCATCGGCACGATGGTCTGCACCGAGCCCTTGCCGAAGGTCTTGGTGCCCATCACCACCGCGCGCTTGTGGTCCTGCAGCGCGCCGGCGACGATCTCCGAGGCCGAGGCCGAGCCGCCGTTGACCAGCACCACCATCGGCGAGCCGTCCAGCAGGTCGTCGGGGGTGGCGCTGAAGCGCAGCTTGGCGTCGGCCAGCCGGCCCTCGGTGTAGACGATCAGCCCGCTCGGCAGGAACACGTCGCTGACCGTCACCGCCGCGTTCAGCACGCCGCCCGGGTTGTTGCGCAGGTCCAGCACCATGCCTTTGAGGCTGCCCTTGTTCTGCAGCTTGAGCTTGGTGACCGCCTCGCGCAGGCTGTCGCCGGTGTTGGCCTGGAACTGGGTGACGCGCACGTAGGCGAAGCCGTCCTCGAGCATGCGGTACTTGACGCTCTGGATCTTGATGACCGCGCGCTTGATCGTGAACTTGAGCGGCTTGTTCTGGCCCTCGCGCGCCACCGTCAGGGTGATGTCGGTGCCGGGCTTGCCGCGCATCATCTTGACGGCGTCGGACAGGGCCATGCCCTTCACCGCCTTGTCGTCGAGGCGGATGATGAGATCGCCGGTCTTGAGTCCGGCGCGCGCCGCCGGCGTGTCCTCGATCGGCGAGACCACCTTCACAAAACCGTCCTCCATGGTCACCTCGATGCCGAGGCCGCCGAACTCGCCCTCGGTGCCGACGCGAATCTCCTTGAAACCTTCCGGGTCGAGGTAGCTGGAATGCGGATCGAGCCCGGAGAGCATGCCCTGGATCGCGTCCTGGAGCAGCTTCTTGTCGTCGACCGGCTCGACGTAGTCGGACTTGATGCGGCTGAAGACCTCGGTGAAGCTGCGCAGCTCCTCGACCGGCAGCGGTGCGGCGGCCGACTTGGCGGATTCGCGCTCCGCCTGGACGGCGCGCTCCAGGGTGATGCCGACGCCGACGAACACCCCGATCAGCAGGATCAGGAGCGAGCGGAGCA
>Ga0214471_10002704_pt1 | contig 13884 bp, 13 predicted proteins | sample RVTome_5_FD_207665 | JGI IMG/M metagenome (GOLD analysis project Ga0214471, IMG submission 207665) | Soil microbial communities from uranium-contaminated site in the Upper Colorado River Basin, Wyoming, United States - RVT142D155 | ecosystem: Environmental > Terrestrial > Soil > Contaminated >...
GCGGGTGGCGTTCGAGGCGCCGTGCAACCAGCCGTTCCGGGTGGCGGCCGAGTCGGGTGATGCCCGGGTCGGGTTCGAGATGGAGCGGGTCTGCCGGGTTGGCCACGAGTTCACCGCCCACCAGAAGTACGGGTCCTGCGGCGAGCCGATCCCGTTCGACGTGTTCTACGGGACGGGCACGCCGGGCGCCAGGGTCGTTGTCGAGTCCCCGTACGGCTCGGGCCGGGTCACCATCGACGAGCGTGGCAAGTGGGAGGTCAGGGTCGAGTTCCCGGACGCTCCCATCGGCGATGAGTTCCGGGTGGTCGTCGAGTCGTCGGATGGGGGCCGTGCCGTCTTCGGCTTCGTCGCCACCGGGGGCGAGCACGGCTGAGCCGGCCGGCCGCGAGGATTCATGCGCCCCGGGCCCTCCCCCGGAGCGCCGCCGCGTCAGCGGAGGATCCCCAGCTTGTCCCCGGCGGCCCCTGTGCCGGCCACGCCCGACCCGTCCTGGCGCCACAGGTCGTCACCCTCGGCCGACAGCCCGCCCGCCGAGCCGTACAGCACGTTGACCGCCCCCTCGTTGGGCGATCCGGCGTGGTCCTCGCGGGGGACGCCGATCGCCAGGTCGCCCCTGCGGTCGCCGTCGAAGTCGCCGGCAGAGAGCGACTTGCCGAACAGGTCTCCCTTCTGCCCTTTGCCCTTGACTCCGTGGCTGCCCTGCCGCCAGAGGTCGTCGCGCGACGCGTCGACGCCCGTCACCGTGCCGTAGAGGACCGCCACCGCGCCTCGCCGCTGGTTCTCACCAGGTACTCCGATGGCGAGATCGCCGTGGCCGTCGTGATCGAAGTCGCCGATCGCCAGGGCATCTCCGAACCGATCATTGCGCTCCGCCGAACCGCGCACGCCTCCCGAGCCCTGCATCCATGAGTCGTCGCCGGAGGCCGCGAGCTTCGACTTCGACCCGTAGAGGACCGCGACGGCGCCCCTGTCGTCGTTCTCCCCGGGCGCGCCGACGGCGAGGTCGTCCCTGCCGTCCCCGTCGAGGTCCCCGGCCGCAACCGCCTTGCCGAACACGTCGCCGCGTTCGGCATCGCCCTGTATCCCCGACGAGCCTTGTCGCCAGAGCTGGTCACCGGCGGCCGTCAGCCCGGACGCCTTGCCATAGATGACGGCGGCTGCCCCGCGGTTGCGGTTCTCGCCGGGCACCCCGACGGCGAGATCGTCTCGCCCATTGCCGTCGAAGTCACCCACGGCAAGTGAGGAGCCGAACCCGTCGCCCGCCTCGGCGTCGCCCTTGATGCCGGACGTGGCCTGGCTCCACAGCTGGCTGCCTGCGGCGGTCAGACCGCTCGCCGATCCATAGAGGATGTTCACCGCTCCTCCGGCGCCGTCGCCTGGGGCTCCGATGGCGAGATCGTCTCGTCCATCGCCGTCGAAGTCGCCTGCCGCCAGCGAGGCGCCGAACCGGTCGCCGCTCTCCGCTGCCCCGTCGACACCATCGACGTCCTGGTGGAGGAGCTGGGAGCCCACAGCGATCAGCCCCGACCCGGAACCGTAGATGACGTTCACCACACCCCGTCCGAGGAAGTCCGTCGGTGCCCCGACGGCCAGGTCGTCACGCCCGTCCCCGTCGAAGTCCCCGCACGCCAGTGCCGCCCCGAACCCGTCGTCGGGCCCGGGAGAGCCGCCGATCGGCCTCCCCTGATGCCACAGATCGTCGTCGCCCGTACCGAGACCGCCCGTCCGACCCATGAACACGTTGACGACTCCTGAATCGCGCTGACCCGCCTCGTCGTCGTCCGGCGCGCCCACGGCGAGATCGCCGATGAGGTCGCCGTCGAGGTCGCAGTCCACCTGGCGACCGCCCGAGTGGGCGAGGTGGACGAGTGCCCTCTTCTGTGTGAAGAGTCGCTCTGCGGGGGTTCCGGCCCGGTCCCACCACACCGCCGTGCCGCTACGTCCGTCGTAGCCGGTGCCGGCGTATCGCACGAAATACAGCGTCGAGCCGTCCTCGTCCCACACCGGAGACTCGAGCGATCGGGAGCCGGCCGCCCGGACTTTCGGCGCACCGCCTCCGGCCGGGATCACGACGAGCTCGTGACCGCCTCCAACGCTGCGGACGTAGGCGACCTTGTCGCCGTCCGGCGACCAGGCAGGCTCGCGACCGTTCACGGCGAGTTGATACGTGTTGCGGCCGTTGAGGTTGGTCACCCACAGCCCGCCGTTCTTCTCGTACACGATCCGGTTGCCGCTCGGGGACCACGAGGGGTTGATGCCGCCGCGCGTGCCGGGGACCTTCGCCTGGTTCTTCCCCGTGGTGCGCATCACCCGGATGATGCAGCAGGTGTCGGCGCGCAGGCTCCCCTTGGTGACCCGCGAGTATGCGATCCATCGCCCGTCGGACGACCACGCAGGGTCACCGTCGGCGATCGGGGGGGCCGTGAGCCGCTTCCTCCCAGTGCCGTCGATCTTCGATCGGAAGATGCCCCAACGGCCGTCCGTGCCGTCGGACAGGGGCGCGGCGTACACGATGCGGTTGCCGTTGGGAGCGAGGGCAGGTCGCCCGATCACCTGGCCGTCGATTGGGCGCCGTTTACCCGATCCGTCACCTTCGAGCACGACGACCTCGTACGTGAACCCGCCGTCGCGCGACTCGAGCGAGACGAATTGCTCGTCCGCGGCCGCGGCGGGGGAGGCGATTGCAACCACGACCAGCACGGCGATGGGTACCGCGGCCCTCATCTGATGCCGGGCGGTGTCGGAGACTCGACGATGATCGTGGCGAGCAGCTCGCCGGCGAGCTGTGCGAGCGTCACCCGGTTGAGGAAGCTGCCGATCACGACGTACAGGCAGAACGGCCGGCCTTTCTCGACGAGGAACTCCTGCAGGCCGGCCTGGCCCGGGATCCAGCGCTGCAGCTGGTTCGTCTTGAACCGCTCCGGATCGAGGGTGCGGGGGAGCCCGCGCTTGCCAAACAGGGCGCTCTCCGCCTCCCGTGCCTCGTACTCGAGGAGCGAGACGAACACGTCGCCGCCTGCCATGAGGTCGACCGCACCCGATCCGAAGTCGCCGCGCTCCTCCGGGAGCGGGAACGTGGCGGCGTGTATCCGGGGCAGCGCGACCGCTCCTTCCTCGATCGCCTCGGGCCGCTCGATACGCGTCTCCCATCCGTCGGGCGTTGCCACGGTGAGCCCATGTGCCGCGACCCTCATGCGAAGCCGCTTGCGACGGCTGCAACCACGGCAGACGTCACGAGCACGGCCGCGACCACACCGTTCGCTGGGCGGCTCGCCGCCAGGAACATCGTGTGGAGGCGGACGAGGCGGTCCGGGCTCGTCACCCGCATCGTCGTCAGGAGAGGCAAGGTCCGGGCCACGCCGAACGCCACGCCCACCAGGAGCCCGGCCGCGGGTGAGTGGGTGAGGAAGGCGATCGCCAGCATGGCGTGGATCGCAGGCGATGTGATGATGGTCACCACTGCGAGGCCGAGCTGGAAACCGAAGCCGACGCCAACGACCCAGCCGCGGTACATGTTGAGCCAGTTCTCGTTGACCTGGCGTCTCAGGCTGGGGAGCCCGAGAGGGACCAGGCGCAGCTCGATCGCGGCCGCCAGCGCAAGGAGGGCGAAGGCGAGCCATGTCAGCACGGCTCCGGCTGGGCGAATCGACTCAGGCACGATGGAGCCGGCGGCGCCCATCGCTGCCCCGATCGTCGCGCCCCCGAGCGCCGATCCCGCCAGGTACCAGCCGGCGGTCACCGCCCATCTCCTGTGCCGTCCCCGCTCGCCGAGCGGGGTGATGCTCGCCAGCATCGACTCCCCTCATGGTGACCACGCCGACCTCAGCCCGGCAGCCACTGCCGTGACGACCCCGATGGCCAGCAGGAGTCCTGCCGTCATGGCGTTTCGGACTTCGCCTCTGGCTCGGGGTAGAGACTCGGATGGCCCGGATGGATGCCGGCGGCCATCAGCTCACGGTCTGCCTGCGCCTCCCTGGTTGCATCGGCTTGCCACTTGCGGCGTCTCCTGGCGTCGCCATCGTCGGCGGTCGCCTCCGTCAGGAGGTTCTCGAGTTGGTCCCACGTACCAGCCGAGCCCTCGCCTCCGATGGTGCCCGACCGGCCGTCGACGAGCACGAAGTACGGTGACCCGGGTACTTCGTAGTCGAGCCATGCCTGGGACGACTTCACGAGCGTCACGCCGGCTGGGGCGAGGTTGGCGATCTTGGTGGGGCTCTCCTCGGCGTCGTCCTTGGTGACGATCACGACTCGAGTGCTTCCGATGGAGCCGAGGGCCTCGTCCGTTGCGAAGCTCTCCCAGAACCCCTTGCAGGTCTTGCACCCGCTCGAAAGGAAGGCGAGCAGTGTGGACCGGTCCTGGCCGCGCACGGAGATCCCGACGGCGTCGTTGCGGTGCGTGAGCCCAGACACGTCGAACGCAGGTGTGACTCTCTCGCGTGGAGGCGTGACGGACTCGGCGTACGCCAGGTCGGGCACACGCGGAGCCTCTTCGTCGTCGTCGAGGTGGACGCCGAGGTCGTGGAGCTTGCGGAGGATCTCGGCGTGGCTGCGCAGCAGGCCCGCGACGAGCAGGCCGAGGAGGAGGATGGCGACGGCTTCGACGACGACGAGCGCTGTCATGGTGCTGGCTCCCGGTGTGAGGTCAGGTACATGGTCCTGAAAGACATGGGGCGGTGTGCTGGGCGGTGGCGTTGTCGGTGCGAAGCGACGAGCCGCAAGAGTCGAACAGGACGTACGGGGGAGTGCACGTGACGACTCGGCAGGCTACGCCTCCACTGCATCCGATCTCCGTGTGGCACTGGCCATAGCGGAACACGTTGCAGCAGATGCGCCTCCGGTCGCACGTCGAGGAGACGTTGTTGCAGCGGCACTTGCACGCCAGGCACGACGAGGTGCAGAACGGGCCGCAGCCCGACGTGCACTCGCACTCCGGGTGGCAGTCGATGTAGTACCGGCTGCCGGCGCCGCCCCCCGAGTCGCAGCAATACGACGAGCCCGACGCTCTCCACCATCCGCCGACGAAGGTCCCCGGGGGGCACTTGTTGACCCCGCGGTTCACCGTGCAGCAGAAGACGCTCCAGCCCTGGTTGCACTCGGCGCCCGGGCCGCACACCGCGGCGTAGGCGGAGACCGGTTTGAGGAGGAAGTCGAGAGGCGCCGTCACCAGCGCCGATCCGACGAGGGCGAACTTGCGCAGGAAGTTGCGGCGCGACTCATGGCGCGACATCACCCGGATGGTCCTGTTGACGAGTGTCTTCGTCATTCGTGGCTTCCTCTCGGGATGACGGTCGGCAGGACGCTGAGCGCCAGATACGTGAACCAGGTGGCCACGGCGACGAGCGCAACGAACGGCACGCCCGCCAGCGGACTCTCCCCTAGGGAAGAAACGACTCCATCGACAGGTGAGGACATGGCGGCGACTGCGATTGCGGCAGCGGCGACGTCGATGGCGAGGTGGAAGAACGTCGGAGGGGTGTCGTCGCTCCCGAAGCAGCCGCACGATGACACCGAGCCGCCCCGCGCCATGGCTGCGGCGACGAATGCCGCGAAGCCGACGTAGGCGGACGCGACGAGGGCCGCGGTCACCGGTCCTCCGAAGGCAATGGCGGCCGCCCCGATCGTCACCTCGGCCACACCCATGAGCCTGACCAGCAGGCGGGAGCGGGGCAAGCCGACCGAGCCGAGCGCTCCGGCGGTCGCCGAGGGCTCCAGGATCTTCGGGGCTCCTCCCACGATGAGCAGGACAGCCGTGATGTAGAAGGGTCCCGTCAGCGCCAGCATGGGTCCGTCGATGGTGGCAGCCTGCAGGCCCGATGCAAAATACCCCGGGATTGGCGGATGCGCCTAGCCCGTCGATCCTAGGTTGTTCTCGAGGAAGTCGACCGTGCGCGTGAAGGCCAGCTCCGCAGGCTCGGGACGGTAGGCGTCGCGCGAGGGCTCGGCGAACCAGTGGCCCGTGTCCGGGTAGCGGTGGATGGTCACCTCTCGCCCGGCGGCTCGGAGCGCCGCCTCGAACGCGGCGACGCCTTCCTCCGTCTCATATGGGTCGCTCGCCGCGAAGTGCCCCAGCACAGGCGCCGAGGCACGTGCCAGGCTGCCCCCGAGCACGGTGCCGTAGTACACGACCGAAGCCGCGATCCGGCCCCGCTCGGCCGCGCACCAGATCGACCATGCCGCTCCGAACGAGAACCCGATCGAGCCGAGTCGTGCGTCCGGGCCCAAGCGGGCCGCCAGCCCGTCGACGGCTGCCAGCGCCGCCGCGTCGGCCATTGCCGTGTCGGCTCCCGCACTCAGCTCCTCGGCCTGCTCGACGGTGGTTGCCACCTTGCCGGCCACGAGGTCCGGCGCCGCCACCGCGAACCCGGCAGCCGCCAAGCGGTCGGCGTAGGCCGTCACGTCCGGATCGAGTCCCCACCAGGCGTGGAGCAGCACCACGCCGGGCATCCCCCGGGTCTCGGCCCCGGCCACGTATTGCCGCGCCGGCGTGCCTGCCGCGTCGATCGTCTCCCATGTGCCCATCGGTCGTCCTCCGCGTGCCTGTGCCTGTCGGCCGAGACTACCCGGCGCCCGAACAGGGCTGTCTGGACGTCTCACACAGATCCGCCGTCCGGGCGGGCACGCGCGCGACGATCCGGCCGGCAGCTCCACAAGGAGCGCCGAGGCGTTGTCAGCTCGCCGCGATGAGCTTCTCGGCCACCTCGACGAGCGTGGGGCCCTCGAAGTCGGGCGGCGGGTACAGGGGGTTGCGGACCATGCCCGGTCTCGTGACGTAAGCGCCCCGCATGCCGGCCATCATCGCCCCTGCCACGTCCCAGTCGTGAGCAGCAAACATCGTCATGTCGGCCATCTCCACTCGAAGGGCGTCGGAAGGTATCCGATACACCTCGGCCGCCGGCTTGAACCTCCCGACGGTCTCGACCGAGAAGATTCGCTCGAAGCGGTCGGCGAGCCCGGCGTTCGTGAGCTGCGCCTCCGCTCCGGCCTGCGGTGAGTTGGTGAGGGCCACGAGCCGGTAGCCGGCCCTGCGCAGGGCGTCGAGTCCCTCCACCACGTCGTCGTGAGGCGGGAGCGTCAGCATCGCCTGCCGCACGGCGCCCCGATCCTCATCGTCGAGGGCGACACCATGCTGGTCGGCGACCATCTGCAGCGAGGCAGCGCCGACGGCGAGGAAATCGACGACGAGGCCCGTGATGGTGACGCACAGGGCGTTGCGCAGGACGAGCCCGAACCAGCCCCTACGGATGCTTCCGTCGCCGAAGATCCTTTCGAAGTGCGGGTCGAGGGCTCGCAGGTCGAGGAGGGTCTCGTTGACGTCGAAGACGAGGACGGGAGTCATGAGCCCGAATCTAGGCCCACTCACTCTCTGCCCAGACACGGCGGAACCCCCGGGGGAGGATCCGGGGGTTCCGTTCCAGACGATCAGTTCAGAGGGATGCCCTGCCCACGCACTCCTCGCCCGTCGACAGGTTGATGGCCCTCACCTTGAAGTGATCCTTGCCCGCCTCGTTCGGAAGGAGCCTGCGAGCCTCGAACGATCCGCTCGGCGCCTTGGTGGTCTTCTTGAACTTGTACGCCAGGTCGCCGTTGTGGCGAATCTTCACCCGCCAGACGTCGCCGACGACGTTCTGATCGACCTCGTACTCCAGCTCGATCTGCCCGTTCTCGTTGTCGAGCTTGAGCTTCCAGTCGCTGGCGGCGGTGCAGTCGCCGGTCTTGATGACGTCGGCCTTGGCCCACGCCGCCGTCGGGGCGAGGAGTGCGAGGGCGAGAGCCCCCACCGTCGTCACCTTGATCATCTTCCGCATGACTTGCTCCTTGTGTCTCGCTTGCGGTCTGCGGCCACTGTGCACCGCCCCTGATTGGTCCGCGCTACGGGACGGGTAAGCGATCATCAAGCGTCGATCAAGGAGCCCGACAAGGGGCAAAGGACCATTGCTCGCCGCGCTCACGTGCGCGACGCTGATGGAGAAAGGAGCCCACCATGAAGATCGTCGTCGGCGTGGACGAGTCGCCGCGTAGTGCCGGCGTGCTCGAGCGGGCCGTGATCGAAGCGCGTACCCACGGCGCCTCGCTCGACATCGTGCACGTGTTCCATCAGCCGCCGCTGGCGTACGTCGACTTCCCCGTTGACGTCGACGCCATCGCGGTGGCGGTTCGCAAGTCTCTCTGGGAGTTCATCGACGGCCTGCTCGACGGCGTCGACGACGTCGAGATGGAGAAGATCGACCTGTGGGGCTACCCGCCGGACGCGCTCGCCGACCACGCCGCCGACGTGGGGGCGGACCTGCTCGTTGTGGGCACACGGAGCCGCGGGCAGATCGGAGCGCTCGTGCTCGGCTCGACGAGCCACAGGGCGATCCACATCGCCCCGTGCGACGTCCTCGTCGTCAAGGCGGAGGAACAGGAGTGACCGTCAACTGTTGAGGACGGCCACGGCACAAGTGCATTCGGCCAGGATCCGCTCGACTCTTGGTCCCAGGAACAGCCGGCTCGTCCCGGTACGGGCGGCCGTGCTCAGCACGACGAGGTCGGCCCCGATCGACGCCGCCACCGTGAGGATGGCGACCTCGGGCTCTGGGCTGAACTCGACGAGGCCCTCCGTCTCGACCCCCAGCGAGTCGCCGATCGCCCGGACGGCCGCCACGACCTGATGGCCCATGTCGAGGCGGCGCATCGGGCCGGTGTCCGACACTGACACGACGGGGCTGAGGTCCTGGACGGCGTGCAACACCGTCACCTTCGCCTCACGGCCGGCGATGGCGAAAGCCAACTCGGCGGCACGAATGGCAGCCGCGGTGCCGTCGACGGGAACGAGGATGTGGCGGGGCAGCCAACCCTCGGGCGCACTCCCGCCGCGCACGAGCAGGGCAGGCACCGCCACCATGCGGACGATCTCGTCGACGGCGCTGCCGAAGAGAGCCGCGGGGGCAGTCGCCTCCGTCGCTCCGAGGACGACGAGGTCGTATCCCTTGGCCGCTTCTGTGATGATCGACGTCACCGGATCGCCCGAGAGGACCTTCGTGGTGACGTCCTGGGCAGCTGCCAGGCGGTCGGCCATCCGGCGAACGGCGTCCTCGGCGGCCGAGACGTCGGCTGCCGAGGCCTCGGCAGACGAGGCCTCGCCCGGCTCGGCGACGGCCGCGACCGTCACCGCCAGGCCGACGTCCTCGGCGAGCCTGTCGAGAATCGCAGCCTGGACGTCGACCGCGCTGCCCGGCTCGGAGCGAGGCCGCACGGTTAGCAGCACGCGGCGCACTCTCCCGGCCATGCCGGCCGCTTCGGCCGACTCCCTGCGAAGCCGCACTGCCTCGTCCTCGTCTGGTGCGATCCTGTGGAGGACTGCCTTCAGGGCCGGTGGCGTCATGAGCGACGTGGCGACGGCCATGACGACGATCATCGAGAACACCTCCGGGGTGAGGATCTCGAGCGAGAGCCCAACGGTGGCGACGACGATACCGATGGCGCCGCGAGCGCTGAGCCCGATGCCGTAGGCGAGGGCCGATGCGTTGTCCGCCCGCGAGAGGAACCGTGCCCCGAGGTAGGCGCCCGCTACCTTGCCGACGATCGCCACCCCGAGCACGAGTAGCGTCAGCAGCGCCAGTCGGGTGGACGCAATCGACCCGACGTCGACCTTGAGTCCGGCGACGGCGAAGAAGATCGGCGCGAACACCCCGAAAGCCAGCGCTTCGATCGACTCGATCGTCGCCACGGGGAGCCGCTTCGTCCTGCCGAGGAGCACCCCCATCGCGAAGGCGCCGATGACAGGCTCGAGGTGGAGCGCCTGGCTCAGCGCGCTCCACCCGAAGACGAGTACCAGCGCCAGGCTGAGGAAGCGATGGCTGCTGCCGCCTGCCGAGTGAACGGCGCGCACGGCGCTGCCCACGAGCCGCGGAGCGACGAAGATCGTGGCGGCGACGAACCCGCCGACCGTCAGTGCCGTTGCGGTGAGTGCTCCGACGCCGGTGCCCTCGTTGGCGAGGGCAACAACGACGCCGAGCACCGTCCACCCGATGAGGTCGTCGATCATGCCGGCGGCGAGCATCGCCTGGCCGACGTTGCGGCGCATCATCCCGAGCTCGAGGAGGATCGAGGCCAGGACCGGGATCGCCGAGACTGCCAGCGCCGTCGCCAGGAAGAATGCGAACAGCAGCCTGCGCGACGGATCGCCGACCAGGTCCTCCGGGAAGACCCCACCGAGGGCGAGCCCCGCCGCGAAGGGGAGGACGAGGCCGCCGGCCGCGATCCCAACGGCCGATCCCGCTCTCCTCCTGATGAGCGGGACGTCGGTTTCGAGGCCGGTGACCGCGAGGAGGAGCATCGCCCCCAGGAGGGCGACCACCTCGAGCAGCCTGCCCTGCTCGACGGTCGCCGGGATCCAGTTCGACGCAAGTGCCGGCGCCAGCGCCCCGGCGACCGATGGTCCGAGCAGCACTCCTGCGAGGATCTCCCCGACGACGGCAGGCTGTCGGAAGCGCCTGGCAACCTCCCCGAGCAGTCGCGCCACACCGAGCAGGATCGCCAGCTGTATCACCAGCTGGAGCACCTGGTCGTGCGGCGAAGGGGTGATGATCAAGCGGCTCCAAGAGGGACGGGTGGGGCGGGTGCGATGCTCATGCCTCGATCGCCGTCGGCATCGGCTCGACCGTCACGTCGGCCGGGCGGCGCGCCCACCAGATGGCGGCGAGCAGCACGACGAGGCCTGCGCCGGCGATCACGAACCGCACCCCGCTGTCGGCGAGAGCGATCACGGCTGGGAGCACGAGGAGCGACACCAGGTTCATCACCTTGATGAGCGGGTTGAGCGCCGGGCCCGCGGTGTCCTTGAACGGGTCGCCGATCGTGTCGCCGATCACGGCCGCCTTGTGCGAGTCCGAGCCCTTGCCGCCGAGATGGCCCTCCTCGATGTACTTCTTGGCGTTGTCCCAGGCGCCGCCCGAGTTCGACAGGAAGTTCGCCATGAGCTGCCCTGTGAGGATCGCCGCCGCCAGGAAGCCGCCGAGCGCCAGGTAGCCGATGCCGAACCCGACGATCGTCGGCGTCAGCACGGCGAGGAGCGCAGGGGTCGCCAGCTCCCGCAGCGACGCCGCGGTGCAGATGTCGATGACGGGGCCGTAATCGGGTCGACGGTTCCCGGCCATGATCTGGCCGTCGGCGAACTGGCGCCGCACCTCGTTCACGACGACGCCAGCGGTCCGGCCGACTGCTCTGATCGCGATCGCCGAGAACATGAATGCCACCGATCCCCCGATCAGCAGCCCGATGAACACCGTCGGGTCGGCGACGTTGATCGACGTCGCGACGTTGCGGAACAGATCGCTGCCCTCGAGGCCGAGGCCGAGCTCCGCGCCTATCGTCTCCACGAACGAGGCGAACAGCGCCACGGCGGCGATCACCGCCGACCCGATGGCGAACCCCTTCGTGACGGCCTTCGTCGTGTTCCCGACCGCGTCCAGTTCCACCATGATCGCCAGCGCCTCGCCGTGGAACTCGCCCGACATCTCGGCGATCCCGGCGGCATTGTCGGCGACCGGGCCGTACGTGTCTTCCGACACGACGACACCGGTCGTTGCCAGCATCCCCATCCCGGTGAGGGCCACGAGGTACAGGGCGAACTGCAGGTTCCCGCCGCCGAGTCCGACCGCGACGCCGATCGCTCCCGCGATCGCGACGATCGCCCAGACGGACGACTCGAGACCCGTGGAAACGCCCGCCAGCACTGTCGTCGCCGGTCCGGTCCGAGTCGCCTCGGCGATCTCCCGCACGGGACGCTCCTCCGTCGACGTGAAGTACTCGGTGATGCGGGATGCCACCTGGGCGAGCACGAGGCCGGACACCACCGCTCCGAGCACCTTCCACCCCTGGTTGCCGTGGTCGTTGCCGACGTAGAGGACGGCGACGACGAACGTGCCGGCGACGGTGAGCACCCCCGCGGTGAGGAATCCCCTGTTGATCGGGGCGAGGGCCGAGCGATCCTTGGGTGTCGCCCTCACCCGGAAGACGCCGACGATCGAGGCGAGCACGCCGATCATGCGAACGATCACCGGAAAGATCAGCCCGAGCACCGGATTGGCCCCTATCGACGCAAAGGCGGAGACCCCGAGGATGATCGAGGCGACGAGCGTGACCTCGTAGCTCTCGAACAGGTCGGCGGCCATGCCGGCGCAGTCCCCGACGTTGTCTCCGACGTTGTCCGCGATCGTCGCAGGGTTGCGCGGGTCGTCTTCCGGGATCCCTTGCTCGACCTTGCCGACGAGATCGGCGCCGACATCCGCAGCTTTGGTGAAGATGCCCCCGCCAACTCGCAGGAAGAGGGCGAGCAGGGATCCGCCGAAGCCGAATCCAATGAGGATCGCGGACGACGTGTTCTGGAAGATCATGATGATCAGCGTGGCGCCGAGGAGCCCGAGGCCGACCGTGAACATCCCGGCGACGCCTCCCGTCCTGAACGCCACCTTGAGAGCCGCCGGCATCGAGCCGCGCATGGCGGCGGCCGCCGTCCTCACGTTGCCGCGAACCGCCAGCGACATGCCAATGAACCCGGTGAGCCCCGACATGAAGCAGCCTGCCAGGAATGCAAGGGTCCTGGCGGCGCCGGACTCCCAGAACGACAACGCCACCGACCCGTCCGGTCGGGTGACGCTCGTCGACGTGAGGAACACCACGGCGACAAGCGGGATCAGGATCAGCCCGATCGTCCTGAACTGCCGGCGCAGGTACGCCATGGCCCCCTCTTGGATGGCGGCGGCGATCTCGCGCATGTGCGGCGTCCCGGCGTCCGCTTTCAAGACATCGCTCGACAATGCGTATCCGACGACCATCGCCAGCAGCGCGGTGGCGACGGAGGCGACGAGCCAGGCCCACTCGGCGCCGCCGAGCGTGAACTCTTGGAAGCCGCCTTCGGCGGCGATGATCACTGTCAGGTCGTTACCTCCGTGCCGGTGGCGGCGAGCATGTAGATCTCGCGGGCCAGGTTGTTGCCGATCGTTCGTGGCGCTCCGTCGATCGCGATGACGACGGGCCCGTCGAACGGGTGCTTCTCGATCACCTCGACGCGCACCCCTGGTCGGACGCCGAGATCCTCGAGGAAGGCGGCGGCTTCCGGATCTACGTCCCTCGAGACGGCCACGTCGGCCACCTCACCGACGGTGAGATCTGTCAGCCTCGGAAGACGGGGCAGCTCGTCTGCGCCGGCATCGGGGATCGGGAACCCATGAGGGCAAGTGGTCGGACTGCCCAGCATGGCGAACATTCGCCGCACGACATCGACCGGGAGGTCGTGCTCGAAGGTCACGGCCAAGCCGTCCGCCTCCTCCCAGTCGAAGCCGAGCGAGTCCGCCAAGAACCTCTCGACTATGCGATGCCGCCGGATCGCCGAGATGGCCAGCTCACGGCCGGTCTGCGTCAGGCTGACGCCGTGGTATCGGGCATGGACTGCCAGGCCCCTCTCGTCGAGGCGTCGCAGCCTCGCCGTTACGCTCGCTGGGGAGATGTCGAGAGCCTCGGCGAGTGGTCCCGCCTTCACCATCGCGTCGATTCCGGCGAGCCGATAGATCGCCTTCAAGGTCTCGCGTTCGACTGATGAGAGCTCCAAGGCTGGAGACGTTAGCCAGGGTTCGTCTCGACGAAACCTCGTTTTCGGTTCAATTGAACCTGAGCGAGAAGGCGAGGCCGGCTCACACGTTGCCGAGCGCGATCTCGAGCAGCTCGAGGAGCGTCTCCCACTCCGCTGTGTCCTCGTGGACCCCTGTCCAGGGCACGATCGAGACCGTGGCGTCGGCGCTCGTCGCCACCACGGTGAACACCGAGTCGTCCGTGCCGAAGTCGGGATCGGGGATGTTCACCATGGCCAGCGCCCAGTCGCCGATGCCGTCTATCTCGAGGACC
>Ga0214471_10002705_pt1 | contig 13880 bp, 14 predicted proteins | sample RVTome_5_FD_207665 | JGI IMG/M metagenome (GOLD analysis project Ga0214471, IMG submission 207665) | Soil microbial communities from uranium-contaminated site in the Upper Colorado River Basin, Wyoming, United States - RVT142D155 | ecosystem: Environmental > Terrestrial > Soil > Contaminated >...
CCCCGAGCGAGCCGATGACGATGGGGTCACCGAAGCCGCGGACAGGGACCTCGATGATGCCGTAGACGAGCGTCACGAGCCCGGCCACGGACAGCGCCGCGCCGAGCGGATCGAGCGGCACCCGTCCGGGCGCCTTCGACTCCGGCACGACCGCGAGCGCGGCCGCGATGCCGATGATGACGAACGGGACGTTGACGACGAAGACGGACGTCCAGTGGAAGTGCTCGAGCAGCCAGCCGCCGGCGATCGGCCCGACCACGATGCCGAGGCCGGACACGGCCGACCACGCGGCGATCGCCTTCGGGCGCTCGTCGGCGGTGAAGACCTCGGCGATGATCGACAGGGTCGAGGGCATCGTCATCGCGGCACCCAGGCCCATGAACGCGCGGAGCAGGATGAGCTGCTCGGCCGACCCGACGAGCGGGGCGAGGGCGGAGCCGAAGCCGAAGAACGCCAGCCCGACGACGAGCAGCAGGCGCCGGCCGAACCGGTCCGACATCGCCCCGGCCACGAGCAGCAACCCGGCGAACACGAGGATGTACGAGTCGACCATCCACTGGAGCTGAGCCGCCGTGGCCGACAGGTCCGTGGCGATCGTGGGCAACGCGATATTGAGGATCGTGTTGTCGAGGGTCACCCCGAACAACGCGAGGATGAGCACGCCGAGGATCGCCCAGCGGCGGGGATGTGCGGTGGCTGCCATGATCGGTGGTCCCTTCTCGACACTGATCGGTTGACTCGTACGGTGTACGAGTTGACCGGCTGGGAGGCTAACTCGTACAGTGTTCGAGTATCAAGAACAACGTACGACACAAACGTACGTTGTTCGACCCGACGAATGACGTAGCAGGGACCCATCGACGATGACCCACACGCCGTCGCGGATCCGCGGTTTTCCGTGGCCGACCGATTCCGCGTCGTCCGACGCCCGCAGCCCGCTCACGCGCGATCAGATCGTCGACGCGGCGATCCGGCTCGCCGACGCCGAGGGCCTCGAGGCCGTCTCGATGCGCCGGCTCGGCACGGAGCTCGGGGCGGGGGCGACCTCGCTCTACTGGCACGTCCGCAACAAGGACGAGCTGCTCGATCTCATGGTCGACCGGATCATCGGCGAGGTCCAGGCGGAGATCGAGCCGGCCGACACGTGGCGGAGCCAGCTGGAGGAGGCTGCCCGGGCCCTCCGGCGAGTCCTCGTGAAGCATCGCCACATCGCGCCGGTCATCGGGACGCGACCGACGTTCGGCCCGCGCGCCGTCGAGGCGGTCGAGTGGCTGATGGGCCGGGCCAGGGCCGGGGGTGCCGACCCGCGGACGTCCCTGCTGGCCGCCCAGGCGGTCCTTAACTGGGCGGCCGGCTTCGCCGTGTTCGAGTGTCGCGATCCACTCGGCGTCGACGCCAGCGACGAGGACCGCCGGGCCTTCATCGACGAGCTCGGACGGTTCGTTGCCGGGCTGCCGGCGGATCGCTTCCCGAACACGCTCGCGACCCTCGAGTCGGCGGCGACGATCACGCCGACGGAGCAGTTCGAGTACGGACTCCGCCTCCTGATGAACGGAATCGAGGCAGAGCTCAGGAGCGGTCGAACGAGCGGGTGACCCGTCCGAGGAACCGGGGCGGCTCCTCGGCGGGCCGATCGGCGGCTTCGACCGGCCGCAGCTCGACGATGTTGACCCACGCCACGAGCGGTGAGTCGACGAAGGTCAGCACGACGCTCCCAACGGAGCGCGAGTCGCGCAGGAACCACGGCGGGCACTCGAGGCTGTCACCGCAGATGAGCGACGGCGACACGGTCGCGGTGTGGACGGTCGGAAACGTGTCGTCGAGCGCGCGCCGGGCCGCCGCGACGGCCGCGCCGCATTCCTCAGTCGCCACACCACCGCAGTCGATCCAGCGCACGATCGGCGACGCCGTCGGCGCAGGATCTGCGCCTTCGTCGGGCCGTGACTCCCCCGCCCGACCGGCGAGTCCGGCCACGACGAGCGCGACGGCGAGCAGCGGCGGCACGACGAGCGGCCAGCGCCGCCGGCTCGATGCACGTCCCGACGCCTGGTACTGCATCGCCCCAGCCTACGCCCGGCCAGCGGTGGTTGCCGTCGCCGCCCACGGGTCAGCGTGCACCGCGTGCAATGATTCGTCGGTCCGCTCTTCGGAACGCCGACAACGGGACGACAGCCATGCGAATCGTTGCATCCGGTGTGCGGACGGCGGTCAATCGGCTACGGACTCCGAGATCAGTCACATCGTCGCGCGCACCGCGTGAAACATTCCGACAGCGTGGGAACGCGATCGGCCGGACGATGCGCACGAACGTTCAGATCGTTGTTTCCGGTGCGCGGGCCGCGGTCGGCACAGGCAGCGGGCGAATGGGCGATCGGCCGGTCAGTCCGAGGGGCGGGTCAGTCGCGGGTGGCCCGGAGGGCTGCCTTCTGGGCGCGCTTGCCGGCCTGATAGGTCGCCAATGCCTCGGCCGAATCGACGTCGCCGAGGGTGGGCGTCGTCGGGGTCACGGCCTCCCAGCCGGGCGGTCGGAGGCCGAAGCGCTTGACGAGGATGGCGATGATCGAGCGCGCCTTCATCTCGCCGATCCCGGGCAACCGCAGCAGCCGCTCCTGGAGATCGCGCCCGTCACGCGCCTCCGTCCAGACGCGGCCGGCATCGCCATCGTAGTCCGCCGCGATCGCGGCGCACAGCGCGCGCACACGCTCCGCCATGGACCCGGGGAAGCGGTGGATCGCCGGGCGCTCGCGAAACACGGCGGCAAGCGCCTCGGGGTCCATCGCCGCGATCCGCGCCGCGTCGAGGTGCCCCAGGCGCCGCCGCATCTCGAGCGGTCCCGAAAATGCCTTCTGAACGGTCACCTGCTGGTCGAGCTCGAAGCCGATGAGCAGGGCGAGCGGGTCGGCCACGAGGAGACGGTCGGCCTCGTCGTCGCCGGTGAACGGGAGCTTGTCGGGCGGATTGGCTGGCATGACGCGGATCGTATCGGTCGCGTCGACCGCGCGCCAGGCGCGGGCCGCAGCGGCCCGATGTCATGCATCTGCAACCGATTCGGGGTTGGCACCGTCGGCGGCCCGGGGTAGCATTCCGAACGAGAGGTATCGAGCATGTGGGATCTGCGCCGCCACCCGCTTGATCGGACCGACCGGAGCATCCGGACCGAGGTCGATCGGTCCACGCTGCCGGCAACGGCGGACGCGACTCGGGGCTCGGGCAACCTCGCCACCATCCCGCGAGCCGGGAACATCAGCAGCGATACGCGGGCGGGCAGTCCCGGGTGAGTCGGGGGCGGCGCGAGCCGTCCGGACCACCCGCCACACACGATTCGAATCGGACCCACGCCGAGGGCGGCGTGGGTTTTCTCATCCGGCGGGATGGGGCGCGGCCCGCCGGATGCCACGCCGGAGGCGCGTCGGCGAGAGGAGCCAGCACGACGCGACGAGGGCGACCGCGAGTCCGACGAGCAGCCACAGGCTCAGGCCGAAGTCGCCGGTCACGTCCCGCGCGATCCCGAGCCCGACGGGGCCGACCGCGGACAGGACGTAGCCGGCCAGGAGCATGAGCGCCGCCGTAGCACCGACCTCCGTCGCGTCGTCGGACACGTCGACCGGCAGCGTCAGGGCGAGCGGGAAGGTGGCTCCCAGCGACAGCCCCAGCAGGGACGCCCAGGCGAACGCGAGCTCGGGGGCGGCGAGCACGCCGGCGGCGGCAACGAGCGACCCGGTGGCGGCGATGGTCAGCTGGCCGCGACGCGAGCCAAGGCGATCGGCGAGGAGCGGTACGCCGATCGTCGACCCGAGGCCGACCGCGTGGATGACGGCCACGAGGTTGGCGGCGTCCCCCTCGGTCCAGCCCCGCTCGACGTAGACGTTCGGCAGCCACGCCACCACGGCGTAGTAGAGGAGCGACTGGAGGCCGAACACGAGCGCGAGCGCCCAGGCTGTCGCGCTCCCCCACGGCAGCCGCAGTCCGCGGACGTCCGGCCTCGTCGCGGTCGTCTCGGGCGGAACCAGGACGAGCCACGCGGCAAGCGAGGCGAGCCCGGCCAGCGAGAGGATCCCGAAGGCGAGCCGCCACGCACCGTCCGGCCCCGCCAGCGGGACGGCGACGGCTGCCGCGATCAACGCTCCGAGCACGATCCCCGCCGCATAGGCACCGGTCCCGAGGGCCGGGATCCCGGACGCCCGCAACCGCACGACCATCGACAGGATCGGCCCGGCGGCGCCCATCCCGAGCCCGATCCCGAACGTGAGCAGGAGCACCGCCGGAGCGCCCGGCGCGAGTGCCCGCACGAGGCCGAAGCCGGCGATCGCGGCGACGCACAGGGCGATCGCCCGGCGCGGCCCAACCGCCCGGGCGAGGCGCGGCCCGAGCGGGGCGAAGACGCCCATGCACAGGACCGGGATCGTGGCGAGCAGGCCGGCCACGCCGTGCGAGATGTCGAGCTCCGCGCGAATCGCCGGCAGGAGCGGCCCGATGCCGATCACCTGGGGCCGCAGGGCGAGCGCGACGAGAACGAGTCCGCCGAGCACGGGCAGGGCGGCACGGACGGAGGACGGGCTGCCGTGCATCGCGGAAGGCTAGCGCATTCGCCCGTCCGTCTCGCACCCGTTCGGCCTCGTCATCCGTCCATGGGCCGGCGCCGACGTTCGTGGCGGCCGATCGCGACCCGTGCCGGGTGGCGTCGAGCCGCGGGCGCACGACACTCGTTCCAGCGGCGGCGACCGGCGCGGCCGACGACGGACCACTGCACCCGCGGACACGGAGGCACCCCGATGATCCGGACCTATCCGATTTGCCTGACCGGGCCGGCACCACGCCCGGAGGGCCTTCGGTCGATCATCCGCCGGCTCGAAGCGGAGATCGAGCGACACCCGCGCACGATCCGGGTCACCCGGGTCGGGCGATCGCGGCCACTCGCGCGCCCGTGAGCCGAACCAGGTCCGAACCGGCGAGTTCGACCTGGAGTCCGCGCCGCCCGGCGCTGACGTAGATCGTCGGCCGGGCCAGCGCAGATTCGTCGATCACGGTCGACAGCGCGCGGCGGCCCGCGAGCGGGCTGATGCCGCCGACGACGTAGCCCGTGGCGCGCTCCGCGGCGACGGGATCGGCCATCGCGGCACGCCGCCCGCCGAGCGCCTCCGCGAGCCGCTTCAGGTCGAGCTCGCCGGCGACCGGCACGACCGCCGCCACGAGGCGTCCATCGAGCTCCGCTACGAGCGTCTTGAAGATCTGCGCCGTGTCGACGCCGAGCGCGGCGGCCGCGTCGCGACCGTAGGCCGGGCGCGGGTCTTCCCTCCGACCCCGACGGCCGCCACGGTCGGGCTCGGTCTCGTAGGCGTGCAGCACGTGGGGCACGCCGGATCGGCGCAGGAGGTCCGTCGCGGGGGTGCCCGTGGCGCTCACGATGGACCCGATCGTATCGGAGAGCGGACACGCTCGGTCCCCGTTCGGACGTTGTGGCGCGGCTTCGGCTATGCTCGCGGCGCCCAAACGGGCCCGTCGCCGCTCGCTGCGCGCACGCCGGGCCGGCCATCGCGTCCGGAGTCGGGCGCGTCCAGGAGCACCGCTTGACCTTCGACGCCCTCGGCCTGTCGGCCGACCTCCTCAAAACGGTGATCGAGGAGGGGTACACGGAGCCCACGCCCGTCCAGCGTGCGGCGATCCCGATCGTCCTCGCCGGCCGCGACGTCCTCGCCGCCGCCCAGACCGGGACGGGCAAGACCGCCGCCTTCGCCCTGCCGATCCTCGACCGCCTCCGCCATCACGCCAACACCAGCTTCTCGCCGGCCCGCCACCCGGTCCGGGCGCTCATCCTCGTCCCGACCCGCGAACTCGCCATGCAGGTCGACGAGAGCGTCCGAACGTACGGACGCACGGTGCCGCTCCGATCGGCCGTCGTGTACGGCGGGATTCCGATCGAGCCGCAGATCAAGGAGCTCCGCGCCGGCGTCGAGATCCTCGTCGCGACCCCGGGACGGCTGCTCGACCACGTCGGGCAGCGCACCGTCAACCTCGGTGCGGTCGAGATCCTCGTCCTCGACGAGGCGGACCGCATGCTCGACATGGGCTTCCTGCCGGACATCCGGCGAATCATCGAGCTGCTCCCGCCGCAGCGCCAGAACCTCATGTTCTCGGCAACCTTCTCCGACGACATCCGGCGGCTGTCGCGGACAATCCTCAACGACCCCGAGACCGTCGAGGTCGCGCCGCGGAACACGGCCGCCGAGGGGGTCCGCCAGCTCGTCTATCCCGTCGATCGGGATCGCAAGGAAGCCCTCCTCGCCCACCTCATCCGCACGCAGGACCTGCGCCAGGTCCTCGTCTTCACCCGGACCAAGCTCGCCGCCAGTCGACTCGCCTCGATCCTCGATCGGCAGGGGCTCGACGCCGTCGCGATCCACTCCGATCGCTCGCAGCCGGAGCGAACGCGGGCGCTCGAGGGCTTCAAGGGCGGCGACATCCGGGTCCTCGTGGCGACCGACGTGGCCGCCCGCGGGCTCGACATCGAGGACCTCCCCCACGTCGTGAACTTCGAGCTCCCGTGGAATCCGCAGGACTACATCCACCGGATCGGACGGACGGGCCGGGCGGGCCTGTCCGGCGATGCGATCAGCCTCGTCTGCATCGACGAGGCGGACCTGCTGCGCGGCGTCCAGCGCCTGCTCAAGCGGGCGATTCCGTGGACGGTCGAGGAGGGCTTCGTGCCGGACCGCTCGGCCGAGCCGCGACCCTTGGGGCGCGGTCGATCCGACGAGAGCCGCAACGGCGCGCACCTGCACCGCAAGCCGGTCCGGCGTGCACGGACCGGAAGCCGTCGCTGATCGACCGCCTGGCGCCCGACCTCAGCCGGCCGGGGCGGCGACGCCCGTCGGCGGGTAGTGGGCCCCGGGGAAGAAGAAGCCGAGCATGAGGTCCGCGCTCACCTCGTCGACCGCGTAGCGATTGACGTGGGCGTGGCCGTGTTCCGCCCCGCCCGCGCCCGGCCGGTCCGCGAGCGAGATGCGGACGTCGCGCAGGAGCACGAACGTGCCGCTCGGGCGGGTGAGGGCACGACCCGGATCGAACCCCGGCATGGTCGGCAGCTCGCCCTCGACGACGTACGGCCCGACGGCCAGGCGGACCCGATGCCAGACGGCGTGGACGGGACCCTGGCTGTCGTCGTCGCCGGCGGCGATCCAGATGTCGTCGGCCTCGAGCCGGATCCCGCGCGGCGCCGCCGCGGGCGACCCGTCGAGCGGCGTCCAGCGCGCGCGCTCCACCTCGATCCCGTCGCCGGATTCGAGCACGTCGCGCAGCCGGCCGGCGCGCGCGACCACGCCGCTGACGATCCCCCCACCGACGTAGACCTCGACCCGGATGGGCATCGCTCTTCCCCCGAGCAGGCTCGGAGCGTGCGCCGCTCGACGTGTGCGGTCCAGACCCGCACGTACCGAGCGAGCCGGCCGGACGTACCGGGGCGATGGATTCCGGTGCCCGGCGTCACCGCATCAGTCCGCGACCGGACACTCGGTGCACGGTCCGGGCCGCGGGAGAGCGATCTCGATGAGCGCCCGAACGATGACTCCAGGATCCATCCGGCTCTGGTTGGTCAGGACGGCGATCGAGACGTCCTCCGCGACGAGATAGCGCATCGCGCCGCGGAACCCAAGGAATCGACCGGAGTGCCCCAGCGTCTGGCGCCCGTCGATGACGAACGCCTGGACGCCCAGTCCGTACGGGACGGGCGGCCGGTAGCCGGCGACGACCTCGACGTCGCCGACCATGAGTGCCAGCGAATCCCGCCCGAGCACGTCGCCGCGATACAGGAGACGAGCCCATCGTGCAGCGTCGGCCGACGTGCCGGCCATCGATCCCGCGCCGCCGGCCGCGGTCACGACCGACGTGAACGGCATGAGGGGGCTCCCATCGGACAGGTCGATCGGCTCGAGCGACGTCGCCGGCCCGGTGAACCGGTAACCGTGGGAGGTGGGTGCCGGCGGCGTCTCGGCCGCCTGGATCCAGGTGTGGTCGAGATCGAGCGGGTCGAGGAACCGCGTGCGCAGGGCCGTGGCGAGGTCCGTCCCGGTGAGCCGTTCGGCGATGAGACCCAGGAGCAGGTAGTTCGTGTTCGAGTAGCGCCAGCCGGTTCCCGGCGCGAAGTACGGCCGGCCGACGTAGGTCAGCGTCTGCGTCACCGACCACGGAGCGGCGCGATCTCCCTGGAGCGCGGCGTCGATCGTCGGATTGAGAAAGAAGTCGTGGATCCCGCTCGTGTGATCGAGCAGCTGGTGGATCGTGATCCGCTCGTCGATCGCGATGTCGGGCAGGAGGTCGGCGGCACGATCGTCGAGGCTGAGCTCCCCGTCCGCGACCAGATCCAGGATGAGCGCAGCGACGAACGTCTTGGTCATGCTCGCCAACGAGAAGCCCGTGTCCGGCGTGACCGCGGTGCCGGTGGCGACGTCGGCCAGACCGCTCGCCCCGGTCCAGGTCGTGCCGTCGGTGAAGACGATCGTGGCCGACACCCCGGGCACGCCGCCCCGCAGGCGGAGCCGATCGAGCTGGGCCTGGAGGCGGGCGCCGAGGTGGGGGCTGGCCGTCGGCGGCCGGCGGGCGATGACCCGGACCTCCGGCGTCGGCGCCACCGACGGGGCCGGCGAGGCGGCGATCGGGTCGTCCGAGACGTCGGGAGAGGCAGGCCGGGTCGGCGCACTCGGGTCGCCCGGCGGTCCCAGCGCCGGCCCGGCCACGAGGGCCGCCGTCGCGACGATGAGGGCGGCGAACGCGATGGCGACCCGACGCGGCATGATGGGTGGACGATACCGCGCCCGTCCGGTGCCCTCCGGCACGCGCGGTCGCGGAACAGGAGGCCCCATGGCAGGTCACTCGGTCGATGACGGCGCCGCGGCGCTCTTCCGGTCCGTTGGGGTGCTGGCCGACGGACCGGCGCAGCTGGGACGCCCGATTCGGGCCGCCGGCCCGGGCGTCTACGTCGTCGAGCTCGCCGCCCCGCTCGCGACGGCGCCGATCGAGCTGACCCGCGTCGGCAAGTGGCTCGAGCGCGTTCCGGGCCTGCGGCTCGACGGCGAGCGACCGACGTCACGGGCGCTCGCCGCCCGGCTGGCGGCGTTCTGGCTGCCGAGCCGGACGGTGCTGTTCGTGGGGTCGACGAGCGGCGCGATCGGCGGTCGGCTGGCGGCCCTCGAGCGGCAGGTCCTCGGCGACCCGCGTCCGCACGCCGCGAGCCAGTGGCTGCGCACCCTCGCCGTGTCCGGGTTGCGCGCGTGGTGGGCGCTGACCGACGCACCGGAGGAGTACGAGGACGCGCTCCTCGAGGCATTCGCGGCGACGGTTCCCGCCGCGGACCGGGCGAGCCTGCCGGATACGTCGGTCATCCTGCCCTTCGCGAACCTGCGGACCACGACCGGGATCCGCAAGGCGTACGGGATCAGCGGCGCGGTCCTCCCGCTCGAGAAGCCGCCCGTGGCGCCGCCGACCCGGGTGACTCCGCTGCCGCCCGGCGACGCCGACGGCGCGCGGGTCGAGGCCCGTGGCAGCGGCAGCACCCGCCGCGCCCCGAGCGCCCCGCGGATAGCGCGCGGCGCCGGGACGGGTGGGTCACGGTCCTCGAGCGCCGCCGGGTCGGCGGCGGGACCCGGGGCGGGGCGGCCGGCAGACCCGCCCGACGCGCTCGAGCTCACCGCGGACGGGCTTGCCCGGCTCCGGGCGGAACTCGACGAACTGATCCGGGTACGTCGGCCGGACGTCATCGCCCGGATCCGGACGGCCAAGGAGCTCGGTGACCTGCGCGAGAACGCCGACTACACGTCGGCGCGCGAGGAGCAGTCCTTCCTGGAGGGCCGGATCCAGGCGATCGAGGCGCGGCTGCGCACGGCGGTGATCGCCGGGTCGGCGGCCGGTTCCGCGCGCGCGGTGCTGGGCTCGCGGGTCCGGATCGAGCGCGACGACGGGCTCGACACGGAAGCGGCCGTCATCACGATCGTCGGAACGTCGGAGAGCGATCCGTCGGCCGGCCGGATCTCCGCCGCGTCGCCGGTGGGTCGGGCGCTCCTCGGGCGATCGGCCGGCGACGAGGTCACCGTCCGGACGCCCAACGGCGACGTGCGCTACCGGATCGTGGGGCTGGACTGAGGCGGGCCGTCGCGCTTCCTCAGCCCTCGCGCCGCCGGGTCCGACCGGCGATGGACAGGACCACGATCACGAGCCCGAGGATGATGAGCCCGGCCGACAGGATCGTTTCGGCGCCGGCGAAACGCGCGCCGGATAGTCCGATGACCGCCTCGAAGAAGAAGCCGAAGCCGAGGAACAGCCCGAGCCCGACCATGAGCGCCCAGCCCCCGCCGCGGGCCACCTCCGGCTGGCGGGCGAGGAGCCCGTAGACGAGCAGGCCGATCCCGACGCCGCCGGGCGCGACGAGCGCCCACGCGTAGGCCCAGGTTTCCCACAGCCCGGTCGCGTTCTGGACGGCGAGGACGATCCCGGTCATGGTCACGATGCCGGCCGGAACGGCGAAGCCGGCGCCGCCCTGGCCGCCGACCGCGAAGGCGACGAACCAGAGCACGAGCCCGGCGCCGATCACGAAGAGCGGCCAGCCCACCTCCGTCCAGCCGAACCCGACCTGCCGGCCGACGAGGAAGAGCGCGCCGAGGCCGATCAGCAGCACGCCGATCGCCACCGTCGTCCGTCGCTCGTTGTCGCGCTCGCCCATCGGTCCTCCTCCTCGCTGTGTTGGCACCATCATCACTGACGCGTCACCTGCCGCGCGAGTGCCGGACGGCCCGCGGAATCGGAACCGCCCCGACCGGTTGATCGGGGCGGCGTCCGCGTGGGAGGAAGTGGGACGGAGAGCGGGTGATCTGGGACCCGACGACCGGGTGGGGGGCTACCCAGCCGTCGGGATGAGGCTCCGAGGGTCAGCGAGCGGGTGCGAGTCGGAGGCCGAACGGCCGGAAGGACCGGCTCTCGCGAAGCGCGGACGTGCGCGCCTGTGCCGCCATCCGGGCCTCTGCCGCCTCGCGGCGCAGCTCCTGCTGGCGAAGGGTCACTTCGATCAGCGACGGGCGATTCATCGATCGACCTCCTTTCTCCCGGGCCTGGTTGCGTGTCCCCGGGGACGAGGTCATCATCGACCCGCGGGCTCGCGGGTCGTATCGCCGTCGGTGGTCGATCGCGATGGACGAACGGCGACGGCCGCCCTACGTCATTCGACGCGGTCTTGGCGCGCCGCTCGGGCGCGCGGGTCAGGCGCGCGGCTCGGCGAGCTTGTGCTCGACGGCGTAGAGCGCCGCCTGGGTGCGGCTGGCCAGCCCGAGCTTGCCGAGGATGTTCGACACATACGTTCGCGCGGTGCGCTCGGTGATGAACAGGGCGGCCCCGATGTCCTTGTTGCTCATGCCCTGGCCGAGCAGTCGAAGGACATCCTTCTCGCGCTCCGTGAGCGGCTCCACGAGCTCGTCGTCCGGCGACTTCTTCTGTCGCATCCGCTGGGCGAGGAGACGGGCGACCTGCGGGTCGAGGTGGACCTCGCCGGCGTAGGCGGCCCGGACCGCATCGGCCACCTCGTCCGCCTCGGCATCCTTGAGCACGTACCCGGACGCGCCGGCCTCGAGGGCCGCCGTGACCTTCTCCTCCTCGATGAAGCTCGTCATCGTGACGATCTCCGTCTCAGGGAGCTCCGCCTTGATCCGGCCGATCGCCGTCACGCCGTCCATGTTGGGCATGAGCAGGTCCATGAGCACGACGTCCGGCTTGAGACGGCGGGTCATCGCCACGCCCTCGCTGCCGTCCGACGCTTCCCCGACGACCTCGATGTCGTCGAGCAGGTCGAAGAACGACTTCAGGCCCGTCCGGACGACGGCGTGATCGTCGACGAGCAGCACGCGAATGCGGGAGCCGTCTTCCACAGAGCCTCCATTCGGGCGACCGCGAGGTGGCGGTGCCGGGGCGATACGATGCACGGACGAGTCTAGCAAGGCTGGGTTCTCCGGGAGTCAGCGGCGTTACGAGGCGGCGGGTCGCCCCGCGGCGAGGACGGCATCGACGAGCTCGTTGGCGCGGAAGGTCTTGCGGACGTAGGCGTCGGCGTCGATCGGCGACCAGCCCTCCGGGGCGGCCGCGGCACCGTTCATGACGAGGATGCGGCAGGCCGGTCCGGCGCTGCGCAGGCGGCCGATGAGCGCTCGCCCACGATCGAGTTCGGGGAGCCGCGGGTCGACGACGATGATGTCCGGCCGAAGGTCCTCGGCCAGCGACGCGGCGGACACCACGTCACCGGCGCTCCCGACGACCGCCAGGCGGCCGCCGATCCCGAGCAGGCCGGTCAGGCTCTCGCGCGTGCGTGCGTCGGCATCGACGACGAGGACGCGCGGCACCCGGCCGACTGCTGCGGACGACATGACTCCATGGTCGACCCGGCGGACGGTTCGGCCCACGGTCGAATGCCGCGTCCGGAGGCGGGCGAATGACGTACGGCACCTACGTCATTCCGCCGATCCGTCGGCGGGTGTAGCGGCGGCGACGGCGAGAGGCACGCTCACCTCGATCGTCGTGCCGGAGCCCATCGTGCTGCGGACGTCGATCCGGCCGCCGACCCGTTCCGCGCGGGCACGCATGCCGGCCAGCCCCAGGTGCCCGGGCGGAACCGCGCCGGGATCGAAGCCCTTCCCGTCGTCGACGACGCGGAGACGCGCGTCGCCCGCCGACCGGCCGACCTCGATCCGCACCTGCCGCGCGGCCGCGTGCTTGACCACGTTGTGGAGGGCTTCCTGGGCGATCCGGTAGAGCACTTCCTCGATCTCGATCGGCAGACGCTCGGCGAGGTCGCTCGTGACGACGATCGGCAGGCCGATTCGGCCCTGGAGCGCGGCGCTGTGGGTCCGCAGGGCCGTGATGAGCCCCTCCTGCTCGAGGTTGCCGGGGCGAAGCTCGAAGATGAGCGCCCGCATCTCGGCGAGGGCCTCACGCTGCAGGTCGCGCAGCTCCGACAGCTTCTGCTTGGCCGTGTCCGCGTCCCGGTCGACGAGCATCTCGATCGAGCGGCTGAGCAGGGTCATGCTGAACAGCGCCTGGGTGACCGAGTCGTGCAGTTCCCGGGCGAGGTGTGCCCGCTCCTCGCCGGCGGCCAGCTCACCTGCCTGCCGCCGCAGCTCGCGCTGGAGGCGCTCGCGGGCGCTGACGTCGCGGACCGTGCCCTGCCCGCCGACGAAGCGTCCGTCCTCGAACACGCCGACGACGGTCACCTCCGCCTCGAACGTCGAGCCGTCGCTGCGGACGAGGGTCAGCGGCACGTGACGGACGACGTCCGGCTCCGTCGCGAGCGCCGCGTAGTTCTCCCGGGCGGTCGGCATCGTGTCGTCGGTCGTAAGGATGCCGAAGTGACGGCCCACGATCTCCTCGATCGGATAGCCGAAGAGCGCCTCGCCGTTGTCGGCCATGAACGTGAAGACGCCGTCCGCGTCGGCCCGCCAGATGACGTCCGGCGTGGTCTGCACGAGCTGCCGGAAGCGGGCCTCCGAGTCGCGCAGCTCGCGCTCGAGCGTCTCACGCTCGCTCACGTCGCGGGCGACGCCGTTGACCGCGACGAGCTCGCCGTCCTCGGTGAGGCCCACGGCATGGACCTCGAACGGGATGCCGCGCCCATCAGCATGACGGAGCACGAGGCGGACGCGGACGACCTCGCCCGGCGTCGCCCGCACGGCGGCGTCGGCGGCGATGGCGTCGTCCATCGACTCCGGGGCGAGGAAGTCGCCGAAGTGATGACCCACCCAGTCGGCCGGATCCCAGCCGAGGATCTCGCTGGCGCGGTCGCTCATGAAGGTGTAGCGGCCCTCCGGATCGGCCGCCCAGATCAGGTCCGGCGACGACTGGAGCAGATTCCGGTA
>Ga0214471_10002706_pt1 | contig 13876 bp, 7 predicted proteins | sample RVTome_5_FD_207665 | JGI IMG/M metagenome (GOLD analysis project Ga0214471, IMG submission 207665) | Soil microbial communities from uranium-contaminated site in the Upper Colorado River Basin, Wyoming, United States - RVT142D155 | ecosystem: Environmental > Terrestrial > Soil > Contaminated >...
GGCCTGCATGGGGCTTTTACCCATCTCCGCATGGCGATAAATATTTTCAAGCACAACGATCGCGTCGTCGATCAGCATGCCGACCATCAGTGAGAAAGCGAGCATGGTGACATTGTTCAGCGAAAAGTTGAACATCTTCATAAAGATGAAGGTTGTAACAAGACTGGTCGGAATCGTCAGGGCTGCGATAATTGTAGTACGTAAATTTCCCAGGAACAGAAGGACAATCACGATCGCGATAATCGCACCGCCAACCACATGGCCCTGCACCTCATGATATGAATCCCTGGTGTAGTTCGAGTTGTCGGCCGGGATCTGAATGTCCAGTCCCGGAGGAGCTTCAGCCCGTAATTCGTCGATAACTTTATACGCGGCGTCAGCGACATCGATCACATTCCCGCCGGATTTTTTGATCATCTGCAGTCCGATGGTGGGCTGGCCGTTCAGCCTGGTGATGCTTCTCTGGTCTTCTACTCCATCCTCAATGGTCGCTACATCCTTCAGCCTGATCAGGGTGTCATGTCTCGTGCCGACAATTATTTCCTTGAATTCGGGGACGGAATTCAATTCACCGGATGTAATGACGAGAAATTCCCTGTCGCCTGTCTCGACACGTCCGCCCGGGATCTCGACATGTCCACGCTGGATAGCGGAAACAACCTCCTGTACACTGATTCCCTGTGCGGCCATTTTATCGGCGTCGAGCCAGATCCTTACCTCGCGGTCTCTCTGTCCGAATACATTCACGCGCCCGACACCGGTAATGCTTTCAAGGCGCGGTTTGATAATTTCGTCAACGTACTCGGCAAGGTCCTGCAGGTTTAAATTGCCAGATACCGTTACGGTCAGTACCGGTTCCGCATGGACATCAAATTTTTCAACAACCGGAGTCTCAGCGCTATCGGGCAGGCTCTGCGTCAGCCTTGCCATGCGGTCCCTGACGTCCTGTGCCACAACATCGATATCGACTTCAAGTTCGTACTCGATAGATACCTGGCTGACATTTTCCGCCGACGTACTGTTGAGGTTTTTGATCCCCGCGAGAGTCGCTACAGATTCCTCAATTTTATCTGTGACCTCGGTCTCGACAGTTTCAGGGTCAGCCCCGGGATATGCGGTTACTATCGAGAGGAACGGGAATTCGACATTCGGATTTTCCTCGATGCCGATATCCCTGAGTGAGAGAAGGCCGAATATCGCAAGCGCTAATGTCACCATAAGCGCGAAAACCGGACGCGCGATTGAAAGATCACTTAAAAACACTAATCTTCACTCTCCTGTCCGGATTCCGGCGCGTTACCCGAGTCGACAGAGCTGGAGTTCCCATTCATGATTCTGATTCCAGCACCGTCGGACAGGTACCTGTTCCCAACTACGATTACTGCATCTTCATGTGTCAACCCATCGAGAATTTCGATAGTGCCATCCTCGACAAGGCCGGTTGTTACCGTGACACGCCTCGCGGTATCGCCATCGGCGATAAAGACTATATTTTCGTTTTCCAGTTCGATGACCGCCTCTTCGGGAAGCAGTATCGCATTGTCATGGATTATCAGCGGGATCCTTACGCTGCCAAACATGCCGGGCATAAGGCATCCGGTGCCGTTATCGAGAAGGCAGATAATTTCCACGGTTCTGGATTCGGTATCGATCTCCCTCCCGATCCGTGTGATTGTCGCGGAAATTTCCTCATCGCATGACTGGAAATTTACGTAGACGCTCATCCCGACCGAAATGTGCCCGATTATCGCTTCCGGAAGATCGAAGTGTATTTCGAGATTTTCATAGAGTCCTTCGCCCGACGCGATCAGTTTATATACCGGTATTCCCGCGGCGGTGACCATACCCGGATCCGCCATTCTCGAAGTAATGTATCCGGAAAACGGCGCACGGAGTGTCCCGTCTCCAATTAATTCAGCGAATTGCAACGCCTGGTCGGCAGCCGCGTCGACTCCAGACCAGGCGGCTTCCGCCTGTGCGCGTGCGGCATCGGTTGATTCCTCCGCCTGTCTCAAGCCCAGTTCAGCGCTTTCAAGTGATAACTGCGCCCGCTCGAATTCCGCCTGTGTCGCGACATTGTCTTCATGCAACGCCTGCATGCGATCAAAATCCCGCTGTGCCTGTTCAAATGAAGCCCTGGCCAGGTCGACCTGCGTCGTGACCGCATCGGCCGCAATATCCGCAGCTATTGCCATGCTTCGCGCGGATTCTTCCGACGATTTCGCGGCATTGAACTGGGCTGCGAGTGTTGATGTATCCACCTTGCCAAGATATTGGCCAGCGGTTACGTAAGCTCCGTCATCAACCGCGAGTTCCAGGATACGGCCGTTCGCCATGAACGAAAGGTCAGCTTCCAGCGGAGCGCGAAGCTCGGCTGTCGTGCCATGCCATTCGGTAATTGTCCCGACCAGAGGAGTCTGTGTCCGCACGACTATCTTTGGAACTTCGGCAACTTCCTCCACAGTGTCTTTTTTTTCTCCGCATCCCGATAGCGTGAATATGAGAAATATGATAGTGAGAATTTCTATGTTTTTCATGTTCTTCATCTTTTTCTATTCCACGGTCTGTCCCGCTTCAATGATCGCAAGTAAATCTTCTACAGTCATCCCGGTCGCCCTGCCAAGCTGGGAGACCGCACGAAAATACTCATGTGTGTAAAAGACCGTTCCTGCCGAAAGGCGCACGTACGCCGCTTCCGCGCTCAGCACATCTGTCATTGGTCCAAGTCCCTCTTCCTGCCTGCGTTGCGCGACACGGAATGCTTCCTCCGATTGGGTCAGCCCTTCGGCCGCGAGATTTATATTTCCAAGCTGTGTGGTCATATTCAGGTATGCCCACTCCACGTCTTTGAATATTGCCGATCTTGTTTCGTCGATCCGGATTTCAAGGAGTTGTTTCTGTTCGCGGAGCGAATCAGCCTGTTCGTCCGCCGCGCCAAAATCGTAGAGGTCCCAGAAAATACTTATACCGCCCGACAATTCAGAGTTGCTTCCGAAATCGCTGCCGCCGCTGAAGTCGGGTTCCGATCCGCTGGCTGAAAAATCCGCGGTAAGATCAATCTTTGGCATCCTCTCGGAATAAATCGCGTCGATGCTGGCGTCGAGAGAATCCATCTGCGCCTGCAGGTCTTTTAATTCGGGTCGATTCTCAATTGCCCATTCATTCAGGGTTTCAAGCTCGAACGGTATCGGCAGGATGGGGTAATCGATCGGAAGCAATGTCCATCGACTTCCCGGCTCGGCACCAATCAGGGTATTAAGGGTTGTCTGAGACGTTTCCGTCATCCTCAAAAACTCCGCTTCCTTCTGGGCAGCTTCATTCCTCGCTACCTGTACTGACAAAAGGTCGTTCAGTGGGATTATTCCAGCGTCGTACTGCGCCTGTGCAGTACGCAGGACCTCATCGAAATGAGCGAGTGAAGCTCTCTGTATCGCCAGGCCGCCGAAACTTTCGCGTGCGGCGCAGAAAGTGTCGATTACCGAAACTTCTATCAACGCCTCCGCCTGGTCGAGTCGATGTTCTGCCGACAATTCCGACGCTTCATTCAGGCGGCGTTGAATCGATCTCATTCCGCCCAAGTACAGGGGGTAAGAAAAATTAAAGCCGACCCGGTAAGTATTCAGGTTGCCAAGCGTTACTTCCATCCCGTCGCCGACATCGACCGTGGATACATCCGCGAGCCTGGTGTAAGAATAATTCATGCTCAGGTCGGGAAGGAATCTCGCCATTGCAGATCCGCCCGACTCGTTCGCTATTTCGATGGACTGCTCTGCGATCCTGATCGTGTATCCATTTTCGAGCGCGAAATTGATGCAGTCGTGCAGTGTAAGTAACTGGCCGCCTTCCATATCGGCAAGATATGTAAGTGGGCGGTTTGGGCCCTGGTCATTTCCGGCGTCCGGGTCGAGCATTTCAGAAATATCCTGCTCAGCAGGCTCTTCAACAATCTCGGCGTCGGCTAGAAGGAGGTTATCCATGCCGTAGGATGCGATTCCCGTCACCAGGAACAGGGAGAGGGATAATATTAACGCGAAGGCAACGCGGACATTTTCTTTTGATTTACCGTAGAACATTAAAACTTTCACCTTGTTCATTTCATGATGCCGTCCAGGAACAACTCGCCCAGCTTATCGATTGCGGCATCGATGTCGATCTCCTCGGGTTTTTCAAGCCATTTGACAATTACCCCGTTAGTGAACCCTCCGAACGACGCTTTCAGTATCGAGGCGGAGACATCTTTCCGGAACTCGCCTTTCTTCTGGCCGTCCTCAAAAATTTTCGTTATCAACTTAGAATATTTTTCGGCATGTACAAGGTGCTCATCGATGAAGTGAGAGGATAACTGGAGATGAAATCCCTTGAATTCATTGATGAAAATTTTCGCGAATTCCCGGTTGTCCCTGAACAGCTCCATCTTGGACCTGGTCAGTTTTCTGATTTTGACGCTCGGGGAATCGTCCCCTGCGATGACCTCGTTCAAAGCATGAAATACCGAGCTCATCTTCCGCTTTACCATCGCGCAGAATATCGCTTCCTTGCTGTCGAAAAGCTGGTAAAGGCTTCCCTTGGCAAGTTCCGATTGTGCAGCGATATCAGAGACAGTTGTTTTTTCGAACCCCTTATCCGCAAAGAGATGCTCGGCTGCGTCGAGGACAAGGTCTCGCCTGAACGCTTCCTCGCGTTCTTTGCGGGAAGGTGTCGAGCTCTTTGTTTCTACTGTTCCTTTAGGGTTCATAATTTTGACCGAGCGGTCATTATAATGACCAGTCGTTACAAATTCAATACAATTCAGAACCTAATCGAATTTTTTTTTACTCTCTGGTATATTTCCCATGCTATGCCGCTATCACCCATTGAAAAACTCTCATCAATTCCGATCGAGCAGCTTCCATCGAAGATAGCGCGTCTCGGAGTCTCGTTCCTGATAAGGAGCACCGAGGAATGGCACGCGAGGGCTGGAGGATTGCAGATTAAACCATCCATCCTGAGTTCCCTCATCAGCGGAGGGTCGATCACGCCGGGCGATTCGGCTATTCAGATCCTCAACCATATGAATTCCAAGGTTCGGATCGACGACGCAGCGCTCAAAATTTTCGGTGAGCAATTCCCGACAGAACGCAGCGCGCTGATCTCTGATGCCGCGAACACTTCGTCCGGAAGATTTCGCATCCTGGGAAAAAATATAGACTTCTCCCGCGGAATCCACTGGAATTACGATTCCGCCAACGGGTATTACTTTGAGCCGACAACGTTCTACGCCAACATCAAACATTCCGATCCAAAAGGCGGCTACGATATCAAGTACCCATGGGAGCTTTCCAGGCTGCAGCATTTTCCCAGGCTGGCGCTGGCGTACAAATTGACCGGGGACGAGATGTTTCTCGACGCCATGTTCAACCAGATGAGGAAGTGGAACCTGGTTAATCCACCGGGTTTTGGTCCCAACTGGGCATGCACCATGGATATAGCGATCCGGGCGGCGAATCTCGCCATTGCGTGGGGGATAATCGGCGGGAATTCTCATTTGACCGAAGAATTCCACCAGGAAATCGCGTGCACCCTGATTGAACATGGACGGTTTGTCAGGACACACCTTGAATGGTCGGACGAGTTGACATCGAATCATTACCTTTCAGATATAGCCGGACTCGCAATTCTCGGTTCGATTCTTTCTCCACTCATTAATGAAGCGACCGGATGGATCAAATTTTCAAAATCGGAACTCGAAAAAGAAATTCTCAAGCAGGTGAATCCCGACGGAACCGATTTTGAGGCGTCGACAAGTTACCATCGACTGGCGATGGAATGTTTTCTTGTAGCTGCAATTTATATTGAGAGGTCCGGACTTTCGTTCAGTGATGAGTATAAAAATCGACTCGGGTTGATGGCAGAATTTCTGCGGGGTATTACAATGCAGGATGGGACGTACCCGTTGATCGGCGATAATGACAGCGGAACATTGATAGGGCTTCATCCGCATGAGAAAACAAATTTGAATTATCTTCTGGCTTTATGCGCGGCGTATTTCGGCGATTCTAGCCTGAAGCCTGACAGCCTGAAAGCGTCTCCGGAAATTCTCTGGCTTCTCGGCGAAGAAAAATTAGCGGAATTCAAATCGCTGGAAAATACACCGCGTCCCGATATGGTTTCTAACCCCGATTTCGGATTATGGCTAGCGCGTAGCGGGGATAATGTCGTCAGTTTCAGGAACGGACCTGTCGGGCAAAAGGGAAACGGCGGACATGCGCATAATGATTACCTGTCGTTCACATTGGCATATAACGGCAAACCTTTTTTCATTGATCCGGGATCAGGCGTATATACTTCAAATCCCCAGCGCCGGAATAATTATCGCTCGGCTTTTTCACACTCGACAATAATCATTGATAAAAAGGAGCCAAATGCATTTGTCGATGGAAATCTTTTCACACTGCCATCGAATATCAGAACAGTGGCGGAAATGTCCGAGGCTGGCGGAATTGTCACATTCCATGGGAAGATATTCGGCTACGGAGGCTGGAATGAGGATGAGGTTTCAATTGAGAGAATTCTCCGGTTCAATAAGTCAACCGGGAAGATAGAAATCGAGGACTCCATTAAGCTTGCTCCACATCTGACAGATATTCCAATCGAATGGAGATTTCCGGTTATGCCGGGGATGGAGGTCCTGTTTGAAAATCATGCCGCTAAACTTGTCGACATGACATCGGGATCAAAGGTCGTAGAGCTTGTTTATCCCGATAACTGGGCAGCGAAATCGATGAAGACCGTTTATTCTCCCGAATACGGGGTGGAGAAACCGAACATCACGATAAGGCTGCGCCCATCTGCAAGAGCATACAGTGCGCAATTTATTATTCGTCCGCTAACGTCACAGTAATCCATGGCACGCAAGGCGATAATCTGCGAGTACCACACGTGGGATTCAATCTTCCGCATTGGAAATCATCACTACGCGCGGGAGCTTATTGCCGGAGGATGGGATGTGCTGTGGATCTCTCATCCGGTGAGTCCGATACATGGAGTGAAAAAGGAAAACGCGGACCGTATGGCGATCGCAAGGTCGGTTCCGGTCAGGCATACAAATGGACCTCTTGAATATATTCCGCTGACGAATCTTCCGTTTCTTAATAAGCCGTTTCTCAATTCAATCTGGGTACTTGATAACACCCTCAATATGACATCGCCGTCAGTTAAAAATGTTCTTGAAAAAACAGGATTCGCGGCACCTGATCTTTTGTGGATAACAGATACGTCGATGCACTCAATTACAGGTATGGTGAATCCGGGAAAACTGGCTGTACGCATAGCCGATGACAATACGCGATTCAGGGAAATGCCGGGCTCGCTACGGTACGCCGAAAAAAAATTGTGCGAAAAGGCGGACACGATTTTCGTGACATCGTCGCCGCTTTATGAATCGCACCATGAAACTTATGGGGGTAAAGTCCATCTACTCAGGAACGGAGTGCAGTACGAGCATTTCCAGGGCGAGTATGAAAGACCGGAGGAGTTCAGGGGGATCGAAAATCCGATCGCGATTTATGTTGGAGCAATTGAGGAGTGGTTCAATGTCAGGTGGATCGAGAAGCTTGCGTCGGAGAGGAAAAATATTTCAATAATTTTGATTGGACTTGTTGATCGTGATCTTCATAATCTGAAGAAATTCGACAATGTACATATTCTGGGACCGAGGCCGTACAGGTCGATTCCCGCGTATTTGAATCATGCCGACTGCGGGATAATTCCATTTCACAGGACTGAGCTTGTGGAGAGCGTGTCGCCGATTAAACTGTTCGAGTTTTTCGCGTCCGGACTGCCGGTAGTGACGACGTCGTGGAATGAACTTGAGAGTCTGGGAAGTCCTGCGACGCTGTGTAATTCGATTGATGAATTTGTGGCGAATGTTTCAAAGGCAATTGATGATAAAATGAAAAAGAGTAACGGGGAGAAGTACAGGGAATACGCAAAAGGAAATTCGTGGCACGCGAGATTTTCAGAGGCGATGAATGTATTGGGATTCTGATAAAGCCGGGGAGGAAGTATGCGGAAGACAATCATTTTTTTAATTGTTATTGTTCTTACATTATGTTCGTGCGGTAAATCGAATAAGCCGCCTGAATATGACGAATCAGGCGTGCGAATTTTAGATGAAGATTCGTTGCTTGCGAATGCGCTGGATAAGGCCCCTGTGCTGGTCGAATCGGTTGACCTTTCCGCTAATGACCTTCAGCAGATAGGGAATAACCTGGGAGGAGTTGAGCTGGAGTCTGGAAAGAATGAGTTTTATTCGGTGAATGGAGAGTCGGTGCAGTTGAATTCACTTATGCCAGTATATCCAGTTGATTTAATGCAATTAAATGGAAAATTTACTGGATTGGTTGGTAATGTCAATTCAATTGTCATGGGTTCTGACCGCATTTATGAAATTATAGCTGCCGATCCCTATGAGGCTGACGCTGTACGAGCAATACTGGATATCGACTTTCTTCAAAAATTCAAACTTATCACTCACTCAGCATATGGTGAATTAACTGTTCTAACTGAAGTAGGCGGTGATATGCCTGAGTATCAGGTACAAGAGACCGATGGGACTATTCATCTGGCGGTTTTGCTTCAGGGTGTAAAAGGACCTGGTGAAGAATTCAACATTGTATATTCGCTCATGGCAGATGAATGGTCTGCAACCGAAGAATACCAGAAGCTAATGGAGGTTTACGATGAAGGCCAGGTGCAGGTAATTGGAAATGTTGTCGTTACCGTTTTTTCCGACGACTGGCGTGATCAGCAGGCGATTTTTCGCTGCCTGACTATTCCCGTCCCATCAAAAAATGAATCGAACCGATTCCTTGTACGCCTTTCACTTGTCCCCGTCACCAAAATCGATTACATGCAGATGAACAACTGCTTTAACTTATTGCTAAACGGAGCTGAGGGATCAAATATCAGGCAGATAGATCCAACAATTGTCTTCGGAGACACGCTTCCCCTTTTCATGAACAATGGGACATCGCAGCTTGAGTCAGACCTCAATGCGGAAGGGATCATACTCGATGATTCGATCACCATTTCGCAATTCAATGTCCAGACTTCCTCCACACGTATGAACACTATCGATCTCATACTGAATGTCAAATCTCTCAATGTTATTAACTCCAATCCTGGGTCGCTCGAACTTTACAAACGTCCTAACGATTTCTGGCCGGTTGAGAATTCTGGAATTCAAGCTGCAGTCGATGACGCTCTTCGCGGTTTAAACAATCCATCTGCCCGCGATAAGGTAAACGCAATTCATAATTGGATGAGGGAGAATATTGAATACGGCGGGGAGATCGCAGGTTCGAGATATGGTGTCGAAACGGTAATGTCGCAGGGCTACGGTCACTGCTGGGATTTATCCGATGTATTTGTAACCATGGCGCGCGCGTCGGGGTTGGCGTCGCGGCAGATAGGCGGTTGGATTTACGGAGGCGAAGGTCACATCTGGGCGCAGGTCTATCTTGAGGATGAACATGTGTGGATGGATGTCGATGTGACGAACGATGGTCCGGGAATTAACGGGTATTACATTCCGATATTCGGAACGCTCAACGGCGAAATGCCGTATCTGTATGCGGATATGCCGATAATTGAGAGAATCGATCCGAGTCCTAATCAATAGTGCCTGTCTTATCCTGAGTCAGGTAGCCGGTGTCTATTTCTTCCAGAATCAGACTTCCGGCTAGCGCCGACAATCACAGGGAGCCAGCCGGATAGAGAATGAATTCAAGGGATATGATGCATAGCGACCGTGTTTGTCGTTGGGGATGAGTCTCCGAAAATGCGTCAATAAAAAGACCCCCGGCGGGAGCCGGGGGTCATTAATTGTACTGATTTTATTTTTTACTAAAGGCAGCCATCAGATAGGTAATAGCATATCCATGGATCCTCACCGCCGGCAGCATGATAAACAGGAGTCCCTCCACACAACCCGGTCTCAAATGTAACGCTTTCCTGAAATGAACCGGTGACCAGGAAAGATCCATTGAACGGGGTGGCTGCAATACCTTTGACTTGGTCATATCCGGGTCCGGCAACCGCCCTCGCCCAATTGAAACTGCCATCGTTTGAGTTAAAAGAAGCTATAAAACCATCATAGCCCCCTTCCGTCAGAATACCAGGTCCCGAGCCATCCGGATCGAACCACATTGAACCCTGGAAACTTCCACCGACATAAACATTTTCTCCATAATGGTCCACTGTCGCGCTGCGGTCGTATTCCATGCTGCCCATTAATTTTACCCAGTTAAATTTCGGTACTGGGACTGTGTCGAATTGAGCAACGAACACATCAGCCAGACCCTGGGCAGTGATAGTTCCCCAATCGTATTCGGTCAGAGATACAGAATCATTGTATGATCCCGTGATATAACCAATATCATCATCTACCAGGGAAATATCCGTGCCGAAATCGTCTGAGCTTCCTCCCCACGACATTGTCCGTGTGTGATTGAGGTTAAAATCAAACCTGGATAGAAATACATCCTGAGCGCCATTGGATGTCCTGTCGGCAACTCCAGTATTCCAGTCGAAGTCAACGGTTCCAGTAAATCCGCCAGTAACAAAGACGTGCCCGCCTTTTGCATCAATTCCACCAGGATAAACATCCGCTCCCGAGCTGGCTATGATTCTTGCGCCAAGGTATGCCATTGTATTCTTATCGTATGCCGCAATTATGCCATTGTTAGTATCGTCCAAGGCTGAAATGATATCACCACTCCATTGCCCCATATCGATACTGGGACTGTCAAATCTTCCGGTTACATAGAGTTTGTCATCGACAGTTACACCATACAACATGTCATTATCTGCACCCCCGAGAAACCAGTCTTCAACCCAGTTTCCATTTTGATCGTACTTGGCCACCCACATGTCGAGACCACCTTCAGAAGATTTGCCGCCGCCGGGGAATTCACAGGCTCCGGAAAAGATCCCAACCATATAGATATTACCATCATCATCAACATCTGCAGCAGTTACACCTTGATCACCAGGTCCCCCGAAATTCGTTACCCATACCAGATCACCGTCTGACTCATTTATGCCTTCGATGTTCAAGCGTGCGATAAAACCATCTTGACCCTGTGATATTATTGGTGCTCCGGCTCCGGGAAACTGCAGAGAGCCTTCAAAAGTGCCAACCATGTAAACGTTTCCATTGGAGCTGTACAACGCTTCAACACCCTGACCATACATTCCAAGGGGCGGACCTGAGTTCGTTGCCCAGTGCGTCCAGGACCCATAAGTCAGCGACGCTCCCCCATCCGACTGATCCCAGATCGAAGAGTCAGATGCGTCCTCAACTTTAATATATAAACTGGATAATGGAGTCCCGGGAGTTCCTGCCCAGTTGTATGACCCGCTATTGGAAACATTTGTTGCGATTGTCTGAGGCGAACCTGAAGCGCCGTCTGACCAGTAAATATTAACATTCGAGATGTTGCCTGTTGAGGTCCACTTAATCTCATAATTGCCATTAATTTTGAGTGTCTCTCCACCGTTCGGCTGAGTAACAGTTATCGACTTGGCAGGTGCCGGATTCGAGATGGTGAACGTGTTGTCCGAACTGTCATTAATGGTCGTATCCGCATTATCGTAAATTTTGATCATATTGTTCGATCCAACATATGATAATGGGATATTGTTCCACTCATAGGCTCCGTCGTTAGGGGTTGACGCTACGAGAGTGTTACCCGGCGGATAACTGCTTCCACCATCCAGAGATATTCGGATTTGAACATCATTTATTGAATAATGAGAATTCCAGGTAATAACCTGATTAGATTCGGCTTCCCAATTTTCACCGCCGTTTGGACTGGCTACCGTGATCCATTTGGTTATGGGAGGATCAGAGATGGTGAAGTTGAAATCTGAGAAGTCTGAAACTGAGGAATCTGCTGCGTCTGATATCCTTATTCTTCGACCGGTTCCTTTCAATGCCCCATCAAGGATAGTCCAGTCATAGGATCCGTCATTCGGTGTGGAGGCATTCAGAACTATATTAAAATTGAGTCCGCCATCAACAGAAAGCTCAATTTTTACATTTGAAATATCCTGATGTGCGCTCCATGTCAAGGAATAAGTTGATCCTACGTACCAGTCTTCTCCGCCATTTGGACTGGTGACCTGAATCCATTTTCCTGCCGGGACTTCAGCTATTGTGAAATTCGCGTCCGATACGTCAAAGATAGATGCATCGGCCGCATCTGAAATTCTTACCCTCAGGGAATTACCGATGAGAGCCGCATCGATTGCGTTCCAGTCGAATGAGCCGTTATTAGGGATTGATGCTGTCAGGACGGTACTATAATTCGTGCCTCCATCCGTTGACAGCTCAATTTTTACATTTGTTACATCAGAGTGTGCGGTCCATGTAATTTTCTGATTTGAGCTTGCGAACCAGCTCTCGCCGCCATTCGGGCTGGTCACGGTTACAAACTTTGCCGATCCCTGTTGCTTGATGGTGAACACACCATCAGACACATCAAAAATGGTCGGGTCACCGACCTCGGAAATCCGGATTTTAACATTTCCGCTAGCCAGGGCTGCCGCAATGCTATTCCAGTCGAAGACGCCGTCGCTGGGCGTCGAGGCGACAAGGGTCTGGCTGTAATTGGCTCCACCGTCGGTTGAAATGTCGATTTTGACATTAGCAACATCCTTCGATGTCCACTTGATCTGAAAATTGCCTCCGATGAGCAACGTTTCGCCGCCATTGGGGCTGGTAATTTTCACGGAATGACCACTTGGTGTCACCGTGGAGCCTCCGCCTCCACAGCCGATGAGCACGCCTGCTAAACAAAGGCAGTAGCTCAATATTAGAAATATTCTCATGTTGGATGCCTCCAAATTTGCATTAGATTAGTACCTAAGGAATGAAACGTAATCACATTTATTTAACAAATGCAAATTATTAATTGAAGAAAATATTTAACCATATGAAAATAAATCCTGAATAATCAAGCACAGAAAAAGACCCCCGGATTTCGCCGGGGGTTTTTTCGACGTTCGCGAACATCGATGTCCGGAGCGTCGCTCGATTGTAGAATGGATTTAATTCTCAGCCACCCTTGGATTCCGGTGCCCTGAAACGTTCCCGTAACCGGTTTCTCAGCAACATGACCTCGCGCGCGAAAGACTCATCCACTCCAAGTCTGGCTTCCACACGCTCAAGCGCGTAGATCACTGTCGTGTGATCCTTCCCGCCGAACACCTGTCCGATGTCCTTGAGCGATAAATGAGTCAGTTCCCGGCAGAAATACATGCCTATCTGACGCGGAACCGAAACCCGCGCAGTACGCCTGTCGCTTTTCAGGTCCTCTACAGAAATCTGGAAATGGATAGCAGCCTCCTCGAGGATATCATCCGCCGATGGGGCGTGACCTTCCTTGAGGGATTTCCGCATGTTATCGAGAACATCGTCGACTTCGTCCTGTGTAAGGGGAAGCCGCGACAAACGTCCGAGAGCACTGACTTTCGTAAGCGCTCCTTCCAATTCGCGCACATTGCTGTCCACCACTGACGCGATTCTCGCGAGAATGTCCGAGGAGAGGCCGAAACCTCTCGACTGGTTCTTCTGATGCAGAATAGCGAGCCGGGTTTCATAGTCGGGTTTGGAAATGTCCGCTGTCAGGCCTGACTCGAATCGTGATATCAGCCGGTCCTCAAGCGTATCGAGGTCGGACGGCATTCTGTCCGATGTGATTACCACCTGCCGCCCCAGTTCGTGGAGCGTGTTAAATAAGTGAAAAAAGTTTTCCTGTGTCTGGTCTTTATTGATCAAAAACTGAATGTCGTCGACCAGGAGCAGATCCGCGCTGCGATAAATCCGGTTGAA
>Ga0214471_10002707_pt1 | contig 13875 bp, 8 predicted proteins | sample RVTome_5_FD_207665 | JGI IMG/M metagenome (GOLD analysis project Ga0214471, IMG submission 207665) | Soil microbial communities from uranium-contaminated site in the Upper Colorado River Basin, Wyoming, United States - RVT142D155 | ecosystem: Environmental > Terrestrial > Soil > Contaminated >...
TGGTGCGTCTGGTCGAGGCGCTCCTCGCCGGCACCGGCTTCCCGTGGATCCGCTTCCTCTACGCCTATCCGACGACCCTCGATCGCGACCTGCTGCGCCTGATGGCGAGCGAGTCTCGCTTCGTGCCGTACATCGACATGCCGCTCCAGCACAGCCATCCGGAGATTCTGCGCCGCATGCGTCGCGGCGGCTCGCCCGCGCGCTACCTGCGCCAGCTCGCCGAGGCGCGCGAGCTCGTGTCGGAGATCTTCCTGCGCACGACCTTCATCGTCGGCTTCCCGGGCGAGACGGAGGAGCACTTCGCGCACCTGCTCGAATTCGTCGACGCCATCCAGGTCGACCATCTCGGCGCCTTCGTCTATTCGGCCGAGGAGGGCACGCCGGCCGCCGCGCTCGACGGCGCGGTGCCGCGCAGCGTCGCGCGCCGCCGCTGGCGGCGGCTGCTCGCCCGCCAGCGACCGATCGCGCTGGCGCGCCGGCGGGCGCTCGTCGGCCGCACGCTGCCGGTGCTCGTCGAGGGTGTCTCGGCCGAGAGCGAGCACCTGCTCGCCGGGCGCCACGTCGGCATGGCGCCGGAGATCGACGGCCGCCTGCTGATCAACGACGGCGTGGCGCCGGCCGGCACGCTCGTCGAGGTGGAGATCACCGACGCCTTCCCGAGCGACCTCGTCGGCCGCATCGTGGGACCGGCGGGGGCGCGCGGCGTGATCCCGGCGCCCGCCGCCTGAGCCATGCGCATCGCGCGCGGCGACGGCCGCAACGAGACGCTGCCGCCGGGCGGCGTCGTCACCATCGGCAACTTCGACGGCCTGCACAGCGGCCAGCAGGCGCTGGTCGGGCACGTCGTGCAGCGGGCGCGGCAGCTCGGCGCGCCCGCCGTCGTGCTCACCTTCGAGCCCCATCCGCTCGCCGTGCTGGCGCCCGAGCGCGAGCCGCCCCGCCTGACCAGCGAGCGCCAGCGCCAGGAGCTGCTCGCCGCTCTCGGCGTCGACCTGCTGTGGCTGGTGCCGTTCGACCGCGAGCTCGCGTCGTGGCCGGCCGAGCGCTTCGTGCGCGAGCTGCTCGTCGCGCGGCTGGCGCCGCGGGAGGTGGCGGTCGGGTCACGCTTCGCCTTCGGCCGTGGGCGCGAGGGCGACGTGGCGCTCCTCGCTCGGCTGGGCGGAGGGCTCGGCTTCGCGGTCTTGGGTCTCGCCGAGCGCGGCGACGAGGCCGGCACGGTCTCGTCGACCCGCGTGCGGGCCGCGGTGCGCGACGGCGACGTCGAGGGGGCCGCGGCGCTGCTCGGCCGCGCCTACGCCGTCGACGGCGAGGTGGTGGCAGGCGATCAGCGCGGCCGCCAAATCGGCTTTCCGACCGCCAACGTGCGGCCGGATGACAGCCGACAGCAGCTGCCGGCGAGCGGCGTCTACGCCGCGGAACTGACCCTCCTCGCGGAGCATCGGAGCCACGCCGGAGCGGCCAACGTCGGCGTGCGGCCGACCCGCGGCGACGACGGGGAGCTCACCCTCGAGATCCACCTCTTCGACTTCGAGCGCGACATCTACGGCCAGCGCGTCGAGCTCGCCTTCTGCCGGCGGCTGCGGGCCGAGCACCGCTTCGAGAGCTTCGACGCCCTGCGGCGGCAGATCACCCACGACGCCGAGGAGGCGAGAGAATACTTCCGGAACGCGGGACGTTAGAGAGGGCGGACGGTGCTCCGGCCCTCCCACCGTCTCTTCACGGGCAAGCGACGAAAGGAACTCTGCACATGGCAAGCGACAACGTCTTCAACGTCGACCAGGCGAGCTTCGACGAGAAGGTCCTGAAGAGCGACGTCCCCGTCCTGGTCGACTTCTGGGCCGCCTGGTGCGGGCCCTGCCGGATCGTCGCGCCGGTGCTCGACGAGCTGGCGACCGAGATGGACGGCAAGCTCAAAGTCGCCAAGCTCAACGTCGACGAGAACCAGGATCTCGCCATGCAGTTCCGCGTCTCCAGCATCCCGGCGTTCGTCCTCTTCAAGGGCGGCCAGGCCGTCGACCGCACCGTCGGCGCCATGCCGAAGTCGGCCTTCAGGAACTTCCTCTCCTCCCACGTCGCGTGAGCGGCGCCGGCCGCCGGTGATCGACGCCGCCTTCGTCGTCCGGCTGCGCGGCGAGCTCGCGGCGCTCGGCGCCGAGGCGCTCGTCGCGCTCGCGCACGCTCCGGGCGAGCCGGAGGTGGCACCCTTCGTCGGCCGCGCGCGCCTCGGCGAGGCGTTCGTCGTGCTGCCGGCGGTTGGCGAGCCGAGGCTCGGCTATTGGACGCCGATGGAGCGCGAAGAGGCGGCCTCCACCGGCCTCGAGCTGCTCGCACCCGAGGCGCTCGAGCTGGCGCGCCTCAGCCGCGAGCTGCCGGATCCGGCCGACCTTCTCGCCGGCGTCCTCGCCGCCGCGCTGGCGCGGACCGGCGTCGTCCCGGGGCGCGTCGCGCTCGCCGGATCGTGGCCGGCCGGCGTGCTGATTGCGGCGGGCGAGAAGCTCGCCGCCGCGGGCTGGAGCTTCGTGTCGGGCTCCGCCGCCCTGCGCGTCGCCCGCAAGACGAAGCGCGCCGACGAGCTGGCCGAGATCGGGCGCGTCGCCGCCGTCACCTGCGAGGCCTTTCGTGCCGTCGCCTCGCGGCTGGCCGGCGCCGAGATTCGCGACGGCGAGCTGATCTGCGACGGCAAGGGGCTGACGGTCGGCCGCATCAAGGCCGAGGTCGCCGTCCGCTTCGCTGCCGCCGGCTTGACGCAGCCGCGAGAGGCGATCGTGGCGCCCGCCGAGGAGGGCGGCGTGCCGCACACCACCGGCACGCCGGAGCGCGTCCTGCGCAGCGGCGAATCGCTGATCGTCGATCTCTTCCCCAAAGGGCTGCTCTACGCCGACTGCACGCGGACCTTCTGCGTCGGCGAGCCGCCGGAGGCGCTGTCGCGCGCCCACGCCGATGCGCTCGCCGCCCTCGAGCTGGCGCACGCGCAGGCGCAGACGGGGGCGCGGGGCTGGGACATCCAGCGCGCCGTCTGCGCGCTCCTCGCCGATCGCGGCTGGCCGACGCCGGTCGACGCGCCCGGCACGCTGCGCGGCTACGTCCACAACCTCGGCCACGGCGTCGGCTACGAGCTGCACGAGCTGCCGAGCTTCAAGGAGGGTGCGGCGGAAGGCGACGGCAGGCTGGCGGCGGGCGACGTGATCACCCTCGAACCGGGTCTCTACGAGCCCGGAGAGGGCGGCTTCGGCGTGCGACTGGAGGACCTCGTCGTTCTCGACGAGACGGGCGCCGAGAATCTCACGCCACTGCCCTACGACCTCGACCCCCGCGCCTGGCTGGGGTGAGGCGGCGCCGGCCTGTCGGCGCGGGCCTCAGCGCTCGATCCAGTAGTTGGGCGCTTCCTTGGTGATCACCACGTCGTGGGCGTGGCTCTCCTTGAGGCCCGCGGCGGTAACGCGCAGGAAACGCGCCCGGGTGCGCAGCTCGTCGATCGAGGCGCAGCCGGCGAGGCCCATGCCGGCGCGCAGGCCGCCGGTGAGCTGCGGCAGCATGGTGTGGACGCTGCCCTTGTGCGGCACCATGCCCTCGATGCCCTCCGGCACCAGCTTGGCGAGAGAGACGCCGGAGTCCTGGAAGTAGCGGTCGGCGCTGCCGCGCGCCATCGCCGAGAGCGAGCCCATGCCGCGATAGGCCTTGTAGGTGCGGCCCTGGTAGAGGATCGTCTCACCGGGGCTCTCCTCGGTACCAGCGAACAGCGAGCCGATCATCACTGCCGAGGAGCCGGCCGCGATCGCCTTGGTGACGTCGCCCGAGAACTTGATGCCGCCGTCGGCAACCACCGGCACGCCGCGCTCGGCGGCGGCGCGCGCGCAGTCGTGGATGGCGGTCACCTGCGGCACGCCGGCGCCGGTGACGACGCGCGTCGTGCAGATCGAGCCGGGACCGATGCCGATCTTGAGCGCGTCGGCACCGCGCTCGATGCAGTCGCGCGCCGCTTGCGCCGTGGCGACGTTGCCGATCATCAGCGCCACGTCGGGGAACTCGCGGCGCAGCTTCTCGGCTGCCCCGAGCACGCCGCGGCTGTGGGCGTGCGAGGAGTCGAGCACCAGCAGGTCGACCTTGGCGGCGACCAGCGCCCGGGCGCGCTCGAGGTAGTCGCCGGCGGCGCCCACCGCGGCGCCGACGCGCAGGCGCCCGAGCGCGTCCTTGCAGGCGCTCGGGTACTCGATCATCTTCTGGATGTCCTTGACCGTGATCAGGCCCTTGAGCGCGCCGTCGCGGTCGACGACCAGCAGCTTCTCGATTTTGTGGCGGTGGAGGAGCTCCTTGGCCTCGTCGAGGGTGGTGCCCTCGGGCACGGTGACGAGGTCGTCCTTGGTCATCAGGTCCTGGATCTTGCGGCGCTCCGGGCGCGACTCGAAGCGCAGGTCGCGGTTGGTCAGGATGCCGACCAGGCGGCCGTGCGCGTCGGTGACCGGCACGCCCGAGATCTTGTAGCGCGCCATCACCTCGAGCGCGTCGGCGATGCCCTGGTCGGGCCGCATGGTGACCGGGTCGACGATCATCCCGGCCTCCGAACGCTTGACCTTGTCGACCTCCTCGGCCTGCAGCTCGATCGGCAGGTTCTTGTGAACGACGCCGAGGCCGCCCTCTTGGGCGAGTGAGATCGCCAGGCGCGACTCGGTGACGGTGTCCATCGCCGCCGAGAGGATGGGGATGTTGAGCCGGATGTCGCGGCAGAGCAGGGTCGAGAGGTCGACGTCGTTGGGGTGGACGTCGGAGAGACCGGGCTCGACGAGGACGTCGTCGAAGGTGAGGGCTAGACGGGGGGCTTCGTCGAAGGTGGCCATCGTCGTCCTGGGAGCGGGGGTTTTGAAGCTGCCGCCTGCCCGGGGAGACTATCAGAGGTAGACTCGCGGCTCCGACGAACGAAGAGGGGGAAGACGATGGCACGATCGCAGAAGCTCCACGAGCGCACGGCATGGATCGCCGCGCTGGCCGTCTGCCTGGCGGCGGCCGGCTGGGCGCAGGGCGGCGAGGCGCCGGCGATGTCGGCCGAAGAGGCGGCGGCGATGGCCGCCTTCGAGAGGGCGGCGACGCCAGGCGAGGCGCACGCCTGGCTGGCCTCGCTCGCCGGCGAATGGGAGTTCCACGGCAACTTCTGGATGGCGCCGGGAACCGAGGCGACGCACTCGATGGGCACGGCGGTGCGCGAGGCGATCCTCGGCGGCAGGGTCGTCCGCGAGGTGGTGATCAGCGAGATGTTCGGCCAGGCGTTCGAGGGCATCGGCCACACCGGCTTCGACAACGTCACCGGCCAGTTCTGGTCGACCTGGTTCGACAACATGTCGACCAGCCTCATGATGTCGACCGGCGCGTGCGACGGCGGCGTCTGCACCTTCGAGGGCACCAACACCGACCCGATGACCGGCAAGGCCGCCAAGGCGCGAATGGTTTCCCAGCACGAGGGCAACCGCGAGATCCACGAGATGTGGGGGCCGGGGCCGGATGGCGCCGACTTCAAGATGATGGAGCTGACCTACACGCGCAAGGAGTAGTCCGCCGCGGCGCGGCCGGCGACGGCGCTCAGGCGCCGACGCCGGCGGCGGCGCCGTGGCACTTCTTGTACTTCTTGCCCGAGCCGCACCAGCACGGCTCGTTGCGGCCCGGAGTCTTCTCGGCGCGCACCGGCTGCTGCGCGACCGGCGCCTGCGCGGCGGCGCCGTAGGGCGACTCGCCGCCGCCGGCAGCGCCGGCAGCGACAGAAGGCATCTGCGAGGCTGACATGTCGGGGGCGCTGAAGACCATGCGCGACGGGCCGGCGGAGCGCACGTGCCGCTGCCGCTCGCGCTCCAGCTGCTCCTCGGAGACCGGCTCGAGGCGGAAGAGCGTCTTGAGGACGGTGTCCTCGACGCGCTCCTTCAAGGCGCCGAAGAGCGCGAAGCTCTCCTTCTTGTACTCCTGCAGCGGATCGCGCTGGCCGTAGCCGCGCAGGCCGATGCCCTCGCGCAGGTGGTCGAGCGCGAAGAGGTGGTCCTTCCAGGCGAGGTCGACGTAGCGCAACAGGACGTCGCGCTCGAGCAGGCGCATGAGCTCGCTGCCGACGCGGCGCTCCTTCTCCTCGTACTTGCCCGCGATGCGCTGCCAGAGCTCGTCGACGATCTCGAGGTCGCCCATCGGGGAGAGGTCGAGGCCGGCCTTGCGGACGTCGAGGTCGAAGTAGGCGAGGACCTCGCCGGCGAGCTCGTTGATCGTCCATTCCGCAGGGTCGATCTTCTCCGGGCAGTGGGTGGCGACGAGGGACTCGAGGATGTCGCGGGCGACGCGCAGGACGTACTCCTTGCCCTCCTTGCCGTCGAAGATGTCCTTGCGCAGCTGGTAGATCGCCTCGCGCTGCTTGTTCATCACGTCGTCGTACTCGAGCAGGTGCTTGCGGGCCTCGAAGTTGCGGCCCTCGACCTGCCTCTGCGCCCGCTCGATCGAGCGCGTCACCATGTCGTGCTCGATCGCCTCGCCCTCTTCCATGCCGAGCTTGCCGAGCAGCCCCTGGATGCGGTCGGAGCCGAAGATCCGCATCAGGTCGTCCTCGAGCGAGAGGAAGAAGCGCGACGAGCCGGCGTCGCCCTGCCGCCCGGCGCGGCCGCGAAGCTGGTTGTCGATGCGCCGGGATTCGTGGCGCTCGGTGCCGACGATGTGCAGGCCGCCGGCGGCGAGGACCTGCTCGCGCTCGGCGACGCACAGCTCGCGGTAGCGCGCGAGCGCCGCCTGGTAGGCCTCGGCCTCGGTCTCCGGGCTGGCCTCGGAGCGCGCCAGGCCCTCGGGATTGCCGCCGAGCACGATGTCGGTGCCGCGGCCCGCCATGTTGGTGGCGATGGTGACGGCGCCCTTGCGTCCGGCCTGGGCGACGATCGACGCCTCGCGCTCGTGGTACTTGGCGTTGAGGACGACGTGCGGCACACCCTTGCGCTTGAGCATCGCCGACAGCGTCTCGCTCTTCTCGATCGACAGCGTGCCGACGAGCGCCGGCTGCCCGCGCTGGTGGCAGTCCTCGATCTCCTCGACGACCGCCTGCCACTTCTCCTTCGCGGTGCGGTAGATGAGGTCGGATCGGTCGTCGCGGACCATCGGCTGGTTGGTCGGGACGACGACGACGTCGAGCTTGTAGATGTGATCGAACTCGTTGGCCTCGGTGGCGGCGGTGCCCGTCATGCCCGCCAGCTTCCCGTACATGCGGAAGAAGTTCTGGAAGGTGATCGTGGCGAGCGTCTGGTTCTCACGCTCGATCTTCACCCCCTCCTTGGCCTCGACCGCTTGGTGCAGGCCGTCGGACCAGCGCCGCCCCGGCATCATGCGGCCGGTGAACTCGTCGACGATCACGACCTGGCCGTCCTTGATCAGGTACTCGACGTCGCGCTGGTAGAGGTGGTGCGCGCGCAACCCCTGGTGGACGCCGTGCAGCAGGTCCATGTTCTCGATGTCGTAGAGATTGTGGACGGCGAGCAGCTTCTCGACCTTGGCGACGCCGTCGTCGGTGAGGGCCACCGAATGCGCCTTCTCGTCGACGACGAAGTCGCCGGTGGTGTACTTCGAGCCGTCTTTCTCCTCGATCTCCTCGCCGCGCTCGAGCTTGGGGATGATGCGGTCGATGGCGAAGTACTTGTCGACCGACTCCTCGGAGGGGCCGGAGATGATGAGCGGCGTGCGCGCTTCGTCGATGAGGATCGAATCGACCTCGTCGACGATGGCGAAGTGGTGGCCGCGCTGCACCATCGCCGAGAGGTCGAACTTCATGTTGTCGCGCAGGTAGTCGAAGCCGAGCTCGTTGTTCTGCGCGTAGGTGACGTCCGAGTGATAGGCGCGTCGCCGCTCCTCGTCGGAGATGCCGTGCTGGACGACACCGACGGTGAGACCGAGGAAGCGGTAGACCTGGCCCATCCACTCGGCGTCGCGCCGCGCCAAGTAGTCGTTGACGGTGACCACGTGCACGCCCTGGCCGGAGAGCGCGTTCAAGTAGACCGGCAGAGTGGCGACGAGGGTCTTGCCCTCGCCCGTCCGCATCTCGGCGATCTTGCCCTGGTGCAGCACCATGCCGCCGACGAGCTGGACGTCGTAGTGGCGCATGCCCAGCGCGCGCCGCGCGGCCTCGCGCACGACCGCGAAGGCGGGCACCAGAAGGTCGTCGACGGTCTTGCCTGCGGCGAGCTGGCGGCGGAATTCCTCGCTCTTGGCCTCGAGCGCCTCGTCGGAGAGTGCCTTGATCTCGGGCTCGAGCGCGTTGATCGCCGCCACCTCCGGCTGCAGGCGTTTGACGTCGCGCTCGTGCTTGGTGCCGAAGAGCTTGGACAGGGCGGTGTTGAGCATGGTTCCTTGGCAGGTGAAATCGCGTCGGCACGGATGGCGCCGAGGGCCGACACGCCGGCGCTGGAGCGGCCGGCAGATGCCTCAGTCTAACGCAGGGGCGAGGCGGCGGGTTCCGGCTCGGGTGCGGCTCAGGAGCGGCCGCGCGAGAGCATGTAGGGCAGCGGGTTCACCGCCTTGCCCTCGAGCTGCACCTCGTAGTGCAGGTGATAGCCGGTCGAGCGACCGGTGTTGCCGACCAGGCCGACCGTCGCGCCGCGATCGATCCGCTGTCCGGGCTTGACCAGGACTCGCGACATGTGCCCGTAGACGGTGGTCACGCCGTAGCCGTGCGCGACGTAGACGGCGCGTCCGAGCCCGCCGTACTGCAGGACCTTGGCGATGATCCCCGAGGCGGTCACCTGCACCGGGCGGCCGGGCGCGGCCGAGACGTCGACGCCGTCGTGGAAAGCGCGCTGGCCGGTGAGGGGATCGCGCCGCCAGCCGAAGCCGCTCGACAGCATGCCGCCGACGGGCCAGGTCGACGGCGTCGAGGACAGCAGCAGGAAGTTCTCGGCGACCCGCGACTCGAGCCGGTCGAGCGACGAAGAGACTTCGCCGGCGCGGCGCTCGAGCGATCCGAGCGAGCGATCGAGGCCGGCCGAGGCGCGCAGCTCGCCGCCCAGGCCGCTGCGGCTTCCGCCGTCGAGCGACTCGACGCCGGCGACGATCGCCAGCCGGCGCGTGCGCTCCTCGGAGTCGGCGAGGCGCTCCTGGAGCTTCGACAGGCGCTCCTCGAACGACTCGTTGGCGGAGCGGATCTCCTGATTCTCCTGGCGCAGGCTCGTGAGCTCGAGACGGTCCGAGCGCACCGAGAGCCACAGCCATCCCGAGAGGGCAGCGAGGCCCGCGATGGCGGCGATGGCGCCGAGGCTGGCGGCGATCCGACGTCCGCTCACCTCCCAGCGACCGAGCTCGCGCTCCTCGCCGCGCATCAAGACGAATGTGTGTCTCCGGTTCGGCATCCGCGAATGGCGTGTCGAAGTTGATGGCAGGCTGCGTTGTCGATTCGGCAAACCGTGGAACGACGGGACTTTACGAATCGCGGCGGGGGATGTCAACCCGCAGGCGGGGCAGGAGGTCCCGGGACGGGGCTCGAGCCGCCGGTGTCGACTTCAAACCACCGAGCGCCGGTCGAGGCTGCGGTACTGGATCGCCTCGGCGAGGTGAGCGAGGGCGATGTCGTCCTCCGCCGCGAGGTCGGCGATGGTGCGCGCCACCTTGAGCACGCGCGTGAGGGCGCGCGCCGAGAGCCCGAGCCGCTCGAAGGCGGCGTCGAGGAGGGCGCGACCGGCCGCATCGAGCCGGCAGCAGTTCTGCAGCCGCTCTCCTCGCAGCGAGACGTTGAGCGGTGCGGGGTGGGCATCGGGAAAGCGCTGGCGCTGCCGCTCGCGCGCCGCGGCGACGCGCTGCGCGACCGCGGCCGAGCTCTCGGCACTCGCGGCGTGCAGCTCGACGAGCCGCACCGGCGGAACCTCGACGTGCAGGTCGATGCGGTCGAGCAGCGGTCCCGAGACGCGCGCGCGGTAGCGGTCGACGATCGGCAGCGGGCAGCGGCAGGCGTGGCGGGAGTCGCCGAGGTGACCGCAGGGGCAGGGGTTCATCGCGGCAACCAGGGTGAAGCGCGCCGGGAAGCGATGGATGGCGCGGGCGCGGGCGATGGTGATGAAGCCGTCCTCGAGCGGCTGGCGCAGCGACTCGAGCGCGTCGCGGCGGAACTCGGCGAGCTCGTCGAGGAAGAGCACTCCGGCGTGCGCCAGGCTCGTCTCGCCGGGGCGCGAGAACGGGCCGCCTCCGACGAGGGCTGGCTGGCTCACGCCGGCGTGCGGCGCGCGGAAAGGCCGACGCCGGACGAGCCCGGAGGGCGGCGTCTCGGCGACGAGCGAGTGGATCTTGGTCACGGCCACGGCCTCGACCCGGTCGAGCGGCGGCAGGATCCCGGGCAGGCAGCGCGCGAGGAGCGTCTTGCCGGCTCCGGGCGGGCCGATGAAGAGCAGATTGTGGCCGCCGGCCGCGCACACCTCGAGCGCCCGGCGGGCCACGGCCTGGCCGCGCACGTGGGCGAGATCCGCCGTCGGGTCGGACGCGGGCGCTTCGATCCCGACGTGGCTGGCCGGCTCGATCGAGCGCTCGCCGGAGAGGTGGGCGACGGTGTCGAGCAGGGAGGCGACCCCGATGGCCGGGATCTTTTCGAGCGCCGCGGCCTCGCCGGCGTTGGCCGTGGGGAGCACCAGCTGATGGCAGCCGATGGCGGCCGCCGTGTCGGCGATCGCCAGCGCGCCGCGGATCGGTCGCACGCCGCCGTCGAGCCCGAGCTCGCCGATCACCAGACGCTCCGCGAGGTGCTCGGCGGGCAGGGCACCGTGCGCCGCGAGCAGCGCGAGGGCGATCGCCAGATCGAGGTGATTGCCCTCCTTGCGGGCGTCGGCGGGAGCGAGATTGACCGTCACCGCGCGCGGCGGCAGGTCGAAGCCGCAGTTGCGCAGCGCCGAGCGCACGCGCTCGCGGCTCTCGCGCACGGCGGCGTCGGGGAGGCCGACGATCTGGATCTGGGGCAGCCCGGTCTGGACGTCGACCTCGACCTCCACCGGCTGCGCCTCGATCCCCCACGGTGTCGCCGAAGCGATGCGCGCGAGCATGTCGACGGACCTAGGACGGAATCGCCCCCCGCAATCTTCCGCCGCCGACTCAGAACTCGATGCCGATGCGGATCACCGCCCGCCGCGGAAAAACGTAGGCCATGGGCCTGTACTGCTCGCCCGGCAGGAGCACCAGCGTCTCCCAGAACTGGTTGGCGTCCTCGTTGAGGACGTTGAGGACCTGGAGGTCGGTCTTGAGCGTCACCTCACCGATCTTCCAGCGCTTGCCGAGCGCGAGGTCGAGCAGCATCGTCGACGGCAGGCGCCGGTCGTCGGAGGCGGGCTCGAGGACGACGATCTTCGCCCCCTGCTCGAGGATGTCCGACGGCACGCGCCCGAGCCGGGCGTACGGCCGTCCGCTCTGCCAGTTGAACGCGCCGGTGAGCTCCATCGTCCACGGCAGGTCGAGGTTGCCCTGCAGGCGGAACATGTGCTCGCGGTCGTTCTGCAGCAGCTGGTCGGCGTTGATCCACTCGTTGGGATCCGAGCCATCGACGCCGAAGAATAACGGGACGCCCTGGTTCTGTATCTTCGGCCGCGGGATGAGGCCCTCGGAACGCGACCAGGTGTAGGAGCCCATCGCGGTCCAGCCGTCGGCGTGGCGGCGGCGGAAGGTGAGGATCGCCGCCCGATAGTTCTGGTGGTACACCTCGTCGGGAGCCAGCGAGCCGGCGCCGGGGCGGTTGCCCTTGCGGATGGTCGGTGCCCGGCAGCCGTCCTCGCAGATGTTGAACAGGGTGTACTCGCGGCCGTTGAACGGGTCGACGAAGACGACCGGCTCGTAGATCCCGTCGCCCAGGATCTCCCAGCCGATGAGATCCTCGGTCTCCTTGTAGACGAGCTGGAGACCCAACGCCATCGTGTCGCCAAGCTGCCGCTCGACACCGATCGCGTACTGCAGCGAGCGCGGCGGGTCGAGGTCCGGATCGACGCCGATGTCGACGAAGAACGACTCGAAGACCGGGTCGGAATCGCAGACCGTCGGCGGCGGACCGGCACACGAGAAGGTCTGCAGCGGCGGCGCCAGAGGCGGCGGATAGGCCCAGTTGCCGCTGACGTTGCCGTCGTGGTACACGCCGAGCGAGCCGCGCAGCACCGTGCGGGCGTCCTCGGTCGCCGTCCACGCGATGCCGAGCCGCGGCGAGACGACCTTCCAGTCGATGACGTCGTCGCGGCGGGGGAGGAAGACGCCGGTGCCACGGCCGTCGGCGTCGAGGCGCTCGTAGCTCGGGATCCAGCCCTCGTGCACGTCGTAGCGCACGCCGAGGTTGAGCGTCAGCCGGTCGTTGACCCGCCAGGAGTCCTGCACGAACGCCGACTGCGAGCGCTGCTTGGCGCCGTAGTGGAACGGCGTGAAGGTGTACTTGTAATAGTACTCGTACGGATAGATCGTGCCGTAGTAGTCGTAGAAGTAGGTGTAGTGGTAGTAGTAGTCGCCCCCGGACGCCGCCTTGGCGATGGTGTCCGCCGAGCCGTAGCTGTACTGCACGCCGAAACGGAAGTCGTGGTCGCCGCCGAGGAAGTCGTCGGCGTAGCGCGACATCTTGACGTCCGCCTGGTGCATCTCGACCTCGTAATCGTAGGGGTAGGTGAGACCGCCCGAGTAGACCGGCGGGCCGCCGCCCGGCGGGCTGAAGTCGACGTAGGCGTCCTCGGTCGAGCCCGTGGTCGAGTGCCAGTAGTCGTTGCCGGTCCAGCCGGCGTAATGGAACTCGAGCAGGCTCTTGTGGGAGATCGTCCAGCTCGCGCCGATGCCCCACGCCGGGTTGATGCCGTACTCGGTGCCGCGGGCCGAGGGCGCGACGAAGGCGCTCGCCGAGTTGCCGTAGGAGTAGTCCTCGTAGTGGTACTTGCCGTCCACCTTGACGCTTTCGCGCGGCAGCCAGTCGAGCTTGGCGTCGTAGCGCTCCCACTCGTCCTCGGCCGGGAACGCGGGGTCGCCGCCGGGCCGCGACTCGGAGTCGAGGTAGTACTCGAGGGCGCCGAAGAACCAGGCGCGGTCGCGGCGGAGCGGCCCGCCGAGGGTGAAGGTCTCGTTGTGGAACTCGTCGCGCACGTAGCTCGGGAACGGCGTGTCGGGCAGCCGCACGTTGGTGTCGGTGAGCTCGTCGAACTGCATGAAGCTGTTGAAGGCGCCCTCGAACTCGTTGCCGCCGGACTTGGTGACGACGTTGATGGCGGCGCCGGTCATGTTGCCGTGCTCGGCCGACGCGCCGATGCCCAGCACCTGCACCTCCTCGATCGTCTCCGGGTTGATGTACCACCACGCCGCGCCGGTCTCCGGGGCGGTGACGTTCAGGCCGTCCACGCTCCAGCTGTTCGACGTCACGCCCGAGCCGAACGCCGATGGGGAGGTTGACCACTCCCAGACCGGGCTCATGCCGGGCGATACCAAGACCGTGTCCCAGAAGCTGCGACGCGTCGGCAGGTCTTCGATGAACTCGGCCTGGTAGTTCGTCGGCGCCTCCGAGCTGCGCAGATCGAGCAGCGGCGACTCCGAGGTGACGGTGATCTCCTCCGAGATCTCCGGCCTCAGGACGAAGTCGACGGCGGCGTAGCCGCCGATGGTGACGCGCACCTCCTCGGCCTTCTGGATCGCCATGCCGGTGAGCTCGGCGGTGAGCCCGTAGAGGCCCGGCGGCACCGCGGCGACGAGGTAGCGCCCGTTGGCCCCGGAGGTCACCACACGCTCGACGCCACGCTCGCCGGTGACGGTGAGGGTGGCTCCCGGCAGGGGCGCGCCGTCGGTGTCGGCGACGTCGCCGCGGATCGTGCCGGTGGTGGTCTGGGCGGCGAGCGGACAGGCCAGCGCGAGGAGCAGCGTCGAAGCTTTGAGGAGCCGCCTCCTCATCTT